>Ga0194113_10000973_pt1 | contig 38987 bp, 31 predicted proteins | sample TA2MahC200mmetaG_FD_146193 | JGI IMG/M metagenome (GOLD analysis project Ga0194113, IMG submission 146193) | Freshwater microbial communities from Lake Tanganyika, Tanzania - TA2015017 Mahale Deep Cast 200m | ecosystem: Environmental > Aquatic > Freshwater > Lake | place: Tanzania: Lake... | reverse complement strand
TCTAATTCAGTTTTGTCAGCCCGTGAAATGATCATTTTTCAATACCTACATTTTAAACATTGTGGGATAAAAAAGCATAAAACGCAATAAATTTTTTAGCTGGCGTCAACCCTTGCTACGAGTAAGTCGTCCGAGACGTCCGAGTTCCAGCCGGAGAAAGGTAAGATGAATTCTGAGTTTGCGAGGAAATCTACCAAAGTCAAGTTATTTCATAATTCGTAACTCGTAATGCGTAATTCGTTTTAAGACTGATTTTTCCAACCGAAAACGCATTACGCGCTCCTCTGAATTCCAATATTCGTTGCTTGGCGAAAAACTCGATATATACTTCGCCACTAAAGTGTCCGTATAGTAGTTGTACAAACCGGCCTCGTCAGCGGAAAACTGAAGGCCATAGACTTCGCCGTCGTATCCGGCATTGGGAAGATGTTCAGCAAATAGTTTGCTTTGGTAGTTTTCGGTCTCAGACGATGATTTGTCTTTCATTAAAATCACGCCTTTGGGCATATCTGTTGTGGCTCGAATTTCAAAGAAGTAAGAAGTTTCCGAATCCCAAATTTGTGCGGCAAGCTGTTCCGATTTCATCGTCGCTATCGGTTCATTCGCTGGAGTGCCTCCGGGAACAAGTCCACTGAATTCAAACTGTCCCCAATATTCTGCAAAATTTTTCTGCATCTCTGCCCACGGCGTTTTGTATATCTCTGCAATTTTCGCCTGAACATCCTCAAGCGAAAAGGCACGAACCGCAGTATCTGTCCCGGAAAACTCACGATAGAGTGATGTGAACTTTTCTATTCCAACCAAACTTTTTCTTTTTCTAAAAGAAAAAGTTCCATCATAAAGAAAAGAAGAGGAATCTTTTCCTAATTGTTCAATGAGAAATTTTACAAATATACCGCTGAGAGGATAGGAGAAATCTGGATTACCTACTACTTCGTGAAATCCGTTATAAGTCAGCACGTCCTCTAACTGAAAAAACTTCTGCGCCAGGGTGAAATGTCCAACCTGAAATACTACTTGAGGCGACTTATCCCATCGCCCGCCGAAACACACGGCGATGCCTTCCTGTAAACACGGCAATGTATACAACGGCAATTTCTTTAGCGCATAATTGACTAAGAAATGCACCATTTCATGGTAATGCGGCAAGCGGCGGGAGATGATAGCATCAAATTGGAGATTTGTCAACCCCTGGGTGGGAAAACCTGTGAGTTTTTCGATTGCTTCTTCACTACAAAGATAGTAGTTAATCTTCTCTTTCTCCAAACATTTCATCTCCGCTTCGGAAAGCGCGAGATGTTCCCCCATTGACGCCACAAATCTGTCCAACTCCTTTAATGAATATTCGTTAATCAAACTCGCATCGCTGCAATGAACCGTCGCATATCGTGTGTCATGCCGCGTCCAATTCCGTGCGTAGACGAAAAGTGGCGAAACTAACCGCCAATCGTTTTCAGCTTTCACCAGATAATAAGGCACCACCAACGACTCACCCACAGCAGTAAATTGAACCGAAATCTGAGTCCAGTCGTCATGATTAACCGTATCGGTAATCATCACCTGCATATCGCCGCTACGGATAGCTTCCAACATTTGGGTTAAAGGAGAAGCGCAGTCGTACTTGGCTTCTATCCCGGTATAAGAAATGCCCAATCGTTTAGACGCCTGAATCTCTTCCGGCAACCAATATGTTTCTGCTTTTTCCCACTCTTTTGCCAGCAACGCCTGAACGTAAGCGTTAAATACCGATTCCGGCTGAGCGTAGAGGGGTTGAAAACTATTTATTGCAGCGATGCAAATAAACACAATAAAAATTGAAGTTTGTCTCACCTTACTTTCAAGATATTCGTTCACTTTTCATCTCCTTGCAACGTAGAAACCGAGTTTTTGGGGAAAAAACCATGTCCTTGAACCCTTCACTACGTTCAAGGGCGGGCTATGTGAAGGATCGGTTTCTGATCTGATTGTCCAGACTTCGGAAGTCTATAACTAAATATTAAGAGCGTTAAATGCTTCAACGAACTCTTTTTTTGTTTTGGCATCAATCGCCAATTTTTGAATATTAAGCAAGGTTTCTTTATCACGAATAGTTTTTATCTTCTGTGAAATCGTCCTTGGAACAGATGTAAAGCGATTTCTTACGAGGGCAAGTAGTGCTTCAATAATACCGAGGGATTCACCTTCAGCTTTACCTTCAGCTTTACCTTCAGCTTTACCTTCAGCTTTACCTTCAGCTTTACCTTCAGCTTTACCTTTAGCTAAACCCTCATTTCTTGCTTTGTTTACAATATGCTGGTAGAATGCTGATTCTTTCATGATTTCCTCCGGGATAATAATTTCTACAGCGTCAGTATCACTAATCACCAGGCCGCTGAGAACGCTCATTGAAAAAAGCAAATTCGGCAGATGTTCCCGCGGAATGATTTCATGAGCGACTGAGACGCATTTTGATAACCATTCTTCTCTGCTACAATCCTCTGGCGGTTTTGTCAATGGGATAAAAGGCAAGCTTCCAGCAGTACAATCTCGCAACGCTTCTTCGCCATTCATCTCCCAAATTCGGATGACGTTATATTCCGCCAGAAATCTTTGAGGATAATTCTGTTCAAAGATACCCACATCTTTTTTGCCGCCTGTTTTCCTACGCAAGTAGATAACCGTTGAAATGACGGGCATTCGGTATACTCTCAACAAACGCGCCTTGTATTCGGCCATACGACACGGCATAATAGATATATATTCAGTTTGAAACTCAACATGCGCTATTGCGTATATTAGTCTCCCTGGATTCTTTTCTGAGGGGATTTTTATCTTCGCAAGCGTATCAACCTCTCGTTTTCTTCGGACTTCTAACGATGTCCTTAGTGTTTCTATCGTTGGTGAGGTGTAACCGGTCGCGAACTTAATAACGTCCATTGGGCGTTCCTGGAAGACTATCTTTGCAGCGTTGTCGTATTTGTCTTTGATATCGTCAGTTCTTTTCTTTGGCATGGTTGCCTCGCTTATGGAGTCTGGACTTCGAGTATCTCCTTTAGGGCCGCTGAGATTACGCTGATTTATCGAGCATCCAAAATCAGCGTAGTCTGTAAATCAGCGGCTATAATCTTTCCACTTCTGGATAAATATTATCAATCTCTTTCTGGATTTCAATTGTCTTTTGAAGGGATGTAACAATCCTGCAATACTGTTTCATTTCATCAAGGGATAACGGTTTTCCCTTTCGATCTTTCAGCCATTTATCACAAACCTGATAACCGCCAATTTGATACTGCCAAACTTCTTCTGCAATCCCTTCAAAATATTGGAAGCCTTTTTTGATTAAACTTTTTACAAAAGTTTGGCTTTGATTGATATAGACGCGCCCTTCTTTTTCATCATATCTCAATTTTTCAACTTTGTTATCGCCTTTACCCTGGAATTTCGCCAGGGGGACTTGTAGTAGCGACTTCAGTCGCTTCTGACTCGGCAATGAGCGACTAAAGTCGCTACTACAAGCGCTCAGATGCAAATCAACGAGTCTTTCCCCATATTCAGCCATTTTACCGAACAGTTCGTAGTCTTTTGTGAACGGAATTCTTGGAAAATCTATCTTCAAAAATTCAGCGTATTTTGTTCGGTAGATATTGGAATAGAGGACAGCGTAGATGTAATAGAAAATCTCTTCTGGAGTCGGCTCTTTTTTATAAACTTCAGAGAGAGCGGCGAAAATTTCGGGGTTAATGTTTGGTTGTCTTTTCTCCAAATCTTTCGTATGGCTGAACAGGTCTTTTGGGTCAGTGTCGGGGTAGAGGTAGAGTGGAAACAAATAAGCGCTTGCATTAGCCGTTTCCATAATATGTAAATCAACGAGGATGTTTGCTACCCAAGTATGATTTATTTTTTCGGTTCTTATCTGCCTGTTTGTAATCAAACCCAAATTCCCCGACATCATGTGACGCATAGCTTCCTTGCGGGAACGTTCAATTACCTCATCATGATAAAAAATCCATCGGACATCAAAAGGTCTATACAAAATCTGAGTAATTGCATCTTCCCAGTTTTCATCTTCTCTTACTCTTTCCCTCGCAACATTCAATTTCCAGTTGGATTTATCTTCTAATTTAAAAGTTTGTCTGATAATCTCATCTTGCATTTTTTCATCGCGGAACATTCTGATACGCCGTTTAAGTGCTTCTTTGTCAAAGTCTATCACAAAACTGTCCCTTGATGTTACAATACCAACGCTATTCACCGGAAATATCCCCGTTATTTTGGGATATTTCTCATAACTTTCCAAAAGCCTATCATCTCTGGGAATAAAAAGATAAAATTCAGATTTCGGCGACAACTCCCACCAGTTGGTTGTTTTTATGTCATTCTCCAGGAGCCAATCATGTTTATCAGGCTTCCATAATCCCCAGATTTCTGAATGATATACCCTGCATCCTTTCTTCTCACCTTTCCTTTTTATAAACAGAGCAATAGCTACTCCCTGTCGAATATCAAAGACATTTTCATCTTTTGAACCATTGGGGCATGTTTCTTTTTTCAGGCTGTTGCCGTGCAGGTCTAAAACATAAATCTCATTGAAACTATTCATCAGAGATTGCCGCATACCTCTGAAGGTCGGATTATCAAGATAGCTATGGTTGGTGATAAATCCCAAAACTCCCTCGCCTGCCTGGTCTATTTTCCACTGGGCAAAGCGGATGAATTTGACATAATCATCTTGAAGCCACTTAGGATTTTTCTCACCAAGAGGTTTTCCATCGACTTGATAGTAAACTTTAATCTCTTTTGAAATCCAGTCGCCGACATTGGAAGAATGTCCTGAATACGGCGGATTGCCGAGTATCACTAAAATAGGCTGCTTTTTTTTGACTTTGCCTGCTAAATGGGATTCTTCAGAAAGCGAAGCCATGCCGGGAATTTCGGTTTGGGCAAGTTCCTCCATCTCTAAGGTATTGGTGAGATAGAGTTTGAACCTATCATCCTTCTGGAGTTTATAGCCAAGTTCTTCTAAGAGAAAAGACATTTTTAGATGACCGACTGCATAAGGCGCCATCATCAGTTCAAAAGCATAGAAATTTTCAAGAATATGCTCTCTGATGAAATTTTCTTTTCCGCCTTCGCCATATTTGGAGACGAATTCTTTTACCGCTAAGTTAGTTGCTTCAGCTAAAAAGGTAAGCGTCCCTGCGGCGGGGTCTAAAACCGTAACCGGCGCGCTTGCAAATCCATCCGTTCTATTGAAGTGTTCTTTCAACATAAGATGCAAAGAGCGGACAATATAGGAGACCACTGGTTCCGGAGTATAATAGACGCCTCTCTTTTCCCTCGTCTGTGGGTCATATTCAGCTAAGAAAGTCTCATAAAAATGGACGATAGGGTCATTGCCCTTGCCTTCGCGAAAATACTGATGAAGTATCTTATTTACATCAGTGACCGATAGGACTTCTGAAATATCATCTATAATCCATTCCATCTGCTGTGGCAAATCGCCAAGGGAAATGAACTTGAAAACATCCCTTAAAATGCCGATGGTGTGTGGAATGTTATCGTAGGCGAGTTTTCTATTGAAGCCATTTTCTGTTCGAGTTCGCGCGGCAAAAAGTCCATAAGTGATGGTTTGTGAATAAAGGTCGGCAAACTCTTCTTTTGAAAGGCCGCATAAGAGATACTCCCTGAATGCCTCATAGAATCCCAGGATAAAGCTTTTCCCTTCTTTTAACTCTTGTGCAATAGCTTCATCCTTCAAAAAGCGCGTCCTCTTTGCTAATTCTACTGCCAGGCTTTTGGCGTCATAGACTCTTGGCAGTGCGAATAAAAAGAAGTTCTCAAGCAGTTTTAAAAAATCGAACTCTTTCTCAACTGGCGGAATAGTTTTAAGTTTATGCGCGATAAATGGTCTGCCGATGAGGACTTTATCCATCAAATCACCATTGCGATAAAGTCTAAATTCAAAAAAGTTGGTCAGTATCAAGTTCGGGAAAGTATGTCGGTAACGTTCTAATTGCTCTGAATCTTCTATCAAATCTAAACTGTCAACCGTTGGCGCTTTGGCTTCAATATATCCGACGATATGTTGCATTCCGTCCCAGATTCTAAAATCGGGGTTGCCAGCTTCGGTTTTCTTTGGTAGCGTGGTTATATGGATATTTCTTTTGCCAACCGATTCTGTATATTCTTTTAACAATGTTTCAAGAGTAGAGTAATAACTTTCTTCCCTGGCATCCCCGCGATTAGCAATCTCATATATTTTTTTCAAATACGATTTTAGCATTTTGTTCTCCAGAAACCCGTTTTCTTCAAGAAAACGGGTTTCTTTTACTGAGTCAAGATTTTCTCCCTCAACCAGGAATTGATAAGCTCTGATGAGGGAATTTTCCTTGATAAAGCGATTTCAGTCAGCTTATCAACAAGCTCCTCATCAAGGGCGAACAAATGCGTCCGCCTCTGAATGTCCACTTCGAATTGAGCTTCAGGCATTCCATCCAGGTATTCACCCAGGTCATGAGTATCGAAGAACTCCACGAGGTCATCAAGCGATGTAAATTTAGGCATACTTTGGGATTTATTTCCTGACATACTGTTTTCTCTCCTTAACAATCTAACAGATTGTTTTACAAACGTGCGGTTCGTACCAGAGGAATCAACAAATCAGGACGATTACTGCTTACGCCGTCTACGCCCAGGTCAATCATTGCCTGCATCTCTGGCACGGTATCAGGATTCCATGCGCGCACGTCCAATCCGTGGCTATGCGCTTCTTCGACAAGTTCCCGGCGCAGGTTCCTGTAGTGAACTCCAATGCCGCTTGCGCCTGCTCTCAACGCTTGTTGACACGCATCTGCCGGCGGCTGTCCAAAGATTGCTCCAACCTTTAGGGAAGAATCCAGAGTTTTCACTTTGCGAATCCTGTCTAAATGGAAACTGGTGAAAATCACCTGCTTATCCATTTGCATCTCTTTGACCGTCTGAACCGCCTGTTCCTCCACGCCCTCTCCTTTGAGTTCAATGAGCAGGATAGCCTTGTCTTTCACAACTTCCAGCACTTCCGCCAGCGTGGGAACACGCTCACCCTTGCCCGCATCCAGGGCGCGTATCTCGGCAAACGTGAGATTGCGAAAGGCTCCCGTTCCGTTTGTGGTGCGGTCTACTGTCTCATCGTGCATAACGATTAGTTTATTGTCCTTCGTGAGATGCACGTCGCATTCTGTATAATTAACTCCGAGTTCCAGCGCATAGCGAAATCCTCGAATTGTGTTTTCCGGTTCGACGCCTGCGGCGCCGCGATGTCCAACAACGTAAATCATAATGAAACTCCTTTCTTTGACATAGAGCAAGCAATGTGAAACGTGAAACGTGATGCGTGATTATTTCTTATCACGTTTCACGTTTCACTATTCACTTTTGATTTTAATTCATTCAACTTATTCAACGCGTCCAACGGCGTCATGTTGTTCAGGTCGATGGATTTTAGTTCATCCACGACAGGATGGGTTTGTGGCGTGAAGAGCGATAATTGCAGCGAATCATCTCGGAAAGTCTGCTTGAAGGTACGGTGTCTGGGTTTTGGGGCTGATTTTTTATCCACACTGATGTCGTGTTCTTCTAAGATAGCTAAAATCTGGGTAGCTCTCTGGATGACCTGCTGTGGCAATCCTGCCAGGCGCGCGACTTGAATGCCGTAGCTGTCGTCGGTGCCGCCTTCGACTACTTTGCGCAAGAATACGATTCGCTCGCCGTCTTCATGGACTGCAACATTATAATTTTTTACTCCCTTGTACTTGTTTTCTAATTCTATCAATTCATGATAGTGAGTGGCAAACAACGTTTTGGCCCCGATCTTTTTCTTATCCAGGATATATTCGGCGACCGCCCACGCTATGCTCAATCCGTCGAAGGTGCTCGTCCCGCGCCCTATCTCGTCGAGTAGAATGAGGCTTTTCTTAGTCGCGTTGTTCAGAATATTCGCGGTCTCGTTCATCTCCACGAGGAAAGTGCTCTGTCCCATAGCTAAATAGTCTGAAGCGCCGACGCGGGTGAATATTCTATCAGCTATGCCAATTTTGGCGGCAGAAGCGGGGACGAAACTGCCCATTTGCGCCATCAAGGTTATTAACGCGACTTGACGTAATACTGTGCTTTTTCCGGACATGTTCGGACCTGTGATGATGTGCATTTGCTGGTCGTCACAATTCAGATATGTATTGTTCGGCACAAATCCCTCTCTTGTAAACAATCGCTCCACTACGGGATGCCGTCCATCTTTGATGATAATTTCATCACCGTCTTCGATTATTGGCTTGACATAATTGTACTTCGCTGCGACATAGGCTAAGGCGGCAAGCACGTCTAAAATAGCGACGATGGACGAGGCTTTTTGAATCCGTTCAGTTTCGGCGACAACTTTATCTCTGATTTCGCAGAACAGTTGATATTCCAAATCGTTTATGCTTTCTTGAGCGGTGAGAATTTTCGCCTCCTGCTCCTTCAAGTCAGGTGTGATGAACCGTTCGGCGTTGGCTAAAGTCTGCTTGCGAATGTAATCCTCTGGCACATTATCTTGATTGGCTTTCGTAACTTCGATGTAGTAACCGAACACCTGATTATAACCTACCTTCAGCGAACTGATGCCTGTGCGCTCGCGTTCTTTTTGCTGAAGATTGGCAATCCAGTCTTTGCCTTCAGTGGTTATTTTCCTCAGTTCGTCCAACTTCTCATTATAGCCGTCCTGGATAAGCCGGCCTTCGCGTATCGTTGCGGGAGGGTCAGGTTGGATAGAGTTTTCAATTAGGTCAGCTAAATCGGTCAATGGCTCCAACTGTTCATTGAGGATTCTCATTAACGTTGATTCGCCATCTTCAATAGTTTCCTTGATGGGCGGGATGAGACGCATTGAATCCTTCATGGCTAAAAGGTCACGAGCGTTAGCAGTGCCAAGGCTCGCGCGCGTTATTAGACGTTCCATATCGCACATCTTGCTTAGCTTTTCTCTAAGTTGTTCCTGGAGCAACACCTTGTGGTATAAATCCTCTACGGCGTTCAGACGGGAATTGATATGGCTGATTTTCAGCAATGGTTGTAAGATGCACTGGCGCAATTTACGTCCACCCATTGGCGTCAATGTTTCATCGAGAATACTCAACAGCGTCCCTTTTTCAGAACCATCTCGGATGGAACGGGTCAATTCAAGATTGCGCTGAGTATCGGCGTCTAAAATCATGAAATCGGAAATGGTATAGGTATTGATGGATAAGATATGTTGCACTTCCTGCTTTTGAGTCTCATTCAGATAGTGGATGAGCGCGCCGGCGGCGCTGATTGCGGCTGGCATATTCTCGCAACCGAAGCCATCTAAAGACAAAATATGAAAGTGGTTGAGCAACTCATCGCGCGCCGTATCCAAATCAAAACGCCAATCGGGGAGGCGATTTACGACAGGCTTAATGCTCGCTTCAATCATCTCCAACAATTCGGGTTCCTCAAAATTTTCAGCCAACAAACACTCCGCGGGAAAAAGTCTGGTAATCTCTCCTAACAGCTTAGTCTCGGATTCTAATTCGGTGACGGAAAATTCTCCCGTTGACAGGTCAACATGCGCAAGTCCATATTTTTTACTTCTCTGACTGATTGAAACTAAATAGTTATTCGCCTTACGTTCTAACGCCTTTGGGTCAGTGATTGTACCTGGGGTAATTACCCGAATAACCTCGCGCTTCAACAGCCCCTTTGCTTCCTTAGGGTCTTCCATCTGTTCGCAGATAGCCACTTTGTATCCCGCTTTCACCATTTTGTACAAATACGAATCAATGGCGTGATACGGCACACCCGCCATCGACACAGGCCCCCAGTCGCTGGTCTTATCCCGCGCCGTCAAGGTAATATCCAGCGTCCGCGCGGCAATTTCGGCGTCCTCGTAATACGTCTCATAAAAATCCCCCACCCGACAGAACAGAATTGCGTCAGGGTATTCCGCCTTTATATTTTTGTATTGTTGCATCAACGGAGATAACTTTTTCTCTGTTTCCTTTGTTATTTCCTTCTCTTCTCTAATAGTCGATTCTTTCATAGCAGTAGGAGAATAAGCAACTTTCATTCACTAAACCTCCTTTCTGTTTTTCATTCAATACCAAGTTCTTCAATGCTGTTAGCGCCCAAGGCGCGGCGGAAAAGAGCGGTCAGGTTGTCCACATTCCGAATACTACGGATTTTGTCATTTATCTCCGGTCTGATGCTTTGAAAGCGAAACTGTATCAAATCAATTAGGACTTCTTGCTTAGTCTGAACTATACCTTTTTCCACGCCGATTTCCATGCCTTCTTCAATCAATGCTTGCGCGATAGTCCTTCCCATTTTGCTTACCTCCTCTCGTCTTTTTCTATCTTGTACCGCATTAGTGACAATATCGGTCAACTTTGCGTGTTCTTCTGGTTCACATCTGTTATAGATTAGCAGCAAAATATAGTGCATTGCTCTAATCCACTGGCGACTCTCGGAATCAGGCAACTTTTCAAGATTTTCTATTGCTAAGTTCAACTCTCTTTCTTCATCCCAAAATGGCGCTGTAACAACTAAATCAGATTCCTGTTGACGAAGGTTATCAAGTATGAAGGTTTTCTTCTCATCATGTAGACGAGAAAAATCTATCTTTGTTGATAGATTGAAATCAAGAATCTGAAGCAATCCCAATACATTTTCTGGAGATTCTAACAACCATTTCGTGCCTCGGTCGGCAAATTCTCGGACGGGTAGTAGTTCCATTGTTTTTTCCCTCTCAGTTTTTCGTCCAGAATTTCATTACGAGCATAGTCTATTGGATTCACCAAAGAGGGCGCAATAATATTTCAGAGCCTTTGACAATTAAATTTATACAACTGGATAGTAAGAGATACCTATTGCTCCTGGTCCAATGTGTGAAGTGATTACACCTCCAATCTTGCCTGCGCATACCAATTCCAGATTTGCTATTTCTTCCAACTGTCGGGCCAGTATTGATAAAAGTTCTTCATTACCAGCGTGCATCAAACAAACTCTCAACGCTCTAATATTAATAGCTTCATCCTGTACCAGTTGAACAATCCGACGAATTAGCCTTTGTTGCCCTCGTAACTTTTCTACTGGAACAACTTCACCATTCTGGAGCGCTAAAAGCGGCTTTATCTTCAAAATAGCGCCTAATAAAGATTGTGCTTTGCCAATTCTACCACCGCGACGCAGATATTCAAGCGAGTCTACCGAGAAATATATCTTAGTTTGCGTTATTATATCATTTATCAAACTCAATACTTCGTCTACTTCCTTTTTTTCCTCTATGGCTTTTGCTGCTGCAATGACGGTCATCCCCAAAGCTAAAGATGCCTGTTGAGAATCTATCAGATGTATTTTTACACCAGGAAGTTGTTGAGTTGCTACCATAGCAGATTGATATGTACCGCTTAATTTGGATGAGAGATGTATCGATATTAAGCAATCATCCTCTAAGCTTAGTTTGCGGTAAGTTTCCACAAACTCTTGAGGAGAAGGTTGCGTGGTAGTAGGAAATAAATCGGTGGTCCTGAGGCGATGGTAAAATTCATCCAGGTTTATATCGAAATAGTCCCGATAAGTCTCTTCTCCAAGATGTATCTTCAGAGGCACGATTTCGATGTCGTATTTTTCTACTAACTCGGGTGGCAAATCTGCGGTGCTATCGGTAATAATTTTCATGTTGGTCACTCCTGACTATTAACCTTTGGTGTTATTTCTAGGAATAATGCGTAATGCGTAATACGTAACCAAACTTTTTTTCCAAACTTTTCTTTAAGAAAGAAAAGTTTAATCAAAAGAAACACTGAGGAATTATTACGTATTACGTTTCACGTATCTACTATTCAACAGAAATAATATAAAAATAGTGTGGTTGACCGCCATAGTGAATTTCAATCTCTTTATCGGGAAATCTTTGAGAAACTAACGCTTCTAAATCTTCAGCTTCCTCTTCGCTGATATCCTTGCCATAGAATATAGTGATAATTTCATTTTCCTTTGCCACCATCTTCTGTAGCAAAGCTATGGTAGTGTCCTCCGGTGATTTTCCTGCGAATCGAATTTCCTTATCGAATATTCCCAATATGTCGCCTTCTTTTATCTGTATGTGCTTGTATTTGGCATCGCGAGAAGCGCGTGTAACCTCTCCGGTTTTCGTCCGAGACAAAACATCTTCCATACATCTTACATTTTCCTGAAAAGATATGTGCTCCCTAAAAGCCATCAGAGCGGATAAACCTTCAGGGATGCTCTTTGAGGGAATCACGGCAACCTCTTTTTGACTCAGCTTAGCGGCTTGATTTGCCGCAGGAATAACATTACTATTATTGGGCAACAGTATGACTGAAGAGGATGGAACCTGCTTGATTGCTCGGAGTATTTCCCCCATACTGGGATTCATGCTCTGCCCTCCCTCTATCACTCCATCCGTTCCCATGCTGAGAAATATCTCCCTGAGACCATCTCCCAACGCGACGGATAAGATTGAAATCGACTTTGCTGAAGATAAAAGCAAGTCTTCATGTTCCTTTTTCATGTCGTCAACTTTGATTTGACTTAACTTTCCAAAGGATGCAACATGGTGAAGTAGTTGTTGGGAGTCAGAAGTATGGATATGTACCCGCAATAGCTTATCATCTCCCACCACAAGCAGAGAATCACCAAACTGCGCTAAATCCTTCTTCATCTCAGATGAAGAAAGCCCGTATCCCTCAAGGATAAATTCGGTACAATACCTATGAGTCCAGTCATACGAAATATTATAAGTCGGCAAGTCCTCAATTTGACCTTCATCCACCCTGGCTTGCTTGAGTGCTTCACCGCGAATCAGCTTTAACATCCCCTCAAGAATAGAGACAAAGCCTAAACCTCCTGCATCCACCACCCCTGCTTGTCGGAGTATAGGTAAAAGTTGAGGAGTATTTTGCAAGGAAATATTCGCCTGCTCTAACATCGTTTCCAATAACTTAGCGATATTCCTCTCCCTCTCCGCTATTTTGGCCGCCATATCTGCGGTCTCTCTAATAACTGTCAGCATAGTGCCTTCGACCGGGTTGATAACTGCCTGGTATGCTTTCTCAGCGGCAAGCTGAAAGGATACAGCAATATCTGGCGAATACATCCTCGGACTTGACCCTATGCTTTCGGCAAAACCGGCGAATATTTGCGCTAAAATGATGCCGGAATTGCCCCTTGCGCCTATCAACGCACCCCAAGCCCCCGCTTTTGCCACTGCTTGAAGAGATAAATCTTGCAGATTTTCGACCTCTCTGATGGCGGACGACAAAGTTAAAGACATATTGGTACCGGTATCACCATCAGGGACGGGAAATACGTTAAGTTTATTAAGATAGGATTTTCTGTAATTTAACCACTCTGCGCCAGCAAGCAGCGCTTGCTTAAATCTTTTACCATCGCAGTAAAGGATTGCCATTGAATAACACCTCACCAAACTTTTCTTTTAAAAAGAAAAGTTCCATCATAAAAAACACTGAGGAAGAAAGTAAAACGTGAAACGTGATTTATGTGTGTGGTAGTTGACGTTCACAATAAACACATCTGAGCAATGACCCAGAATCAGACGGAACGATTTCAAATTCAGGCGCTATCTGCTGAGATTCGCTTTCCTGCATGGAGATACACTTTGGATTACCACATTTCACATTATTTCGATTTTCATATCGTGGGAATTTAGGTTTCTGGAATGTTCGCTCAAAATCTGAGAATGGCCCAACGCCGAGAAGAAAGCTGATTAGAGCCATCCGTACGGGCACGCCGTAAGCGGCTTGTCGAAAGTAAGTGCTACGTGGGTCATCGTCGATTTCATAAGCCAACTCATCGACGCGCGGCAGTGGATGCATTAATATCGCATCTGCTTTGATTTTTTTTAGCAGTTTGCTATCAAAAGTTGGACACTCAATAGTTACTCCACTATTGGCGAATCTTTCCTTTTGAACTCTGGTGAGATAAAACGCGTCGATGTCGGGAATTTCGCCTGAATATTTGAAGAAATCACTCCATAATCCCGATAATACCCGGATGGTTGATGTTCGGTCTGAATGAGAATTTATTTTTTTAAACGCCTGACCGACATCGGCAATCTCTTCCCGATGGTAGCCATATTGCAATTCTAAATCTTTGATGATGTAATCAGGCATGTTTAAACTGTGAGCGGAAATCAAAACAATGTTAGCTTTGAATCCTGCCAATGCGTAAGCTAAAGAATGCACCGTCCGCCCATATTTCAGGTCGCCGCACAGCGCGACAGTCAAACCTTCGATTCGCCCTTTCTCTTTCCTGAGAGTGTATAAGTCGGTCAATGTCTGCGTAGGATGTTGATGTGCGCCATCACCGGCGTTGATGACAGGAACGCCAGCATAATCTGCGATAACTCTCGGCGCGCCCTCCCAGGGATGTCTGACGACGATAATATCTATGTAGCTTCCGATGATTCGCGCGGTGTCTGCGATAGTCTCGCCTTTGGCGATTGAGGTGCTACCTGTTTCTGTAACGCTGATAACATTTCCACCCAGCCTGTACATTGCCGACTCGAAAGATAACCGCGTGCGGGTACTTGGCTCGAAAAACAGAGACGCCATATTGTAACCAGCACAAATATCCAAGGATTTGTTTTTTTCGCTTTGCTGCGACATGGCATCTACAGCATCGAACATCATAAGCATCTCTTCGTTGGAGACATCATCAATAGTTGTTAAATGCCTTATTTCCATATTTCACTCCACTTCTAACTTTTCTATAAATCCTATCACAAATGATTCATTTTGTAAACAAACTTTTCTTTTAGAAAGAAAAGTTCCATCATAAGAAATAATAGGAATAAGTAAACAGAAAATTATTTTGGAAAGTCCCTAAAATCAGCGTTGTCTGTTAATCAGCGGCTATTCCTTTTTTACTGGATAATGCCACAGCGCCATAATTCCAACATACACCAATCCCGCTAAAGGAATCAAAAAGAATATAGAAAGCTTATCACGCAGAAACCACAATAAAATGCCCATGCACAAAGCAGCTAACGCGGATTGGAACACAAAGCGGAATTGATTGAGTTTGGTTAGTTTTGCGGAGATGTATATGAAGCCGAAAACAAACATATAACCCTCTGTCAATAACATAGCGATAGCCGCGCCGCGGTGACTATAGCGCGGGATAAGATATAAATTGAGCAAAACATTGAATGCTAACCCCGTCCCCATTAACGTTGTGAAAGTAGAGCGCTTATCAGCAACGCGCAATACCGTTTCCAGAACAGTATTGAGAAAAAGGAGTCCGCCCGCCCAACTAAGTATATTCAACGCGGGGTCAATGGTAGAAACGGAATATATCGCCCTGGGCCAGAAGAGTGAAACGATATTTTCTGTCAACAATGCCAGACTTAGTGCTATGGGCAAGGCGAGAACAAACATCAGTTTAAAAGCGCGAGTGTAAAGATTTTGGAAGTCTGATTGTTCTAAATTCTGCTTCTTCAGAGCTCGCGACATAACTGGAAACACAGCGCCCATGAATGCGCCTGGGATGATGGTCAATGCAGTCATCAAACCGTAAGCCAAACCGTACCACGCTACGGCTGTTTGGCCGTATGGACTCAATTTAGCAAGCATCACGGTGTCGATGCGAAAGTAAATCAAATTAAAGATATTCCCCATAGCGAAAGGCAACGATTGGAATAGCAGGATTTTGCAGAATCCCAGACTGAGCTTGAACGACAGCTTGGTGAATTTTATCTCCATGATGCCTAAGCTGAACAACAAATGCACGACACGCGCCGCTAAAATTGTTATACAGAAAGTTTTGAGGTTAAATTCCCAAATAGTTATTCCACCGCCAACATAGAAGTAACCTTCGCCAATTCTCTTGATGATGATGAACGGCAAGATAACTAAAACGCGCTCTATCAATACCACAAGGGCTTCAAACTTCATCTCTTCAAAAGCTCGAAATGTACTCCGAAAAATTTGCGCTATCGAATAGACAATCTCAGACAAACCGAGGATGTAAACTATCTGAACGGTTTGCTGCGGCGAGCCAAACAGATGGGCAATACCGCCCATCATCGCTATAGTAATCACTGACAAAATCAGCCGCATTGCTAAAGCATTGCTGATATAGATTTGAGCTTTCGCAGGGGCGATGGTAATTTCTCGAACCAAAGGCGTTTGCATCCCCAATTCAGTGAAAATCGCCATCATATTCGTAAACGCCGCCGCCCAGATATAAGCCCCAATCTCCTGTTCATTGAAATATCGGGGCAAAAGAATTAGCAATCCGAAGGAAATTACTCTGCCGATGAGGTGGGCGATGAATAATGCTGAAGTGTTTTTGATTATGCTTGCCATGCTATCTACTTAATCAATCCATTTTTTGAAAGTTGATTCCTCAAGTCAGTAATATCATTCTTTATCTCATCTAATTTTTTAATAATATCATAATACATTGGCAAATCAGCTCGTATAGAAGTTTTCTGCTTTATCTCCTGCTCCGGCGGATGACGCCAGGCATAGATGAGAAGATAAATAGCAGATGCAAAACCTATGGCAATAAGAATATAGATGCCCATTTTTATCCCTCCTCAATGGCTAAATGATTTTGACGTCGTGGAATCATTAAGAGCTTTACAATGAACGAATACAGAATCGCGAGAACGGTAACGGCTATTTCTACAACTCGAAGTTTATGAATATCTATTGGGTACTTTGGTAAATCTTGCAGAAACGCATCTGCGAGCATACCAGGATAGGTGATTAACGTTAAAAGAAAAACTGTAACTGGAACAATAACGCAAAAAATCGCAGCAAACCCTTCAGTGGGAAATCGTTTTGCATCCCATAAATCAAAGCAAGCGCTTCCGACCAATGCGGTAGCGAAAAAGAACAGAACGCCATCTTTGATTATAGGGTCCATCTGAATTGGGATATTCCGCATAAATAATGTAAAAATAAGAATAACAAGTTGAACAATCGACCAAAAGATGTTAAATAACAGCCAATAAAAGAACCGAATGACTGAAAGCCTTTTCATGTAACACCCCTTTCAAACAAGCACAAACACGTAAAAATTTATTTCTCTGAATACAAAATTATGGTATCATTCATTCCAAAGCAACTTTAGAAAGGATAACATATTATGACAAAAAAATCAACATATCTGATATCCGCATCTTTTAAAGGCCCCATTCCAGGCGGCATGGTATCTGCTCCGCAGCCTATCGCCGTTGAGGAAGGCGCTAAAGTGTTACAAAACGGCGGCAATGCTATGGATGCCGCTGTAACAACGGCTTTTGTGCAAGGCGTTGTCGATAGGACGAATTGCGGCGTCGGCGGCTTTGGCATGATGAACGTATACATCGCCAAAACGGGTGATGAAACGATGCTCGATTTTCATGGTAAAGCAGGTTCAAAAGTTACGCCTGATATGTGGAAGGACATAATCATCCAGGAGAATCCGAGCGGTTATGGCTATACGGTCAAAGGCGGCGTCAACGAAAAAGGATATACCTCCATTACTACGCCCGGCACTGTCTCCGGCTTGTATGAAGGCTTGACTAAATATGGCGCAATTAGTTGGGCGGAAGCTATCCAACCTGCGTTCGAACTTGCTAATGACGGTTTTGAAGTCAGCCAGGATACAGCTAAAGCATGGACGAGCGCACCAGAGGGACAAACATCGCCGTGGGTAAAAATAAAAGATGTCCCAGAAACCGGCGGGGCAATTATCGCTAACAAGGACATGGCAGAAACTTTGCGAAAATTGGTAGAAGGCGGGCCGGATGTTTTCTATCGAGGCGAAATTGCAGAGCGCATCGCCGCTGATATGGAAGCTAACGGAGGGTTTGTTACTCTGAAAGACCTGAACGATTACAGAACGACTATCAGCAAACCACTCGAAAGCGACTACCGCGGATACACTATTGCGACTAACGCCCCACCAGGTGGAGGCTTGACTATCATTCAAACGCTCAATATCCTCGAAGAATATGACCTAACGAATATGGGACATAACAGCGCCGAATACATCTACATCGTCTCAATGGCGATGAGAGCGGCTTTCACGGATTGGGCGAATTATCTCGGCGATAGGGCGTTCGTGGATATTCCGATGGAATGGCTCACATCCAAAGAGCGGGCGTATGAATGGAAGAAAAAGATTGACAATGGCGAACCTATTACCATCCCGCGCTGGCGTCCGAAGGAAAGTCCCGATACCACGCATGTTTCCGTGATGGACAGCGCCGGAAACGCAGTCTCGCTGACTCATTCGCTTGGAGCAAGTGCTGGTGTGGTGACACCCGGCTTAGGCTTCTATTATAATAACTGCATGAACTGCTTCAATCCAGTTCCAGGCAAGCCGAACTCTATTCTTCCCGGTAAAAGTCGCTTAACCGGCATGTCGCCGACTATCGTGAAAAAAGACGGCAAACCTTTTTTTGTTGTCGGCTCGCCGGGTGGAACTCGCATCATTTCGGGAAATTTGCAAAGTATCCTGAACGTTATCGACCATAAGATGGGTGCAATGGAAGCCGTCTCAGCCGCGCGGTTTGATAGTCAAGGCGATATAATCGAGACACAGGCAAGAATCCCATTGAGTGTATTAGAACAGGTCAAAGCGAAAGGACAACCAATTCGCAGAACTTTTTCCAGTTTTGGCAGCGTAGCTCTGGTACATGGAATTTTGGTGAATAGCGAGAAGGACATCTTAGAAGGCGGAGCAGACCCAGCCGGCAGCGGAATGGCTTTGTATGTGAAGAATGAAACGTGATGCGTGATGCGTGATACGTGATGCGTGATACGTGATGCGTGATGCGTGAATTTACATCTATCACTCTTCACGTTTCACTCTTCACGTTTCACGTATTACGGAATATTTATTAACTTATGCATCTGCAAACTCAATCGCCATCGCGGGTTTGCCTTGATTGCCTCAACGCAGAGCGCAGTAATGTGCGGGTCATTATTCATCGGCTGAAGAAAAAGCATGTTGCCAAATCCCGATTTATCGGGGCAGTTTCTATCGAATTTCAGCACTGATTCCAAATCCTTTAGGCATGTAATGACGAATTTAGTTTCAACAACGGGCAAATTCCAGATTTGCTCATCGACTTGCGCCGTGGGATGAAATAAATTTTTCGGTGAAACGGTGACCAAATCCAATTCTTTTAGCCAGGGGACATATCGCGTGCCGTTAGTCTCAATGCTGATTTTATGTTTAGGCTTCAACAGTTCTATCAATTTTTCGCAATCTTGCAACGTCGGCTCGCCGCCCGTCAAGGTGACCCATTCCGCAGGATATTTGTTCACCTCGGCGGCGAGCTCTTCTTCCGTCATTTCATTGTAGGTATCATAGCTTGTATCGCAAAAATAGCATTTTAGATTACAACCTGCTAACCGAATAAAAATAGTTGCCTGCCCTGTTCGTATACCTTCGCCGGCTAATGAATAAAAAATTTCGTTGACTTTCATTATGAAAATAAATTCCTTAGTGTTTCTTTTGATTAAACTTTTCTTTTAAAAGAAAAGTTTGGCATGAACATAAGTTTATCATGTCTTTCCATGTTGCGTCAAGGAGAGATTAAAATTGAAATTTCGAGATGTTAGTGTTATACTTTTCGATATGAAAGAAAGAGAAGGGCAAGTTTTTCAAATACGGAAGGATACGAATGATATCATCAATTATTTTAGCCGCCGGTGAATCACGGCGCGTGGGAAAGTTAAAACAGCTTTTACCGTTTGGAAATAGCACAATTATTGAAACTGTCATTGATACTCTTCTAAGCGCAAAATTAGATGAGGTTATTGTCATCTTAGGGCATGCGGCGGAAAAGATAACAGAAAAGATTAAACATAAACCTGTAAAAATTATATGCAATTCCGATTATAAGCGCGGAATGCTGACCTCTGTACAATGTGGAGTTTTAGCGGTTAATAAAATTACGGATGGTTCTGCGTTCGATCCTGATAGAGTCGGGGCAGGCAAATCCAGAGATGGATTTCTCATTGCTCTGGTTGACCAGCCTTTTTTAACTCCCAATCTCATTAACAATTTGATAGAAGAATTTTACAGAACAGACAAATGTATCGTCTTGCCCACATATAAAGAGCGCCGTGGACATCCCGTTATCTTCGATATAAAGTATGCTTCTGAGATTTTGGCTTTATCTGAGGATAGCGAAGGTTTGCGGGAAGTAATTCGCAAACATCAGGACGATATTCACAAAGTCCCGGTCAATACGGATAGTATTATCAGAGATATAGATTATTGGGAGGATTATATAAGGGAGACTAATATCTTAGATTCTCAATAGCAGCAATGTCATATTAAGAAATTCCTCAGTGTTTCTTTTGATATATTCTATACGCGGTCATGCAGAGATATGACTATATCTGCCAGAGTAGCTTTTATTTCGTCAATATCCGTTTGCAAACGCGCAATGGCATCTCGCATTTCCTGTAAGTCACGCCTGCCAGACTTACGCTGGGATATTGCGTTTGAAATACTTGATGCGACTTTAGCCAGAGTACCAAAACCGATAACAATAGCAACAATAAATACAATCCACATGTTTTCCATTTTAGCTCCTACTGTTTCTGAAGAAATTGAAAATCAGGATTAAACTGGAGTGCCTGGGGGGATTTGAACCCCCGGCCTCTGGATCCGGAGTCCAACGCTCTATCCGCTGAGCTACAGGCACGCCGCAGTAAACGGAGAGAATTTATTGATAATGATAACCGATTTGTATGGATTTGTCAAGAAAAATTTTGAATTTCTCGATAGAGGATGGTAGAGACCGTTTCTCAAAGAAACTGGTCTCTTTTGCATAAAACATGAAAAAATCTATGACATCACGCGAAAGACTGTTGACGGCAATCAGACATGAAGAGCCTGATATAGTACCCAATAGTCCCAGAATCCACGCTTATTTGGGGGAATATTACAGAGGCACTCCAAAAGGTCTTCTTGATGCCGCCGAAGAATTTGATTTTGACCCTATCGTTACAACCGGACCAGGCTTATCGAATTACATCTCCTCGCCTTACGGGAGTTATAAAGAGTTGGAACATGTTTCCGTAGAATTAAAAGAAGAGAAAGTGGGAGATTGCACCAAAATTTACAGACACATTAAAACCCCCGCAGGCGCTCTCACCGATGGTTTTTTAATCGCGCCGGCTTTCAGAGAGTACGGTATATTTCCCAATCCACATCGTTTTGAATACGCCGTCAAAGAACCAACTGACGTGGAAAAAATTCGTTACCTTCTTCCTGACCCCGCTCAAGCTGACATGAACCATTACTCAGGGCTGGTGCAAAATGTCGGTGAGCGCGGTCTGGTCGAAGTTCGTCCAACCATCGGCGCTGACCACTATTTGGTCGATGCGCTTGGTCAAGTCAACGCAATGGCGGCATACTACGAAAACAAAGAGATGCTCATGGAACTACTGAAGTTGTTCCATAGTTACAATCATGCAGTTATGAAAATTTGCTTGGAAGCAGGAACGGAAGTTATATTCGATAGCTGGTACAATTGTTCGATGAGCGCAGGATGGTCGCCGCAGATTTATCAGGAGATATTCCTGCCTTTGATTGAGGAAAATGTCGAACTCACCCACAGTTGTGGCGCGTTCTATCATTTCTATGATGATGGGAAATGTATGGCTATTATCGAATGGCTGCGAGATTGTGGCATAGATATCATCTCAACCTTGCCGCCGCCACCTGTAGGCGATGTTGACCTTGCGGTAGTAAAGCAGAAAATCGGCGATATGGTATGTCTGAAAGGAAATATTGACTTGATATATGTGTTATTGAAAGGCACGCCTGAATTAGTAAGAGAAAAAGTTAAGGAAACAATCCGTATGGCAGCACCCGGCGGAGGATTTATTTTGAGCACTTCGGATTCTATCAGAGATGGCACTCCAATAGAAAATGTTCGGGCTTATTTTGACGCGGCAAGGGAGTATGGGGTAATGAGCTTGTAGATGTTTTTAGACTCACTATGTCAATAATACTTTGTTCGGAGGGAATATGGAAAAGATTCGTCAGTTGCTCAATCGTGATACACCAGTTAAGTGGCTGTTTACTGGCGACAGCATCACCCACGGCGCATTGCACACCATTGGTTGGCGCGATTACACCGAATTGTTCAGCGAACGCATTCGGTTTGAAATGCGCCGATTCCGTGATGTGGTCCTTAAGACCGGCATCAGTGGTTGGACCATTGAGCGAATTGCCGATGACCTGGACTGGAATGTCCTACAGTTTCGACCTGATTGCGCATCCATCATGGTTGGAATGAACGATTGCAACCAGGGGCCCGATGGACTCAAACGCTTCCAGGAAACCTATTTGCGAACAATCGACCGCATCCGTCACGAGACCGGCGCTGCCATTCTCCTACATACGCCTAACTGGACTCTCCCAACAGGTGGCGAACAACGCCGCCAATATTTGCCGGCTTACGTTGAAGTAATTCGCCAGGTCGCTCGTGATGCAAATGCTCCGTTAATCGACCACTTCACCGAGTGGGTTCAAGCCGAAGCCAACGGGGCAATGCACCACTGGATTGGCCATGGCTGCCACCCGAATGAATATGGTCATCGCGCCATCGCCCACGCCGTCTTTCGCGCCTTGAATATCTGGGACAATGCCAGTTGGACCTGTCAACTCAACGTTCCCAGGTAAAAAATTTTACTGTTTTCGATTGCTGCGGGGGGACACTCCTCGAATACTTCAAGGATGTCTCCGCCTTTACAATTGACCCGCCGTTAAAACCCACGCGCCCCGCTAAAGTATAAGTTTCCAGAACACATTGAAAAAAAAGGTGATAAATGGCTGAAAGAAAAAATTAAAATTTCGGTATTACAAATGAAACTGGGTCGCAAAGAATTCAAAGAAAGAATCTACGAAAAATATAAGCCTAAATATAATAAAAAGGGCCCTAGAAAGTAATTTAGAAAACAGCAGTTAACAGTATGTTTTGGGGTTGCTTATATTCACCCAAATGCCCTTGGAATTTCACATACAAGCAAAACGTTATCTGAAGGAATATTTAGGTAGTTTTCAAAAATAAACTTTTAAACTTTTGAAACCGCAGAGAACACGGAGAAGACGCAGAGGACGCAGAGATTACTTCGTTCCTCGCAACCTTGACTTCGTCTTTTCTTTTTTTCTCTGCGTTCTCTACGCCTCCTCTGCGACCTCTGCGGTGAGAAAAAGCGACGTAGGAAAAGTTTATAATGTTTTTTCGAACTTAACTACCTTCTGATGTAGCGGACGATCGAAGAAGGAATATACGAAACTATGGAAACTCGAACATTTTTAGAACAACTCAGCAGTCATAATTTTTTTGAAAATCAAATCACACATATTGAAGAACTTCCGGAGCGTCCCTCGGTTTATCAGGATGTGTCGGGCGGACTTCATGAAGCAGTTGAAAAAACTCTTGACAGACTCGGGATTAAGAAACTCTATTCCCATCAGGCTACTGCAATTGAGAAAATTCGACAGGGAAAGAATGTTGTGATTGTTACGGGTACGGCAAGCGGGAAGACCTTGTGTTACACTATTCCCATTGTCGAGGCGTTACCTGGGAACAGCCAGACAACCATGCTTTCCATCTATCCCACCAAGGCGCTCGCCCAAGACCAACTCAGGGGACTTACTTCGTTTCAGGCTGAAGAACTCGGCATCCAGTTTTTGGCAGGAACTTATGATGGCGACACACCGCAAAACCTGCGCCGGAGGATTCGAGACGGCGCAAATATCGTGCTTACCAATCCTGATATGCTTCACCAGGGTATACTGCCTCAACATTCCCGTTGGAATCGTTTTTTCACTAATCTCCGTTATGTTGTGATTGACGAAGTTCATGCTTACAGAGGTGTTTTCGGCTCCCATCTTGCGAATGTAATGAGACGGCTTGCGCGTATATGCCGGCATTATGGTTCTGCACCGCAGTTTATCTGTTCTTCCGCCACCATTGCGAATCCAAAAGAACACGCTGAACGTATTTGTGGTGCTGCAATGGAGGTGGTCGATAATGACGGTTCACCACGCGGTCCGAAGCGATTTATCCTGTGGAATCCTCCGCCGCTCAAAACTGCCGCGAGCGGAACGTCGGAAAACTGGCGCGTGGGAGGTGACAGGCGAAGTCCCATCCATGAGGCAGTGGAACTTATGACCGCGTTGGTGAAAGAGGGAATTCAAACCATCGCCTTTGTTCGCACTCGACTTGCCGCAGAACTGATATTTAAGGATTGCCGTGACATGCTCAGACCCGTGTCGCGCCGGTTAGCTGAATCTATTCATGCCTACCGCGGCGGTTATCTCCCGGAGGAGCGGCGCGAGGTAGAACGAAAATTAGCAAACAAGGAGATTTTAGGGGTATCAAGTACAAATGCGCTTGAACTTGGTATTGATATCGGCAGTCTTGACGCCTGCATAATGGTCGGTTATCCGGGAACTATCGCCAGTTTATGGCAGCAGTCAGGAAGGGCTGGGCGCGGGCGTGAAGCATCAGTCGTATTTCTCATTGCTCAAAACGCTCCCATAGACCAGTATCTAATGGCTCACAGCGATTATCTTTTTGCCCAGAATCCCGAAAACGCAGTTGTGGATGCGGATAATCCCCATGTTGTTGTTGGGCATCTGAAATGCGCGGTGAATGAACTTCCTCTCAGCAACAATGACGCAGAATTCTTTGGGCCTTACGCCGAGACAGTGCTTGAGTTGCTTGAAGAAGATAAATGCGTAAGTCACATCGGAGAAAACTGGTACTGGGCAAGTTCCGAGTATCCAGCGGCCAATGTCAACCTGCGCAACATTGCAGGGCCGGTATATACCATTCAGGATGAATCTGAAGGAGAGCGGGTTATTGGAACCATGGATGAAATCAGCGCGCTGTCTCAGCTTCATGACCATGCCGTCTATATTCACGGTGCCGACACTTACTTTGTCAACAAACTTGACCTTACCGAAAAAATCGCTTTTGTCGAACGCCGCGACCTTGATTACTATACTCAGTCAGTTCAAACGTCGCAGATTCAGATTGATGAGAAAGAACTTGAGAAAGAATGGCGTGGCGGGCTTTTAGGTTATGGCGATGTTACAATTACCACGTCCATACCGATGTTTAAAAAGATCAGGTTTCATTCAAGGGACAGCCTTGGTTTTGAAAAGCTGGAACTCCCGCCGCAGTTGCTGGAAACCGTTGCGTTCTGGTTTGCGCCGCCGGAAGAGATAGTGAGACAGATGATAAGGAACAAATTGCTCGTTGGTGAAGCTCTTATCGGTATTGCCAATGTGCTGGTTGAAGTTGCGCCAGTTTTTGTTATGTGCGACACCCAGGATATCGGTGCGGTTGTGGATGCCAAAAATCTCAACCGGGATGCCCTGTTCCTGCATGACCGCTATCCCGGCGGAATGGGTTATGCGCGCCGTTGTCTGGAGAAATTCGCCGACATTATACAGACAGTTGCCGAAGTCATCCGCAACTGTGGATGCGAAGATGGCTGCCCATCTTGTGTCGGCTCTGCCGTGCCGCCTTCTGCCATGACCGACCTTGATTCCGCTGTGCGCGGGAGAATCCCAAACAAACAGGCCGCGCAGTTTTTGTTGGATGTGTTGCTGAAAACATAGAAACCAGGTTTTTCGAAAAAACTTGGTTTCTGATATGAGAATCATAGGAAGTGAAAAAAATGATTGAAGTTGCCTCTTTGAGATACGATGTTATTTTTAAAAAAGCCTTTAGTCAACCCGATGTCTTCTGTCAGTTTGTCCATGATGTTCTGGGAATCTACATAAAAGTGGATAAAGTCCACACGGAATATAAGTATCCCAAGCCGATTGGGTATGTTGATATCAAATATGACCTTTTTGCTGAAGATTTAGAAAAACGTATCATTGTTGAAATTCAGAATATCAAAGAAGGAGATTTCTTCGATAGATTCCTCTACTACCATCTGATTGGTCTCATCGAACAGGTGAAAAGTCGAGTAGGATACCACTTTGAAAAAACGGTCTACACAATTGTTGTGCTAACCGGCGTTTCAAAACCGAATAATCCGAATGTCGATTTCAGCGTGGCGATAAGTGACTTTTGTCCGGTCAACGAGCGTGGCAAAAAGCTGAATGTCTACGGGCATCGGCTAGTCTTTTTGAATCCGTGGCTGAGAAATGAGCAAACCCCCGAAAGCATCAATGTGTGGCTTGAGCTGATAGAGGATTCATTGGATGAACAAATCGATGAAAGCCGCTACAGTGATTCGCCCATTTTTCAGAGGGTGATTGACGAAATCAAAACTGACAGGATTGCCCCTGATGAGTTAAGCCAAATCAAAGATGAAGCTGCTTGGGAAGAGGTCTTGCGAACAGAACGCGAAGACGGGCGTCAAGTAGAGAGAAAGAAAATTGCGCTTTCCATGTTACAAGAAGGAATTAGCATTGAGTTGATTGCCAAAACCACAGGGCTACAGCCAGAAGATATCGAAGCCCTCAGAAAATCTAATCTTGGAAAGTAACTATGAATAAATTCATTGAACTTTTGCTTGTCATCCTGAACGTAGTGAAGCATCTCCATCGTTGAGAGAAAGAGATTCTTCGCTTCGCTCAGAATGACAAACCCCCACTTCATATTTACTAAAGAAAGGAAAACCTACCAAACTTTTTCTCCAAACTTTTCTTTTAAAAAGAAAAGTTTGAGCAAAAGAAACACTGAGGAATGAGAAAAAGTTTAATCAAAAAGAAAAGAAGAGGAAATTTTAACTATGTCCCTACGAATTGGAATTGCCGGTCTCCGCAGAGGCCGGTCGTTTGTAAACGTTTTCAACAGCCGCGATGATTGCCGTATTGTAGCGGTATGTGACTTGAATAAAGAAAGAGCGGAAGCCGCCGGAAAAGAACTTAATGCCGTTGCGTTCTCCGATTTTGATGCGTTTTGTGAGTCTGACCTTGATGCCATCGTTGTCGCTACTCCGCTGCCCGCGCATGCGGAATGTTCAATCAAAGCGATGAGAGCGGGCAAGCATGTTCTCTGTGAAGTGCCTGCGGTCAGGACGCTTCAGGAAGCGGAACAACTTGCTAAAACGGTGGAACGCACCGGCAAAAAATATATGTTCGCGGAGAATATGAACTATTTTCCCGTTGTGCGGATGATGGATGAGTTTGTCAGGGAAGGCAAGTTAGGAAAATTGCTATATGCTGAAGGTGAATATATTCACGATTGCCGTAGCATCATGGCAGATAGAGATGATGGCTTGGGCGGCGGCGTCAGCGGAAAGCCCAACTGGCGCGCCGCTTTGCCGCCGATTCTGTATTGTACCCACGATTTAGGGCCGATTCTGATGATAATGGAAGATAGAATTGTCTCGGCATCTGGCCTCAGCACAGGCTGTAACGTCGCCCCAGAACTCGGCGCTATTGACATGGAAGTTGGAATTTTCCATACCGCGAAAGGCGCGGTGGTAAAAATCCTATGCGGCTTCTCCTTAGAACGCCAGCCAGCGTTTCATTTCATCTCAATGTACGGCACATCCGGGTCAATAGAGATGGACCGATACAACAGCATGAACAACCTGAAAACGTACTTCAAAGGCGAACACCAAAGTTTAACCGATATTTCCGTTGACTTTGACCGCTATAAACTCCCCGCCAACGCGCAATCCGGCGGACACGGCGTCAGCGAATACCACATGGTCAATGACTTTGTCCGCTGTATCCTTGACGATACCAAACCCGCTATCGACGTATACGAGGGCTTAGACTATACAGCGCCAGGCATCTGCGCAAATCTGTCCGCTCAACGCGGTGGAAGATTGGTTGAAGTTCCTGATTTTCGTCCAAAGTAATTTTCCCCAAATAGGAACTTGCTGAAATATCCCACATCTGCCATACGCATCGCAATTTTCGGGAGAGATTCGCGAAGCCTAACCCGTAAGGAGACGTTATACCATTACTCGCATCGTCAATCCGTTGACGAGGTAATCAAGGTTCTGAAAGCGAAATTGCTGCTACAAGATGGCCCAGCCAGAAGTATAGAGGCTCAAGAACATCATTTCGCCATAGTATTACATTGTAAAATAAATCATGACAAGTTGTAGAGGCGTAACGCAAACTGTTAGTTTGCGATTCATTGGCACAATCTAACAGATTGTGCTACAGTGTACTATGCAAGACTTATTTTACAGTGCACTAGTACACGTGGGCGAAAATTCTTGACCCTATCTTTTTTCTGTCGTGGCCTTTCTGTTTATCCGCGAATTTCCGCTAATAAACGCGACTGTTTTTTCTTTTTATGCGCGAATATTCGCGTCTATTCGTGGCTTCTTTTTTATCCGTTAACGTGCACGCGCAGGAACGGGGGTTAAGAGCTTCTGCCGACGTGTACTAGTTTAAAAGAAAAGTTTGGAATTAAAACCACGTCGTATACAACGGCACTTTGATAATAATACTCATCAAGCCCCAGTAACATCCAACGACAAAATCACCGACGACTAAGCCCATGAAAAATGGGACAACTTTCCGATATGATTTCACCCCGCCATGTCTGAGCACAATCAATTTGATAAGCCAACAGATGAATAGAGCGAACCAATACACATCGATTGTCCCTGAGCTGACGCCTAAAACGTAGCCGGCTGGATGAAATGGCCACCAGACGAAACGCATGCGCATCCATGAGAGAAATAGCGCAAAGAGAAACGACCCACTGATGATGGAAATCGCCTTGTAATCTATAGATAACGGATATTGCAACCAGCCGGCGAGATTGTCATACGCTTGCCAACCTGCGGCCAGCAATTCGCCTGCCGTCGAAGCGCCATAAATATATAAAGTGTAGGGGTAAATCCAAAAAGTTAAGGCTGCTCCGAATATCATTGCCAACATCATAGCCCAGACTAATCTTCTCGAGCTTGCCCCGGTGCGTTCTGAAATTTTGAATGATTCTAATTGATGCGGCATGGGGTGGCTGCGGTTGAAACGATTAAACCAGTAGAATAAAGAGAACATGGTCAAATTGGCGGTTCCCAAGCGGCGTGTGCCCAATATTGAAATCAACACTAACTGCGGATTTACCAGAACAATGGCGTGCAATGGCGGCCCCAGTTCTGCACGCATCCGCGTTAGGGCTGTGGCGATAGCGAAATACAATCCAAAGAAGACGACAACCAACCATAACGACATGCCCCACCGGCTGCAAAAGTACATCAACAGCCCAAAACCAAGCAATAAACCGATTACCGCGGTTCGATATCGCATTGGCTCTTGCGAATCGTCAATCGGCGAAAGGAAATTTTTATCTTCCTGAGTGTTTCTTATGATGGAACTTTTCTTTTTAAAAGAAAAGTTTGGTTTAAGTCCGATAACTCGTTTAAAGATTGCCCAGAAGTGTTTTCTTCCTGTTATCAATGCCAACACACAAAGCCACATCATCGACCCAGTCGCCTGTTCGCCAAGAAATGGATATCCGGGGAATTTATAAAGCCCTACAATGCGTCCGAAGACGTCCTCACCTTTGCGGAATAGGAAGAAAAACCAGGTTGAGAACGTCAAATCCAGAGGAATCAGAAATGACAGCCCAATGAGAAAAGGATAGAACCGAATAGGCAGGGAACCTATGGCATTCCATGGCTCATCGGTGAAAAATCGCCCCAGGTCATAAGTGTCATCTTTTATCGGCACGCGCGGGACAGTGGGATATAGATAGTTCAAACCGTTGATGAGGCTGATGAATCCCGCAACGCCGAACCCTATCCACATAATCTTATTCCGAAAAAAGCCCGTGGTCGTTGAGGTCATTTCAAGAGGAATCTGGATTATAGGATATGCTAAACGCTCATTTTCGACCCATTGTTTTCGGATAAGAACATTGATGCACATCAACATGAAAAACAGCAAACAGACTAAAAACGACCACGCTATCATCGGCCGAAGCCAACTGCGCACATATTCACCTATGAAAAAAGTCGTCTCGCCTCTGTAAAAATCTTTGGCGGTTTTGGGATTTGGAATTACTAACCACTGTGGTAGATATTTATGAAACAAATTCGCCCAATCGTTTTCGGGAGTGGCATATTCGTAACCATGCGCCAAAATTCCCATAAGACAAACCATGTTGTCATGCGCGGTGAATGCTAAAGTGGCGGAGATAATCACATAAATCATCAATAATTCGCCGCGAGAGAAAGAAATGGCAGGCAGATATTGTTTTAGAAGGAAGTTTAGAACAAGCAATACAAATAGAAAAAAAACGGAAACTTGCGGTAGGGACATTGATGACCAATGTAGGGAATGCCATATCATTTCTTCTAAAGCCACTAAATAAACGCAAAGTGGCATCAGTAACAGACCGAAAATTATGGCTTTTACAGATATTCTGCTATCGGATGATTTCTCGGGGGATATAATATGTTCGGGTTTGATTTTAGGCCTCCGTTCCCGCATGAGTTTTTTAGACTTCCGAAGTCTTTCCAGACTTCGGAAGTCTATATTTTCACTTTTTAAGGTTTATAAAAACTAATGCCATTATTGTCATCACCATACCAACAACTGTCCGTCTTTCCAATTTTTCGCCCAAAAGCGAAACGGCGATGCCCACTGTGAAAAGAAGTCCGGCGGAAGCGGAAATCGGAAACACTATCATGCCCGGCAACTTCTCCAAGGCGAATATCAAGGCGCCACTGCCCAGAATGTTCGAGCTTCCTATCAACACTCCATAGATAATGTCTCCCCAAGAGGGCACTATTCTTTTCCATAGAAGCAACCATACAGAAACGGCAGCCGTTGTCCCGAATAGAAATAACAGGTAGATAGGCTTTTCAGAAGCTGGCGATAATTCGTTGAAAGACTTCATCGCAATCTGAGAACCACCTGAAAAGAGAAACAAAGTTGCAATGCCTAAACCCAACCATTTTGCCGTTTGCCCTGGTTGCTTGCTGCGCTGTCTCGTGCTCAACAGCGGGAGCGATATGCACGCTAAAATAATTCCTATCACTTGCCATCTGTTGGGAATTTCTTGCCAATATACGATGGAAAAGAGAACTGGGATGACAACTGAGACGCGCACAATGGCCATTGATACGGCGATACCTCTTGCGTTCATGGCATAGAGAATCAAAAAGAAGCATATCACGTAAGTGACGCCGTTCATCGTCCCGAAGATCATGGTCGGAGTAGAGGCCTGAAAATCCCGTCCACTGACGACAGAAAAAATACTTAGAATCGCGGCGACAATGTAATTCACCGCGCCGACGGCTAAGAGGTTTCGTCCTCTATTTCCCGCATGTTTCAATAACAACCCAAAAGCTGAAATGAGAAAAATGTTTGCGATTAAAAATATCATTTGCACCTGCCTTTTTTATGATGCGTGAAACGTGATACGTAATGCGTGAAGCGTGAAACGTGAACTTGGTTTGCTCAATTTTTCAGCCACTTGTCCACAAAAGTGTAAGCTGCCTCGCGCACGTCAGGAGGGAAGTCATGTCCCACATCAGGATACACAGCTATGAGATAGTCTTTTGCGCCAAACAATTCGTAAACCGGCGCCGCTGCCTTCAGGCAATCTTTCACACCTGACACCTCGAAGTTGGAATCCTTGAGCGGGGCGTTGATAAAAAACGGGCGTCCAGCTAACGCCGCGACGAGTTCCGTGAAGTCAAACGGCATCTTCTTCGGGTCTTTCTTATATACGCTGGCAATGCGGGGCATATAGCCGTTGTGACTCCAACCAGTCAGGTCACCATTGTAGTATTTGAAGAATGAATTGAAACCGCAGCTTGAGACGATGACCTTGATACGTGGTTCAAAGACGGCGACGAAGATAGAGTTGTGCCCACCGAGCGAATGCCCAATGCAGCCGATGTTGTCGCTATCCACTTGCGGCAGAGATTGTAACAAATCCACCGCCCGGATATGATTCCAGATACCTTTCATTGTCGCGCTGGTGTAACCATGTTCATAAGGATTAAACTGGTAGTCGCCGAAGTTCGGATAATCCGGCGCAAGAGTGATATAACCGCGTTCGGCAAGTTCCAGGGCATAGTGCAAGTTATTATTACCGCCTAAGCCCGCGGGCTCACCTTTACCGATGCTCGTCGTCTGATGTAAACATAGCATCGCAGGCGCTTTGCCCTTCAGGTCGTTGGGAATTAACAAGTACGCCGGTACAATGAAAGTATTCCTCTTTTTTTCTTTTTGATGGAACTTTTTCTTTTCGGAAAAGAAAAAGTTTGGACGGTCATCCTTCTCTGCAACGAATGTGATTTTCTTGCGCGTTACTTTGTCTAACTTGACTTCCTCAATTACATCTATGTCAAGCGCGACCTTTTTGGCTTCGTCAGGTAATGGCCCCATCACCAGTTGCATATTGGCGAGGATATGTTCTCGCCGCTTTTGCCAATCCGCAGCAGTGGTGATGGGATGCGTTTTGCCATTAGCGTCAATATAAACCCGCAGGTTCATCTTATCGGTATAAAATGGCGGTTCTGATGGTTGAGCGCAAAGAATACTCAAAAACATTGCCCCAAATGCTGTGGAAAGAACTTCTTGTAGCATGTATATTCCCCCTTATCTGAGATAGGAATTTCTTACCCTTTCTGTGCAGTTCCATCATAAGGATACAGGTATTCAGTTTGAGGTAAGTTTCAATATTAACGTTTCCTTTTTTAAGCGCGTGATATTCGTAGTAACGACTTCAGTCGTTTGCCCGTTTGCAGTAACGACTGAATTCGGTACTACAAAAGTACAAGTTTATTTTTGAAATCTAAAACAAAAACTTATACGTCTCTGTATGGAATAAAGCGCCTCTCAATGTCCAGAAGCCACCGACCACAAATTCGCCTAAAATCAATCCTAAAAAGAACGGTATTACCTTTCGATGCAGATTTACACCGCCGTATTTCAGGATAATCAATTTGATAAGCCAACTGACAAGGATAGAGGACCAGAACAGATTCATCGACCAGCTACTGGAGACTGCAAATCCGGCGGGATGAAATGCCCACCAGAAAAAGCGCGTCCGCATACTATACAACAGTGTAGTTATCAGAAATCCGATGAGGATAGCTGTTGTCGCTGGATAGTCTGCAGAAGAAGGATTTGACAGCCAGCGTTCGAGATTGCCGAATGGCCGCCAGGCATATCCTGTTTTACCTCCATATCGGTAAGCCGCGTCTAAATAGGCCCAGGACGAGGTCAACGTCCCAAGTCCTGCGGCAATAAGCAACGCCCACAACAAGCGTTTATTGTTCATGTCAGAACGTTCGGCTAATTTGAACGCTTCTAATTGATGGGGCATTGGATGACTACGGTAAGCGCGATTGAAGAAGTGAAAAAATGACATTATCGTCAGGTCATTGGGGGTAAAACGGCGGGTATTCAGGGCAGTCGTCAGAATCATGTCCGGCCCCGCAAAATGCAGGTCATGCACTGGCGAACCAAGTTCGGCGCGCATACGCGTAATAGCCGTGGATAATGCGAAATATAGTAAGAAGAAGACAACTGCCACCCAAATCGACATTCCAGCCTGCCGGCAAAAGAGGATGAGAATAATCATTCCAACGATGACACCCATAAACGCAGTTCTGTATTTCATCGGTTCGTCGGCATCGGACAATATTTTTTCATCACTCTTGATGTTCCGCGAAGCGGAATTCCGCAAAGCGGAAACTTTCGTGAATATTTGCCCGAGATATTTCCTACTACTCCACAGCGCTATCACAAGCAAACCTAAATACGCGCCCGAGGATTGTTGGTCGATGTACGGAAAATTAGGTAAGTTGCGCAGACCTAAGAGGCTACTAAAAATAAGCTCACTTTTCCAGAAGAGATAAAAAAACCAGCACGAGAAGGAGAGGTCAAGCGGGATAAAAAAGGCCATGCCGACAGCATAAGGAAACAACGCTACAGGCGTCCAACCGATGGCGTTCCAGGGTTTTTCCGTGAATAATGGGCCGATGTCGTATAGCCTCCCACCGATGCCCGGTACGACGGGATACAAGAAATGCAGTCCATTGATTGCATCCATGCCGCCAGCAATGGCAAAACCTATCCACAGCAGATTGTTTTTTAGAAACCCTGGCTTGGTCAATTCGGATGGCAATTGAATGATGGGGTAGCTGAGTTTTTCGCCTTCTGTCCACTGACGGCGGAGTAGTGAATTGATGCAAACCATCACAAACAGCAGGACGAAAATAAACCCCGCCCAAATCAAAATAGGCGTCAACCAACTGCGCAGATGTTCAACGGTATACCAGGTCGATTCGCCCAAAGCATAAGCCTTCAGGGCTTCTTTATCCTTCACAGCTATCCAGTCGGGGATATATTTGAAGAACAGACTTTCCCATTCGTTCTCAGGAGTCGCTAAATATATCGCTCCGCTGATAAGCGGGATGAGAACCTGAAGCATGTCCAATCCGCATATGGCGGAGGATATCGACAACATCGCATAAATCATCAATAACTCTGCTCGATTCAACGCCGCTTTTTTAAAATATTTGAAAAGCCCCCCTTTTGGTAGGGGCCGGGGGTGGGTAAGCAAGAGATTGGCGCATGTCAACACGAATAGAATAAGGATGACATCGTAAAACAGAGATACGGTCGTCGGATAACCCGCGTTAAAGATGGACGCGTTCATCATCCAGAAAGAATCCGCAATGATTAATATAATGCCAACCAGTAATGCTCGGAAGCCTGTGCGCGTTTCCATATTCAAAGTCCTCGGCTCTACTCGGATTTGAGGGATACGGAAGCCTTAAATGTCACCGGCGTGAAACGTGATACGTGATGCGTGAAAAACGGTCTCCAAAAGAAAAAGAAAGAATTGAAATTTCTTTTCTTTTGGTCCCTGATAGTCATTGAGACCGGCTGGCTCTCTTACTTCCGCCTTCCGTTTACCCAACCTCTTCGCCATCCAGCATTCCGACTTGCAGCTTGATTTCGTCACGTCTTTCGATCTTGTCGATTTTGCCATCTACCAGGTGAAAAATTCGGTCTGAAACATCAAGCATTTTGGTATCGTGAGTTGCGGTGATAATCGTCACTCCATTCTTTGCGTTAAGAGTTTTTAACAAGTTAATGATTTCCAACCCCGTTTTCGTATCCAGGTTTCCTGTCGGTTCGTCTGCCAAAACGATGGCTGGGTCATTGGCAAGCGCACGCGCAATGGCGACGCGTTGTTGTTGCCCACCTGACAATTCCAACGGCTTATGCTGGATTCTATCGCCTAATCCCACTATCGTTAGTATTTCAATTCCTTTCTGAATGCTCTCATCGGCGGTTTTGCCGGCGAATATCATCGGCAACGTGACATTCTCTAAAGCAGTCATGACTGAAATCAAATTGAAACTCTGAAAAATATATCCGATTTTTCGACATCTGAGCCACGCTAATTCATACGCATCTAACTGAGCGATATCCACCTCATCAATGTAAACCCGTCCTTCAGTTGGTTTATCCAGACCACCTATCATGTTAAACAATGTGCTTTTCCCTGAACCTGAAGGTCCCACGATTGAGATATATTCGCCGCGTCGAATCTCCAAATTGATTCCCCGCAGCGCTTCAACGGTAACCGTCCCAAGCTCATACTTTTTTATGACATTGCGCACTCGGACAGCATTCTCTTCCGGTAATTCTCGCGCCCTCTTTTCCGGTTTTAGTTCTTCCTCCGCTAAAGGCTGAACTGCTTCTGACATTTTTTCCCTCCTTAAAATTTTATTTAAAATCAGCATCAGCGCGGTCTGTTCGCTTCGCTCAGCAGTTTACTTCGTAAACCGCTAAATCGGCGGCTATTAGTTATTAGATTATACTATACATCATAGCCTAACGTCAACTCAAATTTAGATATCACTTGACATGAATCAATAAATGTTATATCATAAATACGATTTTTTCACTTAGAACCTATCCGAAAACCTTATTTTGGGTGATATAATATCTATTGCTGACTATCCAAAGAATGTTCGCTTCGCTCACCGACCTGTCTGCCTTTGGGCGGTTTACGAAGTACCCACCCCTGCCCCTCCGGAGGAGGGGACTGCTGAACGAAGTGAACACAGGCAGGCGACTTCGTCTTACGGGAGGATAAGCAATGGCAAACAAAGATATACTGCCAATCCAATTGTTTCTTTTTGCGATGTTGATTACAATTCCCGTCTATGCACAGTGGGAAGAGATTCCAATTGACCCTCAATACACGCTGAAGAATTTCCCTCTTGAAGAGCGCAGTTGGCTTGGTATAAACGAGAAGATTTTATTTCTTGGAGATTGCGGCTGGCTATCTACAATTGTAGCTCTCTTGTATACTGATAACGGTGGAGATGACTGGAGGGAACTTGAGAAATTTCCGAATTGGATAACAGACTTTCACTTTATCAACAATAAGGAAGGCTGGCTTACGAGCGGAGGGGAATTATGGCATACTCGAGATGGAGGTGAGAACTGGGCTCAACTGCCCATAGAACTCGACGCAGAGGAGGTTCCATGGGCTCCAAATGGTATCTTAGGTTCTCTCAGCAAAATTCATTTCTTCGATTCCAACCATGGAGTCGGTGTCTTTCAGTGGCGTTTTGATATTCTTACCGGAGATGCAAGAGTGATTGTAGCAACCACGCAAGATGGTGGAAGGCATTGGCGCTCTCGAAAATGGGTGGAGTTCGGAGATATAATTATTTCATGGGAAATTGTTGGCAATCGCATCTGGATTCCTATGTGGCCGGAAATATGGTTTTCCCCAGACCGCGGTGAGTCATGGAAGGAGCTAATAACTCCGATGGGGCTCTATGCATTTAACTTTTTAGAACCCAACGATGGTTGGAGCGTCGTAGTCGGTATGTCCCCACAACTCTTCCATACAAAGGACAATGGGGAAAGTTGGCAGTTCATCTCTGAATTACCGCCAATTTATGGACAGAAAGGGGAGTTGCTCTTTGTGTCAGACCGCGAAGGGTGGTTGTTATCCTTCCCGTTATTCGATGGCCGAAGGTACCACGCGGTATTGTGGCAAACACAGGATGGAGGAATCCACTGGCAGCCGATGGAATGGCCGATAGACCCCAAAGTTAGAGAATGCCATCCTATAAAGTGCTTTGGTCGTCCAGCAGGACGACTTGTGTTAAACCAAAGCCGAGGCGATTTGTGGGTTGTCCTTTATGACTTTGACTATCCACTGCTTCGTGGCGGGATTATGCGCTCAACCTCTATCAATCCATTGGCCAGGTACCTGACGACATGGGGAAGAGTCAAATGCCAGAAACCCGTTTTCTCTGAGAAAACGGGTTTCTAAAAATAATTCGGGAAAGCAGGTTGTTGAGAATGTCAAAATTCAAGTTAATGTTTATATGTCTCATAGTCATAATGTTTCTGCCTGACACAGGATGGTCATACTTTCCAAGTTTAGGCGCTGGAGCGCGACCGATGGGTATGGGCGGGGCTTATACAGGGCTCGCAGATGATGCAAACGCGCCTTTTTTTAATCCGGCGGGATTGACGCAGCTTGTGAAAAGAGAATTAACGGCAATGTATTCTATGTTATACGTCGGTTTGAATCCAATCCTGTATACGGCTGAAACAGATAGATTGGGATACAATTTGGTCAGCTTCGTCCAGCCGTTACGCCGGAATACTGATGCCATGGCGGTAAGTTGGCTTTCTTTTAATTCTACGTTTTATGATGAAAACACCTTCACGCTGAGTTATGCCCGATGCCTATATCTTTCTCCACGCCGCACAAAGGTCCCTTCATTGAGCGCGGGATTAAACATAAAAATTCTGAACATCGGCATTGAGACAAATGAATATACGAAACTCGACCCGGATTTATCAGTCCATGGCTTATCGAAAAGCGACGCCACCCTGGACTTCAGCCTGCTATTGGGTGTTACCCCCAAAATGACTTTGGGGTTGGACAACTGAAATATCCGACCTGTCGATATGGGACTTATCCAAAAAGAGGAACTGCCATTAAGATTAACAGCAGGATTGTCGTATAGAGAAGGGAATACATTGCAATTGATTGATATTTCATGGAGAAATAAACTGTTGAATGGACAAAAAGAGGTTAATCTAAAGCTGGGAATTGAACACTGGTTGTTGAGGCAAGTTTGTCTCCGCGCTGGCTACAGTAGCAAATCAATCTCTACCGGAGCCAGTTACCGCTATGGATATAGCAAATATGAAATGCAACTGGATTACGCATTCATCTATCCTCTAAGTTCCTTTGTAAATACTTTCGGAACTCATAGATTCGCACTCTCCGTCCGATTTTGACAAAGTGGTTAAGGGGCAAAAGGGGAAGGAGTCATTCTATATCCTATCCGCAGGGAGGCATCATGTACCATACTGAATCTGACGAAGCACTTTCGTTAGAACATCTATCTCCTCGAAGGTATTATATAAAGCCAAAGAGGGTCAAACTGTACTTTCTCAGCCAAAATGACGCAATGCTGGCTGGGCGCAATGGTGCCCGGCACGTACAGCAATACCTTCCCGGTCAAGTGCCTTTCCTATTTTTTCCACTGGAATACTGTCAAGAACAAATGACAGCACACCTATCTTATTTCGAGTAGTACCGATCTGGCGTAAGCCAGGTATTTGAGCTAAACGTTCAGTTGCATATGTAGTCAGGCTCTGTTCATATCCGGATTTTATCACCTATAAGTAAATTCGAAATCATTTCGTCTATTAACTTGACTTTGGTAAATTAAAATGAGATCCAGTCTTAGCCCAACTTTCTAAGTTGGCATTTGATGGGTCCGATTCCAGAAACCAAGATAGAATCTTGGTCTACGAGCCAATTTACCAAAGTCATATTAATATAAACAAAAAAAGCAAAAGAAGATACAACCTCGTTGATAAAAAAATCAAATCCTTTTTCCTATTGCATTCTCACTCCCATTGTGATAAAATTTAATGTTTTACTCTGAAAAATCCCTTAAAGAAAAACTGTGTAATTCAGATAAAAGGAGATTGAGTAA
>Ga0194113_10000971_pt1 | contig 38995 bp, 24 predicted proteins | sample TA2MahC200mmetaG_FD_146193 | JGI IMG/M metagenome (GOLD analysis project Ga0194113, IMG submission 146193) | Freshwater microbial communities from Lake Tanganyika, Tanzania - TA2015017 Mahale Deep Cast 200m | ecosystem: Environmental > Aquatic > Freshwater > Lake | place: Tanzania: Lake... | reverse complement strand
GGCAGTCAGCCTGGTCGCCGATTCTCTGCGCGCGCGTCTCGCGCGAAGCGGACATCGCCTGGCGACCTATCCGCCCGAGAGGTTCGCTCTCGAGTACCCCGCGGAGCGCAGGACGGCATGGCCGGCCGTTGGATCGCCTTCGCCTCGCGGAATCCTGACTCTCGATGCCGCGCCCTCCAATCGGGACGCGCGACCGTCCGCGCTCGCTCACGCCCTGCGGTGGTGGGGACGCAGGAGCGGAATCCACGGAGCCTGGCCGCGCACGCTGCCCTACGCGGCGCTCGCGCTCGTTGCTCTGGCCGTGCTGATGCCTTGGGCGCGCGGACGGGAGGCCGGAGGGATGAGCGCGCTGGTCGCGACCGGCGCGACGGCCATGGGACTCGATCTCCTCGTTCTCATGACCTACCAGACCCGCGTGGGCCTCCTGCAGTCGGGCCTTGGCGCTCTGCTGGGAGCGTTCCTGGGAGGGATGGCCGTGGGGGCCTGGATCGCCGGGCGTCTGGCCCGTGGACGCCGCTCCCTGAGCGGAGCGTGCGTCGCTCAAGGGGTCCTTGGAATGGCAGCGGCCTTCCTCCTGCCGCGGTTTCCCGCAGGAGATGCCTTCCTCTCTACCATCCTGTTTGTTGTGGCGGCGCTTCTGCTCGGAGCGAGCTGCGGATTCCCGTTTCCGATCGTCGCGGGACGCGCTTCAGCGGCGAAGTCGTGGGCGGCCGACTCGATCGGCGGCATGCTCGGGGCGATTCTGGTCCTGGCGTTGATCACGAGGGGACTGACGTGCACGGGGATCGCGCTGGCGGCGCTGCCGCTTCTGGCCCTTCTCAGGATCCGGACCAGGGCGCGTGACCGGGTCTGGTGGACGGACCCCGACGGCTCCCTCCGCCCCGCTAGGTTCGCATTCGCGGCGCGGGGCTTCGGGAACCGGTCGGGGTCCCCGGACGCGCCGCATGGTGGACGGACCCCGACGGCTCCCTCCGCCCCGCTAGGTTCGCGTTCTCGGCGCGGGGCTTCGGGAACCGGTCGGGGTCCCCGGACGCGCCGCATGGGGGACGGACCCCGACGGCTCCCTCCGCCCCGCTAGGTTCGCGTTCGCGGCGCGGGGCTTCGGGAACCGGTCGGGGTCCCCGGACGCGCCGCATGGTGGACGGGCCCCGACGGCTCCCTCCGCCCCGCGGGCCTAAGTCCACAGCCCCGGGATCGCCCGGCCGCAGCTCGAGCACGATCCACCCTTCAGGGCAGTCTCCATGATTGTGTAACCGACGCGCTTGATCAGGGTCTTCCCGCAGCCGGGGCAATAGGTGCTCTCTGCGGGATGCCCCGGGGCGTTCCCGACGTAAGCGAAGTGAAGCCCCGCCTCTCTTGCGTATCCGTGGATCCTCTCCAGCGTCCCGATGGGCGTCGACGGCAGATTCTGGAGGCGATACATCGGATGGAAGCGCGTGAAGTGAAGGGGGACCTCCGGGCCGAGAGTTCGCGCGACCCACTCGCAGAGTCCGCGCATCGATCCCTCGTCATCGTTCAGCGTGGGCACGACCAGCACGACGATCTCGAACCAGATTCCCGTTTCCTTCAGGATCTCGAGGGTCCGCAGGACCGGCTTCAGCTCGCCGTCGCAGACGTCGCGGTAGAAGGACTCCGTGAACCCCTTGAGGTCGATCTTCACGCCCGACAGACGGGGGAGGAGATCCCGGAGAGGCTTCTCCTGGATGTATCCGTTCGAGATGACGAGGCTCCGCACCCCGCGCGCGTTCCCGGCGTCCGCAACGTCCCGCACGTATTCCCAGAAGACGACCGGTTCGCTGTAGGTGAAGGCCACGAACGGGCAGGAAGAGCCGCGGGCGGTCTCGATCACCCTCGCCGGCGGGACCTCGACGCTGGGGATCTGCTCCGGCCTGAATTGCGAGATCTCCCAGTTCTGACAGTACCGGCACTGGATGTTGCATCCGGCCGTCGCGATCGAGAACGCCTTCGCCCCTGGGAGGACATGGAAGAAAGGCTTCTTCTCGACCGGGTCGATGTGCGCCGCGCAGACGCGGGAGTGGACGAGAGTTCTGTATTTGCCTCCGACGTTCATACGCACGCCGCAGGTGCCGCGCTCCTGATCGGCTACGCGGCACTCGCGCGGGCAGAGGCGGCAGACGGCGCGGTCGCCGCTCAGCGAGTCCCAGTAATCCGCCGGAGCGTCCGAGACCTCCCGTTCGCCGTCCTCAGCGGGCGCGAAGTCGAACAGTCCCTGGCCTAGCGCGGGACGAGGGAGCTGATCTGAATGTGGAAGGGGATCGAGAGCGCAGAGTCCCCCCGCGGCCGTCGCGCAGCGGGCGAGGAAACCGCGCCGGCCGAGCGAGCGGTCCATCAGGCGGCCACCTCCCGCACCGCGATCCGCGAACGATCGGCGATCCCGAGGCCGCGTCCCTCGGCCGTGGCGAGCCATGTCGGTTCCCGCCCGTCGTCGCGCAGCGCCGGCATCCCTCGCGCGGCGCGCTCCGCCTCGATCATCTCCCAGGCGATCCGATCGATCGCGATCGGATCGAGGGAGACCAGGATCTTCCGCGGCTTGAACAGGTAGGGGGGAGCGAGCGCGGGGCCGCCGTGGCACTGGGCGTCGATCGCATCGACGATGTTGAGGCGCAGCTTCGGCGCGATCGCGGGATGATCGAGGAGGTCGGCGAGATAGGGATCGCAGCGGTTCGCGTGGTAGCGGTTCGGGTTGTGGATCAGGCCGAAGAGGTTCTTGCAGGCGGCGGAGACGCCCGAGAGGTCGTGGTCCTTGCATACGCCGACATTCACCAGAACGGTGGCGTGCTCGGTGAGGATGCGCGTGAAGAGCGACCCGATCGAGCGGTGCTCTCGGATCTCCGTTTCGTATCCGCCTCCGCGCAAGGCGTCGGTGCCGAAGCAGCGCACGGCGTCCGCGGCGCGCGCGATCGGGTAGCCGGCCCGCTCGAGTTCGCGCGAGGTCCTGTCGAAGAGGACTATCGCGCCCGCCGGAACGCCCGCAGAGCGGATTCCCCGCACGACGGCATCGACCAGGGGAGGACGGGGGGACAGCGAGGCGCCCGAAAGACAGTTCAGCTTGATCGCCACGCGATCGCCAGGAGCGAAGAGGCTCCTCCATGTGTCGGGTCCGCCGAGGCCCGTGATGGCGGCGAGCGCGGAGTCCAGACCGGGAAGGAAGTCGGCCGGATCTCCGTCGCAGGAGATCGCGGCGACAAGGCCCCGCTTGCCCGGCCCGCCGAGGGCTCGGGCCGGGGATGAGCGCGCCGCGACGGCCGCCGCGGCCATCCCCAGGAAAGCGCGTCGCCTCAACGGCTGTGCTTCTCCTCGAAGACCTGCGCCTCGAACACCTCGAACTGCGTCCCGCTGCGCCATTCCTCAGAACCCAGCCCCGCCTTCCTGCAGAGGTGCCGGAGCATCGTCTCCCTGTCCCAACCCTGCTCCGGGGCGACCTGCGGAAGGAAGACCGCGCGGCGCCCGTCCTTCTCCAGAAGGACGCCGTGCCTCCCGACCTCGATCGCATCGTAGCCGGGGACGGGGACCGGCGGCGTCAGGACTGAGATCTCCACTTCGATCTCGGCAAGCTCGTCGGGACGGAGCGCCGGGAAGCGCGGATCGTGGAAGGCCGCGTTGATCGCCTGGTGGGCCACGCCCCGGACGAGCGGCTCGGTCCCGACGATGTTGCCGATGCAGCCGCGCAGATCGCCCGAGTCCGTGAGGGTCACGAAGACGCCCCGCTGCTCGTGGAGGGGCGAGTCTTCTCCGAACTCGTCGGGAACGCGGGCGGGCGGCGCATCGCTTCCCCGGAGGGCCGCGCCGATCGTGCGGCGCGCGAGGTCGAGAAGGAAGGCCTGTTCCTTCTCCGACAGCATCCTGGGCCGGCCGGGAGTGGAGCCGCCCGCAGGCTCGCGGATCGTTCCTCCCCCCGCCGCTTCGTCCGCGGTCGCGAAGGCCATGGCGACGTAGCTCACTGAATTCGTGAAGTCCCCCATGAGATCTCCCGATCGGGCGTACCCGAGTGTGGAGGCCCTGACAGGCTTTCCGCTGTACATCCCGAGCAGGACGCGGATCGGCTCGGCGCCGCAGATCGTCACGCCTGTTCGTGAGAGGTAGTCGTCGAACTCCGTGGGCGATAGCCTGCCGATCGCGCCGATCGCGTCGTTGTCGAGATCGTGGATTCTCCGCGGGATGTCGTCGCGGAAGGGAGTGTAGCCGTAGTTCGGTCCGAAGTGCGTGAAATCGGACGAGACGACGAGGAGCGCCCTGGGCCCGAGGAGAGCTTCCACGGCCTCGCCGATCGAAGCGAGGGTCTCCTCATCAAGGCGGCCGATGACGATCGGAACGAGCTTGAACCCCGGTGCGAGCGCGACCTGAAGGAACGGAAGCTCGATCTCCAGGGAGTGCTCCTTGGCGTGCGCGGCCGGAAGGCGCTGGAAGCCGCGCCGTCCAGCGAGGGAAGCGAGGGCGTTCTGGTCGAGCGGCGTCTCGCCGAGCGGCGTGCGCCACGCCGAGTGCTCCGGCAGGGCCGCGCCGCTGAAGGCGAGACGATGGCTCGGTCCGAGGAGAACGACGCGGTCGTAGGAGCGGCCCCGCACCGACGCGAACGCCTTGCCGGCCGTCGCGCCCGAGAACTGATAGCCGGCGTGCGGCGCGATCAAGGCCGAGGGAGGAAGCTCCACGGCTGCGGGGGGCCCGAGGTAGGCCTCGACGGCCTTGCGCAGCTCTGCGGCGTCCCCCGGGTACCAGCTCCCGGCAAGGATCGGCTGACGGACATCCCCGCGGCCGCGCCCCGGGGCGGCGAGCAGGAGCGCGCAGGCGACGGCGGCGGCGCATGCGCGGGCGATCCGACTCCGAGAGGGGATGGGGCGCGAGTCGCCCGCGACGCGATCTCTGTCTGCCAAGGCGAGCACCTCCGGTTTCGCGGCCGCCATGAGATTACCCCCCTCCCGGCGCGACATTCAATCACCGCCCGCCGCGCGCCTGGTCGACTCCGAGACCGGCGGATGCGATCTTCGCCCCTCGAACCGTTGGCCCGAGCGACAGCTCCGGATCAGCGCAGTCCCAACTCCTTCTGGAGGAAGCTGTATTCGAGGGCGGTCATGAACGCCCTCTGCGGATTGTTCGATGCGGTCGCATGTCCCCCCTCGATGTTCTCGTAGTAGAGCGCGCGGTGCCCCTGCTCCAGCATCCTCGCGACCATCTTGCGGGCGTGCCCCGGGTGGACGCGGTCGTCGCGCGTCGATGTGGTGAAGAGCACCGGCGGGTAGTGCGCGTCCGCGCGGACGTTGTGGTAGGGCGAGTACTTGCTCAGGTACGCCCACTCTTCCGGCGCGTCGGGATCGCCGTACTCGCCCATCCAGCTCGCTCCCGCCAGCAGCTTGTGGTAGCGGCGCATGTCGAGGAGCGGAACCTGGCTCACTACCGCCCCGAAGAGTTCGGGCCGCTGCACGAGGACGACCCCAACGAGAAGGCCGCCGTTGGATCCCCCTTCGATTCCGAGCTTCGCGGGCGAAGTCACCTTGGTCGCGATCAAGTCCTCCGCGACCGCGATGAAGTCATCGAACGCGCGCTGCCGGTTCTCCTTGATCGCCGCCTGGTGCCACTGCGGACCGAACTCGCCGCCGCCGCGGGTGTTCGCCAGGGCGTACACGCCGCCCCGCTCCAGCCAGCCGACGCCCAGGCTGCCGCCGTAGAACGGCTGCATGGACTGCTCGAAGCCGCCGTACCCATAGAGGAGCGTCGGGTTGGATCCGTCGCGGGGGATGCCCGCACGCGCGACGAGGAAATAGGGGACACGGGTGCCGTCGGCCGAGACGGCCTCGAGCTGTTCGACGCTGAGTCCGCCGGCATCGAAGAAGGACGGCAGCGACCGGACCTTGGCCGGCGGGCCGGCGCCGATCGTGCCGAGCGAGAGGGTCGTCGGCGTGAGGAAGTCGGTGACGTGCATCCAGTAGTCGTCGGAGCGCAACGGGTCCACGCCCCAGACCGCCACGGTGGCAAGTGTCGTTCCCTCGACCGGCTTGCGCATCCAGGATCCGTCTTGCGGGGTCAGGGTGTAGTGGCGGTCGCGCACGTTCTCCATTTCGTTGATGATGAGGTGGTGCAACGTGCCGCCGACGCCGGCCAGAGAGCGGCGCGCGCCCGGCTCGAAGAGGACGGCGAAGTCCCGTCCGCCCGCGAGGAAGCGCTCGATCTGAATCGCGAGAAGGGAACCGGCGGGGTAGGTGCGCCCGCCCGTCGTCCAGTCGGAGCGGAGGGTCAGGAGGATCTGATCGGCGAAGGTCCGGACCTCGGCATCGTCCTGCTTGTCGAGCCTGACCCACTCCGCTCCGCGCCGGAGGAACGTCTCGTTCGCGTAGGCCGACATGGCGTGGATCAGGAAGTCGTAGACGCGCCCCCCGCGCTCGAGGACACGGTAGGCGTAGTTGTACGGATCGGCGGCGACCCCTTCGTAGATCGTCCGCGCCGCGGCGATCGGGGTGCCGCGCGCCCACTCCTTCACAAGACGGGGATAGCCGGCGTCGGTCAGGCTGCCCGGGCCGAAGTCGGTGCCCACATAGAGCGTGTCGCGGCTCTTCCAGCTGGTGAAGGACTTCGCCTCCGGAAGGCTGAACCCCTCGCTCACGAAGGTCTTGGTGGCGAGATCGAACTCGCGCACGACGGCCGCGTCGCCGCCGCCGCGCGAGAGGCGAATCAGGCAACGGTCGCGGTCGGGCTCGAGGACATCGTAGCCGCCGTAGACCCAGTTTTCCTTCTCGTCGGCGGCGAGGCTGTCGAGGTCGATCACGGTCTCCCAGGAAGGGGTGGGGGACAGGAAGGACTCCATCGACGTCCGCCGCAGGATCCCGCGCACGTGGGTCTCGTCTGTCCAGAAGTTGTACAAGTAGTCTCCGACCTTGTCGGGGTAGGCGATCCGGTCCTTCGAGTCATAGATCGCGAGGAGCCGGGCGCGGAGCGACGCGAACTCGGGATCGTTCGTGAGCGCGCGCGAGGACTCGTCGTTGCGCGCGCGTGCCCACTGGAGGGATGTCTCGCTATCGACGTCCTCGAGCCAGAGGTAGGCGTCCGGCGGCTCGGGCGCCGCGGCCTGGCCGGCCGATCGCCCGGCCGCCGATGCGACGCCGAGAGCCGCGAACATGAGCGGTAGAGCAAGCGTGCGCGCAAGACGAGACAGTTCCGAGACCATCAAGATGTCCTCCATCCTCCGTCGATCCAGGAAGCGCATCCCCTGCCGGGAAGGCGCCGTCCGCGCCACGCCGGGTCGTCGGGCGCGGTGGGCACAGCGTAGAGCCTACCATCGGCCACGAACTTCTTCGTCCACATGCGGCCATCCAGGTCGACCTTGTTTCCGACGCAAGATGGCGCTACCATTTTGATCGGTCGGGAACGAGGCCCGCACACCCATCGGAGGACGCCATGAGGAACATGGTCGCGCGCATCTTTGTCCCGCTCGGGTTCCTGTTCATCGCGTGGGCGCTGGCTTCTCCGGCGCAGGCGCAGCCTCCAGATACGTATATCTGGCTCGATTTCGATGACGATGGAAGCCCCTGGACCCTGAGGACGAGTCTCCCCGAAGGGGTTACGTCGGCGACGGTCAAGTTCGTTCTCGAGGTGGGCACGACCCCCATTCCCCCCGTGATCGCGTACGGGAGGTTCACTGAGGGGTGTTGTAACGGTCCAGAGTCCGACGCCCACTACGGAACCTATGTCGACGCTCAGTCTGTGACCTTCGATCCGATCTATGTCATCGACTTCTTCCTGGAGTTCGCCACGTGCACCTTCTGCTGTCCATGGGGGCTCGGGTTGGTCATCGCCTCTGACGCGCCCGTTGTGACGGGCCAGCGCTACTTCATCGGCCAGGCCGCATGGAACGCATACTGCGACGTCCCCGGTCCCTGCACGCCGCCGACCGATTTCTCGTACTACTTCCAGGAGTTGGGCGGGGAGGGCCACATGTACTTCTATTGCCCTCCCACCGCGGTCCAGGATCGCTCGTGGGGCAGGATCAAGATTCTCTTTCGCTAGCGCCGGGCGGGCGCGCCAAGAACGGTTCGATCCATCTGGCCGCCGGCATCTGCTTCAGCCGTTCCGCCGGATCTCAGGACCAGTATCACGCGGCGCATCCCGGATTCTGAGGTAGCTCCAGGAAGGACTCTCCCCGGCCGATTGGCTCTCGCGGGGAATCTATCGAAGCTCGACTCGCAGGCCCGCCCTCCAGAGGCGTGGCTCGCCGAAGTTCGCCGACTCGCGAATCCGCTCCCGGTAAGAAGAAGCCCACTCCTCTCCTCGGTCGGCCGTTTCGTTTCGACCCTCCGTCGATTCGAGCCACCCGTCGTCGTCCCCCTCGCCGGTCGCGGGGAAGACGCGAAGGGTGTTCTTCTTGTCGGTGACATTCGTGACCTCGAGCCAGACCTGGGACGCGATGCTGAAGACCCGGAGCGTCTTGGCGATCCTCAGGTCGAGCTGGCCCGTCCATGGGAGCCTGCCGGCGTTCGGCTCGTAGCCGACAGCCGCCTGCGGTTGCCGCTCGAGGGCCTCCTCGGTGAGTAAGCCCGCCGAGTAGATCTGGCTCCAGGTGAATCTCCCTCCCGAAGCGGCCCGAAACAGCGCGGAGATCTCGATGTCGCGGGATAGGAAGCCGTCGCTTCCGAAGACGGAGGCGCCGGGCCGCGCGACACAAGCGAGGGAGAAGCGATGGCGGCGATCGCGGAGCGACGGATAGAACTCCCGCGAGGCGTCGTCTCCACCGGCGAGCAAGGGGGCTGCGCTTCCCTCTCGGGGATCGATGCCTTCGAGCGGGAAGTTCTCGGAGTGCCAACCGGCGTCGAGCAGCTCGGGCTCGAGCGTCTCGGTTCTCGATCTCGATAGATCGTACGAGGCGCGGATCCGGATGTCCGTCACCGGTTCCCAGATCCCGCGAGCGGAGAGACCGATGAGGTCGCGCCTGCCGTCGTTGACGTAGAACGCGAGCGCTCCCGCGTCCTGAGCGATCAGCCGCGGCGTGATGGCATCCTCGATCCTGCGGCCCTCCAGCCCGACCCGCAGCCAGAAGGCCCTGCTTATGCGGGCCCCCACAGCGGCCAGGCCGATCCACGCCCTCTCGGGCTCGAGGGCCGGATTGCCGTAGATCGTCTGAGGCGGCCGATTCGGATCGGGAGCGATCGACGCGAAGGCGAGCGAGATGGGACTGTAGTAGATCGCCTCGGAAGGAGGGATCCAGGTCTCGCGTCCCCCCGTGAGCCAGAGACGGATCCTCGGATGCAGGGCGCGCGTGAGTGCGACTCGGGGATCGATCGATGTGCGGGTCTTCTCCTTGGCGTAGCGAGCGGGATCCTTCCAGTTGCCGGGGTCGTCGGCCGTTCCGAACGGGTTCCTCAGACTCCGCAGCGGCTCCTGCCCCGGCTTGAAGAGGGTGAGGCGCAACCCCGCCTCGGCCTCTCCGAGTGCGGCGGGAAGCGATCGGCGCGCCGAGGAAAACGCCGCCAGAGTCAGAGGCTTCCCGGGCTCGCGGCCCGTCTCGTCGCTGCGGGCTCCACCATCGACGCTGTAGCCGATCGATTGCATGTCCACATCCGAGACGCCCAGGACAGGATTGTGATGCTCGTAGCTCCTGTAGGAGCCTCTCCGCAGAGAGAGTCCGGCGCCGGCGGCGTTCGCGGTGCCGGGACGATGCCAGATCTCCATGCCGGCGGCCAGGTCGACTTGCAGGTTCTTGCGGAAGTAGTTGTATATGTGCCCCTGGTCGGCCGGGATGGATGGATCATCGCCTTGCCAGTAAAGGCCCGTTTCATCAGGTCCGGGGTTCTCGATGGAGCGGTAAGCTCCGATTCTGTCAAAGAGGAGTCCATCTCCGGTCGCCAGATAGGTTCTCTGGATCGACAGCGTCCCGGCCATGCTGAGATCGTCACCGATCTCATGGACCGCGCGCAGACCGGCCGCGATCGATGCGCGGTCTTCCCGGGGCGTGTGCGGCGCGTTGCGCCGGAAAGCCTCGAGGAAGCGGTCTCGCTGGCTCCCATCCCCATAGAAGAGCGCCGTGATCCTCGTCGCCTTCCCCGGGTCGAGATGAAGCTGGCCGCGCACCTCCAGAGCGTCGAGCCCGTTGCGTGGCAGTCTCTCGCCATCGGTGAAGACGCTCGGCGCGCCATCGAGGTAGTTCATCCCCCTGATGGCTCCGGTCAGACGGGGCCGCAGAGGGAGCTTGGGATACGATCGAGAGAAGGCCGCCTCGAACGAACTCCGTCCCCGGCCTCCTCCCGCCGCCCCGGCCTCCGTGTAGCTCTCGTCCGCGCGCGAGAGGAGATCGCGCGCGGCCAGTTCGCGCGCCGCGCCATCGGCGCCGAGGGCCGAACGGCTGGATCGCGCCATCGATTCTCCGCGGAGACGAACGGTGTGGCGGAACCCGGTCCCGGCAAGGGGCAGCCTGTCGAGTGTCTGCGTCCTCTGTTGGCCGGGCGAAGTGAGGGCGGCGATCGCCCCTTCCTCTCCGGCTCCCGGAAGCGCCGACAACCAGAACGAATCCCACGAGTCGTCCACGCCGAACGGGTCGGGACGGAACGGATCCGCGGTCAGGACGAGCCGCTCGAGGTCCAGTTGCACGACGCTGGTCGAGCCCTCATGGACTCCCACCTCGATCGTCCCGCCGGGCGCATCGCCCTTGCCGCCCATCTCGGGAATCGCCAGACCATAGATTCCCGGCTCGAGGTCCTCGTAGAGAAGGCTGCCCTGCGAGAGAGCCAGGGCCCCGAGGACGATCGGCTCCACCTCCCCGGCGCCCGAGAGGACCAGAGTGGGGGCGATGGGGCCGGCGAGAACACCGTCGAGAAGGACCAGGAGGCGACCGCTCACGGCGTCAACTCGGCTTCCGGGGAAGAGACTCGCGGCAACCATGAGGAGCGTCAGGAGAAGGCGCTGATCGATTCGAAGCATCGTTCCTCCGCACCCAACCCGGTTTGGCGGGACCGAACGCCCCCATGATAGTCGAAGCGCCATGGCGCCGCGACTACCTCGGGTTCTGTGCGTCGGGTTCTGCGGTTTTCCGAGCGCCCTCACGGGCAACTGAACCAGACGCGCAGCGTGGGCGGATCGGTCCCGAACCTGTGGGATCGGATGTTCACCGCCCCGTCCACGGCGACAGCGGACGGTTGCAGCAGGATCCCGCGGTTCGCCGACGGCGTCCCGATCCACTGCTGGACGAGCGGGATGAGCGGCGAGCACTCGATGGAGTAGAGATGCGGCGTGCCGCACCCCAGCGCATAGGAGCAGGCGAGAGGCGTGATCGCCGGGATTGTGTTCCATGTCACCCCGCACTCGCTCCAAGATCCGTCGATTCTCGAGACGTAGACCGCGAGGGTCGTGTCCGGAGGCGGCGGGAGACATCCGTCCGCGAAGAGGTCGAGCCTGGCCTGGAGGACCGTCGCCTGCGCCGGGATCGCCGAGAGATCGAAACGGAGCAGCGTGCGCAGCTCGCCCGGTTCCGCCGTGTCCCATCCGACTCTGTCGAGTATCACGGCGCACCCTGTGGAGTCGGGGAATCCGGAGGAGACCATGGCGTCGGCGACCGGATGGACGATCACGGGGGATGGGAAGGAGCCGATCCCGACGCAGGAGACGCCGCTGCAGAGCGGCTGCCCCGTCTGGACCGCGCAGGTTCTCTGGCCGCAGACGGTCGGTGTGAAGCGGACGGTCGCATTGCGCGTCTGGCCCGCGGCCAGATTGAACGCTCCGCCGCCCGAGATGATCTCGTAGTCGGGCCAATCCTCGCTCACGCTGCCGGCTAGCGGCTCGCATCCCGTGTTGGTGATCGTGAAGCTTCGATCGTCGGAGAGGCCGATGGCTACCGTACCGAAGTCGAGGGCGGTCGGGTCGACGTCGCAGTCGATCCCGGCGGCGACGCCGGCGCACTGAACGTCGGCGCACAGCGCGCTGCCCGTGTCGATTCCGCAGTTCTTGGGTCCGCAGCTCGTCGGAGCGAAGCGGACGGTCACCTGGCGCTGCGCCCCGGCGGCGAGCGTGAAGAACCCGCCCCCCGAGACGACGTCGTAATCCACGCACGACTCCGCGACCGTGCCGCTCCAACTCGTGCATCCTGCGTTCGTGATCGTGAAACTGCGGTCGACCGATGAGCCGACGGCGATCGTCCCGAAGTCGAGGGTGGTGGGGGAGACCGAACAGAGGCTCCCTCCTCCCGCGCCGGAGCAGCTCACGTCGCTGCAGAGGCTGTTTCCGGTCTCGATCGTGCAGGCCTTGGCGCCACATTCCGTCGGGCGAAAGCGAACGGTCACGGCACGCGACTGCCCCGGGTTCAGCGCGTAATCGCCGGCGCCTGATGCGATCTCGTAATCGTCGCAGGTCTCGCTCACCGATCCCGTCAATGCCGCGCATCCGCTGTTCGTTATCGTGAAGCCTCGGTCAAGGACCTCGCCGACGGCAACGGTCCCGAAGTCGAGGCTGGTCGTGGAGAGCCCGCATGAGCTTCCCCCGCCCATTCCCGCGCAGGAGACATCGCTGCAGATCGTGCTTCCCGTCTCGATCGTGCAGGTTCGCGTGCCGCACGCGGTAGGCTCGAAACGGACCGTGACGGTCCGGCTCTGTCCCAGCGACAAGTTGTAGCTGCCGTCTCCGGAGAGGATCCGGTAGTCGTCGCACGCTTCGCTCACGACGCCGGCGATGCTGCCGCACCCCTCGTTCGTGATCGTGAACGAGAGGTCCTTCCATTGTCCGAGGGAGACGGATCCGAAGTCGATGCTCTCGGTCGAGACGACACAGCCGGTTCCGCCCCCGGACCCCGCGCAGGAGAGATCCGGGCACTGGGGATTGCCCGTCTCGATCAGGCAGCTTCGCGTGCCGCAGCCCTGGGGGGCGAAGCGGACGACGACGCGCACGGAGTCTCCATTCTCGAGGCTGTATTGGCCGCCCCCGGCCACGATCTCGTAGTCGGTGCACGATTCGGTCACGCTCCCCGCGACCGCGGCGCAGCCGTCGTTCTTGATCGTGAAGTCAAGCTCCGCGGAGCCGCCAAGCTCCACAACTCCGAAGTCGAGGCCCGACGGCGAGAGGATGCATCCGCCACCCCCGCCCAGGCCCGCGCACGCGACGTCGGCGCACCCGTCGTTCCCCGTCTCGATCGTGCAGGCCGCCGCGCCGCACAGGCTCGGGGTGAAGCGCAGCGTGACGTTTCTGAATTGCCCCGAGGGGATGCTATAGAAGCCTCCGCCGCCGACGATCTCGAAGTCGGGGCACGACTCGGACGGCGTTCCCTCGAGGGGATCGCATCCGTCGTTCAGGATCTGGAAGATGAGGTCGGCCGATTCGCCGATCGGGACCGTGCCGAAGTCGAGGGTCGTGGCGCTCACCGAGCAGCCCTCACCGCCGGCCGAGCCCGTGCAGCCGACATCGGCGCAGATGGCGTTGCCCGTCTCGATGAGGCAGGTCTCCGTTCCGCAATCGACCGGCGTGAAGCGTACCGTCACCTGCCGCGATCCGCCCGGAGCGAGAGTGTAGCTTCCGAGCCCGGCAACGATCTCGTACTCCGGGCACGACTCGCTGACCGTTCCCGAGAGAGCGCTCGTGCCGCTGTTGGTGATCGTGAAGCTGCGGTCCGCCGACTCCCAGACGGCGAGCGAACCGAAATCGAGGCTCGTCGGCTCGATCCTGCAACCCGGACCGGTGCCGACGCCCGTGCCGAGACATGAGACGCTCACGCACGCAGGGAATCCGGCGTCGATCGTGCAGGTCCGCGCGCCGGCCGCGGAGGGCCGAAAGCGGACCGTGACGGAACGCATCGCCCCGGGCGCCAGGGAGTAGCTGCCCCCGCCCGAGACAAGCGTGAAGTCCCGGCACGTCATGGCCACGGAATCGATCAGGGCGTCGCATCCTCGGTTGGTGATCGTGAAGGTCAGGTCGGCGAACTGTCCCACCGCAACGCTGCCGAAGTCCAGGCGCGTCGGCGACACGAAGCAGTCGGCGAGCGTGCCGCTTCCGACGCACGCCAGGCTCCCGCAGAGGTCGTTGCCCATGTCGATTGCGCAGCTTCGCGTGTAACACTGCTGGGGCGTGAAACGGACCGGGACCGCAAGGCTCTCCCCTGGTTGGAGAGCGTAGGCCGCGTTCTGCAGGGCGATCGCGAACTCGGGGCAGTCCGCCGAGACGGTTCCGCTGAGCGTCGCGCAACCGTCGTTCCTCAGGAGGACGATGCGTTCGGATGTGGCGCCGAGCGACACGGATCCGAAGTCGATCTGCGGAGGCTCCACGGCGCAGAAGCCGCCAGTGCCCGCGCCCGCGCATGCGACCTCGGGGCAGGCGGCGTGGCCGAGATCGAGGATGCACTCGACCGATCCGCATCGGGAAGGAGTGAAGCGCACGGTCACCTGGCGGCTCTGGCCTCCGACCAAGGTGAAGTCGCCTCCGCCGCTGACAACGGCGAACGCCCCGCAGTTCGACGCTATCCGTCCGTTCAGGCCCTCGCAGCCGGTGTTCGTGATCGTGAAGGACCGGTCCGCGTGGGATCCCAGGCCCACCGATCCGAAGTCGATCGCAGGTGTGGACAGCGAGCAACCCAGCCCGCCTCCGACGCCGAAGCAAGCGACATCGGTGTCCGGGGTCGGTCCCGTCGTAACCGCGCAGCTCCGCGGCCCGCAGCCGGAAGGCGCAAACCGCACGCTGACGGTTCTGATCTCGCCTGACGCGAGCGCATAGTCCCCCTGCCCCGCGACCAGAACGAAGTCGGCGCAGCTCGCTGAGACTGTCCCGTCCAGGGTCCCGCCTCCCGCGTTCTTGACCGTGAAGCTCCGCGTCGCGGACTGCCCGGGTTCTATGGCGCCGAACTCGAGGGTGTCAGCGGAGATCTCGAGGAGGGGCGGTGGATCGATCCCCTGGCCGCGGCAGATCAGGCGGCCGCAATCGGCGCCCGTCTGGACCGTGCACGCGGACGCGCCCGTCCGAGCGGGGGCGAAGCGCACCGAGACGGCCCGGCTTTGCCCTCCGGCCAGACTGAATGCCCCGCCGCCGGACATGACCGTGAAATCGTCGCACGCTTCGCTCACGCTCCCCGCGAGCGTCCCGCCTCCCTTGTTGGCGATCGTGAAGGCGAGATCACGAGAGGCGCCGATCGCGACTCGCTGGAAGTCGAGCGTGTCCGGGAGCAGATCGCATATCGGCGTGGAAGGGGGCTCCTTCACGGAATCGTCGCCTTCGCAGGCGGCGAGCGCCAGGATCACGAGCAGGGCGAGAAGCCGCCATTTCCGCTCCGCGAGCCGTCTCACGTCGACCTCCTCGGGGCGCCGGCCAATCGGCGGCTGCCCGGTCCGCGCCCGTCGCGCTCAGCCCCCACGGGCAGGGATCTTAGATCACGGTGGCTCCGCCGGCCACCAGGGATCGCGCCTCGGGCAACCGAGGATCCCTGCCGTCTCTCGCGCCCCGCTATGTTCGCGTTCGCGGCGCGGGGCGCGAGAGGCGGCAGGAATCGCTCAAACCTCAGGGCACGCTTGCGCACATCCGGGGTCCGACCAAACCCGTCTGGATCTTCCTGGGCACATCTGAGATACTCCCTTGGCGCGTCCGCTGCGTCCGCGTGGGCTCCGGGTCCTGAGAAGATCTGTGCGCCCCCGGCGCTGGAGGTATGGGGATGCCGGGCTTCCTGATTCGGTTCATCGTGAGCGTCTTCGCGCTTGGGTTCACGGCCGCCATCGTTCGAGGGATCGACATCACCGGCGAGAGCGACTTCCAGAGGGCGATCTCCCTCGGAGCGGCCGCGCTCGTACTGGGGATTCTGAACGCGATCATCCGCCCGATCCTGGTCCTTCTCACCCTTCCGATCACGCTCGTCACGCTGGGGCTCTTCGTCTTCGTGTTGAACGCCGCGATGATCTGGCTCACATCTCGAGTGGTTGAAGGTTTCGAGGTGCGCGGATTCGGCGCCGCCCTCTTCGGCGCGATTCTCATGACCGTGATCTCCTTCGTCCTCAACCGATTCGTGAAGGATCGCAACGAGAAGACCCGCAGGTGACCGATCCCGCTCGCGGAGGGCGAGCGAAGCGGGCCACCGCGGAACGCGGAGCGCCGTCCTGCCGCTACGCGCGGGCCTCGCGCGACGCCGCCAGAACGTCCTTGAGAAGGAGATCGAGCAGGCTATCGTCGCACCGCGGGTGCAGGATCACCGCCCGCAGAACGCGCCTTCCGCGGTAAAGCGGCATCGAGAGCCATCCGTGGCCGCGGCGCGCGACCTCCAGCTGCACCGCGCTCTGCGCCTCGTCCATGAGGCCGGGATCGGCTGTCGGATCGATGCCGGGGGGGATCGCGCGGAAACAGACTATGTTCAGATTCGGCCTCGCGATCAGCTCCAGCCCGGGCGTCGCCTCGATGCGGTCCGCCAGCCGGCTCGCCGCCTCGACCTGCGTTTCGATCAGCCGCGCCATGTAGTCCGTGCCGAGATGCTCGAGCGTCAACCAGAGCTTCAAGACATCGACGCGACGCGTTCCCTGAATCGTGTACTCGCCGAGGTTCGGATGCGAATCGTCTCCGCCCTCGCGGCCATAGAGGAACGGCTCGCGTACCGTCGTCTCGAGGATCTGCCCGTCACGGAAGAGGATCGAGGCGCAGGTCTTCGGGACATAGAGCCACTTCTGCGGATTCCAGGTGATCGAATCGGCCGTTTCGCAGCCGCGGAGTCGGCTCCGCAGCTTCTTGGAGAGGATCAGGCTCCCGCCATAGGCGGCGTCCACGTGGAACCAGAGCCCGTGCCGGCGGGCGATGGCCCCGATCTCGTCGAGGGGTTCGATCGTCCCTGTGACGGTCGTGCCCGCCACGCCCACCACGCAGAAGGGGCGCAGCCCTTCTCCGCGAGCGCGGAGGATCACCTCCTCAAGGACTCTCGGATCGATGCGATGACTGTCGCCGCTTTGCACGAGAACCGCCCCCCGGCGGCCGATGCCGAGGAGGTTCGCTGCCTTCAGGAATGAGTAGTGGGCGTGCTCGCTGGCCAGCAGAACGAGTCGGCCTTCAGGGGAGGCGAGGCCTTCTCGGGCCGCTCCCCTGTCGCCGACGTGGTTTCGCGCGACCCAGATCGCCTGGATGTTGGCGAGAGTTCCCCCGCTGACGAGCAAGCCGCGCGCGGCGTCGCCCCATCCGAACGCGCCGGTCGCCCACCTGAGGAGCCGGTCTTCCATCGCGGTGAAGACGAGCGACATTTCGTAGGAGAGCATGTTGTTGTTGCAGGCGGAAATGAGCGCGTCTGAGAAGATGCCCACCGCCGACGCCAGGGAGTCCATGTGTCCCACGTATCCGGGATGCGCGGGATTCAGGGTGCGATCGAGGATCTCGGTCCTTACGATCTCGATCAGCTCGTAGGGATCGCGGCCTTCGAGCGACGGCGTGTACGGTCCACGGAGCAGGTCGGGGACGGGAAGTTCCTCCGGCACCGGCGGATGCGAGCCGGCCTTCGCCGCCGCCTCCACCAGGAGATCGATGAAGCGGTACCCCAGTTGGCGAACCTCATCGAGGTTCGAGCCATCGGGCTCGATGAAGCGCAACCGATCCCTTGCTGTCGTCAAACTGCCTCCGACGGCGGATCGATCCAGATGCCGCGCTCGCGGATGAGGTCGATCAGACGATCGACCGCCTCCTCCTCGCGGATCGCCTGCCGCACGCGTTCGCGGCCGACATAGAGATCGACTCTGCCGGGCGCGCTGCCGACATACCCGAAGTCGGCATCCGCCATTTCACCCGGCCCGTTCACCACGCAGCCCATGATCGCGATCCTGGTCCCGCTCAAGTGCGCCGTCTTCTCCCGGATGCGTCTCGTCGTCTCCAGCAGATCGAACTGGGTGCGACCGCAGGAAGGGCATGCGATGAACTCGGCGCGCGTGAGACGGAGCCTGCATCCCTGGAGGATTGTATAGGCGAGCCGCACGGGGTCGATAGGAAGATCGCCGCCCGGGCCGGTCATCGGGGGGGACGGCATCCCCGGGATGCACAGGCCATCCCCGATTCCGTCCAGGAGGATGCTCCCGCCGGCCATCGCGGCTCCATAGGGATCGAGCGGAAGTTCGATGAAGATCGGGATCCCGCGCGTGCTCTCGTCCTGGTCGATGGCGGCCGCGACGGCCCGGGCCGCGCGAACGATACCCCGGCCGGCAAGAAGGATCGCCACCGAGTCGCATCCTTCCGCGAGGCAGACGCGCGCGTGCGCGAGGCATTCGCTCGCCACCCTCGCGGGCCATGCCGGCTCCACTCCGTCAGAGTCCTCCGGCTCGATCCGCAGGCGGAGGGGTTTACGCCGGCGCGCGCAGAGCCGCGCGAGGATCGCGAGCTTCCCATCGCCGCCCCGATCGCTCGATCGGGGGCGCGCCCCCACGGCGGCGATCCAGGGAAGGAAGGGCTCGATCGCGTGGATCTCGCGCGGAGCGCGCAGGTCCCACTCCATCACGATCGGGATCCCCGGCGCGCTGGAGCGGATCGCATCGGCGAAGGCGGCGAAGGGCTCGATCCGCGCGCTCGGCAGATCGCAGGGAGGGAGGGCGAGCGAGAGGATCTCCGCGACGGCTCTCGGGGCCGCGGGGTCGGAGGACCGGATCACCCCGAGCGCTTCCTCGACGGCGGGCCGCGCCCCGTCTGGACCCCACGGGGGTGTCGCGATCCGCGCCTCCACGCGCGGCGGAGCGCCCGAGCCGCAGGCAAGGAGATCGAGAGGAAAAGGACGGGTCGCTCGTCGCGCGAGCGGGGGATCGGGTGGCGGTCTCCAATCTCCCTCGGCCGGCGCCGCCGGGCGGCCGGCCGCTTCGAGAATCCTCGAGCAGGCATCGATCTCGAATTCGGAGTCCTCCGTGAGCGAGACACGGATCGTGTCCCCGATCCCGTCGAGCAGGAGCGCTCCGATGCCGATGGCGCTCTTGACCCGCCCCTCGATCCCTCCGCCCGCCTCGGTCACTCCGAGATGGATCGGATAGTCCATCCCCTCATCCGCCATCCGGCGAACCAGCAGCCGATTGGCCGCGATCATCACCGAGGGGATTGAGGACTTCATCGAGAGGACGACCTCTCCGAAACCGGCCGCCTCGCAGATGCGGGCGAACTCGAGGGCCGACTCGACCATTCCCTCCGGGGAATCGCCGTAGCGGCTCATGATTCGATCGCTCAGCGAGCCGTGATTGGTGCCGATGCGAAGGGCGACGCGGCGTTCCCGGAGTTTCAGAGCAAGCGGCTCGAGGGCCAGGCGAATCCGCGCGAGCTCCTCCGCATACTGAGCATTGGAGTATTCCTTGAGCTCGAACCTTTTCCGGTCCGCATAGTTGCCCGGGTTGATCCGCACCTTGTCGACGAAATCCGCAGCAGCGATCGCGACATGCGGGGTGAAGTGGATGTCCGCGACCAGGGGCGTGTCGAGGCCACGGAGCGAGAGCTCCTCCCGGATGAGCGGGAGATTCTCCGCCGCCTTCATATGAGAGACGGTGAGACGGACCAGAGGGCATCCGGCCGCCGCGAGCCTCGCGATCTCGCCGACGACCGCGCCGGTGTCCAGCGTGTCGGCCGTCGTCATCGACTGGATCAGGATCGGATGCTCCGAGCCGATCGCAAGCGATCCGATCCTCACGCTCCGCGCCGGGCGGCGCGGGAGGGCGGCTCCTTCGAGGGTCACGCTTCGCCCCATCGATCCTGGCGCGTGGCAGGCCGGGCGAGGGCGCGGCGAACGGTCCATCTCATGCGACCCAGGATAGCATCTCGGGGGCTGCCGGTTGCCCCGCCGGGGCGGGCCCGACGGCGGGCGGAAGGAGGAAAGGAGTAACTCGCAGCGTCGCCATGCGCGGCCGGGACGGAAACAGGTCCGCCCCGAGCGCCTGAATCATCTGGCGCCGGGGCGGCGGGGGATAACTCGAGCCAGTTCGACCGGGGGATCGACGGACCCGAAGCAACTAGCAACGCCGCCTCGAATCTCGTGCGACATCAACCCGTGAGGACCAGCCCCGAGACCTCAAATCGGGGAAGCGGCTCCAGCCGCTTGTTACAGGGTTCAATACATCAAGCGGCCCGCGCAGGTTCCGTTGAATTGGAAGATCTCCCAATGCATTGCGATACATGGCATTACGCACCGATGGGGCGCGGGTCCCGGCCTGGCCGGAGCCGGGTGACGGCGACAGGATCGGTCGCCGATCGATAGGGATCGCCCAGTGGACCTCCCGCCGCCGGTCCCGCTCGGTTGCGGTCCAGCGCGCGGGGGGCTAGGGTTTCCCTTCATGAGAAACGAATCGCTGGCGCGGCGGCGTCGATGCCCGCGCAGGCCCTCGGGGTCGCCGATCCCAGGGCAAGCGAGGAAGCGGGCGGCCCGCCGCCTTGTCCTCGGCGCGCCCCTCCGCTCCCTTGGGCTCTGCATCGGGATCGCGGCAGCCCCCGCCGCCTTCGGGGCGGACGGAGTGGGCGGACAAACGGGCGGGGAGTCGGGAACGTCGGCTCCAAAGAGCAGCGCTGTCGAGCCGATCCGCCTCGTGGCGTCGATCCCTCCCCTCGGCGCCCTCGCGCAGATGGTCGGGGGCGAGTTCGTGGATGTTCGGGTCCTCCTGCCGCCCGGCGCGTCCCCCCACGGCTACGAGCCGGGGCCTGACGCGGTCCGGGCCCTGGCGCGTGCGGAGGGGCACATCGTCATCGGCCGCCTCCTCGATCCCTGGATGGAGACGCTCGCGCGCGGATCGAATCCGAAGGCGCGAATCGAGCGGCTCGGCTACGACCTGCCCGGACCGGAGCCTCCGGCCGACCCGCACGACGAGGAGGGCGATCCGCACGTCTGGATGGACCCCGTCAAGGCGGGGGTGATGGCCGAGAGGATCGGATCGGTCCTGGCGTCGCTGCGTCCACAGTGGGCCGACTCGCTGCGCTCGCGTGCCGCGACAGCAAAGGCGAGGCTCGATAGTCTCGACCGATTCGCCGGCGAGAGACTCGCTCCCGTTCGAGATGTCCCGTTCGTAGCATTCCATGGGGGACTGAACCACCTGGTCGCCCGATACGGGCTGCGGCAAGTGGGCGTCCTGGAGCCCTTCCCCGGCCGGGAGCCGTCGCCCCGGTGGCTGAAAGAGATCGTCTCTGAGATCAAGCGGAGCGGCGCGCGCGCCATCCTCGCCGAACCGCAGTTCTCCTCGCGCCTCTCGGAGGTGGTCGGTCGGGAGACCGGGGTTCCGGTGGTCGAGATCGACTTGATCGGAGGAGCCGATGGTCCCGAGGCCTACGAGGCGCTCCTCCGCGCTGTCGTCGATCGGCTGGCGGGCGCGCTCTCGGAGCGGGCAGTCGAGTGATGGCCGCGCCGGTCGGCTCCGCCGTCGAGGTTCGCGATCTGCACGTCACGCGGGGCGGCGTTCCCATTCTGAGAGGAGTGGACCTGCGACTCGAGCGGGGGAGATTCCTCGGAATCGTGGGGCCCAACGGAGGCGGCAAGACGACGCTCCTGCGCGTCCTCGTCGGTCTCGAGAAGGCCGACCGGGGGAGTGTGCGCGTCCTCGGCGAGCCGCCCGGCATGAGCCGCGCGATCGGATATGTCCCGCAGGCCCCGACCTTCGATTCCCGGTTCCCGGGGGTCGTCCGGGACGTCGTCGCGATGGGCGCGACCACCGCCGGCGGCGGCGACCGCGAGCGGACGATCGATCGGGCCCTGGATGACCTGGGCCTTGCGGCGCTCGCGCGCACGCCCGTCGGGGTCCTGAGCGGCGGAGAACGGCAGCGGCTCTTTCTCGCGCGGGCGCTCGTGCGCGATCCCCGCCTTCTTCTGCTCGATGAGCCGACTCTCGGAGTGGATCCGGCCGCGCTGGAGGACTTCCTCCACCTGCTGGTAGAGATACGATCGAAGCGCGAGCTGACCACAGTCATCGTCAGCCACGATTTCTCGGTCGTCTCCACGCACACGGACCAGGTCGTCTGCGTCGCCGGGACGATTCACTTCTGCGGCTCTCCATCCGAGCTGGACGAGGGGAGACTGGCGCAGGCCTTCGGGGTCCACAAACTATTCCTGGAGCACCGCCACTGATGCTGGCCGACTGGCTCGAGCTCGGGTTTCTCCGCCGCGCCCTGGCGGCCGGCCTGCTGAGCGCGGTCGGATGCGGCCTCCTTTCGCCCTATGTCGTGCTGCGGCGGATGTCGTTCGCGGGCCACGGCCTCGCCCATGCCGCCTTCGGAGGCGCGACTCTCGCTCTGCTGATCGGCGTGAATCTCTCTCTCGGGGGAACCGTCTTCGCCTGTCTCCTCGCCGTGGTTCTCGCGCTCTGGACGCGCAAGGGAAGGGTCAGCGAGGACAGCGCCATCGGCATGCTGGTCGCCGCCTCGATGGCCCTGGGGGTCGTCTGCCTCTCGCTCCAGAAGCGGTACACGCAGGATGTCTTCTCCTTCCTCTTCGGGAACATCCTCGCCTGTCTTCCGGAGGATCTGATCTTCTCGCTCGGCGCGACCGCCCTGGCCGTCGCGCTGGCGCTGGCGCTCGCGAGGCCGCTTGTGTCGGCCACGTTCCACGAGGAGCTGGCGCAGGTGGAGGGAGTTCCCGTCGATCGCATGCGACTGATCCTCTTCCTCCTGGTGGCGATCGAAGTGGTCGCGGCGATGAAGATCGTGGGGGCGATTCTCGTCTCGGCCCTGCTCGTCCTCCCGGGCGCGATCGCGCTCCTCTTCGCGCGCCGATTGGTGACGGTCCAGATCGCCTCTCTCGCGATCGGCGTCGCCGCCGTCCTGATCGGGATGTTCGCCTCTTACTTGCTCGATCTCCCGTCGGGGGCCGTGATCGCTCTTGTCCTCTTCGCGGGATTCGGGGTGACGCGGGGGATCGTCGCGCTGCAGGCCCGCTTCACTCGCTGAGCCTACTCGTACCGCAGAGCTTCGATCGGGTCGAGGCGGGAGGCCTTGCGCGCGGGCCAGTAGCCGAAGAAGATCCCGATCGCCGCGGCGAAGAGGAAGGCGAGCGCGGCGGCCTCAGGAGCGATCAGGACGGGCCAGCGCGCGAACTTCCCGACCAAGCGCGCCGCGGTGATCCCGAGCAGGATGCCCAGGACTCCGCCCATGCTCGCCAGGACGACCGATTCGGAGAGAAACTGGACGAGGACTTGCCACCCCTTCGCGCCCACAGCCATGCGGACGCCGATCTCGCGGGTCCGCTCGGTCACCGAGACGAGCATGATATTCATGATCCCGATGCCGCCGACGAGGAGCGAGACCGACGCGATCGCGGCGAGAAGGATGCGCATCACCCGGGAAGTCGAACCGGCGATGTCGGCGATGTCCTGCTGGGTCCGGATCGTGAAGTCGTCCTCTGCGCCCGGAGCCAGCCTGTGCCGGGAGCGCAGGAGCTGCGTCAGCTCCTCCGTCGCCCGCGGGATCTCGGCCATGGAGTTCGCCGAGGCGAGGATCATGCTGATCCGCGTGGTGCCGCTCACCTTCTTCATGGCCGTCGTGTAGGGCATCACGATCACATCGTCCTGGTCCCGTCCCCAGGTGTTCTGCCCCTTCTTCTCGAGGACGCCGATGATCGTGAAGGGCATCTTCTTGATCCGGATCGTGGCCCCCACGGGGCTCTCGCCGGCGAAGAGGTTGTCGACGATCGTCTGGCCCACGAGGCAGACCTTGGCGTTTCCGCGTACGGAGGACTCGGTGAAGTTGGCTCCCGCCGTGAGGCCCCAGCGCCGGATTTCCAGGTAGTCGGTTCCTCCTCCCAGGATGGAGGTCGACCAGTTCTGGTTTCCGTAGACGATCTGCGCGCCGGTCATGACGACGGGCGTCACCTTCCTGATCGACCGGACGCTCTGCGCGATCGCCGCGGCGTCCTCCTCGTCCAGGCTCGAGGACGTCCCCGCCCCTCCGTGGCGCCCCCCGGGGCCGATCGAGGAGCCCGGGAAGATGTTGATCACGTTGTCTCCGAGCGAGGCGATCTGCGCCTGGACCATGGAGGAGGCCCCCTCGCCGATGGCGATCATCGCGATCACGGCGGCGACGCCGATGATGATCCCGAGGACCGTGAGGGCCGAGCGCATCTTGTTGCGGGCGATGGCCCGCAGCGCCACGCGAAGGAGCAACAGGAACCTGGTCATCTCCTCTTCTCCGCGATGAAACGGTCGATGACCGGCCGATCCTCCACGATCCGGCCGTCCCGAAGGAGGATGAACCGCTCCGCGTACCGAGCGATGTCGTGCTCGTGGGTGATGATGAGGATGGTCATGCCGGCCCGATTGAGCTCCAGGAAGAGCTCCATCACCTCCGCCGAGGTCGCCGTGTCCAGATTGCCGGTCGGCTCATCGGCCAGCAGGATGGAGGGGTCGTTCACGAGCGCGCGCGCGATCGCCACGCGCTGCTGCTGTCCTCCGGAGAGCTTGTTGGGAGTGTGGTGCGAGCGATCGGCCAGCCCCACTCGCGCGAGGGCGGCCCGCGCGCGCGCCGCGATCTCCTGGCCGCGCGTGGACGAATAGACAAGGGGCAGCTCTACGTTCTCGAGGGCGCTGGTGCGCGCGAGGAGGTTGAATCCCTGGAAGACGAAACCGATGCGGCGGTTTCTGATATCGGCAAGCTCCTCGCGATTGAAGCGGGAAACATCCTCCCCGGCGAGGAGGAACGAGCCCGACGTGGGTCGGTCCAGGCATCCGAGGATATTCATGAGCGTCGACTTGCCGCTTCCCGAGGCTCCCATGACGGCGACCATCTCGCCCGGCGCCACGTCGAGAGAGACGCCGGCGAGAGCGACGACGCGGCTCTCCCCCTCGCCGTAGATCTTGACCAGATCGCGGATTCGAATGATGGGGGAGCTATCTGCGGTCACGCCGCGTTCCCCCCGGAGCGAACGGGTTGACGGTGCCCTGCGCGGCCATCGATCCGCCCGCGCGGTTCAGGCCGACGACCACCTGCATCCCCTCCGAGAGGGAATCGGAGGCGACGGCGGTGTAGGTTCCGTCGCTGATCCCCGGGCGCGCCGAGATCCTCCTCAGGCGACCGCCGTTGTCCATAACATGGAGCGTCCCGGGGCGGGTCCGCTCGGATGAGCCGGGTCTGAACCGCAGCGCGGCGGCGGGGACCATGAGGGTGCCCAAGGCCTCGGCGACCTGGAAGGTGGCGTTCGCGGTCATCCCGGGCAGGAGCTTCTGCTCCGGATTCGCCACATGGACGATCACAGTGTAGGAAACGACGTTCTGGTCGGTCTTCGGCGAGAGGCGGATCTGCTCGACCGTCCCCCGGAAGACCCTCTCCGGGTAGGCATCGACCGTGAAGGTGACGGTCTGCCCCAGCTCGACCAGCCCGATGTCGGCCTCATCGACGGAGGCCTCGAGCTGCATCCGGGTCAGATCGTTGGCGATGGTGAAGAGGGTGGGGGCCTGAAGGGATGCCGCGACGGTCTGCCCGACATCGACGTTGCGCGAGACGACGATTCCGTCGATCGGAGAGAGGATCGTAGCGTAGCGGAGGTTGGTCTTCGCCCGCTGGAGCGCGGCCTCCGCCGACTTGACCGAGGCGCGCGCGGCCTCCAGCGCCGTCTCGGCGGCGTCGATCTCGGCCTGGGATGCGAGCCCCTGCTCGCGCAGAGGGGTCTGGCGGGCGTAGTCGCGGTCCGCCTGCCGCCTGGCGACCTCGGCTCTCTCGAGATCGGCCTCGCTCTGCGCGACCTGCGCCTTCAGGAATGTCGGGTCGATCTGGGCCAGGAGCTGCCCCTGCCTGACCTGGCTGTTGAAGTCGGCGTGAAGGGCGTCGATCGTCCCCGAGATCTGGCTTCCGACCTGAACCGTCGTCATCGCGTTGAGGGTTCCGGTCGCGGTGATCTGAAGGCGCACGTCTCCCCTCTGAACCGGTTCGGTCCGATAGAGGGCAGCGTCATCGCGACCCGCGCGCCTGATCCAGACGAGCGTGACGATCGCGAGAACCAGCAGGACCGCGGCCGGGATGGCCCAGCTCCTCCGGCGCATTTCAGTTCTCCTTGAGCGGCGCCGCTACTCTATGGAAAGGAGCTGAACCTCGAAGGTCAGCTCCGCTTTCGGAGGGATGGCGCCCCGGTATCCGCGCTCTCCATAGGCGAGCTGGTGGGGGATGATGAGCTTGCGCTTGCCGCCGACCTTCATGGTGGCCACGCCTTCATCCCACCCCTTGATCACCTGCCCCTGTCCGAGCATGAACTTGAACGGCTGGCCGCGATCGAGGGAACTGTCGAACTTCTTTCCATCGGCGAGCCAGCCGGTGTAGTGCACCACGACCCTCTGTCCCCGCGCCGGGGACGCGCCTTCGCCGGCGACCATGTCCACATACTTCAGTCCGGACGCGGTCGTGACCACCTTCTCATCCGACACGGGTGCTGCCTCCTTCTGGTCCATAGTCGATGGCGCCGGGCTTGACGGGGCAGAGGATTGGGCCTCCGCCGAGGCGGCCGGGGCGCTCTTGCCCTGCTCCGCCTGCCTGCCCGCGCCGGTCTTGCTGTTGCCGCATCCGGCGATGAGGGCCGCGATCGCGAGACAGGCGAGCGGACCGATCACGAAGCGCAGGCGAGATCTGCGACTCTCTGTCATCTTTGCTTCTCCTTGGGAGAGGAATCCTCGTCTGTGAACAGGAATCGCTCGGGGTTGGTTCCGAGAGATCTGCCGGAAATCCCGCCCATGATCTTCTTCTGCGATGGAGCGGTCAAGGGCGGCTGTGCTAGAATCGGGTGGTAAGGGGGGAGTGTGGGCTCGCCGTCCAAGCGAGGCTCCGCTCCCCGTGCTTTTTCGATCGGCCGGACCACCGGCACAGGTGGACCCAGGCGGATCGCACGCAACCATCGGAAGGAGACTTCATGCTACGCCGAGCGGACCGCAGCTCTGACGGCCGGCGCACCCTCATCCTCGCCTGGCTCGTGCTCGCAGCCATCACATGCGGCGCCTCGATCGAAGCGCTCGCGGACCCGGTCTACTACCCTCCGACGCGCGCGGGCTGGCAGGGGCAGATCCTCGATGAGCGGGACACGGCCCCCTACCTCGCCTTCCACAAGACGAAGATGTATGAGCGGGTTTACGAACGCCTGGGGAAGATGGAGGGGAGGCAGACCCCCAATCAGGACGCGTATGATGCCATCTTCTACGATCTGGATCTGAATCTGAACCCCGCGACATCGACCCTGACCGGCTCGGTCGACGCCCGGGTCAAGGTCGTCGCCGGTCCGCTGACGACCCTCGATCTCGATCTGGACAACCTCATGACCGTCAGCTCGGTCACATCAGGCGGGACTCCGGCCACCTACAGCCATACGGCCGATCTCCTCACCGTGAACCTCGATCGCCCCTATGCGACGGACGAACTGATCGAGGTGACCGTCTCCTACAGCGGCAACCCAGAGCCGGGAGGCGCCTTCGGGTGGGACGCCCACAACGGGCAACCGATGATCTGGACGCTGAGCGAACCCTTCGGGGCTCGGACCTGGTGGCCCTGCAAGGACTGGTCGCACGACAAGGCCGACTCGGTCTGGATTCGAGTGGTCACGCCGACCGGGCTCATCACCGCCTCCAACGGATCGCTCGTCGAGGCCACGGACAACGGGGCCCAGGCGATCACGCGCTGGAGGGAGAAGCATCCGATCGCGACTTATCTGGTCTCGCTGGCGATCCACCCCTTCACCGTCTACTCGGACTACTTCCATCACTCCCCGACCGACTCGATGGAGATCAAGTTCTTCATCTTCCCCGATCACGTCGCGGAGGCGATGCCGACCAATGCGTTGGTCAAGGACATGCTCGCCGCCTACACCGAGGTCTATGGCCCCTATCCCTTCCTCGACGAGAAGTACGGGCACGCGGAGTTCCCCTGGGGCGGCGGGATGGAGCACCAGACCTGCACCAGCCTTGGTGTCTTCATCGAGTACATCACCGCCCACGAGCTGGCCCACCAGTGGTGGGGCGACATGGTGACCTGCAAGGACTTCCACCACATATGGATCAACGAGGGGCTCGCGACCTTCAGCGAGGCGATCTGGGCGGAAGCCAACGGAGGGATGGAGGCCTACCATCAGGACCTGAGCTACAACCAGTTCTTCGGCCCGGGCACCATCTATGTTCCGGATCTGAGCGACTGGGGCAGGATCTTCGATCACAACCTCACCTACAACAAGGCGTCGTGGGTCGTCCACATGCTCCGGCACGTCCTCGGGGACGAGGACTTCTTCGCGTCGCTCGCGGCGCTTCGGGCCCAGTACGGATACGACTCCGTGACGACGGAGGAGTTCCGCGACGTCTGCGAGGGGGTCTCGGGCCAGGACCTGGACTACTTCTTCCAGCAGTGGATCTATGGGGAGTACTACCCGCAGTACCGGTTCGACTACTCGGTCGACCCGGTCCAGGGCGGATTCGACATCGTCCTCGATCTCTACCAGACGCAGAGTTGGCAGATCTTCACGATGCCGGTCGACGTGACAGTCACGACCGCAAGCGGCGAGCAGACCTTCGTGGTCATGAACACGCAGGCGGCGCAGACCTTCACGCTGCAGGTGGTCGAGGAACCCCTCTCGGTCAAGATCGACAAGGACAACTGGATTCTCCGGACCGTGCAGGAGCCGGTCGTCAATCCTCCGCTGGATCGGTCGGTTCTGCTCGTCAACGGCGTCGATTGGGGCGCCTACGGCGCGGAGATCCTCACGGCTTACGAGAACAGGGCGTTCTGGGGCGACTACACGATCGACTTCTGGGACCACTTCAACGAGCCCCCCACCGGATACCCCTCGACGCTGCCCGAGCCTCTCGGCCACGGCCCCGTGCCCGCCGATGTGATGGGCCACTACCGCAACATCGTGTGGGTCGGCAACAACTACGGAGGCGACCTCGCCTCCTGGCTCAACAGCCCCATCCAGAGCTACCTCGAGGCCGGCGGCAATCTCCTCCTCCTGGCCCGCAACGGCGATCAGTTCATCACGGAGTCGTTGAGGCAGTACCTCGGGATCACCTGGGCGTCGGGATCCAGCCTGCTCGATTGCATCGCCACCTACCCGGGCCTGACGAACATCGCGAGGATCGGAACGCAGAGCGCCGTTTCCGTCTTCAACCAGACCCTCTCGCAGCCGGACGCCCGGATCATCTACAAGGCGGACGCGGGCTACAGCGTCGATCCGGGGATCGGCGTCTGGAGGGAGCCGGTCGGCGGCGGCCGGTATCGCCACATCGGCGCGCAGTTCGTCTTCCTGAGCGGCCGTCCCTATCGATGGAACCACGCCAACCTGAAGACGAACGTGATGTACATCCTCAGGAACTTCTTCCGCGAGCCGATGCTGCCGGCCGAGGTCGAGGGGGAGGCCGCGCCGGCCGTCGCGTTCGGCCTGGAAGCCGCCCGCCCGAATCCTTCCTCCGGGATGGCGACGCTCAGATACACGATTCCGCGCGCGGGCGATGTCACGCTCGATCTCCTCGACATCGGTGGTCGCAGGGTTCGGCGCCTGATCGAGGGCGCGGCTCTGCCGGGCCCGCAGACGGCCGTCTGGGACGGCCTGGACGCCCAAGGGCATCCGGTTCCTTCCGGGACCTACTGGGTCGTTCTCCGATCGGAGGAAGAGCGCGCGACCCGCAAAGTCACGATCCTCCGCTGATCGGCGCTCCTTGCGGAGACTCATCGAGGGGCCGCCGCGGGATTGACTCCCGGGCGGCCTCTATCTACCGTGGGCCGCCGGGTGGGAGGTAGGATGCGACGCGCATCGTGGATCGTCTTGACGCTCGTTCTGTTGTCGGCTGCCGGTTGCGGGCAACCGGGCGGGGACTCGCTGGCCCGCGCCAAGCGCGCGGGACTTCTCAAGGTGGGAACCGACGCGACCTATCCTCCCTTCGAGACGGTCGACGCGTCGGGTCAGGTGGCAGGTTTCGACGCCGACCTCCTGCGCGAGATCGGCAAGGGCCTCGGCTTCCGCGTGGAGTTCCTCGTGGTCCCCTTCGACGGGATCCTCGCCGCTCTCAAGAGCGGGAAGTACGACGCGGTGATCTCCGCCCTCACGATCACCGACGAGCGGGCCCGGCAGGTGCTCTTCAGCGAACCCTACTACGAGGCCGGGCAGTCGATCTGCGTCCGGTCCGACAGCCCTTCCTACAGGCTCGGGGATCTCGTCGGCCGGAGGATCGGGGTGCAGCTCGGAACGACGGGGGAGCGGCTCGCCCAAGGAGTCGACCACGCGGAGGTCGTGAGCTTCGATGCGATCGGAGCGGCCTTTCTCGACCTCCGCATCGGGCGTCTCGATGCGGTGATCTCGGACACGCCGACCGCGGCGCTCTTCGCGCGCGCGCATCCGGAGGTGCGTCTGGTCGGCGGCCCGATCACGCGCGAATCGTACGGAATCGCTTTTCGACTCGACGACAAGGCCCTCAAGAACGCGGTGGACGAGCAGCTCAGGGAGATGGGAAGGAGCGGGAAGCTCCTCGAGCTGAGAAGCCGCTGGGGCCTGGAGGCGCCGTAGGCCGTGAGCCGGGCGGCGGACCAGCTCGAGCTCTTCGGGAAGATCCTCGTCTATCTGCTGCCCGCGGTTCCCGCGACGATCCGGATCGCCCTCGCCGCCTTCGTCCTCGCCCTTCTTCTCGGTCTCTTCGTGGGAATCCTGCGGACGAGCAACCGCAGGATCCTGAGGGTCGCGGGCGCGGCCTACGTCGACACGCTTCGCGGCATCCCCCTTCTCGTCCAGGTCTTCTTCCTCTACTTCGGCCTGGGCCGGATCCTCAATCTCGATCGGTATCCCGCCGGCGTGCTCGCGATCGGGATCGGATACAGCGCCTACATCGGGGAGACGATCCGCGCCGGGATCCAGGCCGTCCCGCGCGGGCAGTGGGAGGCCGCGCGATCGCTGGGACTCTCGAACGTCCAGTGCCTGCGCCACGCGATCCTGCCGCAGGCCTTCCGGATCGTGATCCCCCCGATCCTGAACGACTTCGTCGCCTGCCTGAAGGACTCCTCCCTGGTCTCGATCATCGGTCTGCGGGAGTTGACGCGGGCGGGCCGCGAGTACTACTCGTCGACCTTCTCGGACTTCCAGACCTGGACGGTCGTGGCGATCCTCTACCTCGCGATGACGCTCGTCTTGACGCGCCTGTCCGCGCGGCTCGAGCGGCACCTTCATCGGGGGGAGCGCTGATGGTCCGGGTCGAGGGCGTGACGAAGCGCTTCGGCGCCGTGGCCGCGGTCCGCGATGTCAGTTTCCATGTCCCCCGGGGGGAGACAGCGGTCTTGATCGGACCCTCCGGGTCGGGGAAGAGCACCGTCCTGCGATTGATCAACGGCCTCGAGCGGATGGACGAGGGGCGGGTGATCCTGGACGGGGTTCCCCTCGATCACGAGGGGCGCTTGCTCCATCAGGTCCGCGCCGAGACCGGCATGGTCTTCCAGCACTTCCATCTGTTCCCCCATCTCTCTGTTCTCCGGAACATCACGCTCGCGCCGGAGATCGTCCGGCGGAGGTCGAGGGGCGCGGTCGAGGAGGAGGCGCGCGCGTTGCTCGCCCGGGTCGGCCTCAGCGGCATGGCCGATCGCTCGCCGCGCCAGCTCTCGGGCGGGGAGCAGCAGCGCGTGGCGATCGCGCGGGCCCTCGCGATGCGGCCGAAGGTCCTTCTCTTCGATGAGCCGACTTCTTCCCTCGATCCGGAGATGATCCGCGAGGTCCTGGATGTGATGCGCGATCTCGCGAAGGGCGGGATGACGATGGTCGTGGCGACGCACGAGATGGGATTCGCGCGGGAAGCGGCCCAGCAGGTCCTCTTTCTCGATCGCGGCGAGGTGATCGAGGGGGGCTCGCCGTCGGACATCTTCGATCGACCCCGCGAGGCGCGCACGGCGGCCTTCCTGTCGAAGATCATCTGAACTTCTTCGACTGCAATTGGGATGCTCGCCTGGCGCATCCGCTCGGCCCGGCTTTGTTCTGAGGGCGCCGGGCCTCGCGGCGCGGCCGCTCGCATCTCAGATCCAGCCAATTGCGTCGAGGGCAGCGGGATACTCGCCCGCCGTTTCCCTTCGCGCCGCTCCTGTGCGCGTTCGCGGCGCGGCGCTTCGGGAATCCGGCGGGCTCGCCTGTCCGCCCGCCGGCCTGCGAGGGCCGCTTCGCGAGACCGGGAGGCGGCCAAACAGAAGGCCCGCCCCGGTGAGGAGGCGGGCCCTCGTTCCTAGAAGCTCTCTAGGAAGATACTACCGGTACGTCGCTTTCACCTTGCCCCAGGTCGTCTTCTCCGTCGGGACCGGCGGACAGTCATCCACGCAGTCCTCGTCGACGATCCAGAGGAAGCCACCGGCCACCGTGCACTGCTCCTCGGTCAGGACCGAGCAGGTCCCGTCGAGGAAGCAGCAAGCGCCCAGAGGCGGCGGCTGCGGACACGGCTCGTTGTTCGGCCCGCAGGGACCGCCGTACCACTCCATCGGCGGCACGCAGTCGGTCTGCAGGATGTAGTAGCACGCGCCCGTCGCCAGGTCGCAGCAGGCTCCCCGCTGCGGACACGGATTGTCCGGCAGGCAGGGGCCGCCGAACCAGACCAGCGGCGGCGCGCAGAACTGCTCGAGAACGAAGTAGCAGGCGCCCGTCGCCAGGTCGCAGCAAGCGCCCGGCTGCGGACACGGATTGACCGGCTCGCAGACCGTCAGTTCGCCCAGCCAGGCAATGTGGCCCGGAGCGGCATTGCACTGAGCCTGCGTCAGCAGCTCGCAGTGGCCGTCCTCGAAGCAGCAAGCTCCCACCGGCACGGCGGGGCACGGATTCTGCGGCTCGCATGTGCCGCCGAACCAGACCATCGGCGGGACGCACTGGTTATAGGCGATGAAGTGGCACTGCCCCGTCGTGAGGTCGCAGCAGGCGCCGATGCAGTCCGAGAAGTCCGTCAGCGCCCGCGGCAGGAACTGGTAGCCGCTCGAGTAGGGCGAAGTCGTGTCGTACTGAGTCCCGATCCCGATCACCGTGAAGGGCCCGGCCGGCTCGGGTGATCCATCGATGTCGGTCTCCTTGTCGATCCGCATCGTAGTCGCGCCGGTGCCGTCATTGACCTGGAGATTCGCGTCGGAGCCGGGCGGAGGCCATGTCTCGCCGGTGAGACTCACACAGACGAACTGGAGGAGGCAGTCCTCGTATCTCTCGCCGTTCACCGAGTGCTCGAAGGTCGTGATGACCGTCGGCGGAGGCAGCGGATTGCCCGTGCTCTGGACGGTGATCACGAGATAGGGGTCGGTCACCTCGGTCTTGCCGTTGTAGAAACCGACCGTTCCGAGCACCTGGACGAAGTCCCCTCTCTCGATGACCGGCGTCGTGGCGCCGCCCTTGAAGACGGTGACGCAGCAGCCGCTCTCATCGGCGATCTGGAACTCGAGGTTTGTCGTCTGCCAGTTGTAGCTCGAGGTGAGCGCGACGCCGTGAACGCGGACGTAGTGGTTCTCGAGAGCGGGCCTCAGCGTCGTGGGATCGTCGGCCGCGATCTCGCACAGATTGCGATCCTCGGGAACGGGCGGGCCGCAGCTCGCGTCGTTGGCGGTGCCCGGCGTGGGGCTGTTGTCAGCGACGAAGTCGACGCTGTTGTCGTTGGTGTCGTTTCCATTGGGACACCGCGCCAGAGAGATGTCGGCGGAAGGATCGGTAGCCGGACTCCCTTCGCCGGCGAAGCACCCGCCTGTCCCGTAGCAGAGCGCGTCCACAACTGTCCAGTTGGGGTCGCTGCCATACTGGAGCTGGACGTTGTCAGGCCCGTTCTGATAGTTGGCGGCCGTGCTGACGAGGTCGTAGTTCGGAACGAGGTTGCTCTGCGCGATGACGAAGTACCCGTCGGCCGGCATCGTGTAGCCCGTGAGGGAAATCGGCTGGTAGGTCGGGCAGCCGGTGGCGCCATCGACCCCGACGACGCGGTAGCCGCTGAGGGACATCCCGGGAGTTCCCTTCAGCTCGACCCAGTTCACGTCATCCGTCGAAGCGTCGTCATAGAGGATCTCGTTGATGACAATGCTCTGCTGCGCGGTGGCAGCCGCAGTCACTGCGCAGAGAAGGAGAGTGAGAAACAATAGCGAACGGTTCATGAGGCGCCCTCCTTGTGGAGCGGTGGTGGCTTGGATCTAAGCAAACGTGCACGCGTCTCGACGCCGCGACGGTCAATCCTTCGCCGAGGTCGACGTCGTTTAAGCCAAGCAAAATATAGCACTTTCGCCTATCGGACGCAAGAGAGAACGCGCCCCTCCCAGCCGGCGGGCTCAGGCATCGCCGCCCTCTCCAGGTGATCTATCGAGCCCGACCGCGCCGTTTCGAAGAAACGATTCGCGAAGCGGCCGGGGAAAGATCCAGAGCCTGGCGTTTCGGTCGGCTGCAACCGCAATTCACTATCCAGCAACATGTTAGGAGGACTGTGGGCTCCACGAGAGCGCTGCCGCTTCTTCAGCTCGGTTCGTGAGGCGACAACCCCGGCATCGAAATGAGGCCGGGCCTTCCGGCCCGGCCCCTGATGCTTGGTAGCGCTACGGGGATTCGAACCCCGGTTTGATGGCTGAGAACCATCCGTCCTGACCCCTAGACGATAGCGCCTCGACCCGCGATCTTACGGAATCGCCCGATGGCTGGCAACCGACTTCGCACCTAGCGTCCCTTCCTCCCTCGCGCGAGACTCCGCCTGCGGCGATCGGCCAGCTCGGCGAGCGCGGGCTCGTCCAGAAGCCCCCGGTCGGGCCAGATCGCGCAGAGCCAGGCGCTGCACGCGACATGGACCCATCGATGCTGCGATCGGCCGGCTTGATAGGCCTCGCACTGGGCCAGGTGGAATGCGGGGCCGAGCCCCTCCAGGCCGTGGAGGAAGGCGAGACGATGATCGATGATCGAGATCGCGTTCGAGAAGCCTGCCGCGTCGGCGGAAGTGGAAGCGATGCAGCCGAGGGCGAGCTCGGCGTTCCAGTTCTCGAGGGCTCCACCGAGCTGATCGGCTGACACCCGCGACGCCCGGAGCCCTGCCTCGAGAAGGCGCACGCCGACATCGATCCAACCCGGATCGAGGGAGGCGAACTCCGGCGTCCGGCCGGCGAGGAGACTGGCGAGGACCTTCTGGCTGAGGCCGCCGTAACGGATCATCCCGCGCAAGCCGTAGGTGGCGACCGCCATCTGCGCCGCCCGCGACACAGGCATCCCCGAAACGGACGCGCCGAGGAACATGACGGCGGTTCCGAGCGAGACGGCCTCCCAGTAGTCCTCGAGGGCCCAGTCGCCCCCGAGAGCCCTCACGGCCAGCTCCGTGCGGGCGTGCGGCGGCGATGACGCCCACTTGAGCGCCAGGTCCCAGACGCCGCCCGGATCGTCCTCTCCCCGACCCCGCTCGCCCGGCAGTCGGCGCCTCGCCCTGGAGAGCAGATCCTCCGCCTCGATCAGATCCCGGATGAGGTCGAAGGGATTGTCCCCGGCCAGGCGGTGCGCTTGGTGGCGCACGACGCCGCGGAGCAGGACTTCGCCGTTGTGCCAGCCCAGCGCCTGCAGCAAGAGGAACACCTCGAGGGCGCCGGTCAGCTTGAAGCTCCCGAGACCGACTCCATGGAGACCGCCGGTCCAGAGCAGATCTGCGACATCTTCCGGAGAGATGTTCGCGAAGAGCCAGGCGAAGATGTGGTCGGCGACATCCGTGTCCCCGAAGCGGACCGCGTCCAGGTAGGCGTCGCGGATCTCCTCCCGGCTTCCGTCGGCGTGCGGGGCGAAGGCCAGAAGACGCCCCGGACCGAAGGCCGGATCGCGTATCTCCGTGTGGATCCGCCGAGAGGCGGCGACAAGGGGGTAAGGCCTCAGATCGGCGGGAAGCCTAGAACCAAGCTCCCTGTGCGACCGCAGCAGGAAGAGCCCATGCGGCACCCTTCCGGAGCCGAGCCCTTCGTAGCGCGTCGAGCGGACCGCCGCCCTCCCTCCCGCGAGGTAGAGATCGTCCTCCGTGGCCCGCCGGGAGAGGCGCCTCGAGATCTCGGAGGCAAGGTTTTCGGGGTCCGTCTCCTCGAAGATGCGCACATGCGATTCGCCATCTCCGAACTCAAGCTCCCTCAGAACGCTCTTTGTTCCCATGGCGCGGAAGCTAGCAGAGCGCGAGCGAAAGGCGCAATGGGCAGGCTCTCGTTCGGCGGCGCCGGGCTCCGGGGAACGTCTGGGGAAAGGCTCCCGGCATCACGCCGCACCGGGGCCGAGAGCCTCGATCGCTCGGCCGACGCGGCGCGCGCAGGTCCGCTGCCCGAGCGCTTCGAGAATCTCGTAGAGGCCGGGGCCCTTGCCGACACCGCTGACGGCGAGCCTGAGGGGATGGATCAGCTCCCCCGCTCCGACTCCCTCCTCCGCCGCGCAGTCCTTGACGAGCCGCTCCAGGGACTGCGCGTCGAATGCCGGCGCGGCCGAGAGCCTGGGCAGGAGCTTGGCGAGGAGCGCCGGGCTCGTCGGCTTCCACCGCTTCGCGACCGTCTCCCCGTCGTACGACTCCGGATCGACGAAGAACCAGGATGCCAGCGCAGGGAAGTCGTGCACGAAGGCCAGACGCTCGCGCATGAGATCGATGACGCGATGAACATAGGCGGAGTCGAAGGCCGTCCACCCTCTTTCAACGAGCAGCGGACGAAGCTCGGTCTCGATCGACTCGACGGGCTTTCTGGCGAGGTACTCCTGGTTGAACCACCTCAACTTCTCGAGATTGAAGATCGCTCCCGACTTGTTCACGCGCTCGAGCGAGAAGACATCGACAAGCTCCTCCAGGGAGAAGATCTCCCGCTCGTCGCCCGGGTTCCAGCCGAGGAACGCTACGAAGTTGATCAGCGCCTCGGGGAAATAGCCCTGCGCGCGATAGTCCTGCACCGCGACGTCCCCCACCCGCTTGCTCAGCTTGGAGCGGTCCGGGTTCAGGAGCAGAGGAAGGTGCGCGAACCGAGGCGGATCCCATCCCAGGAACCGGTAGAGAAGGACGTGCTTGGGAGCGCTCGTCAGCCACTCTTCCCCGCGGATGACATGCGTTATCCCCATCTCGTGATCATCGACGACGTTGGCCAGGTGGTAGGTCGGGAAACCGTCCGATTTGAGGAGGACCTGGTCGTCGATCGTGTCCGATCCGAAGCCGACGCGGCCTCGGACCAAGTCATCGACCTCGACCGTCGCGCCGTCGGGGATCCTCATGCGCACCGTGTGGCGCTCCCCCGACACCATCCTGGCGTGCGCATCTCCCGCGGAGAGCCGAAGGCAGGCCCGGTCGTAACGGGTGTCCTTCTTATCCTTCCGCATCGCCTCGAGTCGATCCGGCGTGCAGAAGCAGGGGTACGCGCGCCCTTCCGCGAGGAGGCGCTCGGCCGCGGCCGTGTAGAGCTGCAGGCGTTGCGACTGATAGTAGGGCCCGAACGGCCCCCCGGCGCCGGGGCCCTCGTCATGGACGAGCCCCGCCCACGCGAGCGCGTCGATCAGCTGCTCCGTGGCCCCGGGGACGAATCGGGCTCGATCGGTGTCTTCGATGCGCAGGACGAAGACCCCGCCGGCCTTTCGGGCGAACAGGTAGTTGTAGAGCGCCGTCCGAAGCCCGCCCACGTGGAGCGGGCCTGTCGGGCTCGGCGCGAAACGGACGCGCACGGTCTCGCTCATGGTCAGACTCCTCGCCTCGCCTAGCTGCATCTCGGACCGGAAGGCCGATCAGGCGGACGATAGCAGCGAGCGGATCGACCGGCAAGGCCGCCGCCGTTCCCATGCTCGGCTCGCTCGGGCGCGACCTCATGATTGCGACCGCATGATTGCGACCGCGCGATTGCGACCGCGCGATTGACAGTCGGCCTCGTCTGGCCTAGTGTTCCCGCATCCATTTCCCCGAACCGCGATCGGATGACGCGGCGCGATCCCCGCGCGGCAGCGCACCGGATTGGAGCGACAGATGGAAGATTCCAGAAGAGAGGACGGACCGGGCGGCGATGCCCGGATGAGCCCGGACGCCGGAGCGGGAGCACCGGTCGATTTCCTGCGCGCGATCATCGAGGAGGACATCCGCGATGGCAAGCGGGGAGGGCGCGTCCACACGAGGTTCCCGCCGGAGCCGAACGGGTATCTCCATGTCGGGCACGCGAAGTCGATCCACTTGAACTTCGGGATCGCGGCGCAGTACGGCGGCTTCTGCAACCTCCGCTTCGACGACACGAACCCCGAGAAGGAGGAGGTCGAGTACGTCGAGTCGATGAAGGAGGACGTCCGCTGGCTCGGCTTCGATTGGGAGGACCGCCTCTACTTCGCCTCGGACTACTTCGAGCAGATCTACGAGTGGGCGGAGAAGCTGATCCTAAACGGCAGGGCCTACGTGTGCGATCTGTCCGCCGACGAGGTGCGCGAGACTCGCGGGACGCTCACGGAGCCCGGCCGTCCGAGCCCCTATCGCAGCCGATCGGCGGAGGAAAACCTCGGCCTCTTTCGCCGCATGAGGGCGGGGGAGTTCCCCGACGGCTCGAGGACCCTGCGTGCGAAGATCGACATGGCCTCCCCCAACATGAACCTCCGCGACCCGGTCATGTACCGGATCCGGCGGGCGACGCATCACCGAACCGGCGACGCCTGGTGCATCTACCCGTCCTACGACTGGACCCACGGGCAGTCGGACGCGATCGAGCGGATCACCCACTCGATCTGCACGCTCGAGTTCGAGGACCATCGACCCCTCTACGACTGGTTCCTCGACCAGATCGACCTCGACGAGAGGCCCCAACAGATCGAGTTCGCGCCCCTGAACGTGACCTACACGATCACCTCGAAGCGCCGCCTGCGCCAGCTCGTGACCGAGGGACACGTCTCTGGGTGGGACGATCCCCGGCTGCCGACGCTCTGCGCCATGCGCAGGCGCGGCTACACGCCCGAAGCGATCCGCGTCTTCATGGAGAGGATCGGGCTTGCCAAGCGCGAGAGCACCGTCGACATCGCCCTGCTGGAGCATGCCGTCCGCGAGGATCTCAACAAGAACGCTCCCCGGACGATGGCCGTCCTGCGCCCGATCCGGCTGGTCGTGGAGAGCTACCCCGAGGGCAGGGTCGAGGAGTTCGAGATCCCGATCAACCCGGAGCGGCCGGAGCTGGGGGTCCGCCGCGTCCCCTTCAGCCT
>Ga0194113_10000959_pt1 | contig 39221 bp, 42 predicted proteins | sample TA2MahC200mmetaG_FD_146193 | JGI IMG/M metagenome (GOLD analysis project Ga0194113, IMG submission 146193) | Freshwater microbial communities from Lake Tanganyika, Tanzania - TA2015017 Mahale Deep Cast 200m | ecosystem: Environmental > Aquatic > Freshwater > Lake | place: Tanzania: Lake... | reverse complement strand
TTAATCGTCGCTTTTGGGAAAATGAGCTTTTTGATCGCCTGGTCAAGGCTTGTATATCAACTGAAACTGTCACATATCATCAACTGACAACCCAGAAATCTTTATGAGCTAAGTCAATAGGCATTTTGCCTTAAACTTCTGAAAGGATAACATAAAGATATCCTTCTTAAAATTTGTTAAGAGCGTGCCTCAAAAGATTTAGGAATAATTTTTGCAGAATAAGTTCGGATAAAGCCAAACCCGCCGCGAGGCGGGGACGGAAAGCCCCGGGTCTCACATGGTGCGAGACAGCCGGGTTGCCCAAAGGAAAGGTAATTAAGACTATTTTTCTTTCTGAGTCTGGAGGTCCAGCGTCCATGATAATTAAAGGAGGTGATGATTCGGGGGGACTCAATTTCAGGGCTTAGGTAACGTTGGCTGTGCAACATAAACAACTTTTTTGCATAAGGAGGCAATCATGAAGAGTGTCATCAAAAGCGTTTGCGCTTTGCTCCTGGTGGGATGCGTGGCCCTGGCCTCAGGGTCCGCAGGCGCCGCGGTGTACGGTTTCGATAACCTGGCGGCGGGAACTTCTATTGAGGGAAATACTTACTTCGGGGTAACCTATACCTCCAGCGACGGCAGCGCTCAGGTGTTCCTTGGTAATCGATATGGCTACGGGTATATTTCCCCGGATATGACCATAAGTACTTCCGGGTACCTGACAGGTAATACTCTAACCATGACGTTCGCCACCCCCCAAAACAGCTTTGCCTTTATTGGCGGGGACGCCGGCGGCGATACTGACCGGTTCTTTGTCGACGCCTATAACTCCGCTAATGTGCTTCTGGGCACCCTTGACACCGGATTTTTTGGCGGGAACCCAATAGACCCGAACAACGTCATGGTGGATAACTACCTGGTCAACCTGAATTATGCCAACATGGCGTACGTGGTGGTCCGCAATGCCGCCAATGCCGGGATCCTCATCGATAACGTGCAGCAGTGCAACCCGGTGCCCTTGCCGCCCTCGGTCCTGCTGCTGGGCTCCGGGCTCCTGGGACTGGTGGGCGCAGGCTGGAGAATGAGGAAGTAACCCGGCATTGCCCCGCAACGGGCTAAGGACTTTGGCCCGTTCAACCCCGGGCGTTTTCTGGGCAGGCGACCTCACTCTCGGGGAGATTATGAAATAACCTTAAGGAGAAAGGGCTTATGAGAACGAAAAGCAGGCTCTTGTTGGGCGCCGCCCTGATCATGCTGCTGGTAGGGCTTCCGGGAATCGCGGGGGCGGTATACATGGGTTTTGACAATCTGGCATTGGGCAACATCGATGGCAACCACCTGGGGACGTGGCCCGATGGAGTTACCATCACCTCCGCCGACGCCAGCACGTATGTCGCAGACGGGAACCAGTTGAGTTGGGGCTGGCTCACTCCCTTCAAGGTCGTTACCAACGAAGGTTTTCTGGTAAATAACCTTATGACCCTCACCTTCGACACCGGCCGGGGTTATGTGGCCTTCTTCGGAGGCGATGCCGGGAATGACCTGGACCATTTCGTTGCCAAGGCTTACAGTGCCGCCAACGTCCTCCTGGGCACTTTCGACAGCGGGATCTTCGGCGGTAACCCCTATTCAGCTAATAATTACATGAATGACGCGGCCTATGCGGAGTTCAGTTTCGACACCCTCAAGATCAAGTACGTGACCATCGAGGCGTTCTCCGTACAAGGTGGCGCCGGGATCGTCATTGACAACCTGGAGTTTTGCCGGCCCGACGTCGTCCCCCTGCCGCCCTCGGTCCTGCTGCTGGGCACCGGTATCCTGGGCCTGGTGGGTCTGGGCTGGAAAAGAAGGAAAACCAGCTAAACCAATTTACGGGTAGCAACCCGGCCCCGCGCCTTCTCCCGGCGCGGGGTTTTTTATGTGCGCCCCGGTCCGCCGGGACTAAGTGGGCCGGGCCGCAATACCAAAAAGAGCCCTCTGTGAAAGCCCGCTCACCTGTCATTCTGAGGGAGCACAGCGACCGAAGAATCTCATAACTACAAGGAAAAACGAGATCCTTCGCTCCGCTCAGGATGACAAAATTACTTTTCCAGTGGTCTCAACTTCGTATGACTTCCCGAACTAAAGCCCCCGGGCGCACCGCCGAGGGCTTTTTTGCAGCGCTTGCACCGGATTGCCGTCAAACCAGCGGTCCAGGCTAAACGTCCATGAACCACAGGTGTCTCACCCGCCGGGAATGAAAAATCCCCCCTGCCCCCCTTTTTCAAAGGGGGGTTTTAAAGTCCCCCTTTAGCAAAGGGGGATTCAGGGGGATTTGGATTTTCACGGTAAAAGCCTGGGGCTAAAAAAACAGTTTTCTGATGGCAACTCGGTATTAAGGGGGGAAGACGAAAGCCGGACGGTTTTCCATTGATAAACCGTCTGGTCTGGTTTAATTATTAAGGAGACCTCGGCGAAAGTCCCTCTTTCGGTCATTCTGAGGGAGCGAAGCGACCGGAGAATCTCCAGATACGAGATCCTTCGCTTTATATGAAAATAACCCGGTGGGGCGGGCCTCCGTGCAGTGGGGCGGGCGTCCCCGCCCGCCAACCGATATGGCGGCCAGGGACGGCCGCCCCACCAACGCGACTAATTTTCCTCGTTGGTTGTGACCTTAAGGTCGTGATTGTTCGCTCAGGATGACGAAATGGCTTTTCCCAGAGCTTTCCTAGAGATAACCCTGATGCAGAAATTTCTCAAAAAGGACCTCCCATGAAAATTCACGAATATCAGGCGAAAGATTTACTGAAGAAATTCAACGTGCCGGCGCCCCAGGGCAACGTGGCCGCGACCTCCCGGGAAGCCCGGCAGGCGGCGGAAGAACTGGCCGAAGGCCCCTTTGTGGTCAAGGCCCAGATTCACGCCGGGGGCCGGGGCAAGGGCGGGGGCATCAAGGTCGCCGCCACCTTTGAGGAAGTGGAGCAAATGGCCGACCAGATTCTGGGCATGACCCTAATCACGCCCCAGACCGGCCCCGAAGGCAAGGTGGTCAACAAGGTCCTGGTGGAGCAGGCCCAGGACATCGCCCAGGAGCTTTACCTGGGGATGGTGGTGGACCGCGCCTCCAGCAGGCCGGTGATCATGATGAGCGCCGAGGGCGGCATGGAGATCGAGGAAGTGGCGGCCCGCACCCCGGAGCGGATTTTCAAAGAGACCATAGACCCGGCCGCGGGCTTCTTCCCCTACCAGGCCCGGAACCTGGCCTTCGGGATCGGGCTGGGGCCCGCCCTGATCCGCCCGGCCACGAGTTTCATCGAGAATCTCTACCGCCTGTTTATCTCCCTGGACTGCTCCCTGGCGGAGATCAACCCCCTGGTGGTCACCAAGGGCGGGGCCATGCTGGCCCTGGACGCCAAGCTCGATCTGGACGACAACGCCATGTTCCGGCACCATGACCTGGCGGCCATGGAGGACCCGGACGAAATGGACCCGATGGAGCACGAGGCTCGGAAGCACCACCTGAACTACATCCGCCTCACCGGCAACGTGGGGGCCATGGTGAACGGCGCCGGTCTGGCCATGGCCACCATGGACCTGATCAAGGCCGCCGGGGCCGACCCCGCCAACTTTCTGGACGTGGGCGGCGGGGCCTCCGCCGAAATGGTGGCCAACGGCTTCCGCATCATCCTGGGCGACCCCAATGTCAAGGGGGTGCTCATCAACATCTTCGGCGGCATCCTGCGGTGCGACGTCCTGGCCAACGGGGTGGTGGAGGCGGTGCAACAGGTTAAGGTCCAGGTGCCCATCATCGTGCGTCTGGAAGGCACCAACGTGGAGCAGGGCCGGGAGATTCTGGCCAAGTCCGGCCTCACCTTCACCGTGGCCACCGACATGCTGGACGCGGCGAAGCAAGTGGCGGCCCTGGTAGCCTGAGTACAGGAATTCATAAATACGCTAACGTCATATGTCGCCCCCCTCACCCCAACCCTCTCCCCCCGAAGCGGGGGGAGAGGGGGAAAAGTCGAAACCCCGCACACGAATATATTTGTGGGTAACGGCTAGTGTCATGTTTCAGAAGTAGCTTTAATAAGTTATGGTCTTAAAATTCCCCCTCCCCTGGTGGGAGGGGGTCAGGGGGAGGGGGATAAGGCTTTGTATCTGTTCATGGTTTTGTCACCCCCACCCTAACCCTCCCCCATCACGGGGGAGGGAATAAAGACGAGCATTTTTAAAGGTACTTCCGGGACACAACACTAGAAGCGGAGGGAGAGGGGGTAGGTTAGGTCGCCGGGTTTTTTATGATGGCGGAGCATTAAATCGGTCCCGTCTTTTCCCCTCTCCCCCAATGGGGGAGAGGGTCAGGGTGAGGGGGAAGTGATCTTCACGGAGTTAAGAAATACGTTGCCGTATTTATGAACCACTGTACCAAGTTCCGGGGATATGCGAAACTCAAAGCGTTCCCGGGGTTGGGCCGTTGCGGTCGGGACCGGCGCCCGGGAGAATTGGTTCCGGTCAATGCTGACCGCCTGATATCAAGTTGCGCTCAAAAGGCTATTTTCTGTAGCCGCAGGCTTTAGCCTGCGCCGGCACAGGCTGGAAAGCCTGTGCCACCTTTTGACTGCAATCTGGTATGCAACGAGATTTTCCGGTCAAAATGAAATTATGCGGATGAAAGGTGACATATGAGCGTTCTGGTAAATAACGACACGAGAGTGGTGGTGCAGGGGATTACCGGCAAGGAAGGCTCGTTCCATGCCCGGGCCTGCGCCGAATACGGCACCAAGGTGGTGGCCGGGGTGACCCCGGGCAAAGGCGGCCAGAAGATGGACGAGGTCCCGGTGTTCAACACCGTGGCCCAGGCGGTGGCCGGGACGGGGGCCAACACTTCCCTGATCTTCGTGCCCCCGGCCTTTGCCGCGGACGCCATTCTGGAGTCCGCCGCGGCGGGGGTCAAGGTGGCGGTGTGCATCACCGAGGGCATCCCCACCCTGGACATGGTGCGGGTGATGGCCGCGCTGAAGGATTCGGGCTGCCGCCTCATCGGCCCCAACTGTCCGGGCATCATCTCCCCGGGCCAGGCCAAGGTAGGCATCATGCCCGGCCACATCCACCGGCCCGGCCCCATGGGCCTGGTCTCCCGGAGCGGCACCCTGACCTACGAAGCGGTGCATCAGCTCACCCTGCTGGGGATCGGTCAGAGCACCTGCGTGGGCATCGGCGGGGACCCGATTATCGGCACCAACTTCATCGATATGCTGCAACTCTTTGAGTCCGACCCCCAGACCGAGGGCATCGTGCTCATCGGCGAGATCGGCGGCGCCGCCGAGGAAGAGGCCGCGGCCTTCATCGTCCAGCACGTGTCGAAGCCGGTGGTGAGCTTCATTGCGGGGCAGACCGCGCCTCCGGGCAAACGCATGGGCCATGCCGGGGCCATCATCTCCGGCGGCAGCGGCAAGGCCTCTGACAAGATGGCCGCGCTCACCAATGCCGGGGTCACCGTGGTGGCTAATATCGGGGAACTGGGACGGGCGGCCAAGACTTTAATGGGGTCTCGCGCCTGAACTATGAAGCTCCTGCTCCACATCTGCTGCGCCCCTTGTGCGGTTTATCCGGCGCAAAACCTGTCCGCCTCGGGGCACCAGGTGCGGGGCTTTTTCTATAATCCCAACATTCACCCGTATCAGGAGTTCGCCCGCCGGATGTCCACCCTGGAAGACTATGCGGCGAAAACCCGCCTCCCCATTATCTGGGACCGCAGTTATCATCTGGAAGAGTTTTTGCGGACTATCGTATTCCGGGAGCAGGATCGGTGCCGGTTCTGTTACTACCTGAGGCTGAAGGTCACGGCCCGGGCGGCCAAAACCGGCAAGTTCGACGCCTTCACCTCCACCCTCCTCTACAGCAAATTCCAGACCCATGAGGTGATCCGGGAGTTGGGCCAACAGGTGGTGCAGGAGGTGGGAGTGCCATTTTATTACGTCGACTTCCGCAAAGGGTGGGCGACAGGCATGGCGCAGTCAAAGAAAATGGGCCTCTACAAGCAGCAATACTGCGGCTGCATCTTCAGTGAACGGGATCGCTTTCTGCAGCCCGCCAACGCCAGCCGGGGCAACGGACCGGCCCGAACGTAAATGAAGCAGAGGCGAGGTCTCCGGGCTTCGCGCCAGGTTAAGGCCGGGACGTAACGTTTAGATGAAAGTGCAGGGCCGCCGCCCTCGCCTGCCCATGGACAGCCGGGGGCGGCGGTGATAGATTCTCATGCTGCGCGGCGCCCGTAAGGAAATGACTGTTGGTCCGGGTGGAGGTGGGGCCATTGCGGCTTAAAGATTCCCAGCCCCGCCCTCCCTTCCTGGCCGGCCCCGCCGACCTGGTCAACGGGCGTATTGCTGGGCCTTCTTAAAGGCCTCCTGGGCTGCCGTTTCCTTGCCCCGCTCTTTGAGGAATTCTCCCAGAAAATTCCAGCCTTCAGCGTAGTCGGGCTTCAGGGTGACGGCCTGGCGCAGTTCGGCTTCCGCCTCGACGAAGTTGCCGGCCCGGGCCAGGGCGCTGCCCAGCAGGCTGTGGACCTCAGCCCAATCCGGCCTGATGCCGAGCGCCTGGCGAAAGGCTTGCGCGGCTTCGGCCTCCCGGCCTTCTCCCGCCAGAATGAGCCCGTATTTATAGTAATCCTGGGCCGCCCGCAAATTCGCCGCCCTAACTTTGTCGGCGCCGCTGTCGGCGAACCCCTGGATACCGGCGCCCAGGGCCAGGCCAATCATTACCAGCGTTATAACCATCCATCGCTTCATAATCTGTTCTCCCTTAAAATGACAAGTCTGCTGGCTCGAAAATTAATATTTCACCAGGTGATTTTTTTTTGATTTCTTTATCCTTGGTTAATAACGGGATTCCATATTGCTCTGCCACTTGCAATACTACTGTGTCTCCACCTTTTAACCCTGTCAAGCTACCCAACATGCAAGCCCTTACTGCAACATCAATAGTTATATCCAACCAATTAATGCTTGGTATTTTAATTAAATTTTGATAAACTTTAATAGACAGCACATTATTATTTGTTCTTCTGCGTATAACACATATTGTCTCAATTAATACAAGTGTAGGGCATAAGGCTTCTAATTCATATTTTAGTAGCTTTTGAAAAATTGGCCAACATTCATTGTGAAACATATCGCTTGGGTCGAGACTGCTGACAAAAATATTGCTGTCAATGACTAGTTTCATTTAACTCTCTCTCTTTCTTTTTGAATGTCTTCAATGCTACTTCCGCCACTAGAACATAAACGGATATTTTCCAATAGTTCTGTGAATTCTTTTATCAACTTAGAGCTTAATTTCAAAGGTTCGCGCTGAATATAATTAAGGCCTATACTGACAAAGAGATTGTTGGCTTCGCTTGCCGCAAGCCGGCTCTTTTTCACATAGAGTTCCCTTTCGATCCTTTTAATTTCATCGATAATCTCTAACTTTTCCTGTTCTTCCATGACCAGTCCCCTTTACAATAAATAATCTTAGGTTTATCGGTTCCGAGAAAACCTGTTCTTATGGTTATAAAACTCAAGGGGAGAATCTTGGTGTTTGATCTCCCAGCAATAATCCTATAGCGGCCCCACGGAGGCCAGATACAGGGCCACTTCTTCTTTTTGATCCGCGCCGACCATGCTCTCCACTTCCTCGTCGAAGAAGGCCCCCACCGGGCAGACCCCCAGCCCCAGGGCCGTGGCGGCCAGCATGAGATTCTGGCAGATGTGGCCGGCGTCCAGGAACAGGTAGCGCACGGCCCGCTCGCGGTATTTCCACCTTGCCCGGTTCAGCACCCCGGTCCAGATAAACACCGCCCCCGCCTCTCCCAGGAAGCTCTGGGAGAGTCCGGCGGCCGCCAGGGGTTGGCGGAAGTCGCCGGCGGCCAGTAATTCTAAAGCAAAATCCAGCGCCTGGAAATGCCAGATCCCCGACGTCACCCCTTCGACGCGGTGCACCGCCAGGTAGGTTTCCACCGGGTACAGGGCCCCGGCCGAGGGTGAGGCCCGGAACTGATACCCGCCCATGGCCGCAGTGATTCCTTGCGTGGCCCAGAGCAGGGCGGCCAATTCCGCCTGGGTCAGGGGCCGGTCCAGATAGTTGCGCTGGGAGCGCCGCCGGGCCAGGCACTGCCACAGGTCGGCGCCCCGGCGGCCGCTATCGGGGTCCAGGCTGAGGCGCTGGGCTGCGTCCGGATACTCTTTGTACAGGGGGGGCCGGGGGTAGGCCAAAGATTTTTCCCCCATGGCTCGCCGGCTATAGCGCGTCTGTTCAAGGTAGCGGCGGGCAATCCCCGTTTCCGGCTGGTTCATGCCATCCCCCCCTTACCCCGTTCTTCCCGACGGGGGCGGTTTCTGTCGTAGATGATCTTCAAGCCCTTCAGGGTCAGGTAATCGTCCACCGTATCGATGCTTTTGGTTTCCGAGGCGATGAGGCAGGCCAGGCCGCCGGTGGCGATCACCCGGGGCCTATCGCCCAGGGCCTCCTTGATGCGGCTGACGATGCCGTCCACCAGGCCGACATAGCCATAGATGATCCCGGCGTTCATGCTGCTGATGGTGTCCTTGGCAATGATGCTCTTGGGCTTGGCGAAGATCTCCACCCGGGGCAGCTTGGAGGCCTTGATGAAAAGAGCTTCGCACGAGATCATTACCCCCGGGGCGATCACCCCGCCCAGATACTCGCCCTGGCGGGATACCACGTCAAAGGTGGTGGCGGTGCCGAAATCCACCACCACCACGGCGCCGTGGACTTGCTCGTAGGCCGCCACCGCGTTGACGATGCGGTCGGCCCCCACTTCCCGGGGATTGTCATAGTGAATGGGCATGCCGGTCTTGATCCCGGGGCCCACCCACATGGGGCGGACTTTCAAATAACGCTGGGCGAAACCATCCAGGGTGTTGTTCATGGGGGGGACGACGCAGGAGATGATCAGGTCGGTGCCCGGCTCCAGGGTAAGATCCTGGGCCTGAAAGAGATTCCGCAGCAGGATGCCGAACTCGTCCACGGTGGCGTCTTTCTCGGTCCGGATACGCCAGTCGCTCAAGATTTGGTTATCCTGATAGACCCCAATCACCGTGTTGGTATTCCCTACGTCCATCACCAGCAGCATGGGCACGCCTCCCTCTCAGTTCAACATGGTCTTCAGCCCCTGGGCCAGATCCTGGGCCACCTGCCGGATCAGCGACTCGTCCTCGCCTTCGGTCATGACGCGCAGTTTGGGCTCCGTCCCGGAGTAGCGCACCAGCAGCCGTCCCCGGGTCCCGAGGCGTTTTTCCGCCTCCAGGATGGCGTGGCGGGCTCGGGGCAAGGTCTTCAAATCCTTTTTCTCCTTGACCTCCACGTTGATGAGGATCTGGGGACATTTTTGGAGGAAGCTGGCCAGGTCGGCCAGCGGCTTGTTCTTCCTGAGCATCACGGACAGCAGCCGGAGCGCCGTGAGAATGCCGTCCCCCGTGGTGGTGTAGTTCAGAAAGAGCACGTGGCCGGACTGCTCGCCCCCTAAATTATAGCCGCCCTTGAGCATGGCTTCCACCACGTAGCGGTCCCCCACGGGGGCCCGGAGGAGGCGAATCCCCCGGTCCTTCAAGGCCAGTTCCAGCCCCAGGTTGGACATGACGGTGCCCACCACGGTCTTGCGCCGCAAGCTTTCCCGTTCCAGCATATCCAGGGCGCAGATCCCCATGATGTGGTCGCCGTCCACGATCTTGCCCCGATGGTCCACCATGATGACGCGGTCGCCGTCCCCGTCAAAGGCGATGCCCAGGTCGGCCCCGTGGCGTTTTACCAGGGTGGCCATGGTTTCCGGAGAAGTGGCGCCGCACTTGTGATTGATGTTTCTGCCGTTGGGCCTGACCCCCATGGGGATCACCTCGGCCCCCAATTCGGTGAAGATCTCCGGGGCGATCCGGTAGGTGGCCCCGTGGGCGCAGTCCACCACGATTTTTAACCCATCCAGCTCCATTTCCTTGGGGAAGGTGCTTTTCAAAAACGAGATATAACGGCCCCGGGCATCGTCCATGCGAAAGGCCTGGCCCACTTCGGTGGCGGTGGGACAGGCCCCCTCCACCTCTGGTTGGGTCATCAGGACCTCGATCCTGGCCTCCAACTCGTCGGGGAGCTTGAAGCCGTTGCCGGAAAAGAACTTGATGCCGTTATCCTGGTAGGGATTGTGGGAGGCGGAAATGACCACCCCGGCGTCGGCCCGCATGGAGGAGGTGATAAAGGCAATCCCGGGGGTGGGAAACGGCCCCAGCAGCAAGGCGTCCACCCCCATGGAGCAGATGCCCGCCACCGTGGCGTATTCCAGGAGGTAGCCCGAGACCCGGGTGTCCTTGCCCACGACGATGCGGTGCCGGCCTGGTCCGAACTTGATGACATAGGCCAGGGCCCTGCCTAATTGCAGCGCCACCTCGGCGGTCATGGGGTAGACATTGGCCACCCCCCGCACGCCGTCGGTGCCGAAAAGTTTACGTGTGTCCGTCATGCTTGCGTAGCTCCAGTCAGCTCAGATTGATCCTTGGCAACTGATGCCCATTTTCTACCATAATTTGCGGTAAATATCACTACCTGAGGCAAGGATGGGAGTGGAATCACGGGTGTCATCGGACCTGCCGACCCGGGTCATGGAGGTCTGTAGGGCGGGAAAGCGAAGCGCATCCCGCCTTTCGATTCATTCTATCTCCAGACGCCGAACGTCATCATCTGCCGCCCACTCATGGTTGTAAATAACGCATCGTACGTAACGGTGAAAGCTTGAATAAGGGCTGAAGGCGGGATGCGCTTCGCTTTCCCGCCCTACTGCTCTGCCGCGATGTGGTTAAGGGCGAGAATGAGGCGTCTGGGCCTCAGTCCGCCGCCTCCTGCCAACTGATGCACTGGGCCGGACACTGGTCCATGGCCGGCTGGATCTGGTCTTCCGGGGCCCCCGTGGGGTTGATGACCTCGGAATGCCCCAAAGACTCGCTGAGGCGGAACACGGCGGGACAGACCGCCTCGCAGTTGCCGCAGGCGATGCAGGTCTCGGTGTCGATCACCGGAATCTTGTTGGCCATGATTAATCCTCTCTTGGCTAAACGTCTATAAACCACCGGTGTCTCACCCCCGGGGAGGCAAAATCCCCCCTACCCCCCTTTTCCAAAGGGGGGTTTTAAAGTCCCCCTTTATTAAGGGGGATTTGGGGTTTCTCGGTAAAGCGTAATCGCATTGCTACCTTTATATGAAAAAAACCTGGTGGGGCGGGCCTCCGTGCAGTGGGGCGGGCGTCCCCGCCCGCCAACCGATATGGCGGCCAGGGACGGCCGCCCCACCGCGACGACTAATTTTCATAGTTGGTTGTAGCCCAGATATGGTCATGGTTGTTCGCGTCAAATCGGCGGCGCGATGGTGACCAGGAGGCGTAAATCGGTCCTGGCCCTCAGGCCATGAGGTTCAGCGATGTCAGAGATGACCACATCTCCCGGCTTGGCCGGAAAGGAGGCGCCATCCTTGCCCAGAAACTCCCCTTCCCCTTCGATGATCACCAGACTCAACTGACCTTCGATGTCGTGGGCATGCACCGGCAGTTCCTGGCCGGCTTTGAAATTAAAATTGATGATTTTAAAGTAAGGGGAGTCGTGCACCAGCAGCTTTTTTAAGCCTTTGTCGCCAAACTCCCCGGCCTCATAGAGATTGATCTTTTTCATTTTTTTCATAAAGACTCCTTTTCATGGGTGGCCCCGCAATTAACCCCGGACTAGGCCGCTTCATCGGCCCAGTGGATGCAGTTGACCGGGCAGGCGTCCACGGCCTCCTGGATCTTGGCCGCCGGCGCGGCCGAGGGGTTCATGACCTGGGCGAATCCCAGGCTTTCGTTCACGGTAAAGACCTCGGGGCAGATTTCTTCGCAGGCCCCGCAGGCAATGCAGTCGTCTTCTGCTACATAAGGCACATGGTCCGCCAAACTTTTTTACTCCTTGTAGGTTGTTTGTTCTCAAGTTAAACCAGCAGTGTCCGGTTGTTCCGCCCCCCTCACCCCAACCCTCTCCCCCCGAAGCGGGGGGAGAGGGAGTAGATGCTGAATCCGGGTTTAGTAACCATAACGCATTAAATCAGTCCCCTTTTTTTCCTCTCCCCCAATGGGGGAGAGGGTTAGGGTGAGGTGGAAGTAATCTTCTCGGGGCAAAAAGTGCATGATCAGCCGTCGGCGGCTTCGGCCGCGGACGCCGGCCGCAGGCCGGCTTCCTGGAGTGCCATCTCCACCCGGAAGGTCGCGCCCTCGGTATCTTTCCGCAGAGCAAAGCCCAGGCGCTTCACCATCTCCAGCATCGGCTGGTTCTGGGCCAGGACGTCGCCGGTGAGGAGTTGCACCCCCTGCTCCCGGGCGATCTCCGTGATCCGTTCCACCAGCTTGGGGCCCAGACCTTTACCCTGCCAGGGGTCGGCCACGATTACCGCAAATTCGGCCGTAGACCGGTCCGCGGCCATTACCATGCGGCTCACTCCCATCATGACCTCGGGACCCGGCGGCAGGCCGATGGCCATCAGGCCCAGCTCCCGGTCGTAATCGTTCTGGGTGAAGCGGATGAGCATTTCATGGGTCCACTTCTTGATCAGCTTGAAGTAACGGAAATAAATGGTTTCTTCCGAACAGTTGCCGAGAAAGTCGGACACCAGGGGTTCGTCCTCGGGTTTCATGGGCCTCAGCAATACCGGGGTGCCGTCCCGGAGCATCCAGTCGCTCTCGAACTGGTTGGGATAGGGGGCGATGATGAGATGGCGGGGGGCCGGCACCTCGGTGGGTTCAACGATCAGGCGGGCATCCACCGCCACAAATCCCCCCTTGATAGCCAGGAGGGGGTTGACATCCAACTCCACGATCTCCGGGAAATCCGTGACCAGTTGGGAAATCCGCACCAGGATCTCGGCCAGTTGATCCAGGTTGGCCGGCGGCAGGTTGCGGTAGCCCTTCAACACCCGGGACACCCGGGTCTTTTCAATCAGCCGCCGGGCCAGGAGCAGGTTCAAGGGGGGCAGATCCACGGCCGAGTCCTCCAGGATCTCGGTGAATACCCCGCCGGCCCCGAAGAGGATGAGGGGGCCGAAATCCGGGTCCCGTTTGCTGCCGACGATCAGTTCGCAGATGGGTCTCTGCTCCTGGGTCTGGACCGTCACCCCCAAGAGGCTGGCTTCTGGTTTGGAGGCCTTAACCGCAGTGAGAATTTCTTCATAGGCGTCCATCACTTCTCTCTCGTTGTGGAGATTGAAGCGCATCCCGTCCACCTCGGACTTGTGGCTGACATCCGGGGAATTTATCTTCAGGGCCACCGGAAAGCCGATCATCTGGGCCACCTTGGCGGCGTCGGCGGCGGAGGACGCCGCCACCGTAGGATTCACCGGGATGCCGTAGGCGCTCAAGATGGCCTTGGATTCCAGTTCCGTCAGCACACCCCCCTGGCGCTCCAGGCACTGCGCCAAAAAGGTTCGGGCCTGCCGGGTATTGACGCTCAGTTCCTGGGTCAGCCGGGGCGGGGTGTCCTGCAGGAGTTCCAGGTGGCGGGAGTAGAGATACATCTCCATGAAGGTGTCCACCGCCTGCTCCGGGGTCTCAAAGGTGGGGATGCCGGCAGCATTGAGAATCTGGACCCCCTCCTCCACGTCATCGCCCCCCATCCACACCGCAAAGACCGGCCGGCCTTTGCCCTGGATCTCGGGCGCCAGGGCCTGAGCCACCCCCGTGGGATCGGTCATGGCCTGGGGAGACAACATGATCACCAGGCCCGAGAGTTCCGGGGCCGCCATGGCCACCTGCACCGCCCAGAGATAGCGTTCCGGCGGGGCGTCCCCCAGGATGTCGATGGGATTTCCCCGGCTCCAGTAAGGCGGTAAGAATTCATCCAACTGCTCCAGGGTTTCTGCGGACAGGGTTGCAGGCTCCATATTCCAGCGCCCCAGGGCATCCACGGCCATGACTCCCGGCCCGCCGGCATTGGAAATGATCCCCAGGGTGTCGCCGGTGGGGCGCTTCATTTTCCCCAGGGCCTCGGCGCAGTCGAAAAGCTGGCCGATGGTGTCCACCCGGATGATCCCGGCTCGCCGGAACGCGGCATTGTAAGCCCGGTCCGCCCCGGCCATGGCCCCGGTGTGGGAGGCCGCGGCCTGGGCCCCGGCCCGGCTGCGCCCGGCTTTAATAACGATGATGGGTTTGATCCGGGACACGGAGCGGGCCGCGCTCATGAACTTGCGGTGCTGGGTCAGGTTCTCCATATAAATAACGATGCTCTTGGCCTTCTCCTCATTGCCCAGGCAATCGATCAGGTCGCCAAAATCTACATCGGCCATGGACCCCACGCTGATGAAGTGGCTGAAGCCGATCTTTTTGGGGATGGCCCACCCGAGAATAGAGCTGCACAGGGCGCCGCTCTGGGAGATGAAGGCCATATTGCCAGGTTGGGCGCGAAGGGGCGCAAAACTGGCGTGTAACTTGGATGACGGGCACAGGAGGCCCATGCAGTTGGGCCCCAGGTAGCGGATCCCCGCTTTTTGAGCCTCGGCTTTGATGGCGGCTTCGATCTCCTTGCCCCGCAATCCCACTTCCTTGCCGCCGGCGGAAATGATGATGGCGGCGCCAATGCCGGCCTGCCCGCACTCCCGCATGGCTTCGGGCACATCCTTAATGGGAATGGCGATGATGGCCAGATCGATGGGCTGCTTGACGTCAGTGACCAGCGGATAGGCAGGCAGCCCCTGGATTTCCTGATATTTGCGGTTAACCGGGTAAATCTTGCCCGGAAAACCATCCCGGAGGAGATTGTGCACCAGGGCCTGCCCGATAGTCTTATCCTTATCGCTGGCGCCGATCACCGCCACTGATTCCGGTTTGAAAAATACCTCCAGAGAAGACTTGCGCATGGGGTCATCCTTTGCCGTCTGGTAGGGTCAAGGGTAAGATTTGGCGCCGGCCCCGGGACGGTTGGCCGCCGCCGTAAAAGACGGTCACCCGGTGGCTCAGGGCGCCGGTGCGCCCCCGGCCGCACCGGGACAGGGCCGGGGAAACCCGGTGGGGCAAGGTCTCCCAATCCTCCCGGGCCCCGGTGGCGCCGCCGCCTGCTTCCCCTATCAGGATAAGATAATGCAGAAAATCCGTTTGGCAAAGGGGCGCCACGGATTGTCCCGGCGGCGGCCAGGCATAAAGCACCACCTCTGGCCGCAACTCCCGGGCCGCGGTGAGGGCGTCGGCCCGCTCCACCCCGGCATAGACCGGCAGGCCCGAGACGAACTCGCCGTCGCCTCGGTCCACGGCCCGGAACTTGATCCCGGCGGCGGCGCACCAGGGAGCCAGGGCCGCGGCGAGGTAGCCCCGGCCGGCCCCCGCCTCCAGGAGCCGGGTTACCCCCAGGAGTTTGAGGAAACGCATCAGGGTCTGCACCCACTCCCGGGACGGGAAGAAATAGACCCCGGTGGCCTGGGACAGGGCCATGAGCCAGGCCGCCTCGTCGGGAACCCCGGCGGCAAGCTCCCGCCAGCGGGCCTCGGGGAGGAGATACGCCAGGGGTTCTTCCCCCGGGGCAGGCAGACGCACCAGGTCCCGGGCGAGACGCTCAAAGGCGCGGTGTTCCCGGAAGCTTAGGCCGGATGGCATGGCTTTTGACTAACCCCGCGTCGAAAAGTTCAAGGTTCAAGGTTATGGTGGTTTCTATAGGGCGGCCCATGGCCGCCGGAATTCAGCGCACCAGGCTGGCAGCACCGACGTCTCGCCGGCGGCTCAAGTGCGGCGGGCACGGAGGCCCGCCCCACCAACTAATGTGGTAGCACAGGCTTTCCAGCCTGTGCCGGTGTAGTGCGCCCTGCGCACCAACATGGCGGGCGGGACGCCAGCCCCACGAACTTTTTATAAGTTGCGGGTGGGCCAGAGGCCCAGGCGCAACTTTCTGGCAAAGCCCCAGCGCCAGATTTCCCCTTGATAAACTCTGGCGAACCAAAATCGAGTTGCGGCGCCGACGGTGGCAGGAACGGTCGCCTCACCGCTTTTACGGCCTTTACCGGACCGGCTTCCAGGTCAGTCACCTACCTGCCCGCAGGTCCTTTCCCGAGGTCCCTGCTAGACCATACTACCCCGGAGAAGCATTTTCGCCCACTGAATATCCACCGTCGCTCCGGCAGGTGGCTGAAAATAACCTTTATCCGTGGTCAGCCTGACCCAATCTTACCATGAAAGGGGCGTAAATGAAGGCCTGCAGGTTTTGGCTTGAAGTTTCTAACATTTTAGCAATAATAGAAGTGATCCTGCCAAGTGGTTCCCAGGGTTAATTGCGCACTAAAATTCACCTATCGAAGCCATGCCAAATCCTGTACCGGTATTGAGAGAACCGCAGGGATCAAGTCCTGCCACAACCCGGTTACTGCCGCGGGCTGCCGCGGCCCGGGTCCGGGGCGCGACCCGGCGGCCGGGACTGGCCTTGATTGTGGCCCTCATGGTTCTCCTGGGCGCCCTCCTGGGAGCCGGGGGCTGCAACTCCTCCTCCCAGACCACCAGCCGCCCCTTGTGCATCGCCGGTTCCACTTCGGTGCAGCCCTTTGCGGAAAAATTGGCGGAGGTCTACATGCACCGGCGCCCCGCGATCCGCATCGATGTGCAGGGCGGCGGCTCCAGCGCCGGCATCTATGCCGCCACCCGGGGGGCCGCCGACCTGGGGGCCTCGTCCCGGGAGCTGCTGGGCGATGAAAAAAAACTGGTGGAAATCCCCATCGCCTTTGACGGCATTGTGGTGATCGTCCACCCCAGCAATCCCCTGACCACCATCACCCTGGCGGAGATTCGGCAGATCTTTAGCGGGGCCGTGAACAACTGGAGTGACCTCAGGTTGCCGCCCCATGCCATCCACCTGATCACCCGGGAAGAGGGCTCCGGCACCCGGGAGGCCTTCGAACACCTGGTCATGGACAAACAGGAAATCACCCCCGCCGCCCTGGTCCAGGACTCCAACGGCTCGGTGCGGGAGATCGTCGCCGGCGACCCCCACTCCGTGGGTTACATCTCCGCCGGCCTGGTGGATGACCGGGTCAAGGCCCTGGCCATCGACGGGGTCCTTCCTACCCGGGAGAACATTAAAACCCACGCCTACAAACTGACGCGCCGCTTCCTCTTGGTGGGCCGGGCCGAGCCCGCCGGCCCCTCCAAGGACTTCGTGGACTTCGTTCTAGGCCCCGATGGCCAGGGTATCCTCGAGACCGAAGGTCTGGTGGGAGTGAAGTGATGCACCGGGAGAAATTCATCGAACGGGTGCTCTTGCTCCTGGCCCTGTCTTCCGTCGGTTCCCTGGCCCTCATCACCATTTTCATCTTCCTGGAGGGTTTTCCCCTCATCCTCTCCGCCGGGCTGAAGAACTTCATCCTGTCCAGCCACTGGGCCCCCACCAAGGGCCACTTCGGCATCCTGGCCATGATCATCTCTTCCGTCCTGGTCACCCTGGGGGCCATGGTCATCGGCGTGCCCCTGGGCCTGTCCTGCGCCATCGTGCTGGCGGAGTTCTCCCCGCCGCGCCTCAAAATGGTGTTGAAGCCCACCCTGGAACTCCTGGCCGGCATTCCCTCGGTGGTGTATGGCTTTCTGGGGGTCATCTGGCTGGTGCCCCTCATCCGCAACTACTTAGGGGGCCCCGGGCTGTCGCTGTTGGCCGCGTCCATCATCCTGGGCATCATGATTCTCCCCACGGTCATCAGCATCTCCATCGACGCCCTCACCGCGGTGCCGGACCCCTACCGGGACGGCTCCCTGGCCCTGGGGGCCACCCGGTGGCAGACGGTGAGCCGGGTGGTGCTGCCCGCGGCCCGCTCCGGCATCATCACCGCGATCATTCTCGGGATGGGCCGGGCTATCGGAGAGACCATGGCGGTGATCATGGTGGCCGGCAACGCCCTCCAGATCCCCACTTCCATTCTGGACCCGGTGCGCACCCTGACCAGCAATATCGCCCTGGAGCTGGGCTACGCCGCCGGCCGCCACCGGGAGGCCCTGTTCGCCACCGGCATCGTGCTGTTCATCATCATCATGGTTCTGAACCTGAGCGCCACCCTCATCACCCGGCGGAGGTAGGTAATACCGGTTTCTGGTTTTGAGTTTTTGGTTTTTGGTTAAATGAAATTGAAATATCAATAAGTTGAGTATTTGATTGATCGCAGATAAAAGGTAACATGGTATAAGTCCGTGCGACTCGAGCCCCACCTCACCCAACGCCTGGTCAAAACGCTCCTCTGGACCCTTACCGGCTTCACCCTGCTGATCCTCATCTTTATCATCGCGGATATTGCCGTGAAGGGCCTGCCCCAGGTCACCCCGGCGTTTCTTACTCAGGATTCCCACGACATGGGCCGGGCCGGCGGCATCTTCCCCACCATCGTGGCCACCGCCTACATCACCCTGCTGGCCATTGTGCTGGCCTCCCCCCTGGGAGTGGGGACTGCCATTTACCTCACGGAATACACCCGGGAAGGCTGGGCCACCCGGATCATCCGCTTCGGGTCCGAATGCCTGGCAGGGGTGCCCTCCATTATCCTGGGCCTCTTCGGCTTCGTCCTGTTCGTCTTGAAGCTCGGGTTCGGCTGGTCGGTGCTCTCCGGCGGCCTCACCCTGGCCATCATGGTGCTGCCCATCATCATCCGCACCTCGGAGGAGGCCATCAAGGCCGTGCCCCAGGATTACCGCACCGCCTGTTATTCCCTGGGCATGAGCCAGTGGCAGACCGTCACCCACATCGTGCTTCCCAGCGCCCTGCCGGGAATCACCACCGGCATCATGCTGAGCATCGGCCGGTCCCTGGGGGAGACCGCGGTGCTTTTGTTCACCGCGGGCGCGGCGCTCCGCACCCCCGTGTCCGTGTTCGACTCCGGCCGCACCATGGCGGTGCACTTTTACATCCTGGCCCGGGAAGGCCTCTCCATGCCCAACGCCTACGGCACCGCCGCGGTTTTGGTGATCTCCATCCTGCTCATCAACCTGTGTGCCTACACCCTGATGCAGCGGATGATGAAAAGGTATTCGTGAGGGTCAAAGCATAAGACATAGTGGGGCGGGCCTCCGTGCCCGCCTAATATTATCAATTCTAATCAATTGCACCCTTCAGCGAGTTTGCTAACCGGGTATAGGCCTATGCCTGAAAACCAAGACGAAAAGCTGACTGTTTATAAGCGAAGGCTACCCCACTGGCGCATGTCCGGAGCCGTGTATTTTATCGCCTGGCGCTTGTTTCCAGCACAACCGGAACTGATGCATGATGAACGCTCAGTAGTTGCGTCTGCTCTCAAGCACTTTGATGGGTCTCGCTATGAGCTATTGGCATATGTGGTGATGCATAACCATGTACACGTACTTATTGAGGCAAGGGATAAATACCCATTACAAGATATTGTCCACTCGTGGAAATCTTACACTGCAAATAGCCTACAGCGCGCATTCGGCAGACAAAATCGCATCTGGCAGGATGAATATTTTGACCGCATTGTCCGGGATGAAGAAGAATTCTTGCAAAAAGCGCAATATATCCTCAATAATCCCTGGAAAACCTGGCCGGAAATAAAAGAATATCAGTGGGTTGGTTTTAAGGAGGCGGGCACGGAGGCCCGCCCCACTATCCCCCAGGATAGGCCCTGGTACACTGAAAAGCTGCTATGACCCAAGACCCCCAATACAAAATCCGGATCAAGGACCTGTCGTTCTATTATTTCGGTGATTTTCAGGCTTTGGATGGGGTTACGCTGGACATCCAGCCCCACGAGATCTTCGGTCTCATGGGGCCGTCCAAGAGCGGCAAGTCCACCCTCCTCCGGGTCTTGAACCGCATGTGCGATCTCATTGTCGGCGTCCGGATGACTGGCGGGGTCTGGCTGGATGAGGAAGATATCCTGGCCCCGGACTGCGATGTGGTGGGATTGCGCCGGCGGGTGGGGTTGGTGCTCAGCCGCCCCACGCCGCTCCCCCGCTCCATATACGAAAACCTGGCTCTGGCCCCCCGCCTGGCCGGGAAAAAGGGCCGGGGGACGCTGGACGAATTGGTGGAGGCCAGTCTTAAGGCGGCGCAACTCTGGGGCGAAGTCAAGGACCGGCTCCATGATTCGGCCTTAAAACTCTCCGGCGGCCAGCAGCAGCGGCTGTGTCTGGCGCGCACTTTGGCCATGGAGCCTGAAGTGATCCTGCTGGACGAACCGACCAGCGGTTTAGACCCCATTTCCACCGCCAAAATTGAGGCGACCTTGCTCAATCTGAAAAATGATTATACTATCGTCCTGGTGAGCAACAACACCAAGCAGATCGCCCGGGCCACCGACCGGGTGGCTTTTCTGCTGATGAGTCACATCATCGAGATCGGGGACACCAAGCAGGTTTTCACCGTCCCCGCCAACAAAAAGACCGATGACTATATTTCCGGCCGCTTCGGATAACGGCGCCCCGGCTCCGGCTCCGGACATAATCGTGCTCCGGCGCCTCAATCTGTTCTATGAGGCCTTTCAGGCCCTGAAGGACATCGACGTTACTTTCCCCCGGCAGGCCATCACTGCCCTCATCGGGCCCTCAGGCTGCGGCAAATCCACCCTGCTCCGCACCCTCAACCGCATGAACGACCTCATCGAGGGGGTGCGCATCACCGGCGAGGTCCTCATCGACGGCCAGGACATCTTCGGTCCCGACGTGGTCCTCACCGAGCTGCGCAAAAAGGTGGGCATGGTCTTTCAGCGCCCCAACCCCTTTCCCCTGTCCATCTACGACAACGTGGTCTACGGCCCCCGCCTCCACGGGCAACCCCGGAAAGCCGAACTGGACGAGATCCTGGGGCGCGCCCTCACCGCGGTGGAAATGTGGGGCGAAGTCAAGGACCGCCTCACGACCTCGGCCCTTTCGCTCACCGAAGAGCAGCAGCAGCGTCTGTGCATCGCCCGGGTTCTGGCGGTGGAACCGGAAATCCTGCTCATGGACGAGCCCTGCTCGGCCCTGGACCCCATAGCCACCCTGAGGATCGAGGAGCTCATGCAGGAACTCAAGCGCAACTACACTATCATCATCGTCACCCACAACATGCAGCAGGCGGCCCGGGCCTCGGACCTCTCCGGCTTCATGTACCTGGGGGAACTCATCGAAATCGGCCCCACGGGCGATATCTTCACCCGGCCCAAGGATTCCCGGACGGAGGACTACATCACGGGGAAGTATGGGTAATATTTGTTAACCTCATTTCGGGTTCAAATGCTCCAGCACTTTGGCGATGGCGCTGATGTCCTCGTCGCCCCAGCCCTGGGCCACCCCGGCGCGGTAGAGGTGGAGGATGGTGTGGGCCACGGGCGCCGGGGCCCCCAGCTCAAAGGCCGTGTCCACGACGAACTTGCAATCCTTGGCCAGGTGTTTCAGGGGAAAAGCCGCGGGGTAGCGGTTTTCCTTGAGGAGCGGCGCCTTCACCTGGAACATGGGGCTGTTCATGGCCCCGGAGAAGACCGTCTCCAGCATGGCATCCATGTCCAGGCCACCCAGTTTGCCTAAGTTCAGGGCCTCGGCGAAGCCTTCCATCATCACGCCCAGGAGCAGGTTGACGAACATCTTCATCATGGAGCCCTGGCCGGCGGCGCCGCAATAGATCACTTTTTTGCCCATGGCGAGGAAGACCGGTTCCAGCGCCTTCACCTTATCCTGGGGGCCGGCGGCCAGGATGACCAGGGCGCCGTCCTCCGCCGGCTTCTTGGTGCCGGACACCGGGGCGTCGATGAAGGTGACGCCGCTTAATTCCAGCTCCCGGGCCAGTTCCCGGGTGTAGCCGGGGGACACCGAACTCATGTTGATGAAGACTTTGCTGTGGTTGAAGGCCCCGCCGGCCCCGTTCGGCCCCCAAAGGAGGTCTTGTAAAGCCTCGGGCCCCGTGACCATGGCGATGATGACGTCCGCGGCCCTGGCCATGGCCTTGGGGTGGGAGGCCAACCCGGCCCCTCGCTTAACCAGGGGCTCGCCCTTCTCCGGACTGCGGTTGTAGACCATGACGGGGTAGCCGGCCTTCAGGAGATTGGCGGCCATGGGAACCCCCATAATGCCCAACCCCATGAATCCTATCTTATGCTTCATTTTTCTGTCCTCCGCGCTTGGTTCATTAAGGAGTGCTTGATCGGCGGTTCTGGCACTCCCTATTACCTACCATAAGGATTACGGTTCAACCAGCCACCTCTTTTGGAAAAGTTGCCAGTTGCCAGTAGTTCTTTCGTAGCGCACGGCGCACCATTTCACGGTGGGGCGGGCACGGAGGCCCGCCCCACCGAACTTTTTATGCTTTACGGGTGGGCCGCAGGCCCAGGAACGATTGCTCCCGGCCATAACTGGATTTTCCAGGTTAAATGGTTAAGGTTACTAAAAAGACTCCCTGCTTCAGGGGAAAGGTGGTTATCCATGGCGAGACTTAAGGCCGGCGATGCAGCCCCGGCGTTTGCATTGCCCGATCAGCACGGCGAGACGGTCAAGTTGGCGGATTTTGGCGGCGGCCAGCTGCTGATCTACTTCTACCCCAAGGCTGACACCCCGGGGTGCACCCGGCAGGCGTGCAGCATCCGGGACGCCCGGGAGGAGTTGCGGGACCTGGCCCTGGCGGTGGTAGGCATCAGCCCGGATCAGCCGGCCAGGCAGCAGAAGTTCGACGACAAGTACGGTTTGACTTTCCCCCTCCTGGCGGACCCGGACCACCGGGTGGCGGCGGCTTACGGCGTCTGGGTCGAAAAGACCTCCTACGGCAAAAAATCCCTGGGGATCATCCGCTCGTCGTTTCTGATCGATGGCGCGGGGAAGATCGTGGCGGCCTGGTACGGGGTCAAGCCGGAAGACACGGTCCCCAAGGCCCGGAAGGCCCTGAGCGGCTGAGGGGGAATGGTGGGCCGTGCCCTGCCTACGCTTTTTTATCCCAAAGGCCCGGGATGGCCCCGCCGCAGTACGCGCAGTTGCCGCCCTGGAGGTGGACCTCGCCGATCTTGTAGCCCTGGCGGGCGATGATCAGCTTATGGCAGTGATGGCAGAAGGTATTCTCGGCCTCATGCCCGGGGAGGTTGCCGATGTAGACATACTGCAAGCCCGCCTTCCGGGCCAGATCCCGGGCCCGCTCCAGGGTGCTCACCGGGGTGGGATAATGATTCAGCATCTTGTACAGAGGGTAAAATCGGGAAAAATGCAGCGGGGTCAGGGGGCCCAGTTCATCTTTGATCCAGGCGCACATGCGGGTGAGTTTATCCGGGGCATCGTTCAACTGGGGGATGACCAGGTTGACGATTTCCACGTGGACCTGGTGGCGGCGGAGGGTCTTTAAGGTGTTCAGCACCGGCTCCAGCTCGGCGTCCACCAGTTCCCGGTAAAACTTGCCGTCAAAGGCCTTGAGGTCGATACAGGCGCCGTCCAGGAGTCCCGCCAGTTCTTCCAGGGGTTGGGGATTAATGTAGCCCGCCGAATGGCAGACGTTGAGGATTCCCGCCGGTTTGGCCAGGCGGGCCGCATCCCGCATATATTCAAAAAAGATGATGGGCTCCACGTAGGTGTAGGCGATGGAGCGGCAGCGGTTATCCCGGGCCGCGGCCACCACTTTTTCCGGGGGGAGGTCGAAATTGTAGGTCTTTTCCGGCCGGGTCTGGGAGATTTCCCAATTCTGGCAGAACTTGCAGTGCAGGTTGCAGCCCGCGGTGGCGATGGAAAAAGACAGGCTCCCGGGCAGGATGTGGAAGAAGGGTTTTTTTTCGATGGGGTCCAGGTGGACGGCGCAGGGGTTGCCGTACACCAGGCTGTAATATTTGCCCGCCCGGTTCTCCCGGACGCCGCATTCTCCCCGGTCTCCGGGCAAAACCTCGCAGTTCCGGGGGCAGAGCTGGCACTGCACCAGACCCTGGTCCATCCGGCGGTAGAAGGCGGCCGGATGAGGCTTCAAGTAGCCGTACTGCATCGCCTGGCCCCGGGCCGGCCGGGCGGGGAGGGACAGAAGCGCCAGGACTCCGGCGCTGGCCTGGACAAAAGTCCGGCGGCTGCACTGATAGGAGCATAAACCTTGCCACCCGGACTTCATGGGGGAATGCCTTCCTTGACCCGGGAGAGCGGGACGGTGTGGCGCGATACCGCACCTAAGCAGATGGCATCGGGCCTGAGGCGGGGCCAGCCAAACTATCGAATCACTGCGGACGGGCGCGGCCGGAAGCAGGCGGCTCGATCAGTCCCCGTTGATGAGGTTGCGCAGCACGCCGGAAGTCTTGAAGACCACCACCTTGCGGGCCCGGAGGATGAGATTCTCCTTGGTTTGGGGGTTGCGTCCCCGGCGGGCATTCTTTTGCCTCACTGAGAATTTTCCAAAGCCGCTGATGAGCAGGTCTTCTCCCTGGGCCAGGGATTCCTTCATAATATCCAGGACCCGTTCCACTGTTGAACGTGATTCTGGCTTGCTCAAACCCACCTGCGTCTGTAAGCGGCTGATCAATTTTTCCTTGGTGAGGGCCATAACCTGATCTCCTCCGGCTATCCCGGTGAAATTACTTACTTAATTATGAAGGAAATCCGTGAGGTGTCAAGCATTTTTTCTCAGGGTTTATAAAGGGGAGGTGGCGCGCTTGACTCTGGCTGGTTTGCCCGGCGGGCGGCGCATGCCAAAATCCAGGGCCCGGAAGTGACAGGCGTCCACGCACTTAAGGCACATGATGCACTCCCGGCTGTCGAATTCCTGGTTGGGCACAACCCCGGTGGGACAATGGCGGACGCAGGCCCCGCACTCCACGCAGTTGCCGGCCACGTACTCCAACTGCACCAGGGACATCCGGCTGAAGAGGGCATAGAAGGCGCCCAGCGGGCAGATCACCCGGCAGAAAAACCGGCTGATGAGGATGGCGCCGACGAGGATCAGGATGAGGACAGCGACTTTGTTCCAGAAAAACAGGCCCACGGTGTCCCACAAGCCGGGTTTTAGCAAGAGCAGAGGGAAGGCGCCCTCCAGGGTGCCGGCGGGACAGACGAGTTTGCAGAACCAGGGGTGACCCAACCCGGAGCCGTCCACAAAAAGGACGGGCATGGCCACCACCATCAGCCCCAGCACCGCGTACTTCACCCAGCGCAGGGGTTTCCACAGGGGAAACTTCGGGGTGGGGATCTTGTGGATCAGGTCCTGGATGAACCCGAAGGGGCACACCCAGCCGCAGGTCATCCGGCCTACCGCGGTGCCGATGAAGCCCAGATAACCCAACACGATGGCGCCCGTGAGGGGAAAGCCGCCCGTGCTGAACCGCAGGCTGGCCATGAAATTCTGGAACGCCCCCACCGGACAGGACAGCAGCGCCCCGGGACAGGAGTAGCAATTGAGCCCCGGATGGCACACCGCCTTTAATGGACCCTGATAAATTACCGCCCCCCCGAAGGGGAAGAGCAAGTAGGCGTTGGTACCCAACGCCATCAGGGTCTGGATCAGTGACCGTAGTCTGGTCATTATCCCACCCCGATGCAGGCTAGTCAGATGGTGTTGCCCAGATTCATCAGGTATCCCAACTCACCCGTGTTGACCCCGATAATAAATAAGATGGTGAAAATGATGATGAGCCACAGGACTTTTTTGGGCATGAGTCCGCCTCCCTTCGCTCCCTCTCACTTTAGCAGGGTGGTTGATCGAAACCCAGACTTCCTTCTCCCGGTTATTATATCCATGTGGGAGGTTCCGGGGAAAAAATTTTTCCGGATAGAGATAATTTCTTGACAACTTCGCAAATATTATTATATTTGAATATTATGATTAATGATTATTTGCAGGAGCGGTTGGAACGGGCGGCCCGGTGCCTCAAGGTGCTGGCCCACCCGATCCGTCTGAGGATCATTCATCTCCTGGGCGAAGGCGAACTGCCGGTGCAGGAGTTGGGAAAGGCGCTGGGTATCAGCCAATCCAGCGTGTCCCAGCACGTCGGACTGCTCAAGGACAAGGAAATCCTGGAATCCCGGCGGGTGGCCCAACAGGTGTTCTACCGCCTGCGGGACGCGCGGCTCTTGCAACTCACGGCGATTACCCGGGAGCTGTTTTGTAGGCTGGAGTAGGGGCAGGGCCGCAACGTTAGGCCGGCAGGTTCCTTTACCTGATGGCGGACCCGGTCTGCCGCCGGCGTGGCCGGTCGCACCGGCAACCTTTACCTGGAAATTTGATCAACAAATTTAGCAATGACCTCAAGGAGAAAACCATCATGACTTTAACCGCGCCAAAAGAAACCGCCGCCTTTATCTGCTCCCGGGATACGTTGGACGGCGCCTATCCGCCACTCATTCTGGCCATCAACGCCGCCCGGGCCGGCATGGAAGCCAAAGTTTTTTTCACTTTCATGGGCATCAACCTGGCCTGCAAAGGGGGCATTGAAAAGGCCAGGTTCATTCCCCCCGGAGTTATGGGCGCGGTGCCGGGAATGTCCGCCATTGCCACCGGCATGATGAAGAAGAAGATCGACAAGGCCCAGATCCCCTCTCTGCCGGAACTGATGGAGATGGCCCAACTGGGAGGAGTGGAGATGATCGTCTGCAAGATGACCATCGACATGATGGAATTGGATGAAGACGAATTGGTGGAAGGGTCCGTGGTGTGGACGGCCGAGGAGTTCATCAAATACGCCAAAGACTGCAAGATCTGCATGTTTATCTAAAATAGCGCCGGATGGCGAGGAGCGGCTTATAAAAAACCCCTGGCCCCCTTCGGCAAAGCTCAACCAGACGGGGGAGCACTCAGGAGGCGCACATGGGCAAGACGGCGTTGATCGTGGCGGACATGCTCAACGATTTCCTGGACCCCGGGGGCTCCCTCTATGTCGGCGTCCAGGCCAGGGAGATCATCCCCTTCGTGGCGCAGAAGATCGCTGAGTTCAGGGCGCAGGCCGGGGTGGTGATCTTTGTCTGCGACGCCCACGCGCCCGATGACCGGGAGTTCCGCTATTTCCCGGCGCACGCGGTCAAAGGGAGCTGGGGGGCCCGGATCATCCCCGAGCTGACCCCGGCGCCCGGGGACTACCGGGTGGAAAAGACCCGGTACAGCGCCTTTGCCCACACCAACCTGGACGACATTCTTAAACAGGAGCAGGTGGAGGCGGTGCACGTGGTGGGGGTGATGACCTCCATCTGCGTCCTTTCGACCGTCAAAGAGCTTTTCGACCGGGATCTGCCGGGCCTGGTTTACCGCCAGGGGGTGGCGGACTCGGACCCCGAGGCCCACGCCTTCGCCCTGAAACAGATGCAGAGGGTCCTGGGCGCGAAGGTGGTGTGATGCCGAGTCGCCATCAAACGGCAATTTGCTTGTAGGGGCGGACCCATGTGTCCGCCCTCTGAGTCAGGGGTCGCGCCCCGGTGGCCCTTGGGGAATCGGGCTGGCGGTAAGGGCGCCTCACTGGATCTCCGGGGTGGCGAAGGGGTCGAAGGGGTTGGTGCGCAGGGCCAGGGAGAAGAGATAGGGGTAGCGGGTCTTAAGATGCGCCATGTAGGCCAGCCACTCTTGGATGAGCAGGAGGTAGCCTCGCTGCACGTCGCCCGCCAGGTGCTGCCGGTCGTAAGCGCTCAAGCGGGAGAGGTCGGTCCGCTGGGCCAATTCCTCGGTGAGATGAAAGACCGCCAGCAGCAGGCTGGAAAAGGAGTCGTGTTCCAGCAGGTTGGGGTTTTCCAGGAGGCGCAGGAGAAAGTCCCGTTTATGCAGGAGGAAATCCCGTAAGGCTTCTAAATCACCTTCCTTGAGTTCGAGAGAAAAATCGCTTTCCGACAGGCCCTGGCTGAAACCGGCAAAATCCGGCGCGGTCCAGTGGCTGATATGGGCCACCCGCGGTTGGAAATCGGGAAGGCGCTGGTCGTAAGCCGACAGGGTTTTTAAGAGCGCGCCCCCCACCTCGCTGAAAAAGGCCCCGATGACCATGTTGAGCTTGGCCAGCTTGCCCGCCTGGGCCCGCTGGGTCATAAGCTGGTTGAGGATGATGGTGACCAACAGGACGGAGACGGGCAAAAACCCCAACTGGGCCAAAAACAGGCGCGCCATGTAGTTGACGTCCCGGAAGATCAGGTAGTTGAGGGCGTAGAGCCCCGCCGAGGCGCCGATGAGGGCCAGGGCCAGCTGGATTTTCCAGCTCAGGAATTTCATGGAAACCTCAGAGTATTTTATGACGTTCTGATTTTATCATCATGCCGCCTCCGGTAAAGTCCGGAGACTTCAGATTTGGCAAGTTTTCTGGACCAGAGCCCAGGCGGGATCCCTGTCCCGCCAAACTTAAGGGATTGGTGGTGGGCTAAGGGCACCCGCCCGTAGCCCCCTCCCCAAAAACTACTTTCCCTTCGCTCCATGACACACCCCGCAGCGGCTGCACACTTCCGGGCGGCAGGGCGGGGTTTCCTTGCCTTCCAGGGCCCGCTGGTATTCTTCCCACAGGTACTCTTTAGAAAGGCCATGGTCGATAAAGTCCCAGGGGAAGAGTTCGTCGGCGCGGCGTTCTCTTAAGGTGAAAAAATCCGGGTTGATGGGGTTTTCCTTGAAAGCCCGGCTCCAGCCGTGCTCATGTGCGGCCAGGAGGATATCGGCCACCCGGCGGTCCCCCCGGGCCAGCAGGGCCTGGACATAGGCCCACTTGGGGAGGTCGGTGTGGACCCGCACCGCCTTGACGCCGTGAAACTCCCGGGCCACCAGCTTCAGGCGCTTTTTCAGCTCCGCCACTGCCATAAACGGCGCCCACTGGAAGGGGGTGAAGGGCTTGGGCACGAAGGACGACAGGCTCAGGGTGATGAGGCCCAGGTGTTTCTTCCCCTGGCTGGCCTTGATGACGGAGTGCTCCAGAAATTTCGCCACGCGGGGAATCTCGGCCACATCAATCATAGTCTCGGTGGGCAGGCCCACCATGAAGTAGAGGCGGAGCTGGCGGATACCGGCGCGGCTTACGTCCACCGCGGCCCGGGCCAGGTCGTCCCGGGTGAGGCCCTTGTTCAGCACCTGGCGCAGGCGGTCGCTGCCGGCCTCCGGGGCCAGGGCGACGCTGCGCACGCCGCCTTGGGCCAAAAGTTGCAGGAGCTCGGCGTCGGCGGAGTCGGCCCTAAGCGAACTGATGCCCAACTGCCCCCCGGCGGCCAAAATTTTCCGGCAGATCTCTCGTATAGCGGGGTGGTCGCTCACCGCGGCGCCCACCAGGCCGATCTTGCGCCGGGCCATGACCCCCGGCTCGGCCTGGGTCCACAGGTCCGAAAGATCGCGTTCCCGGGGCGGGCGGTAGACAAACCCGGCGGCGCAGAAGCGGCAGCCCCGGGAGCAGCCCCGGCCAGTCTCCACCAGGAACATCTCGCCCCATTCGCTCTGGGGGGCCAGGAGGTGGCTGTGGGTAGGGTAGGGGGCCAGGTCCGGCAGGTGGGGGGCGGTCACCCGGGCCGGAAACCCCGGCGCGGCCTCAAAGGCCGCCAGGGTGCCGTCGGGGTGGTAGCGGGGCGTGTAACCCGCGGGCACGTAGGCGCCGGGGACGCTGCGGGCCAGGTCCTGGAGAAGCGCGGCCCGATCCGGGGCCGGGGCGGCCGCAGCCAGGAACTCGAAGAAGGGAGCCGCGCCGGCCTCGCCTTCGCCCAGGAAAAAGGCGTCCACAAAGGGAGACAACGGCTCGGGGTTGAGAAAGGTGGCCACCCCGCCGGCCAGAATTAGGGGGTCCCCGGGGCCGCGGTCCGCGGCTTTTAGCGGAATCCCGGCTCCGGCCAGGAGGTCCAGCACATAAGGGTAGTCGGCCTCAAAGGAGATGGAGAAGGCCACCGCGGCATAATCCTTCAGGGGCCGCTGGGACTCCAGGCTGAGGATAGGGGTGCGGGTGCGGCGGTGTTCGTCGGCCTCCTCCGGGGAGGGCAGGAAGGCCCGTTCGCAGACAAACCCCGGATGGGCGTTGAGCAGGTGATACATGGTCTGGAAGCCCAGGTTCCCCATACCCACGGGATAGACCTGGGGGTAGACCAGGGCCACGGGAAACCGGGCGCCCCACTCCCGCACCACCGCGCCCTGTTCCTGGGACAGGAGTTGTTGCAGGTGAGCTTTGATTTTCGTGGACATGGGAATCGTGTTAAGGAGGTAATGATATGGCGAGCAGTGCCCGCCCTACATGGCATTACAGCCTCAGACCAGAATTAAGGCCGGTAAATACATGCAATTATTTTTTATCCGCCATATTTTGAAGTTTTTGGAGAAATAAATTCTTTTCACTTGGTCCCATTTGTTCAAAAAGAATCACAACGCTATCAACGACATCATCGGATCTATTTTCCTTGTATTCCTTGAACCTTTGCACTTGAGCCTCAGTAACTAATTTGTTTTTCAATAGATAAGTTTCTTCTTGTTCCTCAACTTGCCCGAATAGATCAATTTTTAAAGATTTGACTTGAGCTTCGGGTGTTACTAAAAGCGCCTCAGCGGAGCCAGTCTCCTCAATGTAAATAAAGTATCGATTAGAACTCTTATTTTTGCAAATTTCCATATTGCCCCCTAACGTTTCGCAGCCCTGTAGGGCGGGCACTGCCCGCCGTTTCCTATGATTAATTGGTGAGGCAAACTCACCTTACGAAAACATTTCAGAGCAGTTGCCCATGGTCCTTTGGCCCACCCATAAATTATGAAAAGTCCGGTGGGGCGGGCCTCTGTGCCCGCTGCCTTTGGTGACACAGGCTTCCGGCCTGTGCGCCGCACCGGCAAGATGCCGGTGCCACCAAGAACTTTCAAGGCAGATTGCAACAAGGCTGAATGATACACACCCTGCAGGCTCATTCCCATCTCAGCAACCGCGCCAGATTTCCCCCTAAAATCATCTCCCGCCAGTCTTCCGGCAGGTCGGCGTCCTCCATCTCTTTCAGGTAGCGGTTGACGGGGAGCAGGGGGTAGTCGCTGCCGAAGATGATCTTTTCCCTAAGGGGAAATAGTATCTTCCCCCTTTTCCTTATGCCGCGTAGCGAATGATCTCCAATTCCGCGGCGGCGTCGGCACTTTGCAGGATTTCGTCCACGCGGATCATCACCGCATCGTCCAGCAAGTATTCCTGGCAGTTATCGCATTGCAGCACCGGTAAGCCTTTCAAGATCACAATGCTCGTATCGCTCACCTTGAAAGGCAAATCTGTCATCAAAGGGCTTAATTTCGAACCACAGACGCTACATCTCATGAGATGTTCCTCCTTTTCCTGAACCCCTCTTCCCACTCTTCCGGGTTAGGACGATAGGCAGTGACAATCCGAACGTTAGCTCCTTCCAGGTCCACGGCAAAGAGAATATGGAAGATATCCCCCTGATACTCGGAATAGACCAGATAGCTGGGAAGATACTTGTCCTTGGGATATTCTTCTATAATTTCATAATGTTCGTGAGACTGGAGGATAGCCTGCCGCATAATGAAACGTCCTCTTAAACGCATAGTTACATGATAGGTCCAGAATACTTTCCCCTGTCTTACGCACCTTTGTATGAATTCTAAAGGACCATCCGGGAGCTTACGTTCCATCAGGATTAAGACTCCTCAATGCCGCCCAACATTCCGCCCAAGTTGCCCCATACGGCACGAAATCTGGCACTGCCCATTAATGAAAATAGTCTCTGCTCATTTCTCCGCTAAAATCCAAGCAACTTCGCCAGGTTTCCCCCTAATATCATCTCCCGCCAGTCTTCCGGCAGGTCGGCGTCCTCCATCTCTTTGAGGTAGCGGCTGACGGGGAGCAGGGGGTAGTCGCTGCCGAAGATGATTTTATCCGGGCCCACCATTTCCGCGGCCAGGCGGTAGATCTGGGGGCGGTACAGATAGGGGGAGGCCGCGGTATCGAAATAGACCCGGCGCAGGACCTCGGGGCCTTCCTTTTTCATCAGGCCGTAGAAAGGGAGGCCGCCGCCCCAGTGGGCCAAAATCCAGTCCACCTCCGGAAAGGCCTTGATGGCCGCATACAGGGCCGGGAGCGACAGGGCGGCTTTGCCCGGGTAGTTAGGCCCCACCGGGTCATTGGTGTGCAGCAGCAGGGGCGCCCGGTAATGCTGGCAGAGTTCGGCGATGGGGGCGAGCACCGCCGTCAGGTCTTCACCCAGGTCGGTTTCATACCAGGCCAGTTCCCCAACGCCCCGGAACCCCGCGGCCAGGCAGCGCTCCACCTCCCGGGCGGCGCCGGGTTCAAGGAGGTGCACCGCGCAGAACCCGATGAGGGTTCGGGGAAAGCGGCGCATGGCTTCTAAGATCACTTCGTGCTGGCGGCGCCAGAGGGCCTCCCGGCGCCAGGGGAAGCCCATGACCACCGCGGCCGTAACCCCGGCCTCATCCATGGCTGCCACCATCTCCTCCGGTCCCACCAGTTTGGCCTTGGGAGAATCGTACAGCAGGCGGAAGGCCGGTTCATCGGCGAAATAATCCTCCCGCCGGCGGCAGACTTCCTCCGGAAAGACGTGGGTGTGCCCATCCAGAATCATGCTCATACTATGGCCTTAAACGCCTTACGGCGCAAGCCCTTTCTGGGGCTGGCAACTCTCAGGAAAACCAGGTTTTTCTCTGGGGTCGGAGACTGGCGGCCGCCAGTCGGCCATTTTTCCTTGGTTTCCCCCCTTTTTTTGATAGAATGTCCATAATGTCAATTAGGTGGAGATTTTTCCCCTTTTTTCTGCTGGGCTGGCTGGTCCTGGCCGGAAACCCCGCGGGGGCGGCCGGGCCGTTCACCTATCGCTATCCCCAGGGCCCGGGAGGGGCCGCGGCCGCGGTCACCGTGGTGGGCCAGCCCCAAACGCACCACATCGTGCGCTACGAGAATCTCTACCAGATCGCCCGGCAATACGATCTGGGGTTTTGGGAACTGGCCCGCTTTCAGCGCGCCCTGGATCATTTCTATCTGCCCTGGGACACCGATATCGTCATCCCCACCCAGTGGATCATACCGGCAAATCCCGGGGCCGCCGGATACCTGCTCAATGTGGCGGAGCTCCGGGGCTATCGGTTTTTCCCGGATAAACACGAAGTCTGGACCTTCCCCATCGGCATCGGGGTTTTTGAGTTCAAGACCCCCATCGGCCAACGCTTCCGGGTGCAAAACAAGGCGGTCAACCCGGGCTGGCGTATTCCCAAGGGATTGCAGGCCAAATACGGCATGTCGTACATGCCCCCGGGGGAAGACAACCCCGTGGGCACCCGCTGGATGGGCCTGTCCCATTACGGCCTCCACGGCACCCACGCTCCCATGGGGGTGGGCCGTCTGGTGAGCCACGGTTGCATCCGGCACTACCCGGAGGACATCGAGAAGCTCTTTGATATGACCCCGGTGGGCACGACGGTGGATCTCATCTATGAGCCGGTGAAATTCGGTTTCCTTAAGGGCCGCACCTATGTGGAAGTGCATGAGGATATCTATTTCAAGGTTCCGGATATGCTCCGGTACGCCATGAAGCGCCTGCAGGACCGGAACCTGGCCGGCCGGATTGACTGGAACCGTTTTCTCCGGGCCGTGGAAGAAAAAACTGGCGCTCCGGTGGATATTAGCCGATAACTCTTAATATTTCCTCAATCCTCCCAGGAGGGCGCCTGACACCGGCCCGGAGATGGCCTGACTGAGGCGGCAAGACTCCCAGGAGTCGATGGTGACTTTGAAGTCGGCATCTCGAAAAGGGGAGTCAGAGAGCAAGGAGGCTCAGAGCGATGTGGATATCTGCGCCAAGATATTAGCGACTATGGAAAAGCTCTCTCACATCAAAGATGTGCACGCCTTATTGGATGCGGTGCTCCTGGAGGCCCGGCAGATGACCCGGGCCGACGCCGGCTCCATTTATCTCATCGAGAATAATGTCCTCAATTTCAGCTACATCCATAACGATACCCTGTTTGGGGCCTCCGGCGTCAATCGATATCTGTATGCCAGCCAGACCCTGGCGGTTGATAACCATTCCCTGGCCGGATACGTGGCCCTGACCGGGGAGCCTCTGATTATTGAAGACGCTTATCAACTTCCGGCCGGGATGCCTTTCACCTTTAATGACACTTTTGATCAAAGGTCGGGCTACCGGACGCAATCAATCCTGGCGGCGCCGCTTGTAACCAGCAACAACAAGATGGTGGGGGTGATGGAGATTATCAATCCCCTGAACAAGGACGGGCAACCCTCGGCCTTTACCCCTGACGACCTGCTGCTGCTCAATTACTTCGCCGATAACGCCGCCGCCGCCATTGAACGCGCCATGATGACCCGGGAGATCATCTTGAGAATGATCAAGATGTGCGAACTGCGGGACCCCAAGGAAACGGGGGTGCATGCCAACCGGGTCGGGGCCTATGCCGCGGAGGTCTACCATCAGTGGTCCCTCCAGCAAGGCATTGCCGACGACGATATCAAGCGGCGCAAAGACTTGCTGAGAATTGCCGCCATGCTGCACGACCTGGGGAAAGTGGCCATCTCTGACCTCATCCTGAAAAAACCCGCCAAGTTGGATTCCGAAGAATTTCGGACCATGCAATACCACACGATTCTCGGGGCCCGTCTGTTCCAGAATCAGGAATCCGACCTGGATGTCCTGTCCGCGGAAATCGCCCTGAATCATCATGAGAAATGGGATGGGACGGGATATCCAGGAAAAATTGACGATATTTACCAGGACCAGCTCCCCTTGGGGGCCGGGAAACAGGGGGAGGAAATTCCCATTGCCGGGCGCATCGTGGCCCTGGCCGACGTTTACGATGCCCTGGTGAACCAAAGAGTCTATAAAAGCCCCTGGTCCGAAAAAACGACCCTCAGCTATATTAAAGATCAGTCGGGCAAGCACTTTGACCCGGAAGTGGTGGACGCCTTCCTGGCAATTTACGATGTCATTGCCGCCATTCGAGAAAAGTACCAGGAAGAGGGATCGTCTTCTCTCCCGGCTGCCTCTCATTAGCCCCCTGGCCCGCCCCTCCGGCGCAAAAACCCTGATGCCGTTTTACACTTGTAGCAGGGAGAGGTATCCATATCCCGGCCCCGGCGCCCGCAGGTTGCGGCATAATTGGGGGTGGCGCGGCTTCGCCCCGTGACCTGGCAGGGTAAGCAAGGTTGGTCTGAAACTCGATTGGGATAGGGCATGAAACTGGAAACCTTTCAGCATCGTCTCCTGAACCTCAAAGCCGCCACATTTTTTTTGGTGATAACCTTTATTTTTTATCACTTGAGGACCACCACGGCGGACCTCGATCTCTGGGGCTATATGGCCTTTGGACGCCTGTTTTGGGGCCAGGGGCCATTCCCCTATCTGGATGTCTTTGCTTACGTACCCACGCTCAAACCCTGGATCTATCATGAATGGCTTACCGGGGTGATCTTTTACCCCCTCTACCAGACCCTGGGAGCCCCGGGGCTCCAGGTTCTCAAGTATGCGTTGGGCCTAGCCACCATGGGGACGATCTACCTCACCGCCCGCCGGCGCGGCGCCGATCTTCTACCCACGGCCCTGATCTTAGGTTTTACCGTCGCGGGCCTATCCCTCGGTTATAGCGCGGTCCGGGCCCAGGTTTTCACCTATTTCTTTTTTGCCCTTTTCCTCTACCTGCTGGAGACCGCCAGACTGTCGGCAAACTGGCGCGGCTTGTGGCTTCTGGCACCCATCCAGATAGTGTGGTGCAACCTGCACGGCGGCTTTCTCGCCGGCCTGGGGCTGATTTTGTTGTACGCGGTGGGGGAACTCCTGTCCCGCCGCCCTTTCTGGCCTTATCTCGGGTGGTTCGTGCTGGCCGGGCTGGCCACGTTGATCAACCCCTATGGCTTACAATACTGGAGTTATCTGGCCCTGGCAGTGACGATGCCTCGTCCGGAAATCACTGAATGGGTCTCGATATTTGCAGGATATCAGCATGGCATTCTGGAAGGTCGCGAATTTATCCACTTCCTGGGATTGATTGCCGTGGCTCTCTGTTTGGCCCGGCTGGCCCGCTGGCGGGAAATCACCCCGGCCCTGGTGCTCCTGTTCACCCTCTACCTGGCGGTCAAGCACAATCGGCACCGGATCTTTTTTACCATAACCTTCGGGGCTTACATGCCGGTCTTGCTCACCGCTTATTTCCGGGACTTAAGCGCCCGGCCCGGCTTCATGGCCTTTCTCCATCGTCTGGGCAGGAGAATCCCCGCCCTGATGCTGATCCTCCTCACCGGCTTTTACGCCTACAAGTTTGCCAGCGTCAATCCCCTTAACCTGGAAGTCCCGTCCGAACCGAGCCTGGTAAGCAAAAACGAACCATATTACCCGGTGGGCGCCATTGCCTACATCGAGCAGCGCCAGCTTTCGGGAAAGTTGTTGGTTAATTTCGACTGGGGAGAATACTGCCTCTGGAGGTTATATCCTCAATGCCTCGTGGCTATTGATGGACGTTACGAGACCGTTTATCCCGAAAGTGTGCACAAGGAATATTTCGACTTTCTCATGGGCCGCAAGGAGTGGCGAAACTTTTTGGAACATTATCCGCCGGACCTGATTTTGATCGATCTGCGCTCCCGGGTGTATGGCCTCCTGAGCGGCGATCCTGAGTGGCGCCAGGTTTATGCCGATCCCGGCTGTGCCCTGTTCCGGCGCCGGCCCAAACCCGCAGCCGACCTTTAGGCCGGGGACAGATGGGGCCGCCGGCGTTTCCGTGGCTCAGCGGCTATCGCCAGGTGCGGGTAAAGGTTGAGGAACCTCATGGGGTGGGACTGCCTGATCTATAATGCCCTGGTCCTGACGATGGCGCCCGGCGCCAAGCCTCTGGATCAAGGCTATGTGGCGGTTGAGGGCGGCAAAATCGCCGCAGTGGGGCAGACCGCGGCTTTACAAGACCTCCCCCCCGCCCGGGAGCGTCTGGACGCCCAGGGGGCCCTGCTGATGCCCGGGCTGGTCAATGCCCATTGCCACGCTCCCATGGTCTGGTTCCGGGGCCTGGCCGACGATCTGCCCTTGCAGAATTGGCTCACGGAGGTCATCTTCCCCGCCGAGGGCGGTTGGCTCGATGCCGATAAAGTGTACCGGGGCGCGCTCCTGGCCGCGGCGGAGATGATCCGGGGGGGCATCACCACCGTGGCCGACGGCTATTTTTTTGAGGCCGCGGTGCGCCAGGCCCTAAGCGACGCCGGCCTCCGGGCCGTGGTCGCCCAGGGGGTGGTGGACTTTCCGGCCCCCGGGGTCCCGGACCCCGCCCGCAACCTGGAGGTGGCCGCAGAGTTTCTGGACACGGGGGCGGATTACCGGGACCGGCTCACTTCCGCGGTCTTCTGCCACTCCCTTTACACCTGCGGGCCCCAGACCCTGCAAAAGGCCAAAGACTTGACCCGGGCCCGGGGGGCGCCGTTTTTTCTGCACCTGGCGGAAACCCGGGAGGAAGTCGCGGACCTCAAGCGCCGGACCGGCCGGTCCCCGGGCGCCTACCTTGACCATCTGGGGGTGCTGGATGACCTGACCGTGGCGGTCCATGCGGTGTGGCTGGCGCCCGGCGACCAGGAACTCCTGGCCCTACGCAAGGTTACGGTCAGCCACTGTCCCGAAAGCAATCTGAAGCTGGCCGCGGGCGTCGCGCCCATCCCGGCCCTGCTCAAGCTCGGGGTGACGGTGGGGCTGGGGACGGACGGGGCCGCCTCCAACAACAACCTGGACCTGTGGGGCGAAATGAGCCTGGCGGCCCGGCTCCACAAGGTCTGGGGCCGTGACCCGACGCTCATGCCCGCCGCCCAGGTAGTGGCCCTGGCCACCCGTGAGGGGGCGCAGGTATTGGGGCTGGGTGCAACCACCGGGACCTTGGCCGTTGGCAAAGCCGCCGACCTGATCGTCGTGGACGTGCATCAGCCCCACCTCACCCCGCTCTACGACCCCTACTCCCATCTGGTCTATGCGGCCCGGGCCGCGGACGTGCGGCACGTCATGGTGGGCGGCCGCTGGCTCCTGGCTGACCGCCGTTTTACCACCCTGGATTGGCCCGCCCTGGCCGGTTCCGTCCGGAACCACTGCCGGGAGCTGGCCGCCTTCTGCCGGCAGCTCCGGCCGCATGCCTGAACGTAATTGTCAAGACTTGACCAGGCATCCTCTCTATCAAGGCATAATATCATCGGACCCAAAAGGATTCTGAAAATCCTCCCCCAAAAGGTCAATTTCGATATGCAAATCATGAAATCTTTGAGAAGAAAGGATAGTGGCAGTGACTGTTGAAAAAGCTATTTCGTAAAGGGTGCTTCTCCCTGGATCGGGCGGGTTTTTAAGTTTAGAAGGTTTTTTGGGGGTAATGACCAACAACGGCAAGATCATTGCCAACAACAACACCCTCCTGATAGCCCAGCGCATTGACGGCACCGGCTCAATCACGGCGGACGGCGGCAAATTGGACATTCGGGCCTGTTCGGTCCTTGACAGCAATGGCATTGTGATCACCAGCAGTGTGATCACCAAGGACCTCTCCCTGACCAACAAGGCGGGCACCGCGCTCAACGTAGCTAAACCTTATAGCTCCGCTCCCCCGGTAAGCGTGGAGGTTAAAGGCAACTTCCTTTATTCTTTGTATGGTACGGGCAAGTGGAACTGGGAATCCGGCACGATTTTGAAGATGAGCTATAGTACTCCTGACCACTCCTCTTGGGGTTTCCTGGAGGCCGGTGGACTCGATTATCGGTTACGGACCCTGAACATTGCCGGGGACATCGCCTTGGTGGACCTGTATAACAACACCCCCGGCTCCGGGCCCGAAGCCCTTTATGTTGATCAACTGATCTTTGGCGGCAGCACCCTGAACCTGAATGGCTGCGAACTCTTTGTGAATAATGGCAGCGGCGGCTGGACTGAGGTGAATGAGGGTTACTTAGGTAAAGTCGTCGATTATCATGTGCAGTCGCCAGTGCCCGTGCCCCCCACCGTCTGGCTTCTGGGCTCCGGCCTCCTGGGCCTGGCGGGCTGGAGGAGGTTCAAGAGGGGCTAACCAGCCTTTTTCTTTGGCAACAAACTAAGGCAGGGTCAGGCATGGCCCTGCCTTTTTTGGTGTGCCGGGCATGCACAGCAGCTTGGACTCATTTTCGACAGTTGTAAGCCCAGATATAGGTATAAGTCATTGAAATTGTTAGGTGGCATAGATGGGAAGGGCGGGAATGTAGTGCCAACCCATGCATCCATAAGCCTCTAAAAAGACTTGACAATCCTTTTTAATATCTGTATATTATACACATGTTTGTGCGGAATAAACGTAGTGTTGGCAGGGGCGGCGCTTACGAATATCTGCAGATCGTCCGCTCCTACCGCGAGGGCGGCAAGGTCCGGCAGCAGATCATCGGCGCCCTGGGAC
>Ga0194113_10000954_pt1 | contig 39362 bp, 31 predicted proteins | sample TA2MahC200mmetaG_FD_146193 | JGI IMG/M metagenome (GOLD analysis project Ga0194113, IMG submission 146193) | Freshwater microbial communities from Lake Tanganyika, Tanzania - TA2015017 Mahale Deep Cast 200m | ecosystem: Environmental > Aquatic > Freshwater > Lake | place: Tanzania: Lake... | reverse complement strand
TTTCTTTCGAAGTTTGTCGAGCTCTTTATCCCTCTCCTCACGGGCGTTTTGCTGTAACCTGACCCGAAAATCGCGTTCCGTTTCGCCCGGTTCGGATACCTGTTTGAATCTACTGCTCTGCATTAAGACCACCATTTCGTTGCGATAGATCCAGTCGACAAATTCACGTGACCAGCCGGTGTAATTTTTGGGGTCAGATGCCGGAGTAGGCAGCTCCTCAAAGATCGCCCCGGGAACCGGTCCGGTTTCGAGATCGTTAAGAGCCAGTCCGAGTGGCGCAGCTTTGTTCCAGTCTACCGGAAAAATATCATTTGTTACCGGTGTGGTTAGCAATAGGTCCCTGCTTTTACGTAGGTTAATGCGATCATTGATGAAAGCAACCTGAGCGCTACCGAGGACCATCGGACGGTAGACAATGGTCTCACCCGGAGCAGCACTTCCTCTGATTGGTACGTAGGCCTGGTTGATGCTTGGGGAAAGGATTGAAACTTTGCCACCCTGCGTTTCAGGAGCGGCAGCCACAGCGGGTGCCGGTTCTACTGCCGGTGGCATTACCGGTTGGACAGCGGATTCAGCTTCCGGTAGGGTGGTTTGAACAGGTGCTGCCTGATGTATTGGCTGCGATTGTTGTGGAGCTTTTGGTAAAGAGGCCTCTTCAATACTGCTGCGCCGGGGATCCATCAGATCCTTGATCTGGTTGCGGGTCAACGGACCCCGTAAATAAGAGAGACACCACCTGGTTTCAAAGATCACCGGGGCATCCTTGTGTACGTTATTCATCATAAACACTCTCTGGCCGAGGCCGGAGATGGTTTGCTCCATTGCCTTGCGGTCAAACTTGATGCCTTCAGCGGCGGTAGCACCGGCCAGACCGTCGATTAAGCGCATCTTATCCCTCTCCGTCTGCAGTCGCCCGATAAACCAGGTGCCGGTATTGGCCAGGCCCTTGTAATCAAGGTCAACCGGGTTCTGGGTGGTGAGCAGGATGCCTAATCCAAATGCACGGGCTTGCTTCAACAACGTGAGCAGCGGAGCCTTGGAAGGAGGGTTGGCTACAGGCGGGAAAAACCCGAAGATTTCATCCATGTAGAGCAGCGCTCTTAAGCTGGTGGTGCCGGTTTGTGAGCGGGTCCAACTTAAGACCTGGTTTAGGAGCAGCGATACAAAGAACATCCTCTCGTTGTCGCTCAGGTGGGCGATAGAGAAGATCGACATTCGCGGCTTGCCTTTCGGTGAATGCAGCAGGGTGTCAATGTTGAGCGATTCGCCTTGCAGCCAGCTGGCAAAACTGGGGGAGGCCAGCAAGTTATTAAGCTGGGAACTTAAAGCAAACCTGTCTTTGGAGGGGAAGAAAGACTCGAGATTCATTACCCCAATCTGGGTAATCGGCGGATTCTGAATCTGCTGAATCAGCGATGCCAGGTCAAGGTCACGCCCTTGTTGCCAGGCTTGAGCCAGGATATTGGAGATCAGGATATGTTCACGGCTGTTAAGTGGGTCGGCCGTGATGCCGATTAGACCAAGCAAGCTGCTGGCGGTGCCACTGACCCGATCCTGGAGCAGTTCGCTGTCTTCAATGATAGCTTTTGATGGTGCGGAGAAAGAGTCAAGAATTGAAATCGGGATACCGGCAGTGCTGCCCGGGGTATAGATGGTAAATTCAGCAGCATTTTTCAAGAAGCCAATTCTTTCGCCATCCTGGCCCCAGGAGGCAAGGCCGTTTCGCCACAGGTCGGCTTGCTGGGCGGAGTAATCTTCCGACGAAAGGCCTTTTTTGCGGGCTTCATCTTCATTAATCCAGGGTCTGAAGTCTTCCGGGCGTAATTCGGGAAAGGTGAGCAATAAATTGGTGATATCACCCTTGGGGTCGATAATAATGGCCGGAATATTATCAATTGCGGCCTCCTCTAAAAGACCAATGCAAAGCCCGGTTTTGCCGCTTCCAGTCATTCCGACGCAGACTCCGTGAGTAACCATGTCTTTTGAATCGTAGAGCAGCAGGCTGTCACCGGACTTCTTAGCCTCGAGATCGTAGTGTCTTCCAAGATAAAAAGCGCCTAGCTTTTCGTAATGTTCCATCAAGCTCTCTCCTTTCATGTTCAATAATAGTCTGAACGCAAGCTGGGGATATAAACTTCCAATAATATTACACAAATCCGCTAATAATCCTGCATCATTTTTGAATTAATAATGAGAGTGATAGAATATTCCGATTGACAACGGTCAATTTATTGGCTAAACTAATAACAGATATCCTATATATTTAGTAGAATATAGGGTTGTGAAACGGAGACTGCTATGATTATTGCCAATAACGTTACTGAACTAATTGGAAATACACCTTTGGTCAGAATATCGAAACTGGGGCAGGACTGCCCGGCAGAGATCTTAGCCAAATTGGAATCGTACAATCCCGGGGGCAGCGTTAAAGATCGGATTAGTCTGGCGATGATCGAGGACGCAGAAGAATCCGGGGTCATTGGACCTGACACGGTTATCATTGAACCAACAAGCGGTAACACCGGGATTGGCCTGGCGATGATCTGCGCTGTGAAGGGCTACCGCTGCATTCTGGTGATGCCGGAAACAATGAGTATGGAGCGCAGAAAAATGCTAAAAGCTTTAGGCGCCGAATTAATTTTAACCCAAGGGCCGGAGGGGATGAGTGGAGCGGTTAACCGTGCTACCGCGATCGCCAGTTCAGACAGGAACTACTTCATGCCGCTGCAGTTTACCAATGAGGCTAACCCGGCAGTGCATCGCCGGACCACAGCAGAAGAGATTTGGTCAGCAACAGAGGGCCGGATCGATCTATTTGTTGCTGGCGTTGGTACAGGTGGAACAATTACCGGCGTGTTGCAGACGCTTAAAGAAAAAAAACCCTCACTAATCGGGGTTGCTGTCGAACCGCAGGCTTCGCCGGTTTTATCCGGAGGAAAGGCCGGTCCGCACAAAATTCAGGGCATCGGCGCCGGTTTTGTTCCTGAAATCTTAAAACTCGATTTAGTTGACGAGGTTATTTGCATTCCGGATGACCTGGCCTTGGCGACAACCCGGCAATTGATCCGGAAAGAAGGACTGCTGGTTGGTATCTCCTCAGGAGCCGCCTGTGCGGCAGCCTTGCAGCTTGCTGCCAGAGCAGAAAACAGCGGCAAGCTGATTGTTACCATCTTTCCCGATCTGGCTGAACGTTATATTTCTACTGCATTGTTTGAAGAGGAGGATCAGGCTTGAAACTGTCGACGAAATCACGCTATGCCTCAAGGGCACTAATTGAACTCGGCCTTAAGTATGGAGAAGGCCCGGTTAAGCTTAAAGATATATCCGCGATTCAGGATATTTCTCTGAAATACTTGGAGCAGGTAATGTTTCCATTGCGGATTGGCGGCTATGTTAAAACCTTGAAAGGAAGCCAGGGAGGCTATATTTTAGCCAGGCACCCGAACAGCATTACCCTGCTCGAAATAGTCGAATGCGTCGAGGGGCCAATAGCCCCGGTCGACTGCGTCGATCGTCCAGGGTTCTGCGGACGGTCGGAACAGTGTGTTACGCGAGATGCCTGGATCGGTTTGAAAAATGTGATCAGAAGCGAACTGGGCAACACCACACTGGACGAGTTGGTAGCAAAGCAGAGACAAATTGACGGCTGATCAGGCATATCTTACGTTGCTGAGTTTGTAAAGTCTGTTTTCCGCGATAATCCACCGGTTAGCCGGAAGAAAAGAGGTAATTAGGATGGAAAAGATCACTTTACTGATTGATGACATGAGCTGTGCTTCCTGTGCCCTGGGTTTGGAAAAAGGGCTTCAGGAAACTGAAGGAATTAAAGAGGCAACGGTCAATTTCGCCTCTGCAAAAGCATATATTGAATTTGATCCGGAAAAGCTGACTATTGAACAGATCCTAAACAGGGTCAGCGATGCCGGTTTTAAGGGTACGCCCGAAAAGCGGTTATCGTTAACTGTCGATGAAGTTCTCGTGATAGAAGGAATGCATTGTGCTTCTTGCGCCATAGGACTGGAAAGCACATTTAAGAACGCAGCGGGTGTTCTTGAAGCAGTAGTTAACCTGGCAACGGAAAAGGCCAGTATCAAGTATGATCGAGAAATAATAAGCCACAAGGACCTGGTGGAACTGGTTAAAAGCGCCGGATACACTATTGCAGAAACCGGCGGTGAAAGAATAGCGCTGAATAATTCAAGCTCGGAGCTTGATCGTGACCTGCGAACTGTGGCCAAGGCAGCCAGACTGATGTGGTTGGCGGTTATCTTTGCCGGAGCGATCATGGTTTTGATGATGATCAACATGTTCGTGCTTCCGATTCCCGGTTATTTCCCCATTTCAGTTTTACTGGCGATCCCGGCAATATTTGTTGCCGGCTGGGCGACTCACCGGGGCACCTTTAAAGCGCTGAAACGCTTTAGCGCCAACATGGACACGCTGGTCACTTTGGGCTCCGCGCTGCCCTATTTTCTGAGTTTGCTCAATTTTTGGTTCCCGCTGACTACCTTTATTGAGATGGCGGCCAGCATTATGGCCCTTCACCTGGTTGGGCGTTTCCTGGAGGCCAAGGCCAAAGGGCGTGCTTCGCAGGCCATTAAAAAGCTGCTGGCTCTTGAAGCAAAGACAGCACGCGTGATCGATAACGGTACGGAACGTGAAATAGCGATTGAAGATCTGCTGCCCGGGATGGTGATGCTTGTCCGACCCGGAGAAAAAATCCCCACTGATGGAATTGTGATTAGTGGCAGCAGCAGCGTTGACGAATCGATGGCAACTGGCGAGTCTATCCCGGTGGAAAAAAGCGAGGGCAGTGAGGTAATCGGGGCCACCATAAACGGCCGGGGAGCTCTGCAGGTCAGGGCTTCCAGGGTTGGTAAAGATACTTTCCTGGCCCAGGTAATCAAGATGGTTGAAGAGGCTCAAGGGTCAAAAGTGCCGATTCAGGAGTTTGCCGACCGGGTCACCGGGTACTTTGTGCCCGCTGTTTTAGTAGTGGCTCTCGCAGCTTTTTTCTCCTGGTTGCTCTTTCCGGGGTTTCACCTTTCCATTGTTGAGTTTTTCAGCCCGCCGTGGGCTAATCTTAAGGCACCTCAGTTAACTTTAGCCTTTATGGCGGCAACTGCGGTGTTGGTGATCTCCTGCCCCTGTGCCCTCGGTTTGGCTACTCCCACCGCTCTGATGGTCGGTAGCGGTCTCGGTGCAGAAAATGGCATCTTGATCCGCAGTGGTGAAGCGATCCAAACGATGAAAGATGTTAAAGCGATTGCCTTTGACAAAACCGGAACCCTGACCAGGGGCAAACCTCAGGTTACTGACCTGGTGCCTGCGGGCGGTTTCAGCAGGGAAGAATTACTATCTTTCGCCGCAGGAGTTGAAGCTGTGTCCGAGCATCCGCTCGGCGCAGCCCTGGTAGAGAAAGCAGCAACCGAGAAAATTAGCTATGCTGCGGTTAGCAACTTTGAATCGATTACCGGGCAGGGCGTTATCGGGATAATTGATCGTAAAGAGGTGTTGGTCGGCAGCCGGCGCCTGATGGAGAGCCACAAAGTTGACCTGGGTGTGTTGCCTGAGCAGATGGAAACCCTTGAAGCAGAAGGGAAAACGGTCGTTCTGGTTGCTGTTGATCGAAAAGCGGCCGGTCTGGTGGCCATTGCCGACACGCTAAAAGATGAAGCCATTGAAGCACTGGCGAAGTTGAAAGATCTGGGCCTGGTAACGGTAATGATCACCGGTGACAACCGGGTTACTGCCGAGGCGATAGCCCGCCAGATTGGAATCAGCAAGGTAGTGGCTGAGGTTTTGCCTGATGGCAAAGTCGATCAGGTCAGAAGGTTGCAGGAGGAATTCGGCCTGACCGCCATGGTTGGCGATGGAATCAATGATGCGCCGGCCTTAAAGCAGGCCAACGTTGGCATAGCGATCGGCACGGGAACCGACATTGCCATTGAGGCTTCTGACATTACCCTGGTCAGAGGTAACCTGAACTCTGTTGTCTCAGCTATTCTCCTGTCGCGGGCCACATTTAAGAAAATCCGCCAGAACTATTTCTGGGCCTGGTTTTATAACAGTTTCGCCATACCGGTGGCTTTTCTCGGTCTGTTGCACCCAATTATTGGTGCCGGGGCGATGGCGCTGAGTTCGCTTAATGTAGTTCTTAATTCCCTGAGGTTGAGGAAAATTGAGCTTTAAATATATCTAGGTCACCCTCCCTGCTTGCTTGGGGAATGAAATACACTTAAAGCGGTTGTCATTTTGGGAAACACCGAAATGGATTAACCGCTTTTTCTTATTAATAACGGCTGATAAAGAGGTTTAACAGGCGAGGATGTCGTATCTCTCTGAAGAACTATTTGCGGGAGGATCTGCTAATGAAAGTTACCGTCGGTGAAATAACGATCGAAATTGTAACAGGTGATATAGCGGCCCAAAAAGATGTGCTGGCCGTGGTTAATGCCGCAAACGCTCAGCTGAGAATCGGCGGTGGTGTTGCCGGAGCACTGCACAGGGCAGCCGGCCCGGGCTTGGAAGAAGAGTGCCGGCCACTGGCCCCTATTAAGCCGGGAGAAGCTGTGATAACCGGTGGGCATAACCTGCCGAATCGCTATGTCATCCACTGTCTCGGGCCAGTATTTGGGGTTGATCGTCCGGAAGAAAAACTGTTGGCTGAGTGTTACCGAAATGCTTTGTACCTGGCTGAAGAGCGAAGAATCAGGTCGCTTGCCTTCCCATCAATTTCAACAGGCGCTTTTGGCTATCCGATGAGGGCAGCAGCAGAAATAGCCTTCAGGACGGTTAAGGATATGCTGAAGGTGTTAAGTGAAGTGAAGCTGATCCGTTTTGTGCTGCACGACCAGTCAGCGCTTACCATCCACGAAGAGGTTATGAAAAAGGTTTTTGAAACAGGATTTTAAAGCTAACTGGAAGATGGTGACTTACTGTGGCTGATGTCAGTATAGAAGAGCTAATCAAGGCGGCAGAGATTGCAAAAATTGAACTTAACGAAGATGAGTTGGCGAGGCTTCTTGCACAGCTCATTGCGTACAAAAAGTGGTTGGAACCGCTGCTGGAAGTAAATTGCTCTGCCTACGAGCCGCTGCTGTTTGGGCATGGAGCGCTGAACGCTATGCGCGAGGACAAGGCGGAGCAGAACACACTTCAAGGTTTGGGTTACTATGCCGCCAACTATGAAGATGGCTTTTATCTTGTTCCGCCAATCATTGAATAAGGAATAGCCAAAGGAGGAACAAAGTGAATTTAAAGACGATAAGCGCCGGACGTATTGCCGATAAAGTAAATAGGGGCGAGCTAAAGGCGCGGGACCTGGCCGAAATAGTTTTACAGAATGCACGGGAACTGAACAACAAGCTGAATATATTTTGCAGCATCGCCGGCGCAGAAGCGTTGGAACAGGCATCAGCAGTTGACCAGAAGATTGAGGCCGGGATTTGCCTGCCTCTGGCTGGTGTGCCGCTTGCAGTTAAAGATAATTTTATGTACAAGGCCTTACCAACTACTCTCGGGTCTTCACAATTTAAGAGTTTTTATCCGCCGTACAATGCCGCGGCAGTAGACAAATTGATCGCTGCCGGAGCGGTGGTTGTCGGGAAAACCAATGTTGACAATATGGGGATTGGATCTACTACTCTTGACTCTCCGCAGGGGCCGACCCTTAACCCCGGTGATCTCCAAAAAGTTGCCGGCAGCGCCGGTGCGGCAGCCCTGGCAGCAGGTATTTGCTCATTGGCTCTTGAAAGCGACAGCGGCGGAGCTTTGCTACAGGGTGCCTCGCATTGCGGTGTTTTTGGCCTTCTCCCTTCGGCCGGTCTGGTATCCCGGCATGGCCTTGCAGTACACAGTGGTTCTTTTTGTCGTGCCGGTGTTTCTGCACTATTCCCGGAGGATCTTCCGGTTGCTCTTAAAGTAATCTCTGGTTACGATCCACGTGATGCCGTCACTGCAGCCTGCCGGGAGGTAAATACCCGGAGAGATAAGACAGATGATCTTTCGAACCTTGTGGTCGGTTACTTGGAAACGCTTTCCGGTTCAGCCGCTGATCCTCGACGGAACCTGGTCAAAGATACACTTAATCGAATAGCAGCGCTGGGAATCAGGAAGGCTGCAGTGCAGCTTAAACACCTGCCTGAAGCTTTAAGGGCTCATCAGGTGATTGCCGCGGCGGAAGCTTCTTCAAGCCTTTTGCGCTATGATGGCATTCGCTACGGACAGGCAATTGAGGCGGAAGATCTCGAACTGCTTTATCGTAAAACGCGTAGAGCTACTTTTAATGGGGAGGCATTAAACCGCAGCATCTTTGGCACCTATTTCCTAAGCAAGGACGGCTACAATCGTTATTACCGACAGGCCCTCAAAGTCTGGACCCTGATCCGAGAGGAATTGAAAACTGTTTTTGAACAATGCGACCTACTGTTGATGCCTGTTGTCAGAACGGGGCCTTTTTTGGCTTCAGGAGAAACGGCTTATAGCGATCTTTTAGAGAATGATCTATTTACTGTTCCGGTCAGCATGGCGGGTAACCCTGCTCTGTGTCTGCCGGCAGGTGATATCAACGGCCTGCCGGTCGGGTTACAATTAATCGGAAAGCAGTTTGAAGATGCGTTTTTACTTTCTGCTGCTTTAAAAATTGCGCCGGCGATTATTTCAGATCTGCAGGGGTTTAACGGGGGAGGTAATTAAGGTGAAGTATGAAACAGTAATCGGCCTTGAAGTGCATGTCGAACTGCTGACCGAGAGCAAGTTTTTTTGTGCCTGCCCCAATCATTTTGCAGCAGAGCCGAATGTTAATACCTGTCCGGGTTGCCTCGGTTTTCCTGGCATTTTACCCCAGCTGAACAAAGTTGCTGTTCAAAAAGCGCTCACTGCAGCCCTTGCCTTAAACTGCGAGATAGCGCTTTTTAGCTACTTTGACCGTAAAAATTATTTTTATCCTGATTTATCAAAAGGGTACCAGATCTCACAGTTCCATGTGCCGATTGGTAGTAATGGTTACCTTGACCTAGAGGACGACCAGGGCTTATTAAAAAGGGTGCGTATCGGCCGGGTGCACATGGAAGAAGATGCCGGAAAATTAGTGCACTCGCCGGCTGGTGATACATCGCTGGTAGATTATAACCGGGCCGGGGTGCCCTTGATCGAAGTGGTGACAGAACCTGATCTTCGCTCTCCTGGCGAAGCGAAACGTTACCTGGAAAAGCTTAAAAGTATTCTTCAGTATAGCTCTGTTTCTGACTGCAAGATGGAAGAGGGCAGTTTGCGCTGTGACGCCAACATCTCGCTAAGGCCGGTGGGAAGCGATACTCTTGGCAGTAAGACTGAATTAAAGAACATGAACTCATTCAAAGCGGTTGAAAAGTCTCTTGAACACGAGATAAAGAGACAACGCGCCATTTTAAATAGCGGTGACGAAGTGGTTTCACAGACCCTGCGCTGGGAAGAAAATAGCCAGGAAACAATAGTGATGCGTGGCAAATTACAAGCTCACGACTACCGCTGTTTTGTCGATCCGGAGCTGGCACCGATTCAGCTGACTATAGAAGAGGTAGAAGAGGCTCGCCAAAACCTGCCGGAAATGGCTGAAGCAAGGGCCGCGCGTTTTGTCAAAGATTACAAACTGCCCGGGTATGATGCGGCAGTTCTGACCGCTTCCCGCAGCCTGGCCGATTATTTTGAAAGCTGCCTGGCCATCTATGACAATCCTAAAGCGGCTTGCAACTGGATCATGGGCGAGTTTACAGCCAGACTGAACAGCGCCGGTATTGAGGTTGATCGCTGCCCCTTTACTCCTCATTTTATGGCGGAACTGCTGAAAATGATCGATGATGGCCTGATTAGCGGCAAGCTGGCAAAAGAAGTTCTCGATCAATCCATAGCCAGTGGCAAAAGCCCGTCTCAAATAGTGGAGAAAGAAAACTTAACCCAGATTTCTGATCACGGAGAGCTGGAGAAAATAATCAGGCAGATGATCGCAGAACACCCGGACAGCGTTGAGAATTACCATGGTGGAAAAACTAAGGCTCTCGGCTTTCTGGTCGGACAGGTGATGAAGGAAACCAAAGGCAAGGCCAATCCGCAGCTGGTCAACGAACTTCTGCTGAAAACGCTCGAAGGTTAAAATTAGGTAGTTGAAGGTTAAGCTATCGCTGTTTAAGAGGCAGTTTATAATTCCATCCGGGAAAACCGGAAGCCGCTCAAGATCACCAGCAAAGCGATTAGAAAGATTGTAACGCCCAGAGGCCCGGCGCTGTCGGCTGCGGTTGCTGTTCCATCGAGCAGAGGTTTCATCTGGCTTAGCAGGGTATTGGGATAATAGTTGGCCGCGGCTGAGTCAGCGATCAGCATATTAATGATGCCGCTTAAGAAAAAAATCAGCAGCGTTATCCCTCCCGCCTGGAGTGGGCTTTTCAGTACTGTTGAGAGGGCAACGGTCAGGGTGGCTATCAATAAAGTAAAGATTACCAGGTTGAAGGTTGCCAGGGCAGATTCTGCCATCGGGGGCTGGTCGATGAGGCTGGTTGTATAAAGGTAGGCCAGGGTGCTGCAGGCAAAGATCCCGGCAATAATAAGCAAGTAAAGGATTATTACTTTGGCGAGCAGATATTGCCAGCGGCTGATTGGTTTGCTGAGCAGCCAACCGGTAACGCCGGTTTCTTTTTCACGGGCCACGCTGCCCATTGACGCAAAAATAAGGACAAAAATGCCAATTTGCGATACATCAGAGAGAAATGAAAAAATTGCATCCTGCGGGGTAGGTTCCGGCATCGTTATTTCTAGGCCGGTGGCAAAATAGCCGAGGATTTCATTCATATACCGGAGCATCAGGGGGTCTAACAGCGCAAAGAACAGGATGACCAGCAGAAACGCCGGGTACCGAAAACTGCGCCAGTTGGATTTTAACTCTTTTTCCAGCAGAACTTTCATCTAGCTTTCTCCAGACGATGATTTTCATCAAGCACCTTAAAAAATGCGTCTTCCAGGTTAGTGCGGTTAGGCATGAACTCTGTAACGGTGATTCCCTGTCTGATCAGTTCCGGCAGCACTTCTTCTGCCAATTTAAGTGATTCCCCAGGTTCTGATACAACCAGTAGCTGGTTCAGATGAGGTGTTACTGCTCTTACCGAGTGATTTTTCCTGATCAGGCTGGCCGCCAGATTAAGTTGATCAGGTTTCACTGTTACCAGGTATTGTTCCATAACAAAGCGGTTCAATAACGCAGAAGTTTTTGCATCGAGCAGTTTTCGGCCCCGGTCAATAATAGTTACCTGATCGCAGACTCTCTCAACATCGGCAAGTATATGACTGGAGAAGAAAACAGTTGCCCTGCCCTTAAGTTTAAGAATGATCTCAAGCACCTGCCGCCGACCGCCGGGATCAAGGGCGGAAACCGGTTCGTCAAGGACTAACAGTTCCGGTTCAGTTAAGAGTACTGCTGCCAGCCCCAATCGCTGCTGCATGCCGCGAGAATAAACACCAATCCGGCGATTGGCAGCAGCGGTTAAGTCAAAGTAGTCGAGTAGACGCCCAATCCGAAGGTGGCTCTTCCTGCGGTCAATCCGGTAAATGTTGGCTACCAGGCACAGAGCTTCCCTGCCGGTGAGCCCTTCCGGAAACACCGGATCCTGGGGCAGATAATTGAGGTACTGTAGAAAATTGTGCTTGCGTCCAAACCAGTGGGGTTCACCCAGCACTTTGATCTGACCTGAATCAGCTGGGATAAGACCGAGGATAATTTTTATGGCAGTGGTTTTTCCGGCCCCGTTTGGGCCCAGAAAACCGTGAATGCTGCCACGCCTGACTTGAAACCCCAACCTGTCCAGGACCAGGTTAGAGCCAAAGCTTTTAGTCAGACCGCTTATTTCAATGGCCTCTACTTTGATGCTATTCCTCTCCCCTGCCGGCAACAAAGTAAATGATCGGGCCGAACAGATTAATTAGGATAATGATTAATGCCCAGGCCCATTTTGGTAATCCTTTTACTTCACGCCTCCGAACCAGATCGATTAACGCCCAAACCAGCAATACAAGCTGTAGGGCTAGCAGCGGCCAGAACATCCTTAAAGTATCGAGAATTTCATTCATTATTATTCCTCCTATCCGATTATTCCTCCTTACCCGGTTGATACCTGATTATAAGCCCAGCCCAGCCATTCAAGCGCCAGGATCAGGTCTTCTTTTTCCACGGTGGCTCCACACCAGAAGCGTAAGCCCCCGGGGGCATCCCGGTAAGATGCAATATCATAGGCCACCGCTTCGGTAGCCATCAAGCTTACCAGCATTTTCAACCTGTCAGCTTCCAGATCAAGAGTCAGACAGACACTGGTGTTGGAACGGTAAGTTTGATCGGCAGCCAAAAAATTAATCCATTTATTGTTCTCAACAAAGGATTCCACGACTTTGAGGTTTTCTGTACTTCTCTTGATCAGGGCCGGCAACCCGCCAATTGTTTCCGCCCATTCCAAGGCATCAAGATAGTCTTCGAGGCAGAGCAGGGACGGTGTATTAATTGTCGATCCCTCAAAAATATCGGAAATTAAGTTGCCGCCTTTGGTCAACTGAAAAATCTTTGGTAATGGCCAGACCGGAGAGTAGCTCTCGAGGCGTTGCACCGCTCGGGGTGAGAGAACCAGCATGCCATGAGCTGCTTCGCTGCCAAGCACCTTTTGCCAGGAAAAGGTAACGGCATCAAGTTTCTCCCAGGGCAGTTCCATGGCAAAGACAGCTGATGTGGCATCACAGAGCACCAATCCTTCGCGGTTTTTAGAGATGAAATTGCCGTTGGGCACTTTAACGCCGCTGGTGGTTCCGTTCCAGGTAAAAACTAGGTCGTGATCCGGTTTAATCAGGCTCAGATCAGGCAGTTCTCCGTACGGGGCTTTATAAATATTGACATTATCAAGTTTCAGCTGGCCGGTTATGTCATCAGCCCAGGTCTTACCGAAGGATTCAAAGTAGATTATGTCAACAGGTCTGGCACCCAGCAGGTTCCACATGGCCATTTCAAAAGCGCCGGTATCTGAGCCGGGGACCAGTCCAAGCAAGTAGCCATCGGGTAGGCCGAGGATTTCCTTAGTTTTAATAATTGCTTCCTTAAGACGGGCTTTCCCTGCTGAACTGCGGTGTGAGCGGCCAAGCAGAGTTTGATCGAGGTTAGCGATGGTATAGCCCGGTCTTTTGGCGCAGGGGCCGGATGAAAACCGGGGATTTAGGGGCTTTTGGTTTGGTTTGCTGCTCATCTAAGGTAACCTCCGTCGCATACAGGCTATGATGCCTAAATCATAAACGAGTAAACGAAATCTGTAAATATGCCCAATTGAAAGGATTTGTGATTTTATATTGTTTCAGTTTTATTGGTAATGTAGATAAAATTTATTCAACGGAAAAGATATAGTAATAGAGCGGTTGACCGCCATATTGCAGCTCTATCTCTATCGAGGAGTGTTTTTCTCCGATTATAGCTGCCAGTTTAGAGGCATCCTGACGGGAGACACCTTGCCCATAAAAAATGGTGAATAAATCGTTCTGATCACCGGTGAGCTTTTCGGCCAGATCAAGCGCGGTTTGCATTAGGTTATCACCGGCGGAAATTATTTCGTCGCCCGCGAGACCTAAAAAATGACCGGTTTCAATCGATTTGCCGCCGATGACGGTATTTCGGTTCGCATGAGTGACTAGTCCGGTGTTGACCCTGTTAATGCCAGCCAACATTGCTTCTAGATTATCTGCGAGTAAGGATGAAGGGTTGTAAGCAACCAGTGCTGCCAGACCTTCCGGCAGTGATCTGGTTTCCAGCACTTCTACAGTTTTTTTTGACAGAATTTGAACCTGCTGGGCGACCATGATAATATTCTTATTGTTCGGCAGAATGATCACTGATTCCTGAGGCAGTTTTTCCACTGCTTTCAACAGGTCTTCCACGTTGGGATTCATGGTTTGTCCGCCAAACACTATTTCATCTGCACCAAGACTTAAAAAGATTTCGCGAAAGCCTTCGCCGAAAGATACTGAAATGATCCCCACTTCTCCGGCCTGATGTTCCAGCGCGCCCGGCAACAACACAGTTTTTTCCAAAGGTTTGCGGGCACTGAAGGCCTGGTGATGCTGGTCAAGCATGTTTTCGATCTTTATATCATGTAAGCTCCCGAAAGCGAGAACAGTTTGCAGGATCAATCCAGGAGTAGCAGTATGAATGTGCACTTTGGCCAGGTTATGATCGATGGCAACTAGTAATGACTCCCCCAGAGGTTCCAATTTTTCTTTTAAACCAAAGAAATCGTTCCTGGCAGAGCGGATAATTACTTCGGTACAGTAAGGAAAGTCCAGATCAAAAAGCTCTGGACCGACCTGGTTTAAGGGTTGAGGATTATCCTCCACTGCAATAGAGCTTACCTCTTTATGGGAAACCAGTTCGCTTAGCGATTTTTTGAGGGAAAAAAGACATCCTTCGAGGAAGACTAGTAGTCCCAGCCCCCCGGCATCGACCACCCCTGCCTCTTTAAGGGCGGGTAGCATCTCCGTTGTTTTCGCCAGAGTTTCTTTGCCGTTTGCAATTGCTGCTTCCATGCTGCTGTAAAAGTTCTCGCCCTTGCGTGCTGCTGCCCTGATCCCGCGAGCCATTTCGCGTGCTACGGTCAAAATTGTGCCTTCAACCGGTTTTGATACTGCCTTATAAGCATACACCACTCCATACTGAAATGCTTTGCTCAGCTCTCCGGGGGTAATAGCTTCCTTTTTTTGTAAGCCACGGGCGATACCGCGCAGGATCTGTGACAAAATAACACCAGAGTTTCCGCGGGCGCCCATCAGCGCTTTATGGGCGACAATCTCTGATAGTTCTCCGATCGATTCGCCTTCGTATTCCAGTGATCCTTCAAGAGCCGATTGCAGGGTCATACTCATGTTAGTACCGGTATCGCCGTCAGGGACCGGAAAAACGTTTAACGCGTTGATGCGCTCCTTTTCCCGGTTAAAAAATATACTGGCACCCAGCAACATTTTTTTAAAATCGCTGGCACCCAAATATTTTTCAGGCAGAATCTGTTCAGTGCCGGTCAAAAAGGGTAACTCCTCAAGGTATCGGATTATTAAAGTTTCTAATCAGAATAATACCATAACTAAAGTCGTCAGGCGAATATAAAAGCATGTTTAACCCGAATGGACTCTGTTGTGCTACCATCTCATACATGATTACGCAGCATCAGTTCGGCCGGGTGCGGTTCTAAGTAGGTTTGATCGGTGAGATAAGAGATCTTATATTTCCGGACATAATGGCTGACCAAGGTTAAAGGCACCACCAGCGGTACGAAGTGACGGGCATAACGTTCGATCTGTTCGATCAATTCAGCCTGTTCATCGGAGCTGTTCTGCTTTTTAAAATAACCGATGATATGATAGAGCACGTTGACATTTTTTTTAACTGTAGCCCGGTACGTGAGCGCAGTCATCAGTAAATCAAAATAGGAGGTCATCAGTTCTTCAACAGACAGTGTTTTTCCGGAAGCGACAAGACGTCCCATGGCTGAGAGAAGTTTAGGGCTGTGGGCCATTAGCTGCAGCTTGTGACGGGCATGAAATCCAATCAGTTCCTTATAGCTTGCCTGGTTTGCGATAAAATCTTTCCAGCGGTGGTAGCAGAACACTCTTTCGATGAAGTTCTCACGTAATTTTGCATCATTAAGACGTCCTTCTTCTTCAAGTGGCAACAGCGGAAACTGGTCGGCAAACGCGGCGGCAAATAAACCACGGCCATTTCTCTGAGCCGGGCCGGTGTCTCCGTAAACTTTAACCCGGTAGAGGCCTGAACTGGGAGAATCTTTTTTAAAGATAAAGCCGCAAAGTTCTGATGTTTCCAACTCTAAAACTTTTCTGTTGCAAAACTTAAGCATCTGATCGGTCATATCCACTTTTGTTCTGGTGGTCAGCAGGCGGGGTTTTTCGGGATCACCAACCAGTCGCATTGTCTCGCGGGGAACCGGTAATCCGCATTCTACTTCAGGACAGACTGGAATAAAATCAAAGTATTGGCCCAGCATGTCAGTTATGTAACGATCATGTTTATGCCCGCCATCATAGCGGACAGGGTTACCGAGCAGACATGAACTAACTCCGATTTTAATCTTCTCAGTCATTTTTTGATCCTTCATAGTAAGTATTTTCGACTTGAGGCTGAAATCTCCTTTAATATGGGGGGATCGGTTTTTGTATAAGCGGGGTTAAGGATCTGCGGCAGCCTACTTTTTTGGTATAATTACCATATCGAAAGAAAGTGATTGTTGTGTGCCGTATGCTGGAGGGCAGAAAAATGTGTGGAAACCTGAAAAAACTGATATTTCCACTAGGCATGGTGCTGCTAACAGCGTTTCTGATTATTTTTTCAATAGCAACTCCCGTCGCTGCCCGTTCCCTGGAGATCTATCAGGTCGAGATCACGGCGGAAGTCCTGCCAAACGGGGATCTAAAGGTTGTTGAGCAGAGAACGATTAACTTTAACGGTCAGTTCAGGGGTGCCGATCATAAAATATATTTTAATGAGATCGAATTATTCAGTGAAATTACAATCCGTGAAGGAGCGAACCTTTATACTCTGGTTGATCAGTTTCCCACTTCAGAACCTGGAACATATGCGATCAGGGTTTTTGGTGAGGATTACTTTATGGTTGACTGGAGTTTTGATGCTTATAATGAGCAGCGGATCTTTACCCTTGAGTACATAGCCCGTGATGCCATCGTTGTTCACAACGATGTAGCGGAGCTCTATTACAAATTTGTTGGAGATGAGTGGGAATTTCCGGCCGGCAGTGTAAGGGTTACCCTGACACTACCTGCCGGGGCAGAGGATGGAGAGGTTTTAGCCTGGGGCCATGGTCCTGCTCATGGCGAGGTGATGATCGATAGCCTGGAAAAAATAACCTGGTATGTGGCACCTTTGGCGGAAAGGACATTCCTTGAAGGAAGGGCAGTGTTCCCCCGCGAGCTGGTTTCGGAATCAACCAGGCTCAGCGGCAAAGAAGCACTGGATTCGATCATTGCAGAAGAAAAACGCTGGGCAGCACAATCTAATATCAGCAGAGCGGTAAAAATATATCAGCCGATCTATTCGCTGTTGCTTTTTATTCTGGTCGGTCTGGGGCTTTTCAGCATGTGGAGCAAAGCTGCCAATAAGAGTAAGGCTTATCAGGGTGACTACTTTCGCGAGCTACCTGGGAATTATCCACCGGAGGTGGCCGGTTATCTCTGGCATAAAAAGAAGATCCAGAATGAGTCATTGGCAGCAGGAATTTTAGATCTGGCCCGTCGCAGTCACTTACAGATCGAACCGCTGCAGAATTTAAGTAGCACCTCTAAAGCTAAGAATGATGATTTTCAGCTTATTGAATTGAAAAACGAAGAGGTTAAAAGCTCAGTGGATAAGATCGTGGTCGAGTTTCTTTTTGGGCCGGTTTATCTGGAATTTAAACCTGAGAGTGAAGTGGATCTAGTAGTAAACGCAAAAAAATCAATTTCTTTCAGTCAAATTCAGGATTTTGCAACAAAAAAACCCCGTGAATTTCACAAATTCCATACTGAATGGAAAAGCACTGTTGAGCGTCTGGGCAAGGGACAGATGTTTTTTGCTGAAAAATCTTCCTTAATCGGATGTCTCCTGCCTTTCGTAATGATCTGTGCAGGAGTTGTGGTGATGATTTTAGGAGAACTTTTCCTTTTTGGCGCTGCCCTGATCGTTGGGGCGCTGTTGCTTTTTTTTGCCTCCCCAAAACTCTACTACACTGCTTATGGAGCCGATCAGTTGGCGAAATGGAACGCTTTCAGACGATTTTTGCTGCACTTCTCTAAGGTGGATCAATCGACTGTTCCTTCGCTGGTGGTTTGGGAACATTACCTGGTTTATGCTGTAATTCTGGGCGTGGCGAAGCAGGTTATCGATCAGCTGGCCCTAGTTTTCCCGCGCCTGGAGCAGGATCCTACTATTAATCAGACCAGCTGGTCGCGGATGAACGCTGCGCAGACAGCTCTGATTATCAATAACATGAATACAATGACCAGATCGCTGAACAATACAGTTAGCAGCGCCTCCAGGACTGCATCAAGTGCTATCGCTGCCGCTTCGTCTACTTCCAGCGCCAGATCTTCGGGAGGTTTTTCATCGGGAGGCGGTTTTGGGGGTGGATTTTCCGGCGGAGGGGGCGGCGGCTTTGGCGGCGGAGGCGGCAGCTTCAGGTAAGATAAACAAAATTCGATGGAACTTATGCTCATATTTGCCTGTCTATGTAGTACAATATTTTAAAGGGGGAACAAATCAATTATGGTTAGAAGAAGATGGATCTATGTCGCCTTTTTAATAGCAGTATTTTCCCTGATTATGATTGTTTCAGGGTGCAGACCAGAACCGACAAACACTGAGTCTGAAGAGGAAAAAATTTATAAAGCCGAAGGTGTCCTGGTTGGCCAGATCGACAATCACTCGGTAGAAATTGAGGTAGAAGGAATTCCAAAAGCATTCAGGCTCAATGCCGGAATGGTGGTCACCGATATCGCTGATGGGTCCAGGGTAGAGATCACTTACGCCGAAGCAGATACCCCTGATGCTGAGAATAACGGTGATCAGCGTCCTTTATTGTTATCAATCAAATCTGTCGATCTTCCTCCGGAAGTGATTGAGGCTTTTGGTATCTTTATTGGACAAATCGACAGCCATTCAGTGGAAATTGATCTAGAAGGTGAAACTCAGGTTTTTACCCTGGATAGTGGTTTGAAAGTTGACGCATTTGAAAGTGGAACAGAGGTTTTTATCACCTATAGTCAGAAAGAACTAAGGCAGTATTTGCTGTCTATCGAACCGGTTGCTGGACAGATTGGCGACGGGAACGATCAGCTGGTTGGTGAAGGATTATTAATTGGCCAAATTGATGCCATATCAGTCGAGATTATGATTAACAGGGCTTTTGTTCTCAACCAGGGGATCAGCGTGGAAGGGATCGCTGATGGATCACTGGTGGCCTTTAGATTCAGGGAAAGTGGATTACGTCCAGTTATTGAATCGATTAAAGCAGTTGATCAGCCGCTGGAAGGAGAGTATATGCACGGCACGTTGGTAGGGCAGATTGACAGCCATTCGATTGAGATCGAGTATTTTCAGGCTTTTGCTCTTGGTCGCGGTGTTTCAGTTGAAGGGATTGCAGACGGATCAGAGGTAGTTTTTACATATAATGAAGGTGAAACCCGGTCGGTATTAACTTCGATCCAGCCAAAATAGAGACTGGCCAGACCAAAAAAACGCACCACCGGCTCTTTTATGGGGCCGGTGTTTTTATGTTACAATTTTACTGCCTTTTATTTACTTGTTCTCGGTTACTAGTACATGATAATATGGTTAGGTGGTTTTTTAGACTTTTAGCAGACTCTAGCTTGACAGTGTTATAATTGGTAAAGGATTATTTGCTTGAGAGGAGTTTTTAAGATGGAAGACTGTAAAAAATGCGGTATGAGTTACGATCCAAAAGCATATTATTTATGCCCCTATTGTGGGGAAGATCATGAAACAGAAACTGACACCGCTGTTGAAGCAGTTAAGAGTGAAGAAAAAGGAAAACCGGAAAAAGAGCCGGTTAGTAAAAAAGCAAAACCGCTAGAAGAAAGCAAGCCGGCCAGAGAAAAATCAGGCGGTAGCCTGAAGTACATTCTAATCGGTGGTATTGCTGTAGTAGCGATAATTGCCGCTGTTGTCTTTGGGTTCTCTGCCTTCAGCGGTTCAGGCGCTACCGTTCCTGACAAGTATGCAACTATTCAGGAGGCAATCGATGCGGCGCAGGATGGAGATGAAATTATTGTGCAGACCGGTGTTTACCGGGAGAATATTGATTTTAGCGGGAAAAACATAACAGTTCGCAGCATTGACCCGGATGATCCCGCTGTTGTGTCATCCACGATCATCGACGGCGATGGGCGGGGTCCGGTCGTATCATTCAGAAGTAGTGAAGGTGAAGGTGCGGTACTAAGCGGTTTCACAGTTACCCGGGGTGGAGGAATATTAATATCCGGCGGCAGTTCCCCGTTGATTGAAAAATGCTCAATCGAGGATAACTCTGCTGAGTTTGGGGCCGGTTTGTTCATTGTTGATTCAAACCCGGTCATTCGGAACAACATGATTATTGCTAACAGGGCTTATATCGGCGGTGGAGTCTTTATCGAAAAATCAGCGCCGGTTCTCGAAGGCAATACCATTGCCAGCAATACAGCGGAAATGGGTGCTGGTCTGGCAATATTTTCAAATTCTGATCCGGTCTTGACGGATAACACAGTAGTTGAAAACCGGGCTGCCCGTCTGGGTGGAGGTATTTTCATCACTCTTGATTCAGCTCCTGTCATAAAAAATAATACTATAGGTGGCAACTTCGCTGCACAGAATGGTGGAGGATTTTTTATCGAAGAATCGCTGCCGCTAATTGAAGATAATACAATTATCGGCAACGAGGCTGAAAACGGTGGTGGAATGATTATCGTCTTTATCCTTGATCCCGGCCTGCGGTTAACCGGAAACACATTCGAAAGTAACCTGGCCTACCGCGCCGGAGGAGGTTTGTATCTGATCGGATCTTCGCCAACATTTGAGAGTAACAGCTTCAGGGAAAATTCATCGGAATTCTTGGGAGGGGCGGTTGCTGTTTATGATTCAGCGCCCATATTTATCAGAAACACTTTCGAGAACAATTCTGCTGATCCTGCCGGTGGCGGAGGGGCAATGTGGATTAACGATGATTCAACCTTAGAAATCAGCGCCCCAGATGATAATGTATATCTGGGGAATAACCCTGATGATTTATTCTGGGAATAGAGCAGGGATGTTAAGTACTTGCTTTTTGCTTAATGTCAACTAAGAAGGGAGCTATTATCATGTCGAAAAAAAGCGGAAATAAACGCCGTATTATAAAACTGCTGGGCATCATCATTGGGTTGCTGGTTATTGCAGCCCTCGGTTATTATGGCTTCACGCAGTTTTCGCAATCAAGGTATGCTGTGCCGGATAAATACCCGACAATACAAGCAGCAATTGATGCTGCTTCCGATGGTGCTGTCATTGTTGTGGAGCCGGGAGTTTATTATGAACGGATCGATTTCATGGGTAAGAATATTACCTTACGCAGCACAGATCCTGACGACCCGGAAGTGGTTGCTGCAACCATTATCGATGGACGCAGAAGGAGCTCTGTTGTAACTTTTCAAAACGGAGAAAGTTCAAAAGCGGTATTACAGGGTTTTACCATAACTGGTGGTGTCGGAACGAATCAAACAATAACCCAGGTCTATCAGGAAGAAGAAACGACCACCGAAGGATACTATGGTGGCGGTGTTCTAATCACCAATGGCAGTTCGCCAACAATAACAGGTAACATAATCAGGAATAACCAGGCGGGTATGGATGGTGGCGGGATTGCTATTCAAAGTGGTTCAAACCCTATAATTTTGGATAACACTTTAGAAAGCAATGACGCATTTAATGGAGGTGGTATTGCGATCTGGAAATCTAACCCGGTTATTGAGAATAACACCGTACAGGCCAATAAAGCCAACTATCTGGGTGGCGCGATCCTGGTTGATTTTGAATCTGCCGCCCTAATCAAAGGCAACACTATCCAGGATAATACTTCAACCAATGGTGGCGGCATTGCTGTCTGGTTTGCCGAACCCCTGATCGAGGGAAACAAAATCCTTACAAATGCGGCGATTTGGTACGGAGGCGGGATTGCCCTCTTTGATTCAGTCGCAACAATTGACGGTAACGAGATCTCACGCAACTCAACAGACAATAATGGTGGCGGAATAGCTGTTGCGGAAGGTTCATCGCCCGTGATTAGCAATAATGTAATCCAGGCTAACTTTACTGACCAAAATGGTGGAGGAATCGCAGTAATCGAAAACTCTGAAGCGATCATCAACGATAACCTGATCACTGAAAACGCTGTTTTTGCCGGTGGGGCCGGTATATATATTGATAGATCCTCAGCTGAGCTTGATCGTAACAGCATCACCGGTAATCTTACGCAGCAGGATGGTGGCGGGGTTGCGGTAATTTATGATGCAACGGTTATGATGCGCAACAACATGATTGACGGTAATGTAGCCGGGAGAGCCGGTGGCGGCGTGGTAGTTGGCGAAGATTCGACTGCAACGCTGATTGATACAACTATTGCCGGCAATCTTTCGAATACCGGTGGCGGAATGATTGTTTTAAAGTCTAAGTTGGATATGGAGCGCTGCCTGATTTTAGAGAATACCGCTGATACCGGTTCAGGTGGAGGAATACTGCTGGTTGTCAAGTCAGTTGCTGAAATAAGGGATAGCATATTCACCGGCAACTTTGCTTTTGAAACCGGCGGAGGGTTGGTTGCTTTTGAGGAGTCACGGGTGAAACTGATCAGGAACGACTTTACTGCCAATATTGCCCAGGCAGGCGGTGCTTTTATCGGCGTTGGAAATGTGAGTGTTGATGTTAACGATCCGGATGACAACATCTATCGCGAGAATGTACCCGAAGATGTACCTGCATCGCAGCCGGAGGATGAAGAATAAATTGTCTCAATTAAACTAATTAAAATAGATGTCAAAAGGACCTGGCTTTCGACAGGTCCTTTTAAATATCTCTTTTTTGTCTGATATCGGTTAGATAAACAAGTTTACATCCGAACTTTCGGCGGCGTCTAAGTAGGAGGCCACGCCGGCTAATTCAACCCCTTCGATCAGTTCAGCAGCAGTAATACCCATGATGTCCATCGACATTTGGCAGGCAACCAGGCGTACTCCCGATTTTAGCGCCTCCTGCAGCAGCGTCTCCAGTGAGTCAACATTTTTATTCTTCATGACCATGCGAATCATTTTTGGCCCCATCCCGGCCATGTTCATCCGCGAAAGCCCCAGTTTTGAACTGCCCCGTGGCATCATCTTGCTAAACATGCCATCCATCAAAGGTTTTTTCACTTTCACGTTTTCGTTTTTCCGTAGAATGTTTAAGCCCCAGAAGGTGAAGAAAAGCGTAACCTTACGGCCCATGGCGGCAGCCCCGTTGGCGATGATCAGGGCAGCCAGGGCACGGTCGAGATCACCACTGAAGACAACTATGGTTTTGTCATTTTCCACTGCGAGTGGTCGGACGGCCGAACCCTGATCCATAGGGTTTAAAGTCTGACCGTTCCCTTTGCGGATCTGGGCCGTAAAACCTTTTCCATCGTGTCCCCTGTTTAGTAAGGTGTTTCCGGTCCGTTGGCACCAGGAGGCGATATCAGAAGCGAAGCCGGGATCTGTAGCGCATACATCAAGAACTGCCCCTTCCGACAGTTCATTCATTTTTCTAAAGACCTGCATAATCGGACCAGGGCATTGCAAACCGCAGAGATCAAGTTTAACTGCGCCATCCGGACTGGCTGGTATAGCTGTCGTAGTTTGAGAGTTGCTGGCCATTAAGTGATTTGCTCCTTTATCATTTGTCTCGTTATTTAATGCTGAGAACATCCGGTAACCGCCGTTTAAATTGAGCACTTGCGTAAAACCGTTTAAGGTGAGGATGCGGTAAGCTAAGTAAGAACGCAAGCCCACGCTGCAATAAGTGACGATTTCCTTTGTGCGATCCAGTTCACCCAACCGTGAGCGCAGCTCGCCCAAAGGTATGTTGATCGCACCTGGAATTCCGCCCAGTTCAGTTTCTTCGGGTTCGCGAACATCGAGCACGAGACGGTTGTCCGGAGGGTTACCGATCAATGAAGCAGCTTCAATTGTTTTGTAGTCGCCGTTTAAGAGGTTAGAAGCCACGAAACCGGCCATGTTTACAGGGTCTTTTGCCGATGAAAATGGCGGAGCATAAGCCAGCTCCAACTCCTGCAGATCGGCCACCTTGAGCTGGGAACGCAGGGCGGTAGCCAGAACATCGATCCGCTTTTCTACGCCACTGTAGCCAACTGCCTGAGCACCGAGAATCTTTCCCTCCGAACTAAATAGTACTTTTAAGGAAAGCGGGTTGGCACCCGGGTAGTAACCGGCGTGGCTGTTGGGATGGATGATAATATTATGGTGCTTAATGCCGGCATCCTTTAGGATCCGCTCATTAACACCGGTAGTCGCTACGGTCATATCAAATATTTTTAATACCGAGGTGCCTTGCGTACCGTTATACCTTTCTTCCCTGCCGGCGATGTTATTGGCAACGATCCGTCCCTGCTTGTTGGCTGGTCCGGCGAGAGGAATTACTGCAGGTTTGCCGGTAACCAGGTTGTTTACCACTACTGCGTCGCCCAGGGCATAGATTGCCGAATCGGTTGTTTGCATTTTATCGTTTACCAGGATACCGCGGTCTACTTCAAGACCAGCTTCAGCCGCCAGTTTAACTTCCGGCTTTACGCCTATTGAAAGAATGACCAGATCGGTGGTAAGAGTTTCCCCGTCAGCCAGTTCCACCTTAAGGGCGCTCCCGTCAGTTTTATGGAACTCTTTAACCCCGTTACCCAGTCGCATTTTTACTCCGATTGCTCTTAAATATTGCTGAACGAGGGCGGCCATATCAGCATCAATCGGCGGCATGACCTGGGGTGCCAGTTCTACAACAACAACATCCAGGCCGCGGTGATGAAGGTTCTCTGCCATTTCCAGCCCGATATAACCAGCCCCGACAACTACAGCATTCTTCGGGCAGCGACTTTGTATATAATCATAGATACGGTCAGTGTCGTTAACGGTACGCAGGCTAAAAATGCCCTCGCTGTCAATACCGGGTAGCGGAGGCCTTAAAGGTTCAGCTCCGGGCGATAAAACCAGGTAATCATAGCTTTCATGGTACGTTTTCCCTGTCAGGTGGTTCTTAACTTCGATCTCTTTCTTTACCCTGTTAATGGCAAGAGCTTCATTTTTAGTCCGGACATCAATATTCAGCCAGGCCTTAAATTTTTCAGGAGTCATTACAAAAAGTTTTTCCCGCTCGTCAATCGTTCCGCCAATATAATAAGGCAGCCCACAGTTTGCGTACGAAATATATTCTCCCCGTTCCAGAAGAATGATCTGATCTTCTTCGCTCAATCGGCGCAGGCGGGCAGCAGTGGATGCGCCTCCAGCTACACCGCCAATGATTACAACTTTTTTTGACATTGCTATCAGTCTCCTTTACATTTTTACTTAATTCGTATACCATTATAACATAATATAAAGATAATACAATAATAATATATTGCCGACATAAGGTCAATTGACAAATAATTCGTGGTCGCTTACGATAGGCGGCGTAGTGTCATAATAACCAGTGGGTTTTATAGCCAGGAGGTAGTAACAGGTGTATATTGAAGATATCAGCTCGGTGATTTTCACCATCGGTCCATTAGCAGTGCGCATCTATGGATTAATGTTTGCAATCTCTGTATTGACCGGGTTTCACTATATTCGCAAATATGGAAGTGAAAAAGGTTTAAATGAGGATTTTCTTTTCAACTTTTTTATTATCCTGATCATATCGATCATCATTGGCGCAAGAGCAGTTTATGTGGCTGCCAACCTCTCCTATTTTGCAGAAAACCCGGAGTTGATCATTCGAATTGACAGAGGTGGTCTAGCCTTTCACGGCGGCCTGCTTGGCGGGATCCTTAGCAGTTGGTTCTATTGTCGTATCAAAAAAGCCAACTGGCATATCCTGGCCGATTTGGCGGTGCCCGGTATTGCTGTTGGCATAGCATTGGTGAGGATCGCTAATATCTTTAACCAGGAGATTCTGGGCCGCGAAGCGCTGTTCTTTTCTTTTGAGCGGCATCCAACCCAGATCTATGGATCATTAATAGGCGTCGTGCTCTTAATTATCCATAATTATTTAGCCCGTAGACCAGATCTGAAACCGGGTTATCTTTTCTGGAATTTTGTTCTTGGCTATACTCTGCTTCGAGGCATATTCGAAGAAACCTTCCGGGAAAACCCCCTGGTTTTATGGGGCTATGTCAACGAAGCATGGGGTGTGGGGCTTTTCACGGCAGTGCAGGTTTTTACTCCGATCATTCTGGTAATCACTTTCTACATGCTGGCCAGAATCAAGCATAGTTAACACAAAACTTTCTACTGTAATCCAAACTGCACCAGTGCTGCCTTGTTAAGCACGAGTTACGCCTCGGTTGACTTAAATAGTAAAAATAGCTATAATATCAATGTATTATAATAAAACAATATAGCATTAATACGAGGAGGGTTTAAGATGGCAAAAGCAACCTGGAAAGATGAGGTTATTGCAGAGAGTCAAAATACGATTATGATTGAAGGTAATCATTATTTCCCCCCTCAGGATGTCAGGAAAGAGTACCTGGTCGAAAGTGATCATCGTTCGACCTGCCCCTGGAAAGGTGAAGCATATTACTACCATATCCTGATCAACGGGGAAAAAAATGAAAATGCGGCCTGGTCCTATCCGCAGCCTAAAGAATAAGCACTTCAGATCAAGGACCACGTTGCTTTCTGGAAGGGTGTAACGATTGAAGAATAACTATAGTTTACGCAATCTAGAAGTTACAGTTTTTGTAATTGCTTTATCTTTAGTATTTGCCATTGCCGGCTGTGCAGTTCAAAATAGTGATTCGGGGGAAGCGTTAACAGCAAAGCCTGCTTTAGAGGAAGAGGAGGATCAAAAGATGGAAGAGCTCCGCAACAGTTTAACGGCGATGCAGTTTGCGGTAACCCAGAAAGATGCAACGGAACCGCCGTTTAACAACGAATACTGGGATTACAAAGAAGAGGGTATCTATGTTGACATCGTTTCAGGTGAACCTTTATTCAGCTCAACCGACAAGTATGATTCAGGCAGCGGCTGGCCCAGTTTTACCCGCCCGCTCGCTGAAGATAACATCGTTGAACATAAAGACTCCAGTCTGGGAATGGTACGGACCGAGGTGCGCAGCAAAGAAGCGGATTCGCACCTGGGGCACCTTTTCCCCGATGGCCCCCAGCTGACCGGCATGCGTTACTGTATCAACTCGGCGGCCCTGCGTTTTGTACCGAAAGACCAACTGGAGGAAGAGGGTTACAGCGAATACCTGAAACTGTTTGAGTGATCAGGTTCAAAGCGAAGATAAAGGGGCAGCATTGGATAAGCCGGCTGCCCTTTTTATTTTATCGATAAACCACGAAAAACCACAATAACAATTCGAAGAAAAGGTTGACAGCCCTCTAACCAGGGGGTAAAATTACACCTATAGATAATTGATAGTAAATAGATAGGAATAATATTGTAAGCGAGGCTGCTGCGATGCTGGTATCAATAATCTGTCCTAATCCGAGTTCTTCCCCCTACCGTTTTACCAATCGCGGTGGTCTTTCCTCCATGTGCCCCTCACTGATCTGTTAAGCAATAACTTAGATTAGATTACTGAGGAGGCTATTCTGATGAAAGATAAATTTCACACTCTATGTTTGCATGCCGGTCAAAGGCCGGATCCTACCACAAAATCGCGGGCAGTTCCGATTTACCAGACCACCTCTTATGTTTTTGATTCAGTTGAGCATGCCGCCAACCTTTTTGATTTAAAAGAATCAGGCAATATTTACTCGCGGATTATGAACCCCACGGTTGACGTTCTCGAACAGCGCCTGGCCGCCCTTGAAGGGGGCAGCGCTGCCCTCGCTCTATCTTCAGGCCAGGCAGCGATTACTATCGCTATCCTGAACCTGGCCGGGGCCGGGCAAAACATTGTCAGCAGCAGTCATCTCTACGGCGGGACCTATAATTTATTTGCTTACACTTTCCCCCGACTCGGTCTGCAGGCCCGTTTTACCGATCCGGCCGACCCGGCTGCAATGGAGGCCTTAATCGATGATCAGACCCGGGCAATATACGTAGAATCAATCGGCAACCCCCGAAACAGAGTAACTGATCTGGAAAAGCTGGCTATGTTGGCCCACCGGCACGGTTTACCGCTGGTTGTTGACAATACAGTTACCACCCCTTACCTGCTGCGCCCATTTGAAAAGGGGGCAGATCTTATTGTCCATTCCCTGACCAAGTTTATCGGTGGGCACGGAACAGCGATTGGCGGGGCAATCATCGAAAAGGGCTCATTTAACTGGGGTAATGGCAACTTCCCCGATTTTACCGAGCCCGATCCGTCATACCACGGGATAACTTACTGGGAGCAGTTTGCCGGACCTGAAGCGGCAGCAAACTCGGCCGGGGTTGCTTTTTCGGTCAAAGCGCGGGTTCAGTTGCTGCGCGATCTCGGACCCTGCCTGGCGCCGCAGAATGCTTTTCTCTTCCTGCAGGGTTTGGAAACCCTGCCGCTGAGGATGAAACGCCACTCAGAAAATGCCCTGGCTGTTGCCAGGTGGCTCGAAGAGCAGTCGGCCATCTCCTGGGTTAACTATCCCGGATTAACGAGCCACCCGGATAACAAGATAGCCGATACATATCTGCCCGATGGGGCCGGTGCCATCGTCGGTTTTGGGGTCAGGGGCGGTTACGGGGCGGCGGTTGATTTGATCAATTCGGTAGAATTGATCTCTCACCTGGCCAATATCGGTGATGCCAAATCGTTAATTATTCACCCGGCGTCGACTACACACCGCCAGCTCTCAGAGCAAGACCGTTTAGAAACAGGAGTAACCGAGGACTTTATCCGCCTCTCCGTTGGTTTAGAAGATCCGGAAGAGATTATCAATGATCTGGCGCAGGCGTTGACAAAGTCGCAAAAAGATAAAACAGACCGGGGAGGTGCCGGCGTTGACTGATCCCCTTAACGTTTGCTTAGAGAAGAAAGCACCTTCTGATCTTCCTGAAGCGCCGCGCTCTGTCGGCTGGACCAGTCCCAAGCGGGTGGTTTTAGCAGATCAGGCAAACCCCCTGTTACTCGATTGTGGGGTTAATCTGGCCCCGGTTACCGTTGAATATGAAACCTACGGCCGGTTGTCACCGGCGAGAGATAATGCTGTTTTTATTCTGCATGCTTTATCCGGTGATGCCCACGCAGCAGGGTGGGACAGGGACTACGTCGTGGATAACCGGCCTTGGCGGAGGGAGCGGCCCGGCTGGTGGGACGAAATGATCGGTCCGGGTAAAGCTTTTGATACCGACGGCTTCTACGTGGTCTGCGCTAATATTCTGGGCAGCTGCTATGGCACAACCGGGCCCTGGTCACCAAACCCGGAGAACGAGGGCAAGCCCTACGGCCTCGATTTTCCGGTTGTCACAGTTGAAGACTGGGTCCGCTTGCAGGTTCGCCTGCAGGATTATCTTGGTATTGAGCAGCTTCTGGCCGTAGTCGGAGGTTCGCTTGGCGGTCAGCAGGCGCTGGCCTGGGCGATCAGCTACCCGAACCGGATCAAGTCGGTGATCATCCTGGCCGCATCGGCCCGTATTGGCGCCCAGGGGCTGGCTTTTAATGCCGTTGGCAGGCAGGCGATCTTAAACGATCCCTGCTTCAATCGGGGGAACTACTACAGCAGCGGGGCTCCGACCGGGGGGCTTGAGCTGGCCCGCATGCTTGGCCACATCACGTACCTCTCTGCCGATTCGATGGAGGGCAAGTTTGGCCGCCGTTACCAGAACGGCAAACAGCCCTGTTACCGTCTTAGCAATGAATTTATGGTTGAAAGCTATCTATCCCACCAGGGCCGCTCATTTGTGAACCGTTTTGATGCCAACAGCTATCTCTATTTATCACGGGCGATGGATTATTACGATGCCGCTGCTCATGGTGAAGGCGATCTCGAAGCGGCCTGCGCGGCTATCAGGGCGGATCTGCTCCTGATTTCCTATTCATCAGATTGGCTGTACCCGCCTGAGGCAACCAGGGCCGTTGCCGAAGCGGTGCTCGCTGCCGGGCACCCGGTTTCATATATCGAAATACCTTCCAGTTACGGGCATGATGCATTTCTTTTGGAAACGGAAAAAACAGCGCCCCTGATCGACTCCTTTTTAAGGCGGGGTGCTTGAGGGTGAAAAAGAGGAAGCGACTCGATCACCAGCTAATCTTTGAGCTGATTGAACCAGGTTCAAGGGTCCTTGATCTCGGCTGCGGGCACGGGGAGCTGCTGGCGCGCCTGGTAGCCGAAAAAAAGATCAGCGGTCAGGCGGTGGAACGTAACCCCGCCCGGGTAGCTGATGCCATTCGCGGCGGTGTTGCGGTTTACCAGAAAGATCTTGATTGTGGACTGCTGGAGTTCAAAAAAAATTCATTTGATTATGCTATCCTGGAGATGACCCTGCAGCAGCTCGAAAGACCGCTGGCTGCCCTGGAAGAAACGCTGCGGGTCAGCAGGTATACAATTGTCTCATTTCCCAACTTCAACTATCGGGGGGTTGTTGGTAAACTGGTGGAAACGGGTAGAATGCCAGTTACCCCGGCCCTGCCCTACAGATGGCACAATACACCCAATATCCATCTCTTTACTCTGTACGATTTCCTGGATTGGGCCGAGCAACGGGGAGTAACGGTGGTTGCCGGTTACGCATCAGCGGCCGGTTCACCATTCAGGCCGCTTAACCTGCCGGACGACAGTTCCGGGGCGGAGGAGCTGCTGTTTGTGATCACTTTAGCGGGCAGTGCCCGGTTGAAGTCAACGGGGTCAAGCGCAGATCCGGTAATCTGATCGCCTGTTTTACGCAGTTTGCTTTTCAGCCTCTTCAGGCGGTGGTGCAGGGCTACTTGGCTCAGCTCACCGCCTGATATCTGGTTACGAGCCTTTCCTGACAGTTCCAACGCCCTTGTGGTTAGCTCAAAGGCCGGCCGGTAGTCGCGGGCGCGGTGTTCGTAAAATTTGGCCAGCTCTACGTATGCAGTGAGGTTGGCGGTCTCATTTGCCACGATTTGTTGCCAGATCGAAACAGCCTCCGGCCAGCTTCCTTCTCTTTTGAGACAGCGGGCTAACTCGAGGGATGCTTCGACCGAAAGCGATGCAGAATTTTTTGTAGCCGCCTTCTTCAGATAGGAGAGCCCTTCAGCGGTGCGGCCGGCAGAGAGGCAAAGCCTTCCTAAGGCCAGCGCTTCGGCCGGGTGTTCGATGCAGTTTCCACCGCCAAGCAGTGCTATTCTCTCCAGTAAAGTGACCATCGATAGAATGTCAAGGACATTATGGCGAAACACAATTTTTAGCTGATCCGTCTTTCCCCGTCTCAGGAAGTCAAAGTAGACAGTTGGTATTTCTGCTCCCGAAATGTCATCGTAGCGGCTTAGACCGAGCAGGGATTCCTCAAGCGAGCGTAAGGATCGCGACTGAAGCCTGTTTTTCCAGAGTAACCGGGCGCAATGCAGCAGGTCGAGATGCAGATCAGGTTCGGTTTGTTTGAAGCCAGAAAGTAGCTGGCGGGTTTGGATCAGGGGCAGGTCGAACAGCTTGCCGTTAAAGGTAATCAGCGTTGGGAAAGCAGCTGCTAACGAGGAAAAATGATTTAAAATAGCTCTTTCTTCAGCCGGACGACGCAGAAAATACTGGCGCAGGAGAAAAAAGTCCTGTTCAACCCGGCCTACCCCGATCAAAAAAGCCCAGGTTCCTGTCCCGCCGGCCAAACCGGTAGTTTCAATATCCAAGAAGAGCGCTTTGCAGGGATCAAAGCTCTCCAGGTTGCTGTTGCGGGTCGGCAGAGCCAGGTTTGACCCACAGCAGTGTAAAATCCCTCCCAGCATCCTGTCGCCGTGTCGGTGCTCTAAAGGGAACTTAAGCTCCCGCATATAGCAGCGGCCGAAGGCGGTCTCTGCCTCGCGCCCCTCTCCGGGAAATAGGTGATCGCTTTGATCGTGTTCCAGCTCTTCGGCGAGCTGGCGGCCGCTTTTCAGCTCGCCGCTCACCCGAAAAAGCTCTAAGCGGGATTTAATGTCGCGTTTCACCTTAAGATCACTTCAATCAGCCGCAGGGCCGGTTTCTTTTGCGCTTCATGACCGTTGCCCATCGTGCCTACACAGGAAGGACAACCCTCGTAGCAGCGGCAGGAGATGATTGCTTCCCTGGCAGCCTTGAAGATATTACGGTAATCACTGAAGAGGATCGCGCTGTAACCGACACCACCAGGGAAATTGTCATAGAGGTAAAGTGTCGGCAGCCCGTTTGAGGGTGACTTTACGTAACTTACGGCACGCAGATCGCGGGGGTCGTTCATTAAAAAGAGGGAAGCGACCTGGGGCACCAGGTTAACGAGGCCAAGCAGCCCCGACTGCACCTCGGCCGGGCTCATCCCTTCCAGCATTGCAGCAGAAAACCCAAGCCAGAAAGCGGTAGTGGTCATCTCCGTATCGGGTAGTTTAACGGGGCCGGATCCGACATTTTCATGAGTGTTGAACCTGATTTTCTTAAACATCGAGACCAGAGCGTTTAAGTGCACATCGCCGTAGGCGCAGTAGAGATCGTCGCTGCTTTCTGCAAAGATATCCAGCTCTTTCAGGTTCACGTTCAGATTGGCGTCGGTGAAATAATCTACATCAACCTGCCGGACAAAAGCTTTCTTTTCATCAAAATCCAGCCTTTCCACCTGGTACTGCCTGCCGCCGTGGATGTAGATAGCCTCTTCGTGGACCAGCATCGGGGCGCTGAAGCGGTCTACCTCACCGATCGTCTTCGGTGTTGGCCCGTTGATATCAGTAATTACCACATTTTCCCGGGCTGCGCTGCGCAGGGAAATCTCTTCCGCCGGATAGGTGTCATCCATCCAGTGATAACAGCCGTCGCTAAAATAGAGCGCGTTATCTTCAACCAGGAAATTGAGCACTTCGGTCACATCTATTTTTCCGAAGGGTGCAGAATCGCGAAAAGGAAGCTCAAAAGCGGCACAGCGGACATGGTTGGTCAGGATTACCGGGTTGTCCGGATCGGCCACCGCCCGCTCCGGGCTTCGGCCAAAAAAGTAATCTGGGTTGGTGACAATAAACTGGTTTAGCGGTTCGCTGTTGGCCACCAGTACCGCCAGCGATTCTCCGCTGCGCCTGCCGGCTCGCCCGGCCTGCTGCCAGGCACTGGCAATGGTGCCGGGATAACCGGTCATAATAGAGGCTTCAAGGTCTCCGATATCAATGCCCAGCTCGAGGGCATTGGTGCAAACCACTCCCCTGATTATTCCGCTGCGCAGACCTGATTCGATCGCTCGCCGCTCATGAGGCAGGTAGCCGCCGCGGTAACCGCGGATAGCGCTCTCCTCACCCGGTCGGGTTTTTTTAAGCTGACGCAGGTAGGTGAGCAGCACTTCAACGGCAATGCGGCTGCGGGTAAAGACAATGGTCTGGATATTTTCTGCCAACAGGGCTCCGGCCAGTTGCCTCGTTTCAAGCAGGGAGCTGCGCCTGATGCCGAGATCGGGGTTGACCAGCGGTGGGTTGTAAAGAATAAAGTGTTTTTCGGCCCGTGGCGATCCATTTTCGGCGATCACCTTTACCTGATCCTCGATCAATATCTCGGCCAGTTCTCCCGGGTTGGCGATTGTTGCTGAACAGAGGATGAAACGCGGGTCTGAGCCGTAGAAGTTGCAGATCCTTTTCAGGCGGCGGATCACGTTGGCCACGTGACAGCCGAAAACCCCGCGGTACTGGTGCATCTCATCTATCACAATAAATTTAAGGTTATGGAACAGTTGGGTCCACCTGGTATGGTGAGGTAGAATTCCGGAGTGAAGCATATCGGGGTTGGTAACGACGATATGGCCACTCCTGCGAATTAACTGGCGCAGCCCCGGCTCGGTGTCGCCATCGTAGGTGTAAGTTGTCAGTGCTGTCTCAAGCCCGGCGGTTAGGTCGCGCAACTCCGCTACCTGGTCCTGGGAGAGGGCCTTGGTGGGAAAGAGATAGAGGGCCCTACTAGTTGGGTCTTTGATCATTGAGCTTACTACCGGCAGGTTGTAACAGAGGGTTTTCCCCGAAGCAGTAGGTGTTACAATTACTGTATTCTCCCCGGCAGTGACAGCCTCGATCGCTTCAGCCTGGTGGCTGTAAAGTTGATCGATGCCCCGCTCGTTAAGCGCTTTTACCAAGGATGGGTCTAAGTATTCCGGGATAGGTGTAAAGCGGCCTTCACTTTCGGGAATAACTTCCCAACGGGTAACATTCTTCATAAAGGCAGGGTCCTCCCGCCATTCTTTCAAAAACTCAGCAAGCTCTTTCATCCGTTTTTCCCGCCTTAAACATCAGTTTGGTATACAATAAGTATATTCGGTGCAAAATATAATTATCCTACCTGGCGGGCAAAATCATAGTAAAAAGTAAAGGAATGCAGGCGTTTATGAAGAATATGGTAATTAATAAACGGCTTACTAAATCATAGACCGACCGGGCATTAATGGTTATCCTGACTGGTCGGTGAATCAATAGAATTTAAATAATTATAAATTATGGAGGTAAGAACGATGCGCAAAGGATGCCCTTATGGGACCCACCGGGTAATTGAGCCGAAAGGCCTCTTACCCCAGCCGGCCTGGCAAATTGACAACAACATGGAGATTTATGATAACGAGGTTTTGATTGATGTCGAGGTTCTTAATATCGACTCGGCCAGTTTTACCCAGATTGAAGAAGAAGCTGGCGGAGACGAGGCCCGCATTGCAGAGATAATGATCGGCATCGTAGCAAAACGCGGAAAACATCATAATCCGGTAACCGGTTCCGGCGGCATGCTAATCGGTAAGGTGGCCCAGATCGGAACCAACTGGAAAGGTAAAGCACCGCTTAAAGTGGGAGATCGCTTAGCAACGCTGGTTTCACTCTCTCTGACCCCGCTGCGGATCGATAAAATTAAAAAAATCCACAAGGCTATTGACCAGGTGGAAATTGACGGCCAGGCCATTCTTTTTGAAAGTGGAATCTATGCCGTCTTGCCCGCTGATCTGCCCCAGACCCTTTCACTGGCGGTTCTTGATGTAGCCGGGGCGGCTGCCCAGACAGCCAAGCTGGTCCGCCCAGGCGACAAAGTAGTGATTATCGGGGCCGGAGGTAAATCGGGGCTGCTCTGCCTCTTCGAGGCGAAGAAACGAGCCGGCGTTACCGGGCAGGTGATCGGGATTGCCCCGCGTGAAGCAAGCAAAAAGCGGGCTGAATCCACAGGCTACTGCGACCAGGTTTTAATGGCCGATGCGTCTGATGCGATTGACATTATGCACAAGGTTGAAGAGGTTACCGGTGGAGCGATGGCCGATGTGACCATTAACTGTGTCAACATTCCCAATACCGAACTCTCTTCAATCCTGGCCACCCGTGATGGCGGAATCGTCTACTATTTTAGCATGGCAACCAGTTTCACCGCCGCTGCTCTCGGTGCCGAGGGTGTGGGTAAGGATGTGACGATGATTGTCGGTAACGGATACACTAAAGACCATGCCGCAATCTCGCTAAATATCATGCGTGAGAGCCCGGTGTTGCGCAAAATCTTTGAAGAACTTTACACTTAATTAATGCTTTAAAACGAACCTAAAGAATTATTATGCTAACCAAAGGCTATGGGAGTTAACATGAAAGGATGTTGAAAATGAGTGTTACTGCAAAACTTAACCTGAAACGATCGCTTGAGTTGTTTGAAGAAGCCAAAAAAATATCGCCTGGTGGTGTCATGGGCATTCGGCGCCCTTATAACTTTGTAGAAGGTGAATATCCGGTATATATTAACCATGGTTATGGCAGCCATATTGTTGATGTTGATGGTAATGATTACATCGACATGCTCTGTGCGTATGGCCCGATTATCCTGGGATACAATGAACCGGAGATTAACCGGGCGGTTTGTGGTCAGATAGAAAAGGGATTCTGTTTTGCCTTGGTCCAAGAGGTGCAAAATGATCTAATTAAAAGGCTGATCAACCTGATTCCATCTGCAGAGATGGCTATTCTGGTGAAAACCGGTTCGGATGCGACAGGCGTTGCAATCAGAATAGCGCGTGGCTTTACCGGAAAAGAAAAAATATTGCGCTGCGGTTATCATGGGTGGCATGATTGGTGTGTTGAAGTTAAGGGAGGTGTTCCTAAACAGATTAGGGATCTGACATTAGAATTTCCTTATGGGGATTTGGAATATCTGGAAAAATTGCTTCGGGAGAATAAAAATGAAGTTGCCGCAATTATTATTACACCAGTTGGCCACCCGCTGGCCCAACCGGTTTCTGCTCCTGCTCCTGGATATCTCGAAGGAATCCGTTCGCTGGCCGATCAATACGGCACAGTACTAATTTTTGACGAAATCAGATCCGGATTCCGGGTAGCAATGGGAGGGGCCCAGGAACGATATGGGGTTACCCCAGATATATCGACCTTTGGGAAAGCTCTGGCCAATGGTTATGCAATCAGCGCCTGTGTCGGAAAAACGGATATAATGAATGTGGCAGAAAAAGAAGTTTTCATCAGTTCAACTTTTTTCCCTAACAGCCTGGAAATGGTAGCTGCTATGAAATGCCTTGATATTCTGGAAAGGGAAAAGGTCGTTGATGCTATCTGGGAGAGTGGGACCAGCTTTTTAGCCAGTTTGAAAGACTTGGTGAAAAAGACCGGGGTTCCGGCATCTGTTTCCGGGATCCCACCCATGCCTTTTCTGACTTTTGATAAAGACGCTAAAGATTACAAAGAAAGGCGAACCCGCTTTTATACTGAAACAATCAGGCGTAGGTTATTTATCCAGCCTTATCATCACTGGTATTTAACGTACCGTCACACAAAAGAAGATCTGGTTAATGCGTTGTCGATAATTGAAGAAGCTTTAAGTGTGGTGGCCTCCGAATTTCCGATATAAAGTAAGGGAGGGATTTGACCTGTGGCTCGATCGGATAAAATAATGCTTAGGGTCAGGATTAGCGAGCATGATGTCCATTACGGTGGCGGCCTGGTAGACGGAGCTTTGGTTATGAAGCTTTTTGGCGATATTGCTACCGAGTTGCTAATCCGTCACGATGGGGATGAAGGGTTATTTGCTGCTTATGATATGGTTGAGTTTAAAGCGCAGCTTTGCGCTGGTGATTACCTTGAGATCTGGGGGTGGATTGACAGAGTTGGCAATACCTCCCGCCACATGCAGTTTGAAGCGTATAAGGTTGTTACCAATGCGGGTATTGATAGTTGTCCATCTGCCTGTAAAGTTTTATCCGAGCCACAATTAGTCGCCCGTGCCAGCGGCACCTGTGTTGTGCCCAAGGAGCTGCAGCGCGGCCTACAGGGCAGCTAACAGGATTCGACAAGGAGAGAAAAATAATGGATAAACTGATAATCACAGTGGCGATGATTGGGGCTGAGGTGACGCGTGAACACAATCCCAACCTGCCGGTAACCCCGGGCGAGATTGCCGATGCGGCTTACGTCTGCTACAAAGCAGGAGCCTCTATGGTTCACCTTCATGTTCGTGAAGATGATCAGACCCCGACCCAGTCCGGCGATCGGTTCAGGGAAACAATCGAAAAGATTAAGGCCAAATGTAATATCATTATTCAGGTTTCAACCGGAGGGGCGGTGGGGATGACCGCGGAAGAAAGGCTGCAGCCGGTTTATCTGAAGCCTGAAATGGCAACCCTTTCTACCGGTTCGGTTAACTTTGGCGACGATGTTTTCTTAAACCCGCCGTCTTACCTGGAAGAATTCGCCAGGGTAATGAAAGAAAACGGGGTCAGGCCTGAAATTGAAGTTTTTGATGTGGGCATGATTAACAATGCCCTGCAACTGGTTAAAAATGGCCTCTTGGAGGAGCCTCTGCATTATGACTTTGTGATGGGTGTGCCTGGCGGAATTCCGGGCACGTTGAAAAATTTGCTGCATTTAGCAGAAAGTATTCCGGCCGGTAGTACCTGGACAGTGGCCGGCATGGGTCGTTTCGAGCTTCCGCTCGGCACAGCCGCGATCATCATGGGCGGTCATGTGCGGGTCGGTTTTGAGGATAATATCTATTATGATAAAGGGGTCCTGGCCCAGAGCAATGCCCAGTTGGTAGAGAGGATTGTGCGGGTTGCCGAAATTCATAGCCGGCCGGTTGCTAACCCCGATGAAGCCCGTAAAATATTACGTTTGACCTAAAAGTTTTTGCTAGAGGATAGCATCTGCAGTTTACTGGTAAAAGCGATACCCCTGGTGGGTGCCGCGTCTTTTTAACTCTCCGGTGACCGCGGCAGCGATCTGCCCGGGGCTTTCAGGCCACTGCGGGGCGATGAGCAGATCAGCGCTGGTGACCTGGCTGGCCAGACGGTGAACAACCGTGGAGGGATTTAGCAGTTCCAGGCAGTCGCACAGGTGTGGCAGATAGTCTGCCAGGCAGTCAAAAATCAATACATCCCCTGTTTTATATTCTCCAGCCAGCGGTGTGCCGTGGATGATCTGCAGGTGATGAAATTTGATTCCTTCAATCCCGTTTCTGTTAATCAAATCTATAGTTTCTGCATACATATCCGGTGTTTCACCGGGTAACCCCAGGATAATATGAGCACAGACCCGGATGCCCCTTTCACGGGTCAGCATAACAGCTTTTACAAAATCAGCAGCACTATGGCCGCGGTTGATTCTTTTTAAGGTTTTGTCAGCAGCAGACTGCAGGCCGAATTCCACCCAGAGATGGCAGCGGGCGACATAACTCTCAAGCAGATCAAGGATTTTGGGTGACAGGCAATCTGGCCTTGTGGCAATGCTGAGGCCGATCACTTCAGGAGCAGCCAGGGCCTGATCGTAAAGTTCGTTTAATTTATTTAGTGGAGCATAGGTGTTGGTGTATGACTGGAAATAAGCCAGGTAGAGAGCGGGTTTCTTTTTTTTGCCCTTCTGTAGCTGTTCGCTTAAGGTTGGTGGCTGATCTTCCCTGCTGTGTGGAGAAAATGAAGGGTTATAACAGTAGCTACACCCTCCTGTGCCTATGGTGCCATCACGGTTGGGGCAGGAAAACCCGGCGTCAAGTGGGATCTTGTAGACTGGTTGACCGAACTGCTCCTTAAAATAGGTACCTAACCGGTAGTACCATCCCGGTTCTCCCCGTTTAAGAGCGCTGCTCATCATCCGCCCCCTCATCTTTCCGTTCCGATCCTGCGCCCAGTGCTTCCGGGCGCTCAAGGTAGAGGATTAAGACTGTGATATCTGCCGGGGTTACCCCTTCCATGCGTGAGGCCTGGCCCAGGGTTGCCGGTCGGATCTGCTCCAACTTTTGGCGTGCTTCGCGCGACAGATTACTTGCTTTTTGGTAATCAAAATCTGCGGGGATCAATTTCTCGTGTAAGCGGGCTGTTTTTTCCACTAGCTGCTCCTGCTTGGCGATGTAGCCCGCATATTTAATCTGGTTCTCCAGTTCTTCTACAGTTCCGCGGGGCAGTGAAGGCAGGACGCTGCCTTCCCACTCGCGGTAAGCCCGGTAATTAACCTCCGGCCTGCGCAGCAGTTCAAGAGCGCTGGTTGGTTGCTGCAGTGCTGCCGAGGAGCGGGCAGCCA
>Ga0194113_10000953_pt1 | contig 39372 bp, 39 predicted proteins | sample TA2MahC200mmetaG_FD_146193 | JGI IMG/M metagenome (GOLD analysis project Ga0194113, IMG submission 146193) | Freshwater microbial communities from Lake Tanganyika, Tanzania - TA2015017 Mahale Deep Cast 200m | ecosystem: Environmental > Aquatic > Freshwater > Lake | place: Tanzania: Lake... | reverse complement strand
CTGCCTATGTCCTCGCTGAAAACCAGAATATTTTTGGCATCGCATAAGGCAGCACTGTGAACACCGCCGGTCGTCCGGAAAATCTGCGACCGGTGCTGAAATTCAGTTACCAGCTCGAAGACCTCGAGAGGCGAGATTCTAACCTGAGATTCTACTTTCATCTGTCCGCCGACGTCAGCGGCGCTGTAAAAAGAAGCGCCTCGGCCACAGCCCGATGTGATAAGCCGCTTGAACAGGAGCTCGCCAGCCTGTTTATTCTCCGCTTCTGTCTCCACGCGGACTACACCTCGCCGGTCGTCAATCGTTATCTTTTTTATGTCATTCTTGTTTTTGAGCAACCCCTCGGAGGAAAGGAAGCCGACAGCAAGATAATCGAGATTTTTTGGGGAACAGAGCAGAGTAACCAGCTCTTGATTGTTCAATACGATGGTGAGAGCAAATTCCCTGACAACTACATCATTGGCGCTGCTCTTACCTGCTTCGGTGAGCCGCGATATAGGAACTTTCTCCATCTCGCTTACCATGTTATCCCACCTTTATCTTGTCTCCGACCTTGACGGTTCCGCCTCGAATCACCTTGGTAAACACTCCCTCATCAGGCATTATGCACTTGCCCACCTGCTGGAAGATAGCGCACCCAGCATGGCACTCCTTACCGATTTGAGTGACTTCCAGGATAATCTGTTCACCGACCGACATCCTCGTGCCGACAGGTAAAGATATCAGTTCTATTCCCTCGGTGGTCAAATTCTCGGCGAAATCCCCGGGGCTGAGCTCCAGGCCCAGAGCCCGCATCTTGTCAATGCTTTCCACGGCAAGCAAGCTCACCTGCCGGTGGGTGCAGCAATCGGCATGGGCATCGCCGACAAGGCCGAAGTCATCCTTAAGAAGCCCTTCTTTTACGTCCTGCTTCTTGGTTCCCTTTTTGTCACTTCTGCAAACCGCGATTACATTAGCCACGTTGGAACGCTTACCTGTTTATTTAACTTATCTCGACGCTTTCAGTGTAGCATATTTCTTGAGAGCAGTGTAGAAAGCTCTCCAAAACGGGTCAACCACGGGATGCTCAAGCTTCCCCTCCCTCCCCTCTCTTATGAGCACCATTCCTTTCTCTGGCTCTGTGAATTCCCCGACAATCGAAGATTTAATACCCTTCTGACGTAACGCTTTCAATATATCCTGCGCCTTGTGTTCCTTGCAGGATATGATTAGCGTGCCCTCACTTATTGAGGCATAGGGGTCGATACCAAAATAACTACATATTTCTTTTGCGCAATCCTCTACTACAATACTCTCCATTTCCACCTCGACTCCGAGGTTAGCAGCTTGTGCAATTTCATATAAACCACCCCATATTCCACATTCGGTGGCATCATGCATAGCAGTAACTCCATTATTTCTCACCCCGACGCTTACCGCCGTCATAGCATCCTCTACCACTGACATCTGGTAAAATATCTGCTGCGCCCTCTGGCTAAACTCTCGCCCAAATTCTGCTTCTATGAGCTTTGGAAACATGGTGGCGAAAATCCCCGTGGCTTCAATAGCCGGCCCCTTGGTGATGATTATCTTATCTCCAGCTCTGGCAATCTTAGGAGTAACATATTCATCCTTTTCACCTATGCCAACCAGGGTAGCTCCGCCGACCATAGGATAATGGCAGTTCTCATATCTAGCAGTATGGCCACAGATAATGGAAACACCTAAACTTTCACATTCCCGGTGCATGGTGTCCCACATTGTCATCAGTTGCTCTCTTGTCATCTCCATAGGTAGATTCAAGTCTATGGATAGAAATTTAGGCTTTAGCCCACAAGTCACGGAATCGGATGCAATGATGTGAATGGCAAACCAGGCAGCCCTTTCCCATCCGTACTCTGGAACAATAAATACTGGGTCGCAAGTAAACGATGCTGCTTTATTGCCGATTTCCACTATTCCCACATCCACCCCATGCTGAGGTCCCACCAGCACCTTCTCGCTCTTAACTCCCAGGCGGGGAAATATCAACTCAGCAAAGATTTTAGGGGAGATTTTGCCGATTTCCGGCAGTTCATTCATCTCTCCCGTCTCCTATACGTGGCTCTTAAAGAGCGGTGACATAGCTCGGAGTCTAGCCACGATTTTAGGTAAAACTTCCAAAACACGGCCTATATCTTCCTCTGTTGTCCACTTACCCAAAGTAAATCTCAGGGAACCATGAGCCCGCTCATGAGAACATCCCATTGCTCGGAGTACATGAGACGGCTCAAGACTTGATGAGCTACAAGCAGAGCCCGTAGAGACACAAATGCCTTCTAAATCAAGATTTAGAAGCATGGACTCCCCCTCTATAAAATCAACACTTATATTGACATTATTTGGGAGCCTAAAAACGGAATGTCCGTTCAAATGGACTCTGTCAATCCTCTCTTGAAGGCCAGCAATAAGTTTGTCACGCAAAACTGTAAGCCGCTCCGCTTCTTCTTTCATTTCCCTCCGGCTAATTTCCACGGCTTTGCCAAGACCAACTATGTCCGGGACATTCTCGGTACTGGCTCGTCGTCTGTTCTCCTGCCCGCCTCCGTGCATGAAAGAGGCCAGTTTTGTACCCTTCCTAATATACAGCGCTCCGACTCCCTTTGGACCATAGAATTTGTGTGCCGAGACAGATAAAAGATTAACACCTAACTCATTCACATCGACGGGAATATGTCCCACAGTCTGGACAGCATCAGTGTGAAAGTAAATCCCTGCCTCTTTGGCAAATTTTCCTATCTCCGCTACAGGCTCTATCGTACCTACCTCATTATTGGCGTGCATCACCGATATCAAAATAGTCTTGTCAGTAATAGCCTTTTTAACATCATCAGGAGCAACCAGACCATACTCATCTACAGAGAGGTAAGTTACCAAAAAGCCCCTTCTCTCTAAGAATTTACATGTCTCTATCACTGCAGGATGCTCGATGGAGCTGGTAATAATGTGATTCCCCTTGTGTTCGTTAGCAAAAGCTACGCCCTTGACGGCAAAATTGTCTGCCTCTGTTGCGCTGCTAGTAAAGACAATTTCCTCAGCCTGAGCACCGATGAGGTCAGCAACCTTATTCCTCGCTTCCTCAACAGCCGCCTTCGCTTCCTGCCCAAAGGAATGGATAGCAGAAGGGTTACCAAAAACCTCACCAAAATAAGGTAGCATAGCCTCTACCACCTCAGGGTGAGTTGGTGTGGTAGCTGCATAATCGAGGTATATCCGCTTCACCTGTCAACCCTCCACTACATCCCCGACCACCGGGTCAACCCTGACTCCTTTATCTGTCACCCAGGCAATGCCAGCTTCAATTTCCTTATCTTCTCCTTCCAATTCGAGCACGACCCAACCTTTATTCTCCGATACATCAGCACGGCGGATATTGGTCACTACCTTAAACTTGTGGCCGAGGTTATAGATTATAGGTTCCTTGATTAGTTCCTGGGGAAAAGTAAACATCACTTGTTTCTTAGCCATCATAGCCTCCTCTTTTTCTGGCTAAAGTTAACCTGAATGGTACAATGTTTTCAAGCTGATATACTGAGCGCTTCACTGAATGACTCCAGATTAGGCTGAATCTTAAGCGGTCTTACAACATTAGCCACAATCTCTTGCGTCCTCGGCCCGGCTCCAGTGATAAAAACCACTGTGAGTTGGTCCCTCTTAATTACTCCAGCATCCACCAGCTTCTTCAGTCCAGCAATTGCCACTCCACCGGCAGCCTCAGCAAAAATGCCCTCGGTCTGCGCTAAGAGTTGCATGCCTTCAATAGCTTTCTCGTCAGTAACATCTTGAGCTCCACCCCCTGATTGCCTGGCAACCATCAAAGCATAGTAACCATCGGCAGGATTTCCAATTGCAATGGAGGTAACCATGGTATTCGGTATCACCGGATGCACGTGCAGGCTACCTGCCTCAAAAGCATGTACTATAGGTGAACTGCCAGCAGCCTGTGTTACGTACATATGAGTATTGACTGGTCCAATCAACTTAAGCATAGATAACTCCTGCAGCCCCTTCCAAATTCGGGTAAAAAGGAGCCCCGAGGCAGCAGGAGCAACCACGCAATCTGGTGACTGCCATTCCAGTTGCTCAGCCACCTCAAATCCCAGAGTCTTGCTCCCCTCTGCGTAATAAGGTCTGAGGTTAATGTTGATGAACCCCCAATGATATTTTTGTGCTATTTCAGCACATAGCTTATTGACGTCGTCATAGCTGCCGTCAACGGTCACTAATTTGGGGTTATAGATTGCTACTCCAACTAGCTTACCCGGTTCCACACTGGCGGGAACAAAGACATAGGCGTCCACTTTTGCCTTCGAAGCATGAGCAGCAACGCTAGCAGCGAGATTACCAGTAGAAGCGCAGGCAATAGTGTCAAACCCTAATTCGCGCGCCTTGGTCACTGCAACTGAAACAGCCCTATCCTTGAACGAATAGGTGGGATTCAGACAGTCGTTCTTGATATAGAGTCGGTCCAATCCTAATTCACGTCCCAGGTTATCTGCTTTGAGTAGAGGTGTAAAGCCAGTGCCAATATCTACCTCTTCGCCTTGGATTGGAAGCATATCCCGATATCGCCACATCGTGAATGGTCCATCAGCGACCCTCTCACGACTGACCACCTTGGCCATAGCCTTGTAGTCATAATTGACCTCCACCGGACTGAGACAGAAATCACACACTTTTATGGACTGCAGCGAGTATTCCTGCCCGCATTTTCGACAACGCAAACTTGTAGCAAACGGCATATCCTGATTCCTCAACAGTGTTTCAGTGCCTTCTCCAAATCGGCAATCAAATCATCAATATTTTCCAGACCTACCGATAACCTAATTAGCTCATCAGTAATTCCTATTTTTGCCCTATAATCCTGTGGCATCGAGGCATGGCTCATGGTAGCTGGATGCTCAGCAAGGGAAGCAACACCCCCAAGCGATTCTGCCAGTGAAAAGACCGCGAGCCTTCTTAGAAAGGTGTTAGCATTCTCGATGCTACCTTTTATCTCAAAAGACACCACCCCACCAAACCCCTTCATTTGTTTTTTGGCGATGTCGTGTCCCGGGTGGGTATCAAGTCCAGGATAGAACACTTTCTTTACTTTAGAATGTTTCTTAAGGTAATTGGCTATAGCCATAGCGTTCTCCTCATGCTGCTTCATTCTCACTGGTAAGGTCTCAATTCCTCTGAGCACCAGCCAGCAGTCAAAGGGTGATGCACATGTCCCCATTGCATTGAGAAGAAATTGAACTCTCTGGGTTAACTCATCAGTCGAAGTTACCACCGCACCACCGACAACATCGCAATGTCCGTTAAGATACTTAGTCGTGGAATGGACAACTAAGTCAATGCCGTACTTAATGGGTTTCAGAAAATATGGCGTGGCAAAGGTATTATCTATTACTGTTAATATTCCACGCTTCTTAGCTACTTCTGTTACCATCTCTATATCAACGATGTTCAGCAGCGGATTGGAAGGTGTTTCAATCCAGAGCATTTTAGTGTTGGGCTTTATCGCCCGCTTGATAGCTTCTCTGCTATTCATTCTCAAGAAGGTAAACTCCAGCCCGAAGTCACACATCACATTTTGAAACAGCCTGTAGGTCCCGCCATAGACATCATCACCCGAAATCACGTGGTCACCGGCTTTCAAAAGATGTATCACTGTTGCCTCTGCAGCCATGCCGGTAGCAAAAGCGAAGCCGGCTTTACCTTCCTCAAGCCGAGCAATAGTATCTTCCAGCACCTTCCTTGTTGGATTTGCTGTGCGAGAATAATCATAACCCCGTGTTTTACCCACATCCTCAAAGGCAAAATTCGATGTCTGGTATATAGGTACTGATATGGCACCAAATGTCTTATCTGGTCTCTCACCGGCATGGATAGCTAGCGTTTCAAATCTCATATCCCTTCTCCTTCACTGAAATACCTGACTATTTTCCCGCTTATCATACTCAACTCATCCTCAGTCAATACACTGCTGGAATTCTCTAACCGCCTCAGGCGTTCTTCCAACTTATTCTGTCTCTGCAATACCAGCCTGATAGCTTCTGCCACAGGGTCAGGCAACTTACCATGCTCCAATTCCATAAGTGGACTTTGCCCATCTTCGACCACTCTCCCGGGTATCCCTACTACTGTAGCCCCCGGCGGAACCGACTTAATCACTACCGAACCTGCGCCGACTCTAGCCCCATCACCTATGCTGATAGCACCCAAGGCAACCGCCCCAGTACCGATTACCACATGGCTGCCCACAGTAGGATGGCGTTTCTCTTTCTTTAAGCTCGTCCCTCCCAGAACTGTCCCCTGATACATAAGTACATCATCTCCGATTTCAGCTGTCTCTCCAATGACCACTCCTGCCCCGTGGTCGATGAAAAAGCGTCTGCCGATTTTAGCCCCGGGATGGATTTCGATTCCGGTCAGGAAACGGCCGATATGGGAGATAAAACGCGCCAAAAAGCGAAACCTGTGTTGCCATAGGAAATGAGCCAGGCGATGAAACCATAACGCATGTAGCCCTGGGTAACAGAAGACCACCTCTAGCAAGCTTCGCGCTGCCGGGTCCTTGGCTCTGACAGTTTTGATGTCTTCTCTCAAAGTATTAAACAAGGCAGCCACTCCTTTTTAAATGCCAGGTGTCGGAGGAAGTTGCTCCTGAAAGAGCCAGGTGCTCAAGTATCGTTCACCGGTATCAGGTAAAATAACCACTATTAGCTTGCCTTGATTCTCCTGCCTGCGAGCAACTTCCAGCGCTGCCCAGGCTGCCGCACCTGCCGAAATACCCACCAATATCCCCTCCTCCTTAGCCAACCTTCGTGATATAAGGCCAGCATCCTCATGGGCAACTTTGATAACCTCATCAACCAAGTCCAGCCTCATAACCTCAGGGATAAAACCAGCACCGATACCTTGAATCTTATGTGGCCCTGGCTTTCCACCGGAAAGGACAGGAGAAGCAACAGGCTCAACAGCAATGGCTTTAAACTCAGGCTTTCTTTTCTTTATCGCTTCGGCTACACCTGTGATTGTTCCTCCAGTGCCAACGCCAGCGATTAGTATGTCCACTCTGCCGTTGGTATCCCTCCAAATCTCCTCGGCAGTAGTCTCACGATGAATTTTAGGATTAGCCAGATTCTTGAATTGCTGAGGCATAAAGTAATTGGGGTTTTCCGCTACTATCTGCTCGGCTTTTCTGACAGCACCAGGCATACCTTCAGCACCAGGAGTAAGTACCAACTCAGCACCAAAAACAGCCAAAAGCTGTCTGCGCTCAACTGACATGGTATCAGGCATGGTAAGTATCAAACGATAGCCACGGGAAGCGCATACAAACGCTAGAGCAATCCCGGTATTACCACTGGTAGGTTCAACGATTACTGTGTCTTTTTTTATTAAACCTGCCTCTTCGGCCGCTTGAATCATGGACATACCAATTCTATCTTTCACGCTACTGCAAGGATTAAAAGATTCAAGCTTGGCTATGACCTCCGCCTTGGCACCTTCCGTTATCTTGTTTAATCTGACCAGAGGAGTGTTGCCAATAAGTTCAGTAATGTCCTTGGCTATCCTTTCCATTTATTTACCTCCTGATTTTTCTCGATAACCCCACGCTCGAAGCTTCTTGAGCTATCTCACCGTCTCTCAAATGGATTACCCTATGAGCCAATTTCGCTATTTCCACATTATGAGTGACAATAATCAAAGTAAGCCCTTGACTATTCAGATTCTGAAAAAGGTCGAAAATTTTAAGAGAAGTGGCTGAATCCAGGTTCCCGGTGGGCTCATCTGCCAGGATAATTTTCGGCTCGTTGACAAGGGCCCTGCCGATAGCTACTCGTTGCATCTCACCACCGCTGAGTTGACTGGGCAAATGGCCAGCTCTGGCACTCAATCCTACAAGTTCGATAACTTCGTCGATTTTACTCTGATAACTATTTCTCTTGTTGAAAAGGAGCGGCAATTCAATGTTCTCACGCACTGTCAGAGTGGGCAAGAGATAGAACTGCTGAAAAACAAAACCTATGTTTTTGCGGCGCAACTTAACTAAATCTTTCTCTTTAAGACCACTGACTTCCGTACCATCCAACCTTAAGCTGCCCTGCGATGGCGTATCAAGACAGCCTAGAAGATTCAATAATGTTGTCTTTCCTGAACCAGAAGGGCCTACAATAGCCACAAATTCACCCTTTGCGACAGCAAAACTGACCTCCTTAAGAGCGTGTATTTCCTCGCTACCGCGATGATATATCTTAGTTAACCCTTTTGCTAAAATAATTTCTTCTTTCATTCCAGATTACTCCGTATAGCTTCCATCGGCGTTAGACGAGATGACTTAACTGCCGGGTATATCCCGCAGACAAATCCGATAATTACAGAGAACAATAAACACAGGCCAATTAACCCTGGCTCAGGCGCCATGAGTTTGCCAGCCGGCGAATAAGGGATTATTCCCTTGACAAAACCCTCTATTAAAGTGGAGCCCAACGTTGAGAGCAGTAGACCAATTATTCCGCCAATGATGGTAATGAACAGCGTTTCAATAAGTATCAGCTTGCCAATATCCGTCCCAGAAGCTCCTATGGCTTTCATCATCCCGAATTCCCTCGTCCTTTCGTTAACAGACATGAGCAGCGTATTCATTATGCCTACGGCACTTATAATGATAGCTACAGCGATGACTGACATCAGGAGCGTTCGTGCCGAACCTACCAAATTCATAATGGTGCCCATCACCTGGGTCATCGTCACAACCTGGATGTCAGGAATCTCCTCTAGTTGGCTGGAAATCTCAGATATCCTGGAAATATCGCTCACCCTGATAGCTATTGTTGTCACTTGGTCAGGTTTGTCAAAGACCCTTTGTGCGACCTGAAGAGGCAAGAAGTGGAACTCATCATCCTGTGTGCCTGTCCTTTCCAAGATGCCAACAATAGTAAATGGTATTTTATCTGGTCCGAAGGGCACCACATCACCTACATCTAATTTTTCTTTATCTGCCAGGCTTCTGCCAACGACCATCACATTGTCTTCAACCTGAGAGAAATACCTGCCCTCTACCTTCCACCATGACTTAAGGCGGAGCATGTCATCTACATTGATGCCATAGACAATATGTGGTTTCTCATCCTTGTAAAACTGGTGAAGGAGCATGGGAGTGGCAATTTCAATTCCAGCGATCTTCTTCGCCTCCTCAACGTCTGAATTCGACAGATATTTCGGTATAACGCCACCGTGGATAATAAGCGAAGCGGCTTCGTATGGGCACCCCTTGGGCACTGCCAGGATGTGGATGCCCAGGCTGTCAAGCTCACCGCTTAATTGTTTCTCGTAACCAGAATTAAAAGACAAAAGGCTGAACAGCACAGCGATGGCAATAGCCACACCGAGTACGGTCAAGATTGTCCTGCCACGTCGCCGTAACAGATTCTTTATCGCCAGAGTGACAAAGTTCATAATAATACCCCCTAAAATTCGACCTTCTTGCCAATAATATATGTATGGCCACTGGCACGGATTACTTCTCCGTACACTGTTGCAGTAGCTCCTCTTTTTTGTGGTATCACCAAGTTACTCGGATTCAGGTCAACATATATAGTTCCTGTGCCGTCGTTCAAGGTGAACCAGCAACCGGCGGGACACTCAGAAATAATTTTCCCCTTCACCACAACCGCTTGACCCTTATAAACGTCGGGGTTGGTCAATATATCGCTTATCCTCACTATGTTGGTGCTTTCCTCCTGTTTTGGTGGCTGGGATGTCTCAATTTGAGATAAATTCGACCCCTGCTCAGCAGAAGTATCATCCAGTGTGACACTCTTATTCTCTGCTGAAGTACCAACAGCGGCTTTTGATTCACTGCAACCCACCAAAACCAGCACCAGACTTAACACCAATACAAAAACCAAAGCCAGTATCGGACTTTTTCGACTCGCTAACACATTAACCTCCTTAACTATATTTATTTGCTGCCCGAGCTATCCCATTATTCAGTGGGGTATTGACCGAATGATAACAGGCATTTGTGAAGATATCGTGAAAATCATTTGAAGTTTTTATGAAAACCGGCGTTGGGATATTCTTCTTGTTAGCTTAAGTAGTGTTACCCCAACAGCACCAAGGCTAATCCCCACGATGACCATAAAGGCACCAACAGCGATAACTACGGTGGTAACACCAAAACCCAGAACGGCAAGATACAAATAGTTCTCCATGTTCAAAGCCTGTGCATAGGTCAATTGTTTAGGGTTCGTTGGGTCAAAGCGGTCCTCGCCCAGCAATTCTTGATAACTAGGAGCTATCGCCCGGCGGTGCTCTCTTATCATATCGGCAATAGCTTGTGCTTCCTCTGGAGAATCAATCACCTCACCAGCTTCTACTGCATTTTCAGGGAGGCCTAAAGTTATCTTCTCCACACGCATCGCCTCTCGCACCCATGTTTCCTTTTCAATTCCCTGATAAATGAATGTCGCACCCAGGGCAACGGATACCGCTGCCAGAACCAGCACCATCACCGCTAAATATTGACTTATGCGTATCATGTTCCTATCTCCTTTGCTTTTTAGTTTCCGGCAAACTTTCATGGAATCTTTGCTCTTGCAATCTTTTCTAAAGCTTGAAGTGTAAAGGAAATCTCATCATCAGTATTGAAGTACCCTGGGCTTAGGCGTACGGTGCCCAGTGGATAAGTACCTAGTGTCTTATGAGCCGACGGGGAGCAATGAAGCCCCGCTCTCACTTTGATATCAAAAGCCTGGTCAAGAATGATACCTACCTCCGCTGGCTCGTATCCCTCGATATTGAACGAGATAACTGACGCCTGATTAGACCCGTCTTTGGTCCGGTAAAGAGTTAAGCCGGGTATGTTGGATAACCCTTCGAACAGTCTACCTGTCAAGTATTGCTCATGGGCGCTAATTTTCTCTAAACCTTCACTGAAGATATATTTCAGCCCAGCACCGAGCCCGCTGATGCCAACGCTATTTAGGGTACCGCTTTCATATCTATACGGTAGGACAGTTGGCTGTTCTTCTTGCTCAGAAAATACGCCAGTGCCACCCTCGCGCAGCGAATCCAGGTCAACACGGCTGCCCACATAAAGCCCTCCGGTACCTGGAGGGCCAAATAACCCCTTGTGCCCGGCGAAGGCAAGCAAATCGATGTTACTCGCCTGGACATCAATAGGATACTTGCCAGCCGATTGAGCCGCGTCCACCATTAAGATTAGGTTATGCTGCCTAGCAACCATTCCATATTCCTCAATAGGTTGGATAACACCGGTTACATTAGAGGCATGGATAACCACTATCAGCTTGGTCTCTCCAGTTATCGCTCCCTCGATATCCCTGGGCGACACGACACCTGTCTCAACCGAAGTTGGTATTCTGACAACCTTGACCCCTTGCCGCTCAAGTTTTCTCAGAGGACGAACTACGGAATTATGTTCGATACAGCTAGTGATAACGTGGTCTCCTGGTCTAATCAGCCCCTTAAGCCCCAGGTTTAGGGCGTCTGTGCAATTGAGCGTAAATATAATCCGCTCCTTCTCTGGGGCATTTATGAAGCGGGCAATAAGCATCCTCGTTTCTTCAACCATCTCCGCAGCCGCTAGAGACATGCTGTGACTACCACGACCCGGACTGCCAGCATTCTTTCTCAAGAACTCGTCCATGGCCAGATAAACGCTTTCTGGCTTAGGCCAGGAAGTAGCCGCATTATCCAGGTATATCATAGCTTTTACCCTTTAGCCTCCAATATATTTGTTATAAAGCCCTAGAGCTAACGACTCATCATTGGTGTTCTTAACAATCGCGCGACCGTCGGGGAAAACAACCATCTCATGAGAATCACCGGCAAATCGCAACATAAACTCGTTGTAGAAAACCTGCCCTATCGAGTTTAGACGTGCTGCCAAATTTTCCAAGGAGATGCTTTCCATTTTAGGATTTATAACCTGAACGGCATTCTGGCCACAAAGCGAAGTGACCTTCATACCAAACTTGCCCTCCAAGAATTCGTATTTACCTTGGCAGGCGGGGCAACCACTGCGAGGGCTGATTTTTAAGCGATGAAAGGTCCCTTTCCAAACATCAACAACTATGTGGTCTCGATTAATCTCTCTGGCGCCAACCAGTACCTTCAAGGCCTCCACGGACTCAAGTGAGCCAACGACAAGCGAAGCAGGGCTAATCACACCAACAGTGTCGGCAGTGTAAACCGTCCCATGGCTGAACGGGCTGGCAAAGATGCATTGGAAGCACGGAGTTTCACCGGGAATTATGTCAAAAGTCATTCCCCGTGAAGCAACAGCTTCCCCGTAAATCCACGGAATTTTATGTTTTAGCGAGACATCGTTAATGAGAAAACGGGTTTCAATGTTATCTACCCCGTCGAGAATCAAGTTCGCACCGCTGACGAAACTTTCAATATTAGTGTAGTTTACATTGGCGACTATTCCCTCGACTTCCACTGACGAATTCACCTTCTTCAAATGCCGCTTTGCAGCCACAGCCTTTGGCAATTGGTTATTTATGTCGTCTTCATCAAAAAGGACGTGGTTCTGCAAATTGTGGTACTCTATAAAATCTCTATCTATAATCTTCACCTTGCCCACACCAGCACGAACTAGAGAAGTGGCAACAACTGTACCTACTGCCCCACAGCCGATGAACATCACGCAACTATCGCCCAATCTCTTCTGCCCTTCTTTGCCTATATCAGTGAAAAGCGTTTGTCTTGCATACCTGTCAGTCATAGAAGCCATCCTCTTTCTTACTTACACGCCTTGTTCAGGCCATCATCCGCAGCTTAAATGTAGTACATTTTCTCATCAGGGGGCTCCTTTCTTTTTTGGCGCTCTACCAAGTCCTGCAATGTTGTAGACTCCAAAACCCCATCCATCGCCTTTTTCAGTTCAGCCCAAATATCTCGAGTCACACAAGAGTCAGTGCGAGAACAAATACCAGGGTCATCAAGACAACCAACGGGGTCAGTAGAACCTTCCAGTAGCCCAATCACCTCACTAAGTCTTATTTCCTGAGGAGGCTTGACCAACCAGATGCCACCCCGGGCACCACGCATGCTCTTTACTATCCCCGCAGCCAAGAGGGGTCTTATCAAGTGCTCCAGATACATAACCGAAACCTGCTGGTTTCGAGCTATATCCTTTAATTGAACCGGTCCCTCTCCCCAGCGGAGAGCTAAATCCAAAAGTACTCTGGTTCCATATCGCCCTCTAGTAGAAAGCTTCATTATCGCACCTCAGATTGTTGATTAATATGGTCAACAAAGTATACAATGGGCCGGGAGAGCTTGTCAAGTCTCTACCTCCCATTCAGGTAATGTCATTAGCTAATCTCACGATCAATTTTGACATTGTTCCATTTCTAGCAGACCGAGCCTTGGCAATAACTAAATAGGGTAGGTATTCGAATACCTACCCTATTTCTTGTCTCTCCCATCGCACGATATAGACAAATGGTCTTTATCGTGCCCCCAGCAAAACCTCTTAGGCTGAATATCAGAAACAGAAGGCTGAAGCCTGCGGCACATTAATCATTTGGCCTAATGTTTGACGACTGTCTGCCTTTATTCCTTTTGCATTCCTACTTCTATAAGCGCCTTTACTGCAGCGATAAGTGCCACTGGTGCCATTAACGCGGCGAAGTTTACTAAGACAGAGCCAATCATTTTACCTATCCCTAGCAGTGTAATAGGCGCGAAAGCAGCTGTCATCGCCAGTAAAGCTATGGTAGCCAGGAGTAGTTTATTAATGTCTTTGGACCATAGATGCATTAAGCCGATTATAAGCCCAATAACTACTAATACCCAGGCGACCATGGCGTTACCGGGAAACACCAACCCACAGATGACAGCAAGGGCTAGACCTATGAAAAACAGGATATAACTAATCATGCCCCAAGGTTTTTTCATAATTTAAAACACCTCCATTTTTAATAACGATTTTCAACCAATTACGTATGACAGCATAATCTTTCGCCACAGGCACAGCCGTATTCAATGCTTGGCCGCAATCAGTTTTGTTTCTTTGAAGTTGCTATCGTCTTCTGGCCTGTATTCACACTGACTTTTGTTCTGCTACTCTTTTTTTCTCTTGGTAATGTCGACCATCGGCAAATCAATCTCAATATGACTATCAGGACATAACACCACCTCCCTTAACGCAATTTTCTTTTTATGAAACAATTGCGGACTCAGTCATAACGTGAGCCCGCAGCAGTCCACTTAATTTTAAGTAACCTTTATAAAACCCAGCATTAGACAGCTCGAGCCTCACAAAAGCCACCTTTTCTCTGTATATCCTTTAATTACTTTCGTTCTCCTTTTCTCATAGCCAGAATCGCCTTTATTCCCTCGACATTGATACCCACATCCTCAAGTTTGGCAATCTCTATTATCAGTTCGATATCGTCATCTGAAAAAAGTCGCTGATGCCCTCCTGTTCTTTCGGGGGTCAGCAAACCACCTTCTTCATACCTCCGAATACGGTGAGCTTCAACACCTGTAAGCTTAACCGCATTAGCCATAGTATAGTTGCTGCCACCTCGGCGACCCTTTCTATTCTTTACCTGTTTCTCATCTGACACAGAATTCGCCACCTATCTCACAACCAGCATTCTCATAACTATTATAACATATCTAACAGTTTTGTCAAGTAATATATCAACAGTTCTGAGTATTACTAATATCGCCATTAACTATATTCTGTGTTTATTTATTTTACTTAATAAATTAACCATGACGGATCTTTGCAGGATATTGTGGCAACGTCTTGTTAATATGAAGTGACCATACTCAATTTTAAGATACTTTGAACTGCAAGTCGTTGTTGGTTTGAATCAACAACTTTGCAGTGTCAGAATGAGGCTTCTCTTCTCAAACACGAATTCGGGAACTGTCCACGCTGGTCCAGAAACTGGCATTTGCATCTGCTACTTTGTTTGCATTATCATACTAGCGAAGCGGGGCTGGAATGGATTCTGATTCCCTCATAAAAAAAGCAAAGGAATATCTGCCTCCAAAGAAAGTGGCTTTAGTTAAAGCAGCGTATGACTTTGCCTTAACTGCACATCAAGGGCAGGTGCGGAAGTCTGGCGATCCTTATCTAGACCATCCATTACAGACAGCTGTGATGCTGGCTGGTCTTCAGTTGGATGCTGCTACCTTAGCCGCAGCTTTACTCCACGATGTAACTGAAGATTGCGGAGTGCCTTTAACCGAGATTGAGGCTAAATTTGGCCCTGAAGTAAGCAGGCTTGTTGACGGCACCACAAAATTGAGCAAATTATCCTGGCGGAGAGGTGAAGCCAACAAACGGGAATCCCAGGCTCAGAACCTACGAAAGATGCTGATCGCCATAGCTGAGGATTTGAGGGTGGTATTCATAAAGCTAGCCGACAGGCTACACAATATGCACACTTTAGGAGCTCTGTCATCTGAGAAACGGCGTAGCATCGCCCAAGAGACATTGGAAATATATGCCCCCTTGGCCCATCGCTTGGGTATCTGGCAATTGAAATGGCAACTGGAGGATTTGGCTTTTCGTTATCTGGAACCACGACAATATCATAAGGTAGCTCGCCTGATAGCCACTCGACGAACACAACGCGAGGCCTTTATGGCTAAGGTTACCCAAGTGTTAAGGCAAGAGTTGGATAAGGCTGAGATAAAGGCTGAAATCGCAGGTAGGCCAAAGCACATCTACAGCATTTACAACAAAATGAATCGATATGCAGCTCAAGGCAAGGATTTTGACGACATCCACGACCTGTTCGCTATTCGGGTACTGGTAGACACTATCCCAGATTGTTATAAAGTGCTGGGTGTTATCCATAACCTGTGGCATCCTCTTCCCGAAGAGTTTAACGACTTTATCGCTAACCCTAAAGATAACGGATATCAATCATTACACACCACCGTTCTATGCCAGGGCACAACCCCATTAGAAATACAAATCCGAACATATGATATGCACCGAACCGCCGATTTGGGAGTAGCTTCCCACTGGCGCTACAAGGAGGGCACCAGCCAGGATACGCACTTTGAGGACAAGATAGCCTGGCTACGCCAGCTCATTGAATGGCAAAGCGAGCTCGGCAGTGAGGAATTCCTCGAATCATTGAAAACAGAGGTTTTTATTGACCAGGTCTTCGTCTACACGCCCACGGGTGAAATAAAAGCTCTGCCTAAAGGTGCCACGCCTCTGGATTTCGCTTATCGCATCCATACTGAGTTGGGACATCGTTGCATAGGCGCCAAAGTCAACGGCAGACTTGTGCCATTAAACTATGAACTCAAGAACAGCGACATCGTGGAGGTCATGACAGCGAAAGCCGGTAAGGGACCGAGCCTTGACTGGCTCAATCCTGACTTGGGCTTTGTTAAGACTTCTCATGCTCGAGAAAAAATTCGGCAGTGGTTTAAGAAACAAGAGCGAACACAGAATATAGAACGTGGTAGACAGATTCTAGACAGAGAACTCAAGCGTCTGGGCATAACTCTAAGTAATATCGAGGAAACGGCACACCTGTTCAACTGCGAAAGCCCTGATGATTTCTTGGCAGCTATAGGCTACGGAGGTATTACTCCTCATCAATTGGCAGTAAAGTTAGCCATAGAGCCAGAAGAAACTCCAATCGTAGCCAAAACGCTAAGAGCCAAAAAGACAACATCAGCAGGAATTCAAGTTCTAGGTGTTGGTGATTTACTTACACATCTAGCCAGTTGCTGCCATCCTTTGCCAGGTGACCACATTATCGGTTACATTACTCGCAGCCAAGGGATTACAGTACATCGCAAGGATTGCATCAATGCTATGAACGTGGAAGATAAGAGGCGGCTTATTGAGGTAAGTTGGGGGGAGATACAAGATGTTTACCCTGTCGATATTGAGATACATGCCTGGGACAGAGTAGGCTTGCTTCGAGACATCACCACCATTATCGCTGAAGCCAAAGTAAATATAGCCAGCATGAGCACTGCATACCAGAATGAAGTTACAACGGTATTTGCTACCGTTGAAATCATGAACATACCCCAATTAACGCAGTTGCTATCCAAAATCCAGAGTGTGCGTGGTGTCATAAGCGCCACAAGAAGCAGCCAAGCCAAAGTCAGTCTTAGTTCTTGAGAAAGGAGGAGGCAAGATTGCCCAAAAGTACATCAGCAGAAAAAGCAGCACGAGCGGCAGAAAGAAAGCAGCAACGAAATAAGTCGGTCAAAAGTGCTACCAAGACTTATGTGACACGGGCAGAGAAGCTCATTTCCAACAGAGGTCTTGAGTCGGCGCATGTGGCCGTGGTAGCTGCCATAAGTGCCCTCGACAAAGCTGCCAAAAAAGGAGCCATTCACCCCAATACAGCTGCCAGGAGTAAGTCACGCTTAATGAAAAAGTTTAATCAAGCCAAACTTGCCAGCATTGCTGAAAAGGAAACAACCGATACTGGCGCGGCCTAAGGGTATCAAGTGTCTCCAACATTTACCATGACTCACAACGTGTTATCACCAAAACAAAACCGCATCCTTAAGTTTATTCAGAGGTTTCTTAGTTCCAGAGGTTATCCACCTACGATCAGAGACATCGTCAGCGGCTGCAAAATAAGCTCCACCTCGGTAGTCGCTTATAACCTGGCTAAACTGGAAGCGGCAGGCTATATTCGTCGCCATGGTGATATATCACGTGGCATTGAACTTCTGATGAACCAGCGAAGCCACCAACATATTGTCTCTGTGCCGATAATAGGCGAAATAGCTGCGGGCGAACCTATTCCAGTTCCCTATTCGGAGACCTGGGACACAGTTGCTTCCGAGGAATTGGAGATTACTGCGGAGTTAATACGAGGTAAACATGGAGTTTATGGCCTTAGAGTAAAAGGGGATTCAATGATTGATGCCCTGATAAAGGACGGCGATATTGTTTTGATGGAATACGTGAGCAATGCTGAAAATGGCGATATGGTAGCTGCCTGGCTCAAAGCAGAAAAAGAAGTTACCCTTAAGAGGATGTTCCGGGAAAATGACCGCATTCGCCTGGAACCGGCAAATACTCAGATGCAACCTATTTATACCAGTTCGGAAAATGTGGAAATTCAAGGTAAGGTTATAACCGTAATTCGCCAACTAGCCTAATGGAATCTTTTCCGATTTGACTTTCAGCATAAAATTAGTGTATTAGTTTAAGGAGACAGATGCTGGTTTCTCAGTTTCAGGCTGTCGGACGTGACCTCTGTGCCCGAGGGTTGGTATCCTCTCACAGCGGCAATCTCAGCATTAGACTGGGAGAACGATTATGCATCACACATCGAGGCAGCATGCTTGGCTGCCTCGCAGAACAAGACCTGATAGAAACCGGCATCAATAGAAACGACAGGTCTACACCTCTAGCTTCAACAGAACTGGCAGTTCATCGCGCCATTTATAAACAGACGGCGGCTTCCGCCATAGTACATGCTCATCCCGCTTGCGCAGTTGCCTTATCTTTTTCCGAACAAGAAATCGTACCTTGTGATGTCGAAGGCAAGCTATTATTGTCAAAAGTGCCTGTTCTGGGGTGGGGAACGAATGTCAAGCCAGGAGAACTTGCCGACGAGATAGCTGAGGCACTTACAGTACACAAAATTGTATTAGTACGCTGTCACGGAAGCTTCGCTGCTGGCCAATTGCTCGAAGAGGCTTACTACTATACTACAACTCTGGAAGAGAGCTGCCGTCTACTCTACTTACTCAAGACACTGCAAATAGAACTCCGTTAGCTTTCTTGGCCATTGAGCAATGCAAGTTGAATAAAAGGCCAGGAAAACAGTTGACTAACAAGCCAAAATCCCTTGAATATTCTTGGCTTGTCTTCAAGGCTAACCGTGTCTTGTCTTCGCCAGTTTAGAATATGCCGGGGTGCACCAGTGGAGATATTTGGAATTTTTACCTTTTATCACCTCAAAATAGAGGCGCTGTAACTCTTTGGTCACTTTCCCTATGTCCCCGTTGCCTATTGGGCGGTGGTCAATTTCAAGTATGGGAGTGATATGAGCAGCAGTGCCGGTAAAAAATACCTCATCGGCGAGATAAAGCTCAGTGCGATCTACTGACATTTCTACAGTCTCTATGCCTAGCTCGTTTCGAGCTAGCTGCATTACCGTGTCTCTAGTAACGCCCATCAAGATATTATCAGAGCTTGGTGGTGTTACCAGTTTACCTTCTAGGACAAAGAAGATGTTCTCGCCGCTTCCCTCAGAGACATGGCCATCGTGGTTCAGTAAAATAGCCTCATCGAAACCCAGTTCATTGGCTTCAGTCTTAGCCAACGCACTGTTCACATAGATACCAGTAATCTTGCCCCTGGCTGGAATCATAGTATCATCAACGCGCCGCCACGAAGAGGTACAGCAGCGGACCCCTTTATCAATATCGAGATAAGCGGGCAAAGTGGCAACGATGATAAAGAAATCATCTTCTAAATTATGTAGACGAACTCCAATGGCCTCGGCGCTTTTGTATGCCATGGGACGGATATAGACATCTTCATGGTAGCCGCTCTTCTCCACCACCTTCACAGTCAATTGACACAGTTCATCAACTGAGTGAGGGAGCTTTATTTTTAAGATGCGACAGCCTTTATGCATACGCTCATAATGGTCTTTGACCCGGAACAAAAACAGTTGTTCCTGTTCATCATTCCAGTTGCCGCGAATGCCCTCAAAACAAGCGGTGCCATAGTGCAGCGCATGAGTTAAAATCCCAATTTTTGCTTCGGCAAGGGGCATAAATTGCTTACGGAAAAAAGCATATGGAGGCATCTTTTTACTCTCCTCTTCTAAAAATTATAGTATGGAAAAAGTTGGATTCAATTATATCCTTGCACCTTAACAAATTACAAGCTTACCGCGAGAGCGATGGTGTTTCTAATATGTAGTCACCTTCACGGCTAGCAAATATATCTTTAAGAGCTAATGTACGCCCAGTTTGAATCGAGGTAAAACCGTATTTTCTACGTATTCGGTCGATAGCTTTATCTAGATACCCCAGTCGCTGCGGCTTAGAATCAAACAGACGGAGCTGCCTGCCAGAACCAACCAGGTTTGACACTCCGACACCAATGAGGCGCACTGGTTTCCGTCTACCTGCCAGAGCCCGAGCAAGCAGTTTAACAGCCCCATCAGAGATAACTTCATCAGTGTCTGTGGCTTCTTTCGAACTGATGCGGCGGGTAATGGTTTCAAAATCGGCATATCTCAATTTCAGGATTATACTTCTGGCCTGCTTGTTCTGGTCACGCAATTCAGCGCCTACTCGTTCACAGAGATAACGCAAGATGGCCTGAAGAAAGGTGCGGTCCAAAGTATCCTGGGCAAGAGTGGTCTCACGGCTAATAGATTTAGCCTCGCCAGGCGGCTCTACTTCCCGGTCATCTATACTATTAGCATAGTGATGAATCATCGCCCCCATGACACCAAGTCGATTCCTAACCAATTCAAGCGGCAAAACTGCCAGTTGGCCAATAGTAGTAATTCCCATCGCTTTTAATGTCTGTTCCGTTTTTCTACCAACGCCAGGCAAGCTACCTACAGGCAAGGGTGATAGAAAGTCCTTTTCTTGCCCCAAAGCCACTTCAACCAGACCATCTGGCTTGCCCAAATCAGAGGCAATTTTAGCCACCGCCTTACAATTAGCAATGCCCACCGAGGCAACCAACTTGAGTTCTTTTCTAATACGCTCTTTTATTTTTAAAGCCAGTTGACGGGGTGAGCCATAAAACTCACAGCCGGTGACATCAAGATAAGCCTCATCCAGCCCTGCCGGCTCTAAACAAGGTGAGAAATCAGCTAGTATTGTCATGAATCCAGCTGAGGCATCTCGATAGCGGGGGAAACTACCTTCGAGAAAAATTGCTTGGGGGCAGAGACGGTAAGCTTGGACCAAAGACATACCAGCCCGAATACCAAAAATACGGGCTTCATAGGAAGCTGAAGCCACTACTCCGCGGTGGTCAGGTCTGCCACCAACTATTACCGGCTTACCGCATAGCTCCGGAGCAAGTGTCTGCTCTACCGAAACAAAGAAGGCGTCTAGGTCAATATGAAAGATGCAACGAATCACGGTACGAATACGATTATAGACTAGAGGTAGAAAGCTTACAAGGAAGCTTTGAAGTTAGAAATTAGTCGAGGCTTAAGCCTCGCACCGCATTCTTACGACCCGATTAAATATATCGACTACATAAACTTTGGGAATGGCACTTTCTTGGAGTCCATTCCAAGTTCTTTAAGCCCTTTATTCCGCAATGTTTCCAAGAGCGACTTCAATTTTTGCTGCTCGCCTTCAGATAAGGCAGACATTATCCGTTGAACAGACTTTCTTTTTAGGGCTTGTTTATAGGCCTGCTCACCCTTCGCCGTTATGGTGACCCTTACTAAATTCTTCCTATGTAGGTCTTTGGTCTTTTTCACCAGCCCAGCCTTTTCCATCCTGTTCAGAATTCCGGAAACTGAGTGAGGCCGGCGGAATATCAACCGTGATATCTGGGCCGGTGTTACATCCTTACCGATAGCCTTAATAACAAATAGAACCTCAGCTTGCATACCCGGAATGCCATGTTGCAGGAGTTCCGTCTCTCTGGCGCTGAATATTATGTCGCTGACCTGATGCAGCAGTGCCCACAAATTATAGTGCTTGTCTGCTTCTGATATTTCTGGCATAATATTTCCTCCCTGAAATCTAAAACCTGCCTCAGTAGAACACCATTATAGCAACAGTAGTTACCAAAAACAATATCAACCAACAGCCATTATGGGCACTCGAGCAAAACCCAGAAGTAGAAGTAAATGTCAGGTCTCTGATTCAGTCTTGGAGACTAAAGCTTTCACCCTGTATTCGAAGGTTCCACGCTCCAGAAGAACCTGCCTCTGGCATTTAAGACATTTTATCCTGACATCAGCACTTAACCTCACCACCTGCCATTCATCACCACCGCACGGATGTCTCTTTCGTAGGCGGACTACATCGCCAGGTTTTATTTCCATATTGGCTAATGACCAACCTGATTAACCAGCTGATTAATGCTATCCCGCAATTCCCGGGCGCTATGCCTGGCAGCTTCAGCGAAGTCCTTTTCCCGAGCGGCATAAAGGATTTGCCGGGCAGCCACGATAATTGCCTTCTCAGCACGAGCATCAACCCCAAATTTAACCGCCGAGGCTAAATCACCGCCTTGGGCTCCAATGCCCGGGATTAGGAGTGGCATATCAGGACATAACTGCCGAATCGTTTTTAACTCGTCGGGATATGTAGCTCCGACCACCAAGCCGACATTATCATGAACATTCCACTCCTTGGCCTTCCGAGCTACTGTTTCATATAGTGGTATACCTTGGGTATCAAGTAAATTCTGGAAATCCAATGCCCCAAGGTTAGATGTCCGGCACAGGATAAAGACCCCTTTATCTTTATACCCGATAAAGGGCTCAATAGAGTCGAAGCCGAGGTAAGGACTGACAGTAGCTGCATCAAAGCCAAAGGTGACAAAAAGGGCCTTGGCATAGGCTTTAGCCGTGTTGCTGATGTCACCTCGTTTGCCGTCGCCGATTACAGGGATATGGCCAGGTATATGCTCGATGGTCTTCTGCAGAACTTTCAGCCCATCTATACCTAAAACTTCATAGAAGGCCAGATTGGGCTTATAGGCGCATACTAGGTCGGCAGTGGCATCAACAATGGCTTTGTTAAACTCCAGAAGGCTCACCTTTGGCATTAGTTCCGGGTCAGGGTCAAGCCCAACACACAGCAGACTCTTATTTCGACGGCTAGCCACCAGAAGCTTGTCAATAAATTTCATGTCCGGCAAAATTATAGCTTATAAAGGCGCAGACTCCAAGCCACTTTCACTTTATTCCACGGTCAAGGTATCCGATACCTTAACTTTTAATTTGGCAAAGTGTGAGTTTGTGAATGAGAATGGAAGCACCAACAACATAGAAGTCTTAGAAGAAAACCATGTTTCACCTTTTTGTTAACAAGAGATAGGCGGATTCAAGAATTGAGGTTTTGTTTAGCTCCGGCTCTACGGAAAACAGAACTAATAAATGCTTGTCTATACTGCCGTCAGGCTATAAGTCAGGTACCTTGGGAAGTGCGATTGGGTCTAAGAGTAAGCTGGTGGGTGGGGGAAAGGTGGGCGCTGGCCAGCAGTGTACTGGCGAAGCCTTTCGACTATCTCGGGGTCGGCCAAGCTGCTCTGGTGAATCTTTGCCTCCAACCTGATTCCCTCTGGCAGCGGCAGCGATAAGCCTTCATAAGTGGCTCGACGGTCGTTGTACAGGCAGGTCTGGGGGTATTTTGACATAGCTTCAGCCAGCTCCAAAGCCCGCGGTAGAGCCTGCCCCTTCGGGACGACCTCTTGTACCAGCCCTATGTGGAACGCATGGTCGACGTCGATTACGATGCCCGTCTCTATGAGATAAAGTGCATTGCCTAGCCCCACAATTCTGGGCAGGCGTTGGGTGCCGCCATCTATGAGCGGGATCCCCCAGCGACGCTCGGGAGCGCCAAAAGTGGCGTTGCGGGAGGCGATGCGGAAATCGCACCAGCAGGCTAGTTCCAAACCACCGGCCAAGCAGTATCCATTGATGGCAGCTATAGTCGGTTTTTCTAGGTCTGTGATGCGACTGACGCCCATGGGACCGGTCTCATCAGCGCCGGGACGCGCTATGAGGCTTTCAGTGTTCTTCAGGTCTGCTCCTGAGCAGAAAGAAACGTTACCTCCGCCAGTCAGGATAAGGACATCAAGGCTTTGGTCTTTGCGGAATGACTGGATGGCCTCAAAGAGCAGTTGTGCCGTCTCACCATCCACGCAGTTGCGCACCTCCGGACGATTAATGGTTACTACAATCGAGCGGCCTTTGCGTTCAGTTTCTACTTTAGCCATGAAAATATCTCCTTTAGAATGATTATAAACATTAAATTACTAAGCATAGCCTCGCCCCTTCAGGGTCATGCCAGCGAGGCTGAAGCCTCGCACTACATTAGGAGTGCTGAATGACGATTTTAATTGCCTTATTTTTCCCTTTTGACAAAAATGTCTTTATTGCTTCCCTGTATTTCTCCAGCGGGAATCTGTGGGTAATCATTTCCTCTATGTTTACTTTTTTGTCTGCGAGTAGCCTGGCGGCCAGGTCAAAGGATGTCTTCCCGTTGTATTCGGTGGCATGGCAATTTATACCGGTTACCTTTATCTCCTGATGCCACACGGGGGTATAGTCTATCCTGCCAGGCTGAAAATTTATGCCCAAAATAACCACCGTACCTTTGCCTCTAACCCACCGAAGCGCGTTCTGTATAGTCCTGTCGCTTCCTACCGCATCATAGATGATGTCGAATCCGCCAAGTAAAATACGGTTCTTAAAATAGCCCGCAAAATACTTGGCGTTAGTTATCTCTGCTGCCCGCTGATAAGCGTTTTCGTTGTCGAATATCACATCCCTTGCCCCGAATTTGGTTGCCATCTCCGCTTGAAACGGGTATCTTGCCAAGCAATAAATTTCCGCATTGGGTTGAAGTGCTCTTGCCACAGCTACGGTTAATAGCCCTATGGTGCCGGCACCTATTACCAGCACTTTATCACCTGGCTTTGGTAATTGTTTCATTACCGCGTGAACAACACAGGCAGTGGGTTCGAGGAGAACAGCTTCGCCATCGCTGAGCGAATTTGGTACCTTGTATGGTTGTGACATATGCATAACCATGTAAGGAGAAAATCCGCCTCCTGTGTCCATAGTCGGCAATTGTTTCCTTCCCAGGTTTTCGCACAGCATGTAGTTTCCTACAGCACATTGTCTGCAGGGGGGATTAATTTCCATCTGAAAACAGGATGGCCACTCTATTCGAAGGCTCACACGGTCGCCAACTGCAAATCCCGCTACTCCTGTTCCCAGTTCAATAATCTCCCCGACCATTTCATGACCGAGGTATTTTCTAGATATCCCTGGGGTTGCTGCGGGAAAGCATTTCGTATCCATATCCATAAAGATGAAATGTATATCTGAGCCGCAGATGCCGCAAGCTCTGTTCTTGACCTTCAGCCAGCGTGGATTCGGTATCTCCGGTTCTTTCACCTCGGCATATTTGAAAGGGGAAAACGGTGCAAAAGCGGCGTTCTTGGTAAATCGAGAGGCAATCTTCAGGGCAACTATATTGCCCAGCTTGTTTTCAAAATATAAGGCTTTCATACTCCCTCCTCTAACAATGGAAGTCGCCCCTAAATGGTATCAGCTACTAGGTCTAATCTGTGATTTGTTGGGATAGTTCCTGTGTTAGCTGTTCTTTGATTACCTTGCCACCGGGGTTCTTGGGCAATGCCGTGATAAATAAGACATATTCTGGTATTTTATATTTGGCCAGTTTATCGCTGCAGAATTCCTTTATTTCCTCCGGTGTGAGGGTTGTCCCGGGGATGACAACTATGGATGCAGCCACTTTTTCTCCCATAACCTTATCTGGCACGCCGTAGACAGAGACCTCAAGGACTTTTGGATGGAGAGAAATGGCATTTTCGACTTCAACTGGATATACATTCTCCCCGCCTCTGTTTATCATGTCTTTCTTTCTGCTGACTACATAAAAGAATCCATCCTCATCCACTTTTCCCAGGTCACCGGTTAAAAACCAGCCGTCCCTAAATGCTTTCTTGGTACCTTCGGGGTCATTGTAATAGCCGTCGGCTACATTTGGACCCTTGACCGTAATTTCACCAACAACTCCTGTTGGCACTTCACGCATATTCTCATCAACTATCTTTGCCTCGCAGCCGAGGCTGGGATGTCCTATAGAGGTGGGCCTTTCCATGCATTCCTTGTCGATAGCGACAAGTGATACCGACGCCTCTGTAAGTCCGAAGCCGTTGAAGAGCTTGGCATTTACAAACGCCTTCTTCATTTCTGCCATCAGGTCTGGGGACATCGGGGCTGCGCCAAAGGCAGCTACTTTGATGGAGCTTAAGTCATATTTTGTAACGTCTTCGGAGCTCAACAATATCCTGTATATCGCCGGCGAGCCGACCAGGAAATCAATCTTCTCCTTCTCAACAAGTTCCAGGAAGGCTTGGATGCTAAGTGCAGCAAGCAAGATGGCTGTGTTGCCCATCCTCAAACTCGGAACCAGTTGCTCTTGAAGAGCCATCACATGGAATAGAGGAGCGGCGATTAGCGTTTTTCCTCCTTCGGGACGGATTAGTCCCAGCATCTCCATGTACTGTTCCAGCCTTATGGCGCTATGTATAAAGTTTCGGTGGACGATTCTAACTCCCTTCGGCTTCCCCGTTGTGCCCGAAGTGAAGAGGATAGTATGGACATCGTCCTCATTGCAGGCTCCCTGAGGGCAGATACCATCTTTGTTCCAAATCTGGCTTAGAGTGTCTTTTTCTATTTTGGATTTTATCATACTATCCAGCCCCTTATCCCATATTTCGCCATCAACGATAGCTACCACCGGTTTGGTTAGTTCCAGTTGATATTCCAGTTCCGGCTTCTTGAGTCGGGTATTGAGTACCACCGATATAGCTCCGATTTTGGAGATAGCCAAGAACACTGGAGGGAAAGCATCGTCATTTTTCAAGAATACTGTCACCCTGTCTCCTTTACTCACATGGTAATCTTCCCGAAGAGCGGCAGATAAAGCATCTACCCTTCTGCTAAGCTCGGAGTAAGTTAGGCAAATACCCCCATACTTAATTGCTTCGCGGGTAGGGTATCCCGCTACTGTTTTGCTGAACATCTCATACATGGTTCTCGGTCGGCTGGCATAGACATTAATCGTAGCCTTGCCCATTTTCTTTTCCTCAAACCTGTATTTTGATTCCATTTTGGCTCCTTCTATCTTTAGTTTGAGAGTCTGTCCCTTGCGCTCCAAAAAGTCATTATAATACTAAACTGTCTACCTAGCAATGCTTTGATGACTTGACATATGCGATTAAACGTAGTAGAAATAAGTCAAATGAAAAAGCACCTAAAATGGGGGCAATAGTACCTGTACACTTGTAGGAGGTAAGGTATGAAGGACTCCAGTAAGACAAAAGAGCAACTTGTGCAGGAATTGGCGGAGTTGCGCCAGCGGGTTGCTGCGATGGACTCAGAAGGAGACAAATTGCAAGCTCTCATGAATGGATTAGCATTTGCAGAAATTGGCATTGATATTGTGAAGCTTGACTACAAGGTCGTGTTTCAGAATGAAAGCTTGAGGCAGCGCTTTGGCGATTTGGCCGGGAAATTGTGCTATGAAACCTATATGGGGTTGAAAGAACCTTGTGACTTCTGTCCTGCGATAAAAGCGATAAAGAGCAATAAGGTGGAGATGGTGGAATTAACAGGTGCCGATGGAAGAAACTACCAACTGCTTTCAGCTCCATTGCCGAATTCGGATGGAACTATTGACAAAGCAATCGAAATTGTTATAGACGTTACTGAACGCAAGCAAATTGATAAGAAACTGCAGAGTTCGAAGGAATTCAGTACCACCCTGCTGGTCAATTCTCCTAGCCCCATATTGGTTCTGGATACCGATACTTCCATTAGATATGTAAATCCAGCGTTTGAGCAGCTAACTGGTTTTGTTTCTGCGGAACTGATTGGCAAGCAAGCTCCATATCCCTGGTGGACAGAAGCAACAATTCATAAAACCAGAAGGGACTTCGAGGAAGCTATGGCTGGAGGGGCAAGAAAAATTGAGGAAATGTTTAAAAGGATGAATGGTGAGTCATTCTGGGCGGAGATAACTTCCGTGCCGGTGAAAAGGGACGGTGTGGTTCGTTACTATCTAGCAACCTGGGTTGACATCACCGAACGCAAAAAGGCTGAAGATACACTTAGGCAGTCGGAGGAGAGATATCGAACTATTTTGGAGGAGATGGAGGAAGGTTATTTTGAGTTGGACCTCGCCGGTAATTTCACTTTTATCAATGACTCAGTGGCTCGCCACCTTCGATATTTGAGGGAAGAGTTGATAGGAACGAACGCGCGAGAGTATGCAGATGAAGAGGACGTTGACATTGTGTATAAGGCATTCAATAAGGTCTACCGGACAGGCGAACCGGTCAGAAACTTGTTTTATAGGGTTGTTCGGAAAGATGGGACGGTGGGATTTACAGAAGCTACTGTTTTTCCCTTACGAAACGAAAATGACGAGATTATCGGATTTCGTGGGGTTGGCCGCGATGTCACCGAACGCAAGCGGATAGAAGATGAGAAAAGGCAACTGGAGCAGAAGGCGCATCTTGCTAGCCGATTGGCCTCTGTTGGCGAGATGGCTTCAGGCATCGCTCACGAGATAAATAATCCCTTGACCGGTGTTATCGGGTATGCCCATTTGTTACTAGCGAGAAGGGATATATCGGATGATATCAAGCATGATGTTGAGGTTATAAACGAAGGTGCTCAACGAGTGGCTGGTATTGTGAAGCGAATGCTTACTTTTGCTCGCCAGACCAAACCAGAGCGAAAGCGTGTTAATATCAACGAAATCGTGGACAACACCCTTGACCTGCGAGCCTATCATCTGAAGAACAGCAATATCAAGGTTACCACTCGCCTTGACCCTGATTTGCCCATGACTATCGCCGACCCCGGTCAACTCCAGCAAGTGTTCCTTAATTTAATCATCAACGCCGAGACGGAGATGAAATCAGCCCACGGCAAGGGCAAGTTGTTAGTTAAGACAGAGCAGATGAATGACACCATTCGCATATCCTTTAAAGATGACGGCTCGGGAATAGCTAAGGAGAACCTGGAGAGGATATTTGACCCCTTCTTCACCACCAAGGAGGTGGGACAGGGGACAGGGCTTGGCTTAAGTGTCTGTCACGGGATAATAACTGGGCATAATGGCAGGATATATGCCGAAAGCAAGCCGGGCAAAGGGGCTACTTTCGTTGTGGAGTTGCCTATAGTCACTGAGCAATTGGAATTGCCCGAGCCGGAAATTGAAGAACATGATAAGGTAGCTAATGCTAAGATACTGGTGGTGGATGATGAGCCGGTGATACAGGAATTTATAAGCAAAGTGCTGACTACTGAAGGGCATGAGGTGGAAACCGTAGATAATGCCGAAGATGCCTTGGAGATGGTTAAAAGCAAGAGGTACAGACTTATCTTGCTAGATATCAAGATGCCGGGCATGAGCGGTATTGAATTGTATGAGCATCTTCAAAAAATAGCTCCATCGCTGCTGCAGAGGGTGGTCTTTGTCACCGGTGATGTTGTGGGGGCACGTACCATGGCTTTTCTTGCTAAAACTAGAGTGCCTCGAATTATGAAGCCATTTGATGCTAAACGGCTAAGGACGGAGATAAACCGTGTGCTGACCGAGGGCATGTAGTATGAGGCTTTTCCACCCCGATGAAATCGGGGGGACAAAAGCCTCGCCCATAGGATAGAAATCCCAAATACTAAACTCTAAATCCTAAACAATATCAAAATTTCCCGTGGAATAATCTGGAGCGTCTGCTCTAGGCGTGATTGGAGCCGATGCTCCAATCTAACCAAGGCATTTAAAGGTTGCGACTACATGGGGTGGGTTTCCCGTTTAAGTTTATCCAGCCAGGCTGTTGATTTCAGTTGTCTCTCCAGTAGGTACCTGATGTATTCACGCAGTAACTGTTCCAGCTCTGTGGCCAATCCCGGGTTGATTCTTACCCTCATGGCGGTGACGTAGTCGCAGTTCTGCCACAGACGCAGCACCTTTAAGGCGTTCAGGGAAAGGGGACGAGCCATCGGCTCATGGTACCCACACTCATAGCACAGGGCACCACCCTGGCTGGAGCTGAAGAAATTGGTCTCCGGCTTCAGAGGTGAATTGCATTCCGTGCACCGCTGTAGCTGAGGACGATAGCCGAGATGGTCGAGGAGATGCAACTCGAAGTATCGCAGGACTAGCTCGCCACCCTTCATTTGTGACAACTGGTGCAAGGTCTTAAGCAATAAGTTGAAGAGCTCACGGTCTTCAATGTGTTCACCGGTGAAGGAGTCAACGAGCTCTGCAATGTAGAGGCCACGAGAGATAAGCTTCAGGTCATCCTTTATGGGCAAAAAATTATTTATGGTCTGGGCTTGGGTGATGATGTCAAGGTTGCGGCCTCGGGCCAGCATTAGCCTACTATGGGTTAGAAGTTCTACATGGCCGCCCAACTTGCTTTGTGGACGGCGTGTTCCTTTGGCAACTGCTTTCAGTTTACCCAGTTCGGGTGTGTAGAAGGTAAGGATTCTATCAGCTTCGCCCAATTTGGTTCGTTTAAGAATTATGGCTTCTGTTTGGTAAACCCGAGACGCTGTCATGTTCTTTGCCACTGAGAAAAGAGCGAGGTGAATTTTTCATGGGGTGCGGGTCACATTTCTTGTCTTCCTTCTAATGCGCGGCTGAGGGTAACATCATCAGCATATTCCAAGTCACCACCATAGGGCAAACCGCGAGCCAGCCGGGTGACTCGAATATCTAGTGGGGCAATAAGGCGCTGTAGGTACATGGCAGTGGCTTCCCCTTCTAGATTGGGATTGGTTGCCAATATCACCTCGGTCACCAGACCATCATTAAGACGTGACAGCAGCTCTTTGACTTTTAAGTCGTCGGGACCTATTCCATCGGTCGGAGCGATGACACCATGGAGCACATGGTATAGGCCTTTATACTTTTTGGTGCGTTCTAAAGGGAGAATGTCTATGGGCTCTTCAACCACACAGATTTTGGTGTGGTCGCGCTCTTCGTTACGGCAGATGGTGCAGGGGTCAGAATCAGTGATGTTAAGACAAATAGAGCATAGGGTCAGTTTTTCCTTGACAGCTCTGATAGCTTCAGCTAATGCCTGAGCTTCCTCTGTAGGTGCTCGTAACAAATAGTAGGTTAGCCGTTGGGCGCTCTTCGGTCCAATGCCCGGCAGCTTGTTAAGTTCTTCGATTAACCTGGCTATCGGCTCAGCAGTGGACATAGAACTGGTGTTCAAAGGTTAACCTCCTAAAATAAGCCGGGGATTTTAAGACCTCCGGTCAGACTGCTCAGGTGAGTGGCAGCGAGTTCTTGGGACTTTTGGATAGCTTCATTCACTGCTGTCATAACCAAATCCTCGAGGAGTTCAGAGTCTTCAGGGGTTATTACCTCTGGGGAGATGGTGACTGAGTGGATTTTCTGCTGGCCATCAATCACTATCTTGATGGCTCCACCACCTGAGCTTACTTCAGTGGTCATATCGGCTAACTCCTGCTGCGCCTTAGCAAGTTTAGCCTGTAGTTCTTGCGCTTGGCGAAAAACGAATTTATTCATTCCTCCTCCGTTTTGACCTTTTTGTCGATGACCTTGGCCCCGTATTTCTCTTTAGCAGCTTTTACCAAGGGTATCTCCGTTTTTGGGCTGGGTTTAGCCTTCTCGTCGCGGGGGGTAAGGATACAGCGTAGCTGGTAAGATTGTCCAAAGACCTCCCGTAGCTTCTTTTCCACCAGATGCTTATATTTTGGGTTTTCGATATACGTTTTCTGAAAATCGTGGTAAAAGCCCAATACTAAAGTATTGTCTTCGATAGCCAGAGGTTCACAGGCGCTTCGCAAGAAGGCATCCAGGTTGCCTTTGGAGCCCTCGCCGCGCATGGCATTGACAAAATCTTTCCAGCGGCTGCGCAGGTGCTCGATTTCCGGAGACGATATCACTTCCGGAGCCTCTGTGATTTTGCCTGGTGCTGCTTCAGTTTTAACGCTTCCGGTTGGCGCCGGAGCCTTATCCTCTGGAGCTTGTTTTGTTGATTTTGCAGGGCGGCTAGCCACCTTGGCTGGTTCTTCGGGCTCAACCTGTTTAGCTTTGACCGGCTGCTTATCACCGGTTGCCGACAAGATGCAATCAACGAGAGCTAATTCTAGGGGCAGTGGGGAATAGTTATCCAGGCGGAGGTCTACCTCACCGAAGCGCTTAACTGCTGTCAATAGATAGTCAAGGCTGGCACTGGCTGCCAGCTCTTTAATTTCAATTAAATCGTCGCTGGTAACGTCTACCACTTCTTCTGAGCCAGACTTTACCAGGAGCAGTTCTCGGAGGTAATCTATCAATTCGCGATTGAATTGTCGAAGGTCGAGTCCGTCGTTGCTGACGCTGTTTATGGTCTTAAGCCCAGCGGTGATGTCCTTATTGACAATATGTTTGGATAGCTCTCTAATGCGCAGGTCTCCGCTGATGCCCAGCATCGTCTGCACTTGGTGAAGCTCGATTTGGTGGCCGTAATAGGCTACAAGCTGTTCCAATAGATTTTCGGCATCACGAAGGCTGCCGGTGGTCACCTTGGCAATAAGTCTTAAAGCTTCAGGCTCGATTTGAATGCCCTCCTTATCACAGACATGATTGAGTTTGGCAATCACCGCTGATTGAGAGAGGCGATGGAAATCAAACCGCTGGCAGCGCGATAAAATAGTTGCCAGGACTTTATGTGGTTCTGTGGTTGCTAGGATGAAGATGGCGTGCGGAGGCGGTTCTTCCAAAGTCTTAAGAAAGGCGTTGGAAGCCTCCTTAGTTATCATGTGGACTTCGTCTATAATGTAGACTTTGTAGCGTGTGAGGTTTGGGGCATAGTTAATCTTTTCTCTCAGGTCGCGAATCTCGTCAATGCCTCTGTTGCTGGCTGCGTCTATTTCTATTATGTCTAAGGCACTGCCTTCGTTAAATGCTTGGCACATCTGACATTTATTGCATGGCTCGCCTTGCTCGGAGTTCAGGCAATTTATCGCTTTAGCCAGAATACGCCCGGTGCTGGTCTTTCCGGTGCCTCGTGGACCACAGAAAAGATAAGCGTGGGCTACTCGTCCACTGGCTACGGAGTGGCGCAGTGTTTGGGTGACATGCTCTTGACCTACCACTTCAGATAGAGTCTGGGGACGCCATTTGCGGTAAAAGACTTGAGAGGTCATTGTGTCTTTATTATACTCCATGTGTGCCGATTGCTAAAAGGGGTCATTTAACAGATGCCGATCTGTCTTCTTTCTGAGACTTTCGCCTTATGTCATTCTGAGCGAAGCGAAGAATCTCACGCAGCTCAAAGTAGACTCGGTGAAGAATCTAGACCCTTCACTTCGTTCAGGGTGACAAAAAATTCTCTGATTGCTAAAGGGTTTAGGGCATTGTTAAAGAGAAGTTGTTTATAAAAATTTACTTTCCAATGTAGTGTGACCCTTTAGAGTCACCTTTCTCCAGTGAGGCTAAAGCCTCGCACTTTAAAGTGGGTGGGGGATAGGTTGAAAATAATTGTGCATTGATTTTAAAGCTGTGATATAATTTTGGCTTATAGATAATTGTAAGGAGCATAAATTTTGGACAAAGAGAAGAAGGGAGCTGTCATTTCTGAATTCAAAACTCACGAAGGTGATACTGGCTCCGCCGAGGTTCAGGTAGCATTGCTCACCCAGAGGATAAACCAACTGGCTGAGCATTTGAAGGCGCATCCTCATGACCATCATACTCGTCGTGGACTTCTAAGGCTGATAGGACAGCGAAGACGTTTGCTGGCTTATGTTTCCAAGAGCGATGTCAAACGTTACCGCAGTCTTATTACCAGGTTGGGTTTGAGGAAGTAAGGTTATTAGTTATTGGGGGCGGGTTTTATGTCTCAGTCAAATCAATGCACAATCGGGGGTAGGTTGCTTACAGTTGAAACAGGTAAGCTAGCCAAACAAGCTGATAGCGCTGTTACCGTTCGCTATGGCGACACTGTGGTTTTGGTTACCGTCTGTGTTAGCGATGAGGCTCGCGAAGGTGACGATTTTGTCCATTTGACGGTGGATTATGAGGAAAGACTCTATGCTGTTGGTAAGATTCCGGGCAGTTTCATTAGACGGGAGAGTCGTCCTAGTGAAGAGGCGACTCTAGCTGGACGGTTAACTGACCGTAGTTTGCGCCCACTTTTTGATAAAAATTTACATAATGATATTCAAATTGTAGTCACCGTCCTTTCTACCGATCAGGAAAATGACCCAGATATACTAGCTGTCAACGGGGCTTCAGCGGCTTTAACCCTTTCTTCTATCCCATTTTGCGGTCCCGTGGGTGCAGTGCGTATTGGTTATCTCGATGGTAGCCTGATACTAAACCCAACATTGCCTCAGATGGGCAATAGCCTGCTTGACCTTGTTGTTGTCAGCACTAAAGATGCGATAGTAATGGTAGAAACAGGAGCCAGAGAAGTCCCTGAGGAGATAGTGCTGGAAGCAATCAAATTGGGACATGAAGCGAATCAGGACATTATAACGTTCCAGGAGGGTCTACAACAGGCTTGTGGCAAACCTAAGATGGAGGTGAAAGCTGTTGAGAAGGCCTCCGAGCTAGTAACTGCTGTAGCCTCGGAATTCGGAGATAGACTGGCTCGAGCTATCAGCCAAACGGAGAGAGCTGAACGTGAGAATGCGATTGGGCTAGTCAGGGAAGAAGCTACTGGGAAGCTTAAAGAGAGCTTTGCTGAAACCGATATCATTGCTGTCATCGATGACCAGGTTAAGAAAGCGGCTAGGGTTGGTATTCTGGCAAGGAGACAGCACCTTGATGGCCGACAGCCCAAGGAGATACGTCCCATTAGTGGCGAGGTTGGGCTGTTGCCCAGGACGCATGGTTCAGGGCTGTTCACCAGAGGGTTAACTCAGGTTTTGACCATAACTACTCTTGGTTCTTTGCGCCAAGAGCAATTACTCGACGGTTTGGGTTTGGAAGAGACAAAGCGTTTCATGCATCACTATAACTTCCCCCCTTTCTCCACGGGGGAAGTGAAGCGTTTGGGCTCGCCAGGCCGACGGGAAATTGGACACGGGGCTTTGGCGGAAAGAGCCCTTGCCCCGGTTATACCTAGCGAAAGTGAGTTTTCTTATACTATACGTTTGGTTTCGGAGGTCCTTAGTTCTAATGGCAGTACCTCCATGGCTAGTGTTTGTAGCTCGAGTCTAGCTTTGATGGACGCTGGTGTGCCCATTAAAGCTCCAGTGGCAGGAATAGCTATGGGGCTAGTTACTGGGGAGGATGATTATGTCATCCTTACTGATATCGAGGGTATGGAGGATGCCTATGGTGACATGGACTTTAAGGTAGCTGGCACCAGTCAAGGGATTACAGCTCTCCAGTTAGACATCAAGCTGAAAGGCATTAGCTATGAGATTGTGGCTGAAGCTATAAGGCAGGCTCGTGAAGCTCATTTCGAGATACTTGATAAGCTGAAGCAGACCATCAGTGCCAGCCGGTCTGAACTTAGCCCATATGCTCCGAGAATGTATAAGATAACCATTGACTCGAGCAAAATCGGCGCTGTGATTGGGCCTGGAGGTAAGACTATTCGTTCCATAATTGAAGAGACTAAGACGACCGTAGATGTGGAGAATGATGGGACTGTGATTATTGGCTCTCCCAGTAAGGAGGCAGCTGAGAGAGCGATTGAAAGGATAGAGAGCCTAACACGAGAAGTAGAAGTTGGAGGCATTTATACTGGAAAGGTAACTCGTTTGACAAACTTTGGTGCTTTTGTGGAGATTTTGCCGGGGAAGGAAGGCCTGGTTCATATAAGTGAATTGGCTGATTACCACGTGGCTCGCGTTGAAGATGTGGTGAAGGTAGGCGATGAGATTATGGTCAAAGTTATTGAAATTGACCACCTTGGCAGAGTGAATTTATCACGTCGGGCAGTATTTTCGGATTTGTCTCAGGTTCGTGGAGCTAGAGTTGTTGACTCCGCCATAACTGGTCGCCCTTTGCTGAAGCAATCAAAATACCGGCCTGTTACTCATCAACGCGGTAGCCGGGACAGCCGACACCGTCGTTACACCAAATAACACTAAATCTTTGCCTCTGTGAGGCGTAAATGGGTGGGAGATGGAACCGATAACAGTACTAGTTCATGGAGCCTTAGGCAAGATGGGTAGAGAGGTCACGGCTGCGATATGTCGAGACCCAGAACTTGAGTTAGTTGGTGGTGTTGACGTAAAAGCGACTCAGGAGCAGCTTATTTTACCTGATGATTCAAAAAAGGTGCCTCTTTCTTCAGATTTGAGTTCGCTTCTCGAAATCTGCCATCCAAAAGTGCTGGTAGATTTCACCATTGCTGAAGCCGCTATATCGGCGGTACGCATTGTCCTTAAACAGGGTATTAACGTTGTTATAGGCACGTCAGGGATTACAGACGACAACCTTAAAGAAATTGAGGAACTGTCCAAAGCTAATAAAGTAGGCGTCATAGTAGCACCAAACTTCGCTTTGGGTTCAGTGATTTTACTTCATTTGGCCAAGATTGGAGCCAAGTTCTTTGACCATGCTGAAATCATTGAGTTGCATCATCATGAGAAAGCTGATGCTCCATCCGGGACAGCTCTGGCTACTGCCAGAGAAATGTCGAAGTCTAAGGGCAAAGCCTTTGTTTATCCGCTCACTAAGAAGGAAACTCTTAGTGGCACCAGGGGTGGACAGGTTGACGGGGTGTCTATTCATAGCGTAAGATTACTCGGCCTTATGGCAAGCCAGGAGGTTATCTTCGGTGCGCCAGGACAGACGTTGAGTCTAAGGCACGATACCATAAGCCGGGAGTGTTATATACCAGGCATTATTATGGCTATAAAAGAAGTGGTAAAACGGCAAGGATTAGTTTATGGGTTGGAAACTCTATTGAATTTGAGGTAGAGTGATGAAGGCATATAGTGTAGCTATAGTTGGTGCCACCGGAATGGTGGGGCAAGAGTTCATCAAAGTGCTACAGCAGCGGCATTTCCCTATGTCCTCGATCCATCTCTATGCCTCCGACCGGTCAGCAGGTAAAAAACTCTATGTAGGTCACCAGGAGATTGAGGTCAAGGAAACCAGTCCTGACTCTTTCCACAATATTGATATCGCTCTTTTCTCGGCTGGTTCTGAAATCAGCCGCTATTTCTCACCTCTTGCTGCCAAGTCTGGAGCTCTAGTTGTTGATAACAGTGCTGCCTTTAGAATAGAGCCAAAGGTTCCTTTAGTTGTCCCTGAAGTGAACCCTGAGGACATAAGGCGGCACGAGGGAATTATTGCTAACCCAAATTGCTCCACAATTCAAATGGTGGTAGCTCTTTATCCGCTGCATAAGGTTAACCCGATTAAACGGGTTGTCGTCTCCACTTATCAGTCGGTGTCAGGCACTGGCGCAGCAGCCATGGAGGAGTTGACTACTCAGGCTAAGTTAGTTTTGGAAGGGCAGAATGTAGTCCCCCATGTTTATCCTCATCAGATTGGATTCAATTTGCTGCCAGAGATAGATGTTTTCCTGGATAACGGCTATACCAAGGAAGAATGGAAGATGGTGGAGGAAACTCGTAAGATAATGCACGCTGATGATATAGATATCTCAGCAACCTGTGTCAGAGTCCCTGTCTTTATTGGGCATAGCGAAGCAGTAAATGTGGAGTTTACTGACCCTATTGCTCCTGAAGACGCCAGGCGCATATTGGCTCAGGCTCCTGGTGTGAAAGTACTTGATGACCCTAGTGTTAGCCTGTATCCCATGCCCTGGCTGGCTGCCGGCTCAGACGATGTCTATGTGGGGCGCATCCGAGCGGATGCCTCTCATCCTAAGGGGGTGGTGATGTGGGTGGTGGCTGATAATCTGCGTAAAGGTGCTGCCCTTAATGCTGTTCAGATTGCCGAGGAAGCAGCACAGCGGGGTTGGGTTAAGCGTAAGAGCTAATTCTATCGCAGGGAGGTTGATGATGAAGAAATTCGGTCGCTTGCTAACAGCAATGGTTACTCCCTTTGATGATAGGGGGAAAGTTGATTACACACAGGCTAAAAAACTAGCTAAAGCTCTGCTTAATTCGGGCAGCGATGGGCTTGTGGTCTCGGGTACCACTGGTGAATGCCCCACCCTTACTCAGGAAGAGAAATTACGACTCTTTGATGAGATAAGGTCGGCAGTGGGTAACAAAGGCACGATTATAGCCGGCACTGGCAATTACAGCACGGCAGAGAGTACAGAATTTACTAAAGAGGCGGAAAGAACTGGTGTTGATGGCTGCCTCTTGGTGGTACCTTATTATAATCGTCCCACCCAAGATGGTTTGTATGAGCATTTTAAGGCTATTGCTGGGGCAACCAGCTTGCCATGCATCCTCTATAACGTACCTGGACGCACTGTTACCAACCTAGCTGCTGAGACATGCATCAAGCTTAGCCAGATTGATAATATCGTTGGGGTAAAGGAGGCTAGCGCCAATCTTGAGCAGATAGCCAAGATTATACAGGGGGTTAGTAAAGATTTTCTCGTTTACAGTGGTAATGATGGTGATACGTTTCCCATACTATGCCTGGGTGGTTATGGGGTTATCAGTGTGATTTCCCATCTGGTCGGGCTTCAGTTTAAGCAGATGATGGATGATTACATCAAGGGCAATGTTGAAAAGGCAGCAGCCATACATCGTAATCTATTGCCTTTGGTAAATGCTCTCTTTGTTGTTCCCAATCCGATTCCTGTTAAATATGCTTTGAATTACTTAGGCTTTTCGGTTGGCAAGCCACGTCTGCCGCTTACAGAACCTGACGAAAAATCTAGGGCTGTTATTGAGCAGACTCTGAAGAATTATAAGATTGATCTGCCGATAGGCGAGTGAATTAACTATCAGCTTCATTATCAGAGAAAAACATATCCTCTAACGTATCTAGAATAAACATTCCGTCAATTGGCTCAAGCCCGTAGTCTCTGCTTAGTCGGTCTATGTCTTCGGGGTCAATCTTCTCTCCACATTTGGAAAAAGGTCCGCTATCAGTAATGTAATCGGCAAAAAAGGCCTTTGCGTTCTCAATCTCATCTTCATCAAAGTTTTCTTCTAATGCAGTGATAGCTTTATTGAGCTCTTTGCCTCGTTTGCGCATCATCTCTAGCCATTGAAGTTTTCGCTTTCGTGACTTTCTTTCTGCTCTCCTTTCCTCTCTATTCATGTTGTCTACCCTCCTTATAGAATCAATGTGATATTTTCCTTTTCGACACGCTCGTGAGACAAGATCCCCGATTTCAATATGGAGGGCACGTTATTGATGTGTGTGATGTAATATAGTCCCTTTGCGCGTGGATATCTCACGTGAATTATCCCTTCATGAACAAATATGGCTACAATAGTTTAAGCCTAGGCACATTATAACCCAGACTAAAATTGCGTCTAATGGCAATACAGCCTAAATCTCTTTGCCCGAGGGAATGTATATAACCTGCTTGACCATTATCTCCTCTCGAGTTTTACAGCATTCATAGCTGGGCCATAGCTAGGGAAAATGACGTTCCACAACAGGAAGTGTCGAAATGAAGCGGTCCTACACCTGGGTGATGGGCTGCACCCTGGCGGGTGGTCGAACACC
>Ga0194113_10000951_pt1 | contig 39392 bp, 30 predicted proteins | sample TA2MahC200mmetaG_FD_146193 | JGI IMG/M metagenome (GOLD analysis project Ga0194113, IMG submission 146193) | Freshwater microbial communities from Lake Tanganyika, Tanzania - TA2015017 Mahale Deep Cast 200m | ecosystem: Environmental > Aquatic > Freshwater > Lake | place: Tanzania: Lake... | reverse complement strand
TCGATCAGGGACGGGATCAGGTTCGGGATGCTTCCGCAGGAGTGCTCGAAGGTCTTCCATGTGGTGTGCGTGCGGACCCACTGGAACTGCTCGCGCAGGTAGGGGAAGTAGACCTCCGCGAAGACCTCCGGCGAGAACCACTCGGACCGCTGGGTGCCGAAGTCCAGGCCGCTCATCGCGATGACATCAATGCTCTCGCCGAGGGCGTCCCAGAGCTGGGCGAGGCTGCGCAGCGACCACTCGGTGGAGATCGCGAACAGCTCCTTCACGTAGCCCGGGTCACGCCCGAGGAGCGCCCACCAGTCGGTCAGCGAACCCGTGTACGCCAGGCCGAGGTAGGGCCAGGCGCCGAGGATGAGGGCCTTGTCGGTGTGCTGGCGCAGCGGCTCGGCGCGGTTGCGGAGGAACTCGAGGTCCTCGTCCGGGATGGTGCGCCCGGCGAAGGCCTGACGGAACTGCTCCAGCGGCGGCGGCTCCCAGTCCAGGTGGAAGTCCGCGTAGCCGATGGTGTCGAAGTAGAACCCGTCCTTTGGCATGCGGCAGGCAGGGCTGCCCGGCGGGAAGAGCCAGTCGCCGTTCGGCGCGACCTCCACCTGGAACTGCCCGGGCATCAGCACCTCGGTGCCGTCCATCAGGCGCCAGGGCTTCCAGTTCTCGTTGCGGAGGCCCATCGTCAGGCTTGGAGGCTCGACGGGGAGGCAGTCGAGCCGGAAGCGCTCCACAAGGTCCATCTCGACCTCGCCCAGCATCTGGTACGCGTCGTACACCTTCACCGGCCGATCCGCGAGCCCGAGGTGCTTGCGCAGGTGGTGCAGCGACGTCGCCGCGATGCCGGTGACGAAGCTGCCGCCGAGGTCGAGCGGCACCCGGTCCGGCTCCTCATGGTTCAGGGCGGCGAGGACTCGTTCGCGGCTGGTCAACTCAGGTCCCTCCGGGCGGCGCGCAGCACCTCGTCGATGGCGGCCGCCTCGTCTTCGGAGATCGGCTCCGGCTCGTGCGTCGCCAGCAGGTCCTCGGTGCGGAGGCGGCAGCGGTCTTCGAGCGACTCCGCGCCGCCGGTGAGCCATGCGTCGTAGAACTGGCGGTCGAGTAGCTTCGGGAACCACAGCGCCCGGCGGAAGTTGAGGGCGGTGTGGTCGGTGTCGATGTAGCTGCCGCCGGGACCGACCTCGCGGACCACATCGAGCGCGAAGGCCTCGTCGCTGAAGTCCATCTCGCGGAGGACGTTCTCGACGAAACCGATGACCTCATTCTGGAACACGAGCAGGTCCAGCGAGGAGGCCTGATCGACCCCCGAGATGCCCATGTGGCCGAAGATGTCGGCGCCCGCCGCGGCGCCCAGCATCAGCGTGATGCCCGCCTCCAGACCCGCCTGCGCGTCGGGGCGCTTCGCATCGGTCAGGCCGACGTTGATGTAGACCGGCAGCCCGTAGTGCTTGCCGATCTCGGTCATCGCGACGCCGAACAGCGCCTGCTCAGGGCCCGAGAAGATGAGCTGCGTGGTGCGCATGTCAAACGCGTGGGGGATGCCGCCGTACATCACCGGCACGCCCGGCTGGATGAGCTGCGTGACGCAGACTCCCGCGAGGATCTCCGCGTTCTCCTGCGCGAGCGTGGCGGCGAGGCTGCATGGCGCGGAGAGGCCCATCTGCGCCATCGGCCCAATGGGCACGGGGAGGTTCAGGCGCGCGGTCTCGAACAACACGTCCACCCCGTTGAACGGAAAGCGCAGCGGGCTGATCGGCTCCAGGAAGGGGTAACAGATCGGGAACTCGCGCGCCTCGCTCTCGCTCCCGCGCAGGGCGATGGTCATGTCCACGAGGTACTTCGCCGAGGCCCGGTCGTGGAACCAGAAGTGGATGGGCTTCGTGGTGTGCTTCAGCATCTGCGCCATCACTTCGATGCACTTGAGGGCTGGCGGCACGTCCTGCGGATCGGTCATCGCCCCGACGAGGTTGATGTGCTCCAGCGCATCGCCCATCCGGGAGGCCGTCGCCACGTCGGCGAGGACCGCAGGCCGGCGCTTGCCCCCGGGCCGGTCGATCCAGTGCGCCTCGCCCGCGATGCTGTTGTAGTTGCGCTCGCCGCAGCCGAAGCGCGCGGCCTTCGCGATGTCGCGGCCGTAGATCGCGAACTGCTTGCCCGCGGAGGCGATGCAGCGCTCGACTAGCTCAGCGGGAATGCGCACGCGCTGCGCATCGTGGTCCACCGTCGCGCCGGAGTCGGCGAAGCGACTGAGGACCTCGGGGTGAGGCAGGTGCACACCGACCTCGGCGAGGATGCTCAGTGAGGCCTCGTGGACGCGGGCGATCTGGTCGGCAGTGAGTAGCTGGACTCGCACGGACACCACACCTCACGCAAAGGTCGGCAGGTGTTCCCGATGGGCGGCGAGGAGGTCGTCGGCCAACACCTCCGCCGCCGGGAGATCGGGCACACTGCGGTCATAGAGCAACGCCTGCACCACGAGATTCCGGTCGCCGCGGATGGCCGCCTCCACGGTGATCTCCACCCCGTACAGCGCCTCCGTCACCCACGCGAGGATCCCCGGCGGCGTGGGCGGCAGCGCGGTTGGCAGGCAGCCGGCGGCGGTCGCGGCGACTGGCATCTCCAGCACGAAGCCCGGCGGGATCGCCTCCACCGTGCGGTTCGGAACGTTCATCGGGAAGACCTCGTGCCGGTCGCCGAGGATCGAGGCGATGATCGGCAGCAAGGCCTCGTGCTCGCCGAGCGTGCGCCGGAAGAGGCCCTCCTCGAGCGGCTCCTCGCCGCGGGCCTGGCGCTTGCGGCGCTCCCACGTGTCATCCCCGCCGCTGATGACCCGCAGGATCTCGTCCACGAGGGGCTGGCCGTAGGCGGCGTCGCGGAAGAAGCGCTCGGGGAAGAACTCGGCGACATGCCGGTCGAGCACCGCCGGGAACGCGCCATACGTGCGGTACAGTTCCCAAGAGAAGGGGTTGTCGCCGGGATCAAGGTCGGCCAGCATCGCGTCGATGCGCGGCCAGAGGCTCTTCCCCCCGTGCGTGAAGTGCGTGATCCACGTCAGGTGGTTCATGCCGACATACAGCGACCCGACCTCCCCGTACGGCACGCCGATCTTGTCGCAGAGGTAGCGCAGCGTGCCCTGCACGCCGTGGCAGAGGCCGACCACGTTCGCACGGGTGGCCTTGTTCACCGCGCGGCAGATGGCGGCCATCGGGTTGGCGTAGTTGAAGAAGTGCGCGTTCGGGCAGAGACACGCTACGTCACTGGCGATGTCGAGCATCGCGGGAACCTGCCGCAGCGCGCGCGAGATGCCGCCCGGGCCAACGGTGTCGGCGACCGGCTGGTAGATGCCATGCTTCAGCGGCACCTCGGCATCCTTGCGCCAGCCGTCGCGGCCGCCGACCGCGATGGTCGTCACGACGAAGTCCGCGCTGGGCAGTATGTCACACCGATCCGTCGAGGCCTGCACCGCGGCGTCCTGCCCCGTGTGCTGAACCATGCGCGAGACGAGCCCCTCCGGCACGGCAAGGGCCTCCTCGCTGATGTCCACCAGCCCGATGGTCCAGTTCGCCTCGATGCCTGAGGCGAGCAGATCGGCCACCAGGCCGGCCGTGAAGGACGCACTCCCTGCGCCGATGATGACGAGCTTGCGGTCGTCCACCTGATCCCTCCGTGTCATGCGATGGCGACGGCGCGTAGGCTTCGCTGCGAAGGGCCGAAGTCCTCCCAAGGCGAGGGCTTCGTGAGCGGCTTGGCGAAGGGGCACCCATGCAGAGATCGGTGACGCGAAGGGAGGCCGTGCAGACGATGGCACTCGGAGCCGCAACCCTCGGGGCCGGCAGCCTGGCGCGTACGTCGCGGGGTCAGGGCCGCCGGCCGAACGTCCTGTTCCTGTTCACCGACGATCAGCGCTTCGACACTATCCATGCGCCGGGCAACGAGGCGATCCAGACGCCGAACATGGACCAGCTCGTCGAGCGCGGCGTGTCGTTCACGCACTGCTACATCATGGGCTCGACCGTGCCGGCGGTCTGCATCTGCAGCCGCGCGTCGCTCATCACGGGCCGTCACCTCTACACCGCACCGCAGCAGCCGCGCGCGGACGATCACCTCGCCCTCTGGCCGCAGGTCTTCCGCGACAACGGGTACACGACGTTCGCGACGGGCAAGTGGCACAACGGGCCGTGGAGCTTCGCGCAGAGCTTCGCCGGCGGAGAGAACATCTTCTTCGGCGGGATGTCCGATCACCTCGAAGTGCCCGTCCACGACTTCGACCCCACCGGCAAGTACCCCGCCGAGGATCGGCAGATGGGCAAGTGCTTCTCCAGCGAGCTGTTCAGCGACTCGGCGATCCGGTTCCTCCGGGCGTATGAGGGTGACGCTCCGTGGTTCGCGTATGTCTCGTACACCGCGCCGCATGACCCGCGCATGGCACCGAAGGAGTTCGCCGACCTGTACCCAGCGGAGAAGGTGGAGCTGCCGCCGAACTTCCTGCCCGAGCATCCCTTCGACAATGGAGAGCTGCGCATCCGCGACGAGCTGCTGGCGCCCTTCCCGCGCACGCCGGAGGTCATCCGCGAGCATATCGCGGCGTACTATGCGATGGTCACGCACGTGGACTACTACATCGGGCGCGTGCTGGCGGCCGTCGAGGCGCGCGATGAGATGGACAACACGCTCATCATCTTCGCGGGCGACAACGGCCTGGCGGTCGGTCAGCACGGACTGCTGGGCAAGCAGAACCTGTACGAGCACAGCGTGAGGGTGCCGCTGGTCATGTGCGGCCCGGGCATCGCGGCAGGCCAGCGCAAGGACGCGCTCGTGTACCTGCATGACATCATGCCGACGACGTGCGAGCTGGCGGGGATTCCGATCCCGGAGACGGTGGAGAGCCGCAGCCTAACGCCGTTGTTGCGCGGGGAAGCGGGCGGCTACGAGTCGGTCTTCGGCGCGTACATGGACGTGCAGCGGATGGTGCGGAAGGGGCAGTGGAAGCTCATCCGCTATCCGCAGGTCAACGTCGCGCAGCTCTTCGACCTGCAGGCCGATCCGTGGGAGATGAGGAGCGTTGCCGACGACCCGCAGGACAGGGAGCGGGTCGAGGAGCTGACGGAGGAACTGCGCGGCTGGCAGGAGACGACGGGAGACAAGCTGCACTGCGATTGGTGACAGGCACCATTTGCCGCAGACGTACGCGGGAAATGGTGCCTGTCACCTATGGGCCTACCTGTTCCCCGCCGCCAAGCCGTTGTCGATCATATACCGGTAGCTGTCCTCGACGGCCTGCGTCATGTCCGTCGCGCAGGAATCGAGCTCGACGATCAGCCACTCGAGCACGTTCGGATCGGCGGCGGCGATGATCTTCGGCATGTCGAGGACGCCCTGGCCGACGGCGGTGTGCGGCTGGGGCGGGTCGATCATCCCGTCCTTGATGTGCAGCAGCGGCGCCCGGCCCTTCAGACGAGCGAGGGTCGTCGCCGAGTCAGGCCCACCGACGGCGACCCAGTAGACGTCAAGCTGCGCGAACAGGTCGGGGCACTTCTCGAGGATCACGTCCTCGGGGAGCGCGCCGTCCACCGGCTGGAACTCCGCCCAGTGGTTGTGCAGGCCCAGCCGGATGCCGGACTTGCCTAGGGCCTCGATGCCCGCGTTCAGGCGGTCGGCAGCGGCGAGGACGTTGTCCATCGTGTCGAGTGCACCGCCCGGCCCGGTCACGAGGCGCGTGTGGCCGAGGGTGTTGCACTCGTCGATGATCTGGTCAGCCGTCTCGGCCGTCGGGATGCCCCCGTGCGCGCTGCAGGCGACCATGCCGAGGTCGTCGATCATGTTCCGCACCTCAGCGGCCGGCATCCCGTGCAGGCCGGCGAACTCGACGCCCTTGTAGCCGATCTCCGCGACCTTCTTGAGCACCGCCGGGAAGTCTTCCGCAGCCCACTCCCGGAGGGTGTACAGCTGCAAGCCAATCGGTTTCATCCTGTGGACTCCTCGTTCGTGTGGTCACACCGGGCACAGCACGCTGTGCCCCTACCCTGCAATCCGTTACGTCACGTCTCGTAGGGGCGGCTCGTGAGCCGCCCACGCCGTATTCACTGCAAGGCCTTCAGCACCTCCAAGGCGAGGAGGTGATTCCCCTCCAGGTTGACGTGGACCCCGTCGGCCATGAACAGGCTGGGCTTGTCGGGGTGTGTACGGGTCGGCTCGTAGACGTCGAGGTAGGCGCAGCCCGTGTTCTCGGCAATGCGCTCTAGAATGGCGTTGTACTGCTCCAGCACCTCGGGTTTGCCGAAGAGCGAGGCGGAGCCGCGCGTCTGCAGCAGCTTCTCGGCATTCGGCTTCGTGATCTCGTAGACAGAGGAGGTCGAGGAGAGCAGCGTGATGCGCGCGCCGGTGTCGGTGCGGACCTTGTCGATGGTCTGGCGGAAGAGGGACTCGAACTCCTCAGGGGAGACCACGGCCTGCGTGAAGCCGGACCCGCTGGTGAGCTTGGTGTCGTTGTGGCCCAGGAAGATGAAGACGTGGCTCGGCTTCGGCTCGAAGAGGTTGTCGTACATCGACGCCCGGTACGCGGTCTTGTCGCCGCTGAGCCGCTGCCACACGCGGGTGATGTAGTCGCCGCCCACGCCGGCGTTCCTCACCGTCACCTGCTCGCCGCGCGCTTTCCGCAGCCAGAAGCCAACCTGGTCCACGTAGTTCCAGCCGCGATGGAAGTCCGTCAGCGAGTCACCGAGGAACAACAGGTGGGCTGTGGACTCCAGCGTCGTCTTGGCGGCCGCGTCCGCGAAGGCCCGGTACGTCTCCTCCCCCACCACGTCCACGTTCACGGTCGCCATCGCGCCGAGGTCCGCGACGACGAAGGCCAGCTCGCGGAGTTCCGTCTTGTCTGTCTGAACCGAGTAGGTCGCCGCGCCGTCCGGGTCGAGGGCGACCTCTTCGGTGCGAGGCGTATCGGGGTCACGGACGATGGCCGTGAGGCGGCCGTTCGCGAAGGGCTTCCCCCCCTCCGTGACACGCAGCGCGATCTCGATGCGTTCGCCGGCCTGGGCCATCACATACGGGGGATTGGCTCGGACCTCCCCCTCAGCGCGCCGAGTGACCTCCAGTGAGACGTCATCCAGACACGCCTGGGCGCCTTCGCCCTCAACGTTGATCGCCGCGGTCACGCGGTCCACGTTCACATCGACGGGTGTGAACTCGAAGGAGGCCTGCTGCCAGTCGTCGCTGAGGGCCAGGGGCTCGTCCTGCCACGCCCAAGTGTACGGTTCGAGGCCGGGCTTCTCGGGGCGGTAGTTGATGATGCCGAGGCGCAGGCTGCCCGTGCCCTTCGCCCACACCGACAGGCGGTAGCGCAGGCCGAAGGAGGCAGGAACCTGTATGTTGTGTATGCGGCCCCAGCACTTGCCGTCGGTGCTCTTCGCGGCCTCGAGCAGCGCCGCCCGCGAGCCCGAGTGTACCTGCGTCGGATCGGCGACGGACGCAATCTCACCGATCCAATACGAGGGCAGCGTCCATTGCTGGATCGCGCCATCGGTGACGCTCTCGAAGCCGGGGTTGCCGATGGGGTTGCTGCCCTGCCCGACGCTTAGCACACAGAGCAGCGCCAGAGCAAGCCCGAGTAACGCGGGGCGGCGCATCGTGGTCTCTCCGGAGCGTCAGAACGACAGCAGGCAGTGCCAGATGTAGACATAGCCCAGCGCGTCCACGTCCTCCCAGACGCGCTGGACCAGCTCGCGGTCGCCCTTGATCTCGGGGAGTTCCTTGAGCTTCTCCTGCCAGGGGACGCAGACGCCGGGCGGGCGCTTGGGCTGCTCGGCCTTCCGTTCGTCGCTCATCTCAGTACACCCCATACTCGCGGACGAAGTCGGTCATCGCCCGCATGTTCTCGATGCTGGTGTCGTCCTGCATGATGGCGCTGGCGTCGCAGATGTAGCCGCCGTCGCGGGCGACGCCGTCGATGACCTTGCGGCAGTGCTCCCGGACCTGGTCCGGCGTGCCGTAGCTCAGCAGGAAGTTCGGGATGCCGCCGCTGAGGCAGAAGCGATGGCCGAGCACCTCGTGCACCGCGAAGATGTCGTCCTGATCGACGTGGCAGATGATGCTGCCCGGCGGCAGCTCGGCGAAGGCCTTCAGGTGCGGGCGCCAGTTGCCCTCGGCGTAGAAGAGGACCTGGTGACCGCGCGAGATGATCTCCTCGATGATCGGTTTCAGCGTCGCCCAGTAGAGGCGATCGAACTGAGCAGGCGAGATGAACGGCACGCAGCCCCGGTGCATCCAGATGCTGATGGGCACGTTCTTGTCCGGGTCGGCGCCGGAGAGCGCGACCCAAGTGAGGTGCGGCATGAGAGCCTCGCAGGCGGCGAGGACCTTCTTCGGCCGCTCCCAGAGGTCCATCGTCAGCCCGATGAAGCCGCGCAGCTTGTCGGCGAGGATGTCAAAGGGCGCCTTGAGGATGCCGGCGATGGCGGAGACCGTGCCCGACTCCTTGCGCAGCCGGGCGGCCTGCTCGCCAAAGCCGCTGAAGTACTGCATCATCGCCATGCCGCCCTTGACGAAGGCGAGGTTGTTGCGGAAGGTGGCAGGGGAGCCAAGGGGCGCCACATCGGCCGAGACGCGCGGCAGCCAGACGTTGTAGAGGAAGCCGGTCGGGTCGTCGATCAGCGCGTCGTAGTCCTCGGGCTGCATGTAGGCACGTTCCTCGGAGGGCTCCTTGTACTGGAAGCCCACGTCGGCGTCGAGGCCGATGCCGGGGACGGCGTAGTACTGCGTACCTTGCGCTTCGGTCAGGCCGGTCCACACATACACCATGTTCCCCACAACCGCATCCCAGTCGAAGTCCGCGGCGCACTTGCAGGCCGCGTCGAAGGCCTTCTGGTAGTCGTGGGTCACTTCCTGGCACGTGTAGCCGGCGTACTTCGCGGTGAACTCCGCCACGAAGGGCCGGATCGGCACCTTGTCCGGCTTGCCGTTTCGCATCGCCGTCGTGTAGCGCTTCATGCGCTCCTGGTACAGCTGCTCCATGTCCTGTGCCATCGTGATCTGCCTCCCAAACCGACAGGCGAGGTTGCCTGCACTACCCGGCGAGTTTCTGCAGAAGCCACGCCATGTTCTGCCCGAGCGTCTTCATCGTCTTCACGCCCTCCTCGTCCCCTTCGACCTCCCCGATGTCGCGGCCGATACCCATGTTCCAGTAGACCGACCCGGGCACGATCATCTGCCCGATGAGGAAGTAGTGGTTGATCGAGTCGAAGGCGGGCACCGCCCCGCCCCGGCGGACCGCAACCACCGCCGCGCCGACCTTGCGCGCGAACAGGTCGTCGTTCGCCCGGGCGACGAAGAAGGCGCGGTCGCAGAAGCACTTGAGTTGCGCGCTCATGCCCGCGAAGTAGGTCGGCGAGGCGAGGATGATCCCGTCGGCCTCGGCCATCTTCGGCAGGCACTCGTTGACGATGTCGTCCTTCTGGGCGCACTGCCCGTCCTTGCTCTCGAAGCAGCGGTAACACGCGATGCAGCCCTTCAGGGGCTGCCCCGCCAGCTGGATCATCTCGGTCTCGATGCCCGCTGCGTTCAGCTCCTCGAAGACATGTTTCACCAACAGCGCGGTGTTGCCGTCCTTCCGCGCGCTTCCGTTGATGGCTACTACCTTCATGTAAGGCCTCCAGTACGTGATCGTCGTACGGCGGGGTCCTGTTCGTCCATCGTGGCTCGGAATCCTCGCCGAGCAGGAATCACATGGACCCGGGTCCAACCTGAGCGCGGGAGCAGCCGACCGGAGGAGCCTCTCGTGATTGCTGCCTGGAGCCTACTTGTGCTTACCGTCTCAGCGTCCGATCCAGCCCTCGCCGCGCAGAGCACCGTCTATGTGTCGCCGAAGGGTGATGACGGCTGGTCCGGGGCGCTGCAGGCGCCGAACGCCGAGGGTACGGACGGCCCTCTGCGGTCGCTGGGCAAGGCGCGCGACGTGGTCCGTGTCTTCGACCGGAACCTCGACCGCAAGGTGATCCTGGCGGGCGGTGTCTACTACCTCGATGCGCCGCTGCTCCTCGGGCCGGAGGACTCGGGCACACCCGAGCATCCGGTCGTCTGGATGGCCCAAGAGGGCGAGACGGTCGTGCTGAGCGGCGGGCAACCGATTGCGGGGTGGACGCAAGGCGAAGGCGACGTCTGGAAGGCCTCCGTCCCAGAGGCCGGAGACGGGCAGTGGCGCATCCGGCAACTGCGCGTAGGCGACGAGATGCAGACGCTCGCGCGGCACCCAAACGCGGTGCCGGACGAGCCGTACAAGGGCGGCTGGCTGTTCGCCCGGCCGAAGCTGAACGAGGCGGGGGCCTTCGGGTCCACGGTCGCGAACATCCACACGCCGGGGGATTGGATCGAGTGGGAGATCGACACACCCGTCGCCGGTAGCTACGCGCTGTGGGTGTACTACGGCGCGCTCAACGCCCCCTTCGGCCGGACCGACATGGCCGGGCGGACGACGTTTCAGATCGACGGGGGCGAGGACATCACGCTGGAGAGCCTACCGGACACGGGTGGCTGGCAGACGTTCGCGTGGTCGCGATGCGCGACGCTGCCGCTGACCCAAGGCAAGCACACGCTGCGGTGGACCAACCGGCAGGGCGGCGGAATCAACTTCGATGCCTTCGCCATCTGCGACGACCCGAACTGGACGCCACAGGGCACGAACCTCGCTCCGCCCGCCGAAGGTCGCCACCTCACCGTCATCCAGGCCGAAGCCTGGAAGCAGGCGCAAGGGCGCGAGATGACCCGCGACCTGACTTTCCCCGCGAGCCCAGACAGGCTGCCGTTCGCGGAGGGCGACATCCCGCGCGGCTGGGACCTGACGGGCGCGGATGTGATGATCTTCCCCGCCTGGGGTTGGGTCGGTGGCCCGATCCTGGTCGGCGGCGTGGACTGGGCTGAGTGTGTCCTCACCTTGACCGGCCAGAACGTCCAGCAGAACGTGGAGCGCGGGAACCGCTACTACCTGCGCAATGTGCGCGAGGCCCTCGACCAACCCGGCGAGTTCTTCGCCGACGATCAGGCCGGCGAGCTGCTCTACATTCCGAGGAGCGCCGACTTCGAGGAGCAGGGCGTCGTCGCACCCCGACTCGACCGCCTCATCGAGGTTCGCGGCAGCACCGAAGACGACACCTGGCCCGAGTACATCCACTTCCGCGGGCTGAGCTTCAGGGACACGACCTACTCGCCCGGGATCAAGTCGCTCTACCAGGACGAGGACGCGGCCGTGTGGATCGATCACGCGCGTGACATCGTGATCGAGGGCTGCACCTTCAGCCAACTGGGCGGCAACGCGGTGAAGTTCGCGGTGAACTCGACGCGCTGCAAGGTGCTGGGGTGCAAGATCACGCACATGGGCGGCGGCGGGGTCATCATGGTCGACGATACGGCCACGCAGCCGACGGACTGCACCGTCGCAGGCTGCGAGATGAGCTTCCTGGGGCGGATCTACAAGCACGTCGCGGGAGTGTATGTCACCACGGGGAGCGGGCACCGCGTCGCGCACAACACGATCACTGATGTCCCGCGCTACGCAGTGTCCTTCAAGTCCTATGGGCCGAACGCGGTCTCGCATGACAACATCGCCGAGTACAACGAGATGCTGCGCACGAACCTGGAGACCAACGACACGGGCGCCATCGAGACCCTCGGCCGCGACCAACAGGCCAGCGGCAACGTCATCCGCTACAACCTCATTCTCGACGTGGTCGGGATGAAGCACCTGCCCGAGGGCGGGATCATCAGCCCCTTCTACACGTGGGGCGTGTACCTCGATGACTACAGCAGCGGCACTCAGGTGATCGGCAACATCGTCGCGCGGACGTACCGGGGTGGGTATCACAACCACCTGGGCTTCGACAACGTGGTAGAGAACAACGTGTTCGTGGACGGCCTCCTGCAGCAGGCGGAGTACAACGGCGCGGCCGAGATGCGCAACAACGTGTTCCGCCGCAACATTGTGGTCTGGTCGAACGCCGAGGCGGCCTACATGCGCTCGGGCGGCTGGGATCGCGCCGTCCTTCGGGAGTGCGACGGGAACCTCCTGTGGAGCGCTGCCGAGGACCTTGCCCAGAGCACTCGCGGCCTCACCCCCGAGGGCGCCTGGGTGCAGTGGCTCGCAGGGGGCTTCGACACACACTCGCGGATCGCCGACCCGCTCTTCATGGACGCCGCGCACGACGACTACCGCCTGCAGCCTAACTCGCCCGCCATTGGGCTTGGCTTCGAGCCGATCCCCGTGGAGCGTATAGGCGTCGGGGGCTACCGCGCAGAAGAATGGCGCTGAGCCGTTCGTGCCGTCGCCGTTCTCCTGAACTGCGCAACTCCGCATCTCCCCGACTCCGGCCGTCACCATTGACACTCACCAGCGTATCCACTACAATCTCGCGCAATCTGGGCAACCAAAGACTGTGACAGGGAGTAGTAGGCGGAGGACGGGTCACAGAGAGGCCGCTATCGCTGAGAGGCGGCCATCCCGAGACCGCTGAAACTCGCCCTTGAGTCGCGTACCGAACGGTCCTGCGCAGGCCGGACCCAGTAGGTTACGACGGAGCGCCCACCGTTACCTGGGCGGCGGTATCGGGGCGATGTCCGGCCCTCGTACCGACTGAGCGGGTCCCGGCGGATGGGACCAAGAAGAGTGGTACCGCGGAAGCCATCGGCCTCCGTCTCTTCAGAGAGACGGGGGCTTTTTGCTAGGTGATGGGTGATGGGTGACGGCAGAGGCGGATGGCAACGGACGGCAAGGAGCGACAGGCTATGACAGACCGGGTGCTGATCTTCGACACGACGCTGAGGGATGGCGAGCAGTCGCCGGGCGCGAGTATGGACCGCGACCAGAAGCTGACCCTCGCCAAGCAGCTTGCGCGGCTGAAAGTGGACGTGATCGAGGCGGGCTTCCCGATCTCCTCGCCGGGCGATTTCAACGCCGTCCGGGAGATCGCGCAGACCGTGCGGGGGCCGATCATTGCGGGCCTCGCGCGGGCGCGGGAGGAGGATATCGACGCCGCCTGGCGGGCGGTCCAGTCGGCGGAAAGGCCCCGCATCCACACTTTCGTGGGCACGAGCGACATCCACGTGAAGTACCAGCTGCGCAAGACCCATGACGAGGTCCTGCAGATGGCGGTCCACGCCGTGGAGTTCGCCAAGGCGCGCTGCGCGGATGTCGAGTTCAGCCCGATGGACGCCACGCGGACCGATCGGCCGTACCTCGTGGAGGTCGTTGCAGCGACGATCGCCGCCGGTGCCACCACGGTGAACATCCCGGACACCGTCGGCTACACGACGCCGTGGGAGATGCACGACCTCATTACCCACCTGCGCGAGAACGTGCCGGGCATGGACGCCGTGATCATCTCCGTCCACTGCCACGATGACCTGGGCCTCTCGACCGCCAACTCGCTGGCGGCGGTGCACGCGGGCGCGCGGCAGGTGGAGTGTGCGGTGAACGGGCTGGGCGAGCGTGCGGGGAATGCGTCGCTGGAGGAGATCGTGATGGGCCTGAAGACGCGCCGCGGCTTCTTCGGCCTCGAGGTGGGCACCGAGACGAGCGAGATCATGCGCACGAGCCGCATGGTGAGCAGCTTCAGCGGCTTCCTTGTTGCCCCGAACAAGGCCATCGTCGGCGACAACGCCTTCAGCCACGAGTCGGGCATCCACGCCGATGGCGTCATCAAGGAGCGCACGACCTTCGAGATCATGGACCCGCAGGACGTCGGGATCTCGGAGAGCGCCATCACGCTCGGACCGCGTTCGGGGCGCGCCGCGCTGAAGAAGCGGCTGGACGATCTGGGCTACCCGGTCGAGAGCCCCGAGAAGCTGGACGTCATCTACCAGCGCTTCCTGGCCTTGGCCGACCGCAAGAAGCAGGTTCACGACGAGGACCTCGCGACCCTGATGCAGCTCAACGGCGCCGCCAGCGCGGGCACGTACAGCATCGTCTCGCTGAACGTGGTGGCCGGGACGACGACGCCCACCGCAGAGGTCACGCTGGAGCGCGACGGGGAGGAGATGCGCGGTTCGGGCGTGGGGAACGGACCCGTGGAGGCCGTCTGCTCGGCCATCGATGCGGCCACAGGTCTGAGCGGCACGCTGGAGGACTTCTCCGTCCACGCCGTCACGCGCGGCCGGGATGCGATCGCGCAGGCGCGCATTCGCCTCGTGATGGAGGACCGCGAGGCCATCGGCCGCGGCGCGGATGTGGACACCATGCTCGCGAGCGCGAAAGCCTACCTGAATGGCGTCAACAAGCTCATCGTCGCCGAGCGCAAAGCGAAGATCGATGAGGTGTGAGGGACGGCAGGAGTGTAGGAGAGCAGGAGTTTCGGAGTGTAGGAGAACGGCAAGGCCATGCGAAGGCGGGAGTTCGTGCGGGCGATGGGGGGAGCGGCCCTTGCGGCAACAGCCGGGGCACAAGTGACGGCACGTGCGGCCGGTGAGCCGTTTGAGGGGAGGTACTTCGCGGGGGAGGGGGACGTAGAGTATCTGCGACTGCTGGAGACGGCGGCGCGGATGTACCACCCCGATCCCGAGCTGCAGAACATCCCCATGCTGTACGCCCCCCAATGGAACGGTTTCGTGGAGGGGCCGACGTGGGGCGCCTGGTGGATTCAGAACAGCTATGGGCCGAGCTACTGCGCGCTGCCGTTCCTCACGGAGCCGTACACCACGTTCCTGCAGAACGCCCAGGACCTCTGGTTCAGCCAGATGGGGGACGGGCAGCGGAAGGGCGTGCACGACTGGGTGGCGCCGGATGGCTGCCTGTGCGACGCGGCGGCGCCGAACTGGATCGTCTACAAGCAGGGCGACGGCCGGATCGACATCCACGACTGGGGGATGGAGTTCACCGCAGCGGGGATCGTGCTGCAGGCGGAGCTGCTGCTGATCAGCCGTGACCGTGAGGCCATCGCGCGTTACCTGCCGAAGCTCGAACGCTGCGCCAACTTCATCGAGGGTCGGCGCGATCCGAAGACGAACCTCTTCCTGGCAGGGCCGGCCGGGAATCTGCTGGCGCCGAGCTACGCCGGTTGGCTGAAGCCGGACGGCACGTATGGCCAGGCCTACCTCGCCGGGCTTTCCATCACCTACATCGCGGCGCTGGGTCGGCTCATCGAGCTGGAGAAGCTCGTCGGTCGCGCGGAGCAGGCAGCCCTCTACGACGAGCGCCGCCGCCTGGCGCGCCAGGGCCTGCCTGCGCTCACGACCGATGAGGGCTACTTCCTCAAGTACCTGGACCCGGACGGCACGCGCCACGGCGTGTACGGCGCAGAGCAGCACGGCTACTTCGAGGCGGTCTGCAACCACGACGCGGTGGCGTTCCGCGTGGTCGATGATGCGCAGGCGGCGCGCATCTATGACAAGATCGCCTCGATCCCCGGCCTGCGCCCGCATGATGTGATTATCACCAACTGCCCCTCGCTCGATGACATGTACGTGCCGCCTACGGGCCTGTGGGAGTTCGGCCGGTGGGTGAACGGCGGCCACTGGACGACGTGCGAAGCGCGGATGATCCTCGCGTACTACCGGCTCGGTAAGCACGACGATGCGCGGCGGTCCATGGAGCATATCCTGAAGTTCGCGCGCACGTTTCGGATGGACAACAACCTGGTGGACTTCGGCGCGAACGTCTACCAGCCCAATGAACCGATCAACTGCGTATACGACACGTGGGGCGCACCCTCCGCGTTGATCCGAGGCCTGTTCGAGTATCTCTACACCGCCGAGGGGGTCACGCTTCTCCCTCACATTCCGCCGGCGATCACCCGGCTTGAGCAGCGCTTCCCGATCCGTCTGGGTGACAAGCGGGTCTACCTGGCGACGGTGGGCTCCGGTGAGGTCACGTCGGTCTGGGTGAACGGGAAGCGGTGGAGAGCGCACGATCGCGCGTCCGTGCGGCTGCCGTATGACGAGACGCCCGGTCTCGCGCAGGTCACCATCTGCCTCGGTGGCGCGACGCGCCCCGGGGCACCGTTAGGTGTGCCCGCGTCTCCCGACCCCGTACCGCCGCCGGGCGACCCCTTCTGGGACCTGACGGCGTATGCCGCGCTGACGGCGGACAACCAACGACCTTTGCGCCTCGGCGCCAACAGCGGCAGCGGGAACCAGTTCCTCGGCCTCATGGGCCGCGCACGAATCTGGGGGCGGGCGCTGGGGGAGGAGGAGATGGCGGCACTCGCCGCCGATCCGGCGCGCACGCTGGCAGGCGATCCCAGTCTGATCGCGGACTGGGTGCTTGGGCAGACGCGGGACGGCCTCTGCCCGAATGCGGCGGGCGGGGACCTGAGCGCGAAGGTGGTCGGCAAGGTCGAGGTAACGGAGGCGGGCGTCCGCCTCACGGGCGAGGGCTACCTGGAAGTGGCGTTCGACTCGCGCCTGGAGCCGCGCGGCGCCTACACGCTCGATGCATGGATCTGCCCGGACCAGCTACCCGACATGGGGGCGCGGATCATCGACAAGGTGACGGCGGGCGTGGATGACGGCTACCTGCTGGACACGTGCCCGGGGAACTCGCTGCGGCTAATCACGGAGCAGGGGCACGCCGCCTACGATGCGAGGCTGAAACCCGGCGAGTGGGTGCATCTCGCGGGCACGTTCGACCCGCGCGGCGAGCTGCGGCTCTACCTCAACGGCAAGCTGGTCGCCTCAACACCGGCGAAGAAACCCGCAGGCCCGCAATGGGCGCGGTGGGGCGTGTTCTGCGAGCGGCTGCGGCAGGCGGGGCTGGAGGACAGCTATGAGGCGCAGCACGCGAGGTTGGTCGTGGACTACGTGCGCGTGATCCACGAGCGCGAACGGCTGATCGCCGAGGGCCAACTGCCGCCCCTCCCGCCCGTCTCGCAGCACGCCGCCGACCGGAGCTACGTTGAGGCCGCGACGCGGCTGGCGCAGGGGCTGGAGACGGTTCTGGCCTCGTACGAAGGCTCCGAGGATGAACGGAAGCGGGCGGTTGCGGCGATGTGGAAGGAGTGCAGTAGAGCGTCCGGCTAGGCGAGGGTGCCCGTGACGGAGTGCGGGTCAGCCGAGGCGAGCTTCACCGAAGCGATGCTGCCGCGCAATGCTGTTGGCGCTGCGAAGCGCACTCGCAGGTAGTTGTCGCTCATCCCGATGAGGTAGCCCTCCTCGGTGAGGGGCTCCTCCACCACCACGTCTACCGTCTCCCCCAGGTTCTGCTCGGCGAACGACAGGCGCATCTCGGCGGAGAGCTTCATCAGCTCGCGGCTGCGTTCGCGCTTGAGATCGGGGCGCACCTGGTCCGGCATGTCGGCGGCGCGCGTGCCGGGCCTTGGTGAGTACGCGAACACGTGCAGGTAGCTCAGCGGCAACCCGGCCAGGAAGGCCCGCGTCTCCTCGAAGTGCGCGTCCGTCTCCCCGGGGAAGCCGACCATCACATCCGTGCCGATCCCCGCGAGCGGGCTGGCCTCCCGGATGCTCGCGACGAGGTCGGCGTACTGCTGCGCGTCGTAGGGCCGGCCCATGGAGCGCAGGATCGCGTCCGAGCCGCTCTGCAGCGGGATGTGCAGGTGCCGGCAGACTCGCGGGTGGCGCGCGATGAGGTCGATGATGCCTTCGGCGACTTCGCATGGCTCGATGGAGGAGAGGCGGAGGCGCCCGAGGGCGGGAACCTCACACAGCCAGCGCGCTAGCTCCTCCAGGTCCACGTACTCCTCCGGGAGGTCGCCTCCGTACCAGCCAAGGTGCACGCCGATGAGCACGACCTCGGGATGCCCGGCGGCGACGAGCTTCTCGACCTGCTGGACGACCTGCACGGGAGGCACGCTCCGGCTCGGGCCGCGCGCCTGGGGGATGATGCAGTAGGCGCAGTGGGCGTCGCAGCCCTCCTGCACCTTCACGAACGCGCGCGTGTGCCCGGCGAAGGACTCGATCAGCCGCTCGCCGTGCGGGTCGCCCTCCTCCTCAGCCTCGGCGAGGTCCGAGCCCGGCGGCACGTGGGCAGCGATGGTCTCCTTCTCCGTGTTGCCGAGAACGATGTCGATCTCCGCGATCTCGGCGACCTTCTCCGGCGCCACTTCCGCGTAGCAGCCGGTCAGCACGACGACCGACCGAGGGTTGCGGCGCTTGCCCTGCCGCGCCAGCCGTCGCGCGTCGCGATCGCTCTTCGCCGTGACCGTGCAGCTGTTGACGACATACAGGTCGGCGACCTCGTCGAACTCGACGATGTCGTACCCTCGCCGCATGAGCTGCTCGCGGATGCGCTCGCTATCGTACCGGTTGAGCTTGCACCCGAGCGTGGTGATGGCGGCTTTCTTGCGCATGGGGGAACGGTTCCTACCCCCCTGCCCCCCTTCCTTCAGAAGGGGGGAACGGCAGGGGATGAGGTTCGCGTTCCGTCTTCCAGAGGAAGGGGGAGTCTGCGCCCCGGAGATCCTACCCCCTAGCGTCTCCCCCCTTCTGAAGGAAGGGGGGAACGGCAGGGGACGAGGTTCGCGTTCCGCCTTCCGGAGGAAGGGGGAGTCTGCGCCTCGGAGGTCCTACCCCCTATCGTCTCCCCCCTTCTGAAGGAAGGGGGGCAGGGGGGTAGGAGCCGTCTCACCGACCTTCTCGACCCTCACCGCGCAGGCCTTGAACTCCGGGATGCCTGCCTTCGGGTCGAGGACGGGGTTGGTGAGGACGTTCGTCGGGCTCTCGCGGAAGTGGAAGGACATGAAGATCGTGCCGACGGGCGAGCGCCGCGTGAAGGTGGCTCGCGCCGTGACCTCGCCGCGACGGGAGACGACCCGCACCATCTCGCCGTCCTCGATGCCGAGGTTCTGGCCGTCCTGCGGGCTCATCTCCACCAGTTCCTCGGGCGCGACGTCGTCGATTCCCTGCGAGTGGTGCGTCCTCATGCCCGTGTGGTAGTGGTACAGGCGCCGGCCGGTGGTCAGCACCAGCGGGTACTCTTCGTCCGGCAGTTCCGCCGGCGGCTGGTGGTGCACGGGCATGAACTTCGCCTTGCGGTCGGTCCACAGGTCCGCGTGCAGGAACTTCGTGCCCGGGTCAGCGGGCGTGCGGCACGGCCACTGGAGGCCGGTCTTCTCGATCCGCTCGTAGCTGATCCCCGCCATCGTCGGCGTGAGACGCGCGATCTCGTTCCACGTGTCCTTGGCGTTGCCCGAGCCGATGTCCTTCCCCATGCGCTTCGCCAGTTCGCAGATGATCCACGTATCGGGCTTCGACTCGCCCGGCGGCAGCACGGCCCGTCGCACGCGCTGCACGCGGCGCTCGGTATTGGTGAACGTACCGTCGGTCTCGCCCCAGCCTGTCGCCGGCAGCACCACGTGCGCCAGCGCCGACGTCTCGCCCGGGAAGTTGTCCTGCATCACCAGGAGATCAAGCCTCTCGAGGCAGTGGCGCGCGTGGTTCACATCGACGTCCGTCAGCAGCGGTTGCTCGCCCATGAGGTACAGGCACCGGATCTGCCCCTCGCCCATCCTCAGGATGGCCTCGGTGTGCTTCAGGCCAATCTCCGCCGGCATGTCGCAGCCCCAGGCCTCGCCGAACTTCGCCTGCACCGCCGGATCATCCATCCTCTGGTAGCCGGTCAGCACGTTCGGCAAGCCGCCCATGTCGCACGCGCCCTGCACGTTGCTCTGCCCGCGAAGGGGGTTCACGCCCGCGTTCTCGCGGCCCACGTTGCCGGTCAGCAGCGCGAGGTTCGCAATGCTCTGTACGTTGTCCGTGCCGCAGGCGTGCTGCGTGATGCCCATCGTGTAGCAGATCGCCGCGCGCTCGGCTTCGCCGAACTCCCGAGCAGCGTTGATGATGTCCTCGGCCGGGATGCCGGTGATCTCCGCCACGCGCTCCGGCGGGTACTCGGCGACGACCGCCTTCAGCTCCTCCAAGCCCTCGCAGCGCTCCGTCGCGAACTGCTCGTGGCAGAGCCCCTCCTTGATGATGACGTGCATCATCCCATTGAGCAGCGGGATGTCCGTGCCGACGCGCAGGGGGAGGTACGTCGTCGCCAAGTCGGCCAGCTCGGTGCGGCGCGGGTCGGCCACGATCAGCTTCGCGCCCTGCTGCACGGCCTTGCGCACGCGGAGGGCGAGCACCGGATGCGTCTCCGTCATGTTCGTCCCGATCGCGAGGATGCACGGGGCGTTCTGGAGCTCGGCGATCGAGTTGGTCATCGCGCCGGCTCCGAGCGTGGTCGCCAGACCGGCGACCGTGGGAGCGTGACAGTTCCTTGCGCAGTTATCGACCGTGTTCGTGCCAATCACTGCGCGCATGAACTTCATGAAGAGGTAGTTCGACTCGTTCGTGCAACACGAGGAGCACCACCCGGCGAAGGCGCCCGGCCCGCTCTCGGCGAGAGTCTGCTTCATGCGCGTCGCGACGTACTCGAGCGCCTCATCCCAGGTCGCGGGCTGAAGCTCCCCGTTGCGGCGAATCAGCGGCGTGGTCAGTCGGTCGGGGTGATGCGGGAAGTCGTAGGCGTACCGCCCCTTCACGCACAGGCTGCCCCGGTTGGCCGGGCTGGCATGATGGGGCTCCACGGCGACGATTCGGCCATGGCGGACGAGCAGGAACATCCCGCAGCCGACGCCGCAGTGGGAGCAGGTGGTCCGCACGCGCACAAAGTCGTGGGTTCGTCCGCACCCCAGGCGCTTCCTGTCCACCAGCGCACCGACCGGGCACGTATCGACGCAGTGCCCGCACAGCACGCACGGCGAGTCCATCAGCGTGCCGCCGAGGAACGTACTGACAACGGACTCCGACCCGCGACAGGCGACCGTCAGCGCGTTGGCGCCCTGGACCTCGCTGCAGATTCGCACGCAACGCTCGCAGAGAATGCACTTGTCGTAGTCGCGGACGATGAACGGGTTGTCCTGCTCGTTGACCTCGAACTTCGGCTGACGGGGCTTCTGCGGGAAGTCCACGCCATACTCATACGCCAGGTCCTGCAACGCGCAAGCGCCATTGGCCTCGCAGCGCAGGCAGTCGTTCGGGTGCTCGGTCAGCAGCAGCCTGATGACCGTCCGGCGGATGTCCTCGATCTCCTCGGTACTCGTGCGGATGACCATGCCGTCGCGCACCACCATGCAGCACGAGGGCTGCAGGCCCCGCGCGCCCTCGATCTCGACGAGGCACAGCCGGCACTGCCCCGTCGGCGCCAGCCGCCGGTCGTAGCACAGGTTCGGGATGCGCACCCCGTTCCGGAGCGCGACCTCCAGGATCGTCTCCCCCTCCCGAGCCTCGTACACACGATCGTTGATCGTGACCTGCATCAGGGTCCCTCAACCGGCAGTTCGTCGCCCCACGCGGGGGTTGTTCTCAGCCTCTCAGCACCGCGTCGAACTTGCACTTCTCGAAGCACTGGCCGCACTTGATGCAGAGCGTGGGGTCGATGGTGTGCGGCTGCTTCTTCTCGCCGGTGATGGCGTTGACGGGGCAGACCTTCGCGCAGGCCATGCAGCCGACGCACTTCTCCGAGTCGATTCGGAAGCTCAGCAGAGCCTTGCAGACACCGGCTGGACAGCGCTTCTCGACGATGTGGGCCTCGTACTCCTCACGGAAGTGCATGATCGTCGAGAGCACGGGATTGGGCGCGGTCTGCCCGAGGCCGCACAGCGACCCGCGCTTCACGTTCTGGGCGAGGGCCTCGAGCTGCGTCAGATCATCGACGCTTCCCTCGCCCCGCGTGAAGCCATCAAGCGTGTCGTGCATCTGCTTGGTGCCGATGCGGCAAGGCACGCACTTGCCGCACGATTCGCTCATCGTGAACGCCAGGAAGAAGCGGGCAACGTCGACCATGCACGTGCGGTCGTCCATGACGACCAGACCGCCGGAGCCCATGATGGCCCCGATGCTCTGCAGGGACTCGTAGTCGATTGGCAGGTCCAAGTGCTTCGCCGGCACACATCCGCCGGACGGGCCGCCCATCTGCGCCGCCTTGAAGTCCCGGCCCTCGTGCATTCCGCCGCCGATCTCGAAGATCACCTGGCGGAGCGTTGTGCCCATGGGCACCTCGACCAGGCCGTTGTTCTGCACCTTGCCGGTCAGGGAGAAGATCTTCGTGCCCTTGCTCTTCTCCGTGCCCATGCCGGCGTACCAGGCGGCCCCGTTGAGGATGATGGGTGGGACGTTCGCGAAGGTCTCGACATTGTTGATGTTGGTGGGCTTGCCGAACAGGCCCGACTGGGCCGGGAAGGGCGGGCGCGGGCGCGGCGTTCCCCGACGCCCCTCGATGGACGTGATGAGCGCCGTCTCTTCCCCGCAGACGAATGCCCCAGCCCCCTCCTTGATGTGGACGTGGAAGCTTAAGCCGGTGCCGAGGATGTCCTCGCCTAGCAGGCCCAGCGTGCTGGCGTCCGCTAACGCCTTCCCCACGTGCTCGATCGCGAGGGGATACTCGGCCCGCACGTAGATGTACGCCTCGGAGGCTCCCATGGCGTAGCCCGCGATCAGCATGCCCTCGAGAACGCTGTGCGGCGTGGCCTCCAGCAGGCTCCGGTCCATAAACGCACCCGGGTCCCCCTCGTCGCCGTTGCAGATGACGTACTTCGGGAAGGTCGCCGCCTCGCGCACGAACCGCCACTTCACACCGGTGGGGAAGCCTGCGCCGCCCCGGCCTCGCAGGCCGGCGTCGGTCACTTCCTGGATGATCTGCTCGGGCGACATGTCCTCCAGGGCCTTGGCCAGCGCCTCGTAACCGCCCATGCCGATGTAGTCGTCGATCGAACTGGGCTCGATCTCACCATTGAGGGCGAACACGATCCGTTGCTGCCCGGCATAGAACCGGATGTCCTTCTCCAGCGGCACGTGCTCCCCCGTCAGGGGGTCGGTGTACAGGAGCTTCTCCACCACCTCGTCGGCCTCCAGCGTGCTCGCGACCACCGTCGGAACATCCTCCGCTGTCACCCGCTGGTAGAACACGCCCGGCGGGTCTACGACGACGATCGGACCGCGCTGACAGTACCCCTGGCATCCCGTCGGCATCACCTGCACAACGTCGGTCAGGCCCTTCCGCGCAAGTTCGGACCGGAAAGCGGCTGTCACGTCCAGCCCCCCACAAGCCCGGCAGCCCGTGCCATTGCAGATCGTCACCCGTTTGCGGTACCTGCGACGCGCCTCCTGGGCCGTCCCGCGCAGCCGGGCCAGGTCCTTAGAGCTGCGAATCCTGGTCACCCCGGTCATGGCTGGACCTCCGGCGCGGCGTTGCCGTCCGTGTACATGTCGATGACCGCCAGGGTCTTGGCCTCGTCCAGATGCCCGTAGTATCTGCCGCCCACAACTATCACCGGCGCCAGCGCGCACGCTCCCAGGCACGCCACCGTCTCCAGGGTGAACATCAGGTCGGGGGTCGTCTCCCCCTCCCTGATCCCCAGTCGCTCCTCCAGAGCACCCAAGATCTCAGAGGCGCCCCCCACGTGGCAAGCCGTCCCGCGACAGACGAGGACGATGTGCCTGCCGCGGGGCTTCAGGTGGAACTGCGCGTAGAAGGTTGCCACGCCGTACACGCGCGCCCAGGGCACGCGCAGCTCATCCGCGATCTGCGCCAGGACGCTCTCGGGGAGGTAGCCGTAGACTTCCTGCGCACGCTGCAGGGCCGGGATGACGGACATCTCGTTGCGGGGGAGGCCTTGCAGCGCGTCCTCGAGCAGCGACAGGTCAGCCCCGTCGTCGGGGCGACGGAGTTCGCCCGGGCCGCCCTTGCGCCAGCGGCGGGCGAGTGGGTCCTTCATCGGCATGGGGGCGCTCCGTTCCAAGGCCAACGCACAACTCGTTCGAGGCCAACACCCGCAAGCGGACCGCGTGTTCGGCAGGACCTGCTGGGTGTCCTCCTGGTCGCGGGTGGGCAGACGGCGAGAGAGCCGGGCACTCCTGCCCGGCCCTCGTGCACGGACGTTCGCTCTATCGATGTTCACCCGACCGGGCGCTTGGTGACCTTGCCGGCCTTCAGGCAGGAGACGCAGGCATTGATGCGCTTGTTCTGCCCGCCCACCACGGCGCGAACGCTCTGCAGGTTTGGCTTCCATGTACGTCGGCTCCGGCGGTGCGAGAAACTCACCCAGTTGCCGCGCGCCGGGCGCTTGCCACAGACTTCGCAGACCTTCGGCATCTCATACACTCCCTCACGGTGCGCTCGTCGGCCGCCGCTCGCCTGCCGAGGCAGACCGCCGCGCACCGGGCCACCATCGTGGCTCGTCCCGTAGAACACGAGCCCGCGGCGCGGAAGTCTTGCCATCCCGCGCCACGGGTGCGTATAATAGCACATCGCGCCGCGCGTGTAAAGCAAGCACGCTGCCGCGCAACGCCCGGCACCAGGCAGCACATGCGACCTGTCCTACAAGCGCCCTATCTCCCTCCCCCTCCCGAGTACACAGAGACGCCGCGCCCGGATCGCATCTCGGGGCTGGCCCTTCTGCGAGGGGTCTTCCTATCCACGGGGAGGGTCCGCAGCGCGACCGACTCCGGGCTGATCGCTGCCGGGGCGGGGTTCATCGTGCTGTTCTCGGTGTCGTCGCTGGTGGCTTACACGATCGTCTACCTCGCCGGCAAGCTGATTGCGGCCGTCCCGCTGGTGGCGATCTACACCTACACGCAGCCCCCTGCCTACCCGGACCCGTATGTCGGCTGGCGGATCGCCGTCCACGGCGTCCGTTTCCTGGCGTTCCTTTCGCTTCTGCGCCTGAGCCCCATTGCCGGATACCACGGCGCCGAGCACAAGGTCGTCAACGCTATCGAGCAGACGGGCGGCGTGGAGGAGAACGTGGTGCGCAGGATGCCGCCACAGCACTTGCGCTGCGGCACGAACCTGCTGGCCGGGATCGCGCCGCTGCTACTGGCCTTTACGCCGGACGTGAGAATGTCGCCGTGGCTGCTCCTCGGCCTGCTGGTTGTGGGCGTGACCTTCCGGCGGCAGATCGGGTGGGTCGTGCAGACCGTTTTCACCACCAAGGAGCCGTCCCCCGCGCAGCTTCGCGCCGGCATCGAGAGCGGGCGGACGTTGCTCGAGCGTTGGCGCAACACGCCGCCTCGACCCGACTCGCCCATCGAGCGTCTCTGGCGGCGCGGCCTCCCGCAGGTAGGTCTGGGGCTGGCCGTCGGGACGGCGATCATGCACTACGGCGACTTCGCGGTGTACTGGTTGATGCGACAGGGGTTGTAGTAACGGCGGCCACGGGCGGGCCGCCCTGCCATCAACGACGTTTGCGAACGGAGCGACTCTTGCTGCCACCGGATCGTCTTGCGACTTCTGCACCCGGGAGGCTCTGCCTCTTCGGGGAGCATCAGGACTTCCTGGGTCTGCCGGTGATCGCGCTCGCGGTAACGCGCGAGATCGCGTTCATGGGCGCGCGGCGCGAGGACAGCCTGTTCAGCATCGATCTGCCCGACATCGACGACCGCGACGAGATCGACCCCGGCAACGAGTTGACATACCGCCACCGACGGGACTACCTCCGCTCCGCAGTGAACGTGCTGCGTCGCGAGGGGCTGCGCTGTCGGTACGGCTACGATATCACGGTGCGAGGCAACATCCCGATCAACGCGGGTTGCGGGAGCTCGTCGGCAATGCTCAATGCCTGGATCGCTTTCCTGGCGGTCTCTCAGAGCGACGCCTTCCCCCGCGATCCGGTGACGGTCGCGCGGCTGGCGCACCGTGCTGAAGTCATTGAGTTCAACGAGCCCGGCGGGATGATGGACCACTACACCTCGGCCCTCGGCGGGCTACTGCACATCAGGACCGAGGGAGAGATCGAGTGCACGCGCCTCCCGGCGATGCTCGAGGGCTTCGTCCTGGGCGATTCCCTCACCCCCAAGGACACGACCACCACCCTCGCCCGTTCGCGGCAGGCGATGGCGCGCGCCGTGGCCGTCGCGAGGCAGGAGATCAACGGGTTCAGCATTCACGAGACCCCGGTTGAGGACGCACGCGGCGTCTTCGCCAACCTCGAAGTGCGCGGTCAGGAGATGCTGGAGGGGAACCTCATCAACCGGGACCTGTGCGTGGCGGCTCGCCGGTTGCTGGGCGCCGAGGACCCGGATGTCGCCGAGATCGGCCGGTTGCTGCAAGAGCACCACGAGCAGCTCTCGCGCAACATCCAGATCTCCACCGAGAAGATCGACCGCATGGTTGAGGCTGCGCTGGCCGCCGGCGCACTCGGAGCCAAGATCAACGGATCGGGCGGGGGCGGGTGCATGTTCGCGCTGGCGCCGGGTCGCCAGGAGCAGGTGGCGGCGGCCATCGAGTCGGCAGGCGGGAAGGCCTACATCGTGGAGTCTCACCCGGGACTGACGGTCACTGTGGAGTAGCGGGGTCCGCTGATGGCATCTCTGAAGATCTCCATCACCGGCGTTCGAGGCATCGTGGGGGAGACGCTCGATCCCCGACTGCTCACGAACTTCGCGCAGGCGTTCGGGACACTGGTGGGGCCGGCGACGGTGCTGATCTCGCGCGATACCCGGCCCTCCGGGCCGATGGTGACCTCCTGTGTGGCAGCGGGCCTCCTGGCCACCGGCTGTCGGGTGGTGGAGCTCGGCGTCTGTCCCACGCCCGCGATGCAGTGGGCGGTCAAGTCCACCGAGGCCGGCGGCGGGATCGCGGTCACTGCCGGCCACAACGCCCTCGAGTGGAACGCCCTCAAGTTCGTGCGACAGGACGGCCTCTACCTGAACGCCAACCAGGGCGAGGAGCTGCTGAACATCCTCCACCAGGGCGAGTTCCACAAGGCGCCCTACCGGGAAGTGTGCCCGGCCGTCGAGACGGAAGCCCTGCTGCCACAGGAGCACGCCCGGGTGCTGCGCCGGCACATCGACGCGAAGGCGATACGCAAAGCCGCCTTCACGGTTGCGGTTGATTGCTGCAACGGAGCGTGCTCGGGCTTCACCCCCGGCTTCCTGGGGTCATTGGGCTGCCGCGTGGTCCCGATCAACACCGACACGGACCAGCCCTTCCCCCACGAGCCAGCGCCCGGCCCGAAGAACCTCGGCCAACTGCGCGCGCTGGTCGCCGCCGCTAAGGCGGATGTCGGCTTCGCTCAGGACGCCGACGGGGACCGCCTCGGGGTGGTCACTGAGAAGGGCGAGGCGCCGGGTGATGAACTGACCCTCTGCCTGGCGACGGAGGCTGTGCTGAGCCGGGGGGACCCGGGGCCCGTGGTGACCAATGTCTCCACTACTCATGCCGTTGACGAGGTCGCGGAGCGCCACGGGCGGGAAGTGATCCGGACGCGGGTCGGGCAGTCTTTCGTGGCGGAAGCCGCGCTGAGCAATGAGGCCGCCGTTGCGGGCGAGGGCAGCGGAGGCGTGATGTTCCCGCGTATCAACTGCGCGCACGACAGCCTGGCGACGCTGGCTCACGTGCTCGAACTCATGGCTCACGTCGGCCGCCCGTTGAGCAGCATTGTCGCCGAACTGCCGAGCATCCACATGGTCAAGCTCACCATCCCGTGTCCGCCGGCTAAGGTCTCGGCGGTTGTCGAGCAGATCCGCGAGGAAGCCGAGCAGGGCGTCTTTGGCGGCGCCATCGATCTCGAGGACGGCGTGAAGATCATCGACGAGGGCATGTGGGTGCACGTTCGGGCCTCAATCACCGAGCCGATCATCCGCGTCATCAGCGAGGGCCCGACGCAGCAGGCCGCCAACGACCTGGCCGAGCGCTTCGCCTGGCGCGTGCGGCGGGCGGTCATGTGAAGCGGGGTCGCGAGGGCATACCATGGTAACGGCGCGGTCGCCGGTTCATACGCTGAAGGTCAGCATCTCGGGCGTGCGCGGGGTCGTGGGCGAATCGCTCACGCCTCAGCTCGTCGTGGGCTTCGCGGAGGCGTTCGGTTGCTACGTCGAGGGCGGCGTCGTGCTGGTCGGGCGCGATACCCGCCAGACAGGAGAGATGGTCCGCTCGGCCGTAGTCGGCGGCCTGCTGGCGACGGGCTGCCGTGTGATCGACCTGGGCGTGGTGCCCGTCCCGACGGTGCTGGTCGCGGTGAAACACCGACAGGCTGCGGGCGCTGTCGCCATCACCGCGAGCCACAACCCGGCGCAGTGGAACGCGCTGAAGTTCGCGCAATCCGATGGCGTCTTCCTCAACTCGTACCAGGCGACCGAGCTGCTCGACGTGTACCATCAGGGCGAGTTCCGGCTGGCGCGCACGTCGGAGATCAGCCCCGTGGAGACCGATAGCGACGCCGTCGAGCGACATGTCAGGCTGGTCGTGCAGAGCACGGACGTGGACGCGATCCGCGCACGGCGGCCGAAGGTCGTTGTGGACACGTGCAACGGCGCGGGCGCTGTGATGGCCCCCGACTTGCTGCGCGAGCTGGGCTGCAAGGTGAAGGTCATTCACGGCAAACCGGACGGCGACTTCCCTCACGACCCCGAGCCGATTGCCAAGAACCTGCGGGCCTTGTGCCGCGCCGTGAAGGAGACGGGCGCGGACGTAGGCTTCGCCCAGGACGCCGACGCGGATCGGCTGGCGATCGTGTCCGAGAAGGGGCGCGCCATCGGGGAGGAGTTCACGCTGGCGTTCGCCTGCGACACGGTCGCGGCCCAGACGCCGGGACCGATCGTGACCAACGTGTCCACAAGCCGCATGATCGACGAGGTCACTGACCGTCACGGGGGCCAGGTCATCCGCACCAAGGTCGGCGAGATCAACGTCGTGGAGACCATGCTGCGCGAGCGAGCCGTGGTCGGCGGCGAGGGGAACGGTGGCGTCGTCTACCCGCGGGTGCATCTGTGCCGCGACGCCATGGCCGGCATGGCCCTGGTACTGCAGGGACTCGCGGAGCATGGGACCATCTCCGCCTGGATGCGCCGCTTCCGCCCAAGCGGCATGCACAAGACGAAGATCGAGTGCCCCTCGAGCCGGGTCCCGCACGCGATGGCCGCTGTTCGGCGCGAGTATGCGGACAACAAGCTGGACCTCACCGAGGGTCTGAAGGTCCTCTGGCCCGACACGCGCCAGTGGCTGCACATCCGGCCGAGCAACACTGAGCCTATCATCCGCGTGATCGCCGAGTGCGACACCACCGGCGCCGCCCGGCGATTGTGCGAGGAGGCCGTGGCGATCCTCAGACCGGTCGTCAACGCATGACACGGCCACCATCCGCGGGAGAGGCACGGGCCACGGTCACCGTTCTTACCAGCAGCTTCGGCGGCGGCCACCGGATGATCGCCCAGACCGTAGCTGCGGCGGTGCGCGACCTCCGGCCACAGTGGGACGTCGAGGTCCTCGACTTCTTCGAGGAGTTCGTCGGCCCCAAGTTCAGCCGGGCCGTCGCCTGGTCGTACGGCTTCAGCGCCCGCAACGCCCCCTTCTTGTATGGCTCGTTCTACCGCACCGCGCAGTGGGTGGGCGAACACCCGCGCGTGCAGAGCCGGCTGAACCGAGTCGGTCGTCGCCGCCTGCGCGAGTACCTGCGGAGCCGGCGACCCGACGTGGTCGTCAGCACATATCCGACGCCCTCCGCCGTGCTTTGCGGCCTGAAACGCCGGGGCGAAGTGAGCGTCCCCTCGGTCACCATCCTCACCGATTGCGCAAGCCACAGTCAGTGGATTCACGAAGGCGTGGACCTCTACATCGTCGGCCACGACGCGCTCCGAGAGGAACTGGTTGGTTTGGGGGTGCCCGGTGACCGCGTCCAGGCCAGCGGCGTCCCCGTGCGGCCCGGGTTCACGCCACGCGATGACTGCCCGGCGGACGGCCCGGTGCTGATCACCGTGGGTGCCGAGGGAATGCTCCGCGGCGCGGAAGCGCTCTGCCGCGCCGTGGCCGAGTGCGCCCCTCGAACCATCGTCGTCTGCGGCCACGACAGGGCCCTGCAGCGGGCGCTGGAATCCCTGGCGCCCGCTCTGGACGGCGCCCTCGAAGTCTACCCGTTCGTCGAGGACATCCACCGCCACTACACTGCCGCGTCCCTGTTTGTGGGGAAGCCGGGTGGGGTCACTGTAGCGGAGGCTCTGGCGGTCGGCCTGCCGCTGGTCCTCTACGGGGCGATCCCCGGCCAGGAGCGCGCGAACCAGTCGTTCGTCGTCGCCGGCGGCGCGGGGCGGGCAGCAAGGACCATCCGCGAGGTTTGCGCCATCGTCACGAAGCTGCTCGCGGACCCCGACCAACTCGCCGGGGTGGCACAACGCGCCGCGGCCCTCGGCCTACCGAATGCAGCCCGCGACGCCGCCTCCTCCATCATCGACCTTGTCGAGAGGGCCTGATTGCTGCGAGGCCCCAAACCGGCCGGGGCTCCCCGGTGTCTAACGCTTGTGGGAGGCCTTGCCTCCCCGTCCCGGGCGAAGGACTGCGCTCGACGGGGGACGAACTCACCCGCTGCTCATCAACCGCCCGAGTGCCGGTACGAAGAGGACTGTGATGCCAAGGCTGCTCCTGTTTCTCGCGGTGCTGGCCGCCGCCACCGGCTGTGCGACCGCGCAGACGGGCGAACTGCCGTTGACCTTCGCTGATGGGCAACGCGCCTGGACCGTGCTCGCCGACGGCGGCGGCCAAGTGAGCTGGAGCGGGTCTGGGCCGGCGACGGAGGTCTCGCTGGCGCCGGGCGCCGGACAGGCCGGCATTGTCGCCCGACTGGAGCCTGAGCCGACGGGGCTGGTGGACATCGGCGTGTCGGCGACGGGCGAGGGGGCGCCTCAGCTCGTCGTTCAGTTCCTGCGCGAGCCGACGACGAAGTCCGCTGCCACGCTGTGGCGCATGGCTGTGCCCCCGGGCAAGCGGCAGCGTCTTGCTGCTCGCCTGGCGCCTCCCGCGGCCGGCAGTCAGCCCTTGTACTTGTACATCGGCGCACAGGCGCAGGGCCAGCTGCGGCTGAGCGAACTCGCTCTCGTGCAGGAGACTCTTCCCCTGCCGGCGGACACGTCGGTCAAGCCGGCCTTGCCCGATGGCTGGAAGCCCGACGGGCCTCTGGACGCGCAGGCGAGAGAGATCGCAGGTGTGACCGAGTTGACCGTCGATGTCGGCGGGACGCAGGTCTCGGTGAACCCGGAGACGTCCTGCGCACTGGGGGGATTCGCGTCGCTGTCGGCCCTCGTTCTCGCACGGGGAACCGGGACGCGGATGCTGTCGATCACAGGTGAGTTCCCCGACGGCGTCGCCTGCGATGCGCGGGAGTACGCCATTGCGAAGAGCGGCCTCCACAACGCCTCGCTACGGGTGCAAGGGCTGCTGCCGGGAGCCTACAGCGGGCGGCTCACCGCGAGTTCCGGCAAGGACTCGGCCTCGTTTCCGATCCACCTGACCGTGTCCCGCAACTACCCCGCCTTCGGTGTGACCGCCGGTGACACTCCCGGCGCCCGCCAGTGGCAGCTTCGCGAGGTGCTCGTCCGGGCCACAGTAACCTCAACCGCCCAGCAGTTGCTTGACCAGGTCCGGCCCATCATCGAGGGTCCGCCGACGATCCCCGTCGTCTTCTTCGAGGGCCTGCCGGAAAACGGCGTGCTCCGTGAGTTCGTGACTGCTCTGAAGGGCAAGGTTGGCCTGTACAGCGCGGCCTGGCGCCCGGGCCGACCCTACCAGAGCAACGCATTCCAGGAGGAGGCGGAAGCGCTTCTGGCCGTGTCCCGCGAACTGCATTCAGTGGTGAGCACGGCTGACCTGGACGCCGCCTGCATTTCACCCGTGTTCGACTGCACTGCCAACGCGGAAGGCACGCCGGAGAACCGCCTGCTGGACGCGTGCCTCGCGCTGAAGATGGACAAGTACTTCGGCGCGGTCGTCGTGAGGGCAACCCCTCTGCCGGTCGGCGGCGTGCTGGGGGAGTCGCTCAATGACAAGAACGCCCGCGAGCCGAGCGCCTTCTGGGCCGACCTCGATCCCCAGCAGTATCCGCGGACAGTCGAGGCGCTCATGGAGAAGCACGACGCCTCGCAGCCGATTCTCACCTCGGGAATCGGGGGCCCGGCCAGCACTGACGAGCGCCTTGATGCAGTGAAGGTCGCTCGTAGCATGTGCCTCGCGGCCTATGCGGGCGCGACGGGGGCCACCTTCCCCGGGGGCCCCGAGGCGGGTCGGATCGCGCTGACCCGCGCCGATGGGGCGCTTTCTCCTGCGGGGCTGGCCGTGCGCGAGCTGAGCCGCGAACTCGCAGGGGCAGCCCCGATTCTGCGCTCCTGGACCAGCAGCGAGATCTCAGGGCGGTTCGGCGAGGCGATCGTCGCGCTGCCGTTCGTGCGCGGGGACGAGGTGATCCTGGTGCTCTGGAACAACACCTCGACCGCGAAGTTACTGACGCTGACGCTCCGCCAGGTACCCTACAGCGAGCATGTCCTGGCCGTCTCGCGTGACGATCCGCTGATCAGCCGCACGTACGAGGGGCACTTCGAGTTCACCAAGCGCGCGGTGCAGGCCAAGCGCCAGGAGGTGTACGTGCGCCTGGCGCCGCTGCAGGTGCAGGTGCTCCGTTACCGCATGCAGATCGCAATCCCGACGTGGCTGGATGGCCTCACGTACACCGTTCAGCCGAAGGGCGGGCCACCCAAGCCGGATCGCGACGACCGGCCCTGGTGGAAGAAGCTGCAGGACTGGGCGGAGGGGACGGAGTGACCCGGGCGGACGAGAAGCGGGAACTCCGCCGGCGGACCATCGCCTTGCGCGACGCTCTGGACGCGCCGACGCGCAAGGCGAACAGCGCCGCGATCTGCCGCCGTGTCCTTGAGAGCCCGGAGTTCCGGCGGGCGCGGGTCGTGCTGTTGTTCGCGAGCTTCGGGAGCGAAGTGGACACGGGCGATTTGCTTGAGGCGTCGCTGCGCATGGGCAAGCGTCTGGCGCTGCCCAGGGTGGACCCCGAGACGCGCCGGCTCGAGCTGCGCGAGGTCCGGTCCCCCAATGCCGACCTCACGCCGGGCACCTGGGGTATCCCGGAGCCGATCCCCGAACGGTGTCCCGAGGTCGCGCTGCACGACATCGACTTCGTCCTGGTGCCGGGCGTCGCCTTCGACCGGGAGCTGCGGCGGCTCGGGTACGGCGGCGGGTACTACGACCGAGTCCTCGCCGCCGTCGCCGGTCGCGCACCGGCGATCGCGATCTGCTTCGCGGCGCAGGTGGTGGCCGAGGTGCCGGCGGACGAGCACGACATGCGCGTGCGTGTCCTCATTACCGAGACGGAACGGATTGACCGGCCATGAGAGACCGAATCACGCTCCACAACATGCACTTCTACGGACACCACGGGGTCGGCGCCGCCGAGCGCGACCTGGGCGGGCGTTTCTCCTTCGACATCGAACTCGTCCGCGACCTCACCCGCCCGGGCGAGACCGACGACCTGAGTGACACGGTCGATTACCAAGCGGTCTACGACCTCGTGGCCCAAATCCAGCGACGCGGGTTCTGCCTGCTGGAGGCCCTGGCGCTCAACATCGCGCGTGGCATCCTGGAGACCTTCGACGTGGACGAGGTCACGGTGCGGGCCCGCAAGCAGAGCGTGCCCCTCGGCGGCCTGATCGACTGCGCCGAGGTCGAGGTCACGAGAACCAGAGACCGTCCGCTCTCTCACTGAGTCTCGTGTATCTTGGGGAACAAGGAGCGAATCCGTGGGGCGGGCATTCCTGCCCGCCAATGGCCCGTGGCGGGCAGGAATGCCCGCCCCACGAGTTTCCCTACCTACACGAGACTCAGTAGGCTGATGGCGTCGAAGCTGGCGCTTCGACCTACTACAGGAAGGGGCTCGTAGGACGAGGCGCCAGCTTCGTCACCCTTGAGGCCTCCGCCCGGCAAGCGAAAGGAACCCCCGATGCCCATCGACCTGTTCGACTGCGTGTCGCCGCTGGACTACCGGTACTACGCCAACAACGACAAGCTCGTGCAGCTCCTCGGCCCGTACGTCAGCGAGCGCGGGAGGCTGGCGGCGGAACTGGCCGTCGAGGCGGCGGTCGTGCGCGTGCTGGCGCGACGGGGCGTGTGCAGCCAGGCGATCGCAGATGAGATCGATGCCGCGACCGCGCGGGTGAAGCTGGAGGATGTGACGCAAGAGGATGCGCGCATCCACCACTCGACCCGCGCGCTCGTGAACTGCCTGCGGGCCGAGGTGAGCGACGAGGCGAAGCCGTTCGTCCACCTCATGCTCACCAGCTTCGATGTGAAGGACACGGCCGCGGCCTGGCGCTTCAAGCAGGCGACTGAGAAGGCCATCGTGCCCACGCTGCTGGACCTTGAGGACACGCTCATCAAGCTCGCCTTGCGTGAGAAGGACACGCTTCAGATGGGCCGCACCCACGGCCAGCACGCCGTGCCGATCACCTTCGGCTTCGCGCTTGCCTCCTGCGTGAGCCGCCTGGGCGGACGCATCGAGGCGGTGCGCGACGCGGGTAACGCGCTGCGGGGCAAGATCAGCGGGGGCGTCGGCGCACACAACGCGCAGTGCCTGTTCGTGGATGACCCCATCGAGCTGGAGCGCGAGGTCCTGGCCGAACTCGGCCTGGAGCCGTCGATCTCCTCCACGCAGATCGCGGAGGCCGAGCCGCTCGTGGACTTCGTGCACGCGCTCGTCTCGACGCTCGGCGTGCTCGCGAACCTCGCCGACGACATGCGCCACCTGCAGCGCACCGAGATCTCCGAGGTCGCCGAGGAGTTCGCGGCGGAGCAGGTCGGCTCGTCCACCATGCCCCACAAGCGCAACCCGTGGAACTTCGAGAACATCAAGAGCTTCTGGAAGGCCTTCATGCCGCGCATGGTGACGGTCTACCTGGACCAGATCAGCGAGCACCAGCGCGACCTCTCGAACTCCGCGTCCGCGCGCTTCATCCCGGAGGTCATCGTGGCGCTCGTGGCGACCGCCCGCCGGATGAACCGCATCATGGGCAAGCTCATCGCCGACCCCGCGCAGATGAAGCGCATCTTCGACCTCAGCGAGGGCATGAGCGCCGCCGAGCCCGCCTACATCCTCCTCGCCGCCTACGGCCATCCCGACGCCCACGAGGCCTCCCGCAAGCTGACCCTCGAAGCACAGGCCACCGGCAAGCCCTTCCCCGAGGTCTTCTTCGCCGCCGAGGACCTGCAACCGTACATCGCCCAGTTCACCGACAAGCAGAAGGACCTCGTCCGCCACGTCGAGAGCTACACGGGGATCGCCTCGGAGAAGGCGGAGCACATCTGCGAGCTGTGGCGAGGGAGGCTGTGGTGAAAAAGAGGGACACCATACCAATTCCGCAGACGTCTCGCGGAATTGGTATGGTGTCCCTCTTTTTCACTCGCTACGTACTCGCGATGATGCAATCCAAGTGCGCCGAGGTATCGTAGACGAGCTGCTCGGGGAACTGCGGGTAGGGCGGCAGCTCGGCGGTGAGGTAGTCGCTGTAGCCGACGCCCTTGAGGGCGTTGACGAAGCGCGGGAAGTCCACGTCGCCGGTCAGCACCGGGACGAACTGGCGCTGGCTCACGTTGAAGTCCTTGATGTGCACCTTGACGATGCGGCGGCCGAGGGTCTCTACGTAGTGATGCGGGTAGCCGTAGAGCAGGATGTTCCCCACGTCGAAGTAGGCCTTCACGAGGTCGTGCCGGAAGTCGTCGATGTAGTCGCGCATCTCCATCGGGCTGAGCAGGAACTTGTTCCACACGTTCTCGATGGCCATCACGACCCCCAGCTCTTCGGCGGTCGGGAGCAGCTCCCGAATGCTCTTGCGCGAGAGGTCATAGACGGCCTCGTATGAGTCGTCCGCTGTGACCACGCCGGGCACGACCAGCACGACGCCCGCGCCCGACCACTTTGCGACATGCAGTGCGTGCTTGATCCCGTCCACGCCCTGTAGCCGAATGCCCTCGTCGGTGCTGGAGAGCGGAAGCTGCCAGTGCGTCCCGCCCATGACGCTGTGGATCTCGATCCCGGCTTCCTCCGCGATCGCCCGGACCTCCTCCGTCTCCTTCTGGGTAGCGAAGGCCGGGATTTCGACGCCATCCAGGCCGGCGTCCTTGGCGAGTTGCAGCTTCTTCCGCGCCGACATCTTGGGCGGGAGCGAGCCGTAGCACATCCCTTTCTTCACGAGTGGCCCCCCTTGGATCGTGGATCGGGTGTTCGGCGACCCGTCGGAGACGGGTTCCCCTTCTCCGGAAGCGGACCTCCCCGGCGGCGCACGCTCAGGGCCCGTGGTCGCGGGCAAGGTCCTTTCCCATGCGCAGGCGCCGCGTCGCGTAGCCCGCGTTCTCGTACATGCGGACGGCTTCCGGGTTGCACACACTCGCGTCCAGCTCGATCTCCGTCGCGCCGCGCTCGGCGGCCCACTTCTCCGCCGTGCGCAGCAGCTCGCGCCCCCAGCCCTGCCCGCGCAGGTCGGGCCGGATGTAGATGTTCTTGATGTAGCCGATGGTCGGCGAGACCATCGTGGAGATGAGTCCGATCCACAGGAAGCCGCACGGCCCCCGCCCGTCATCGACGACGAACAGGCCCTCGTTCCACTGGCGCGAGACGCGGCGCAGCTGCCGCCGGTAGTCGCGCAGGAACGTCTCGGTCACGCGGAGGCCGGGGAAGTTGGTCTCGTAGGTCTCGACCTGGAAGCGCAGCACCGCCTCGGTGTCGCGACCGAAGTGGAAGTCCCGGATCGTCACCAGGGGCAACGCTTGCTGATGGGCGGGTTCGGACGCCATACGCCTGCGGGGGCGCCAACGGCGGCGCGGCCTCTATCGATGATGACCGACTCCGGAGGCCCTGTTCGCCGCCAGGCGCCGAATCACTTCCCCTCGTCGATCAGTCTCACATGCTCCTCCACCACATTGCGCGGGCAGAGCGGGATGAAGTAGCGCACCGCCAGCGTCAGCAACAGGATGTCGTCGATAACCCCGATGAAGGGCAGCGTGATATCCGGCAGCAAGTCCAGCGGAGACAGCGCGTACGCGATTGCCGCGACCAGCAGCGCCTTCGGGAACAGCGGCACCCGCTTGTCCTTGAGCAGCCGCCAGTATAGCTTGATGAAGTTCGGCAGGTGAAGGAGGAACCGGAACGGCACCGTCGGGTCCGGCGGCCGATTCGGGTCCGCACGCCTGTTGAAGAACTGCTCGAGTCTCACGAGCGTTTCCTTTGCCCTTCGTACCGCAATCTACTGCGTCAGCGCCTCCACCATTGCGTCCACCGACAGCTCTCCGGGCGCCGGCTGCTCGCGCAGGCGCGGCAGACGCTTGGCCGCCCTCGTTGCCGCGGAGAGGCTGGGCTGATCGACCAGCAGCCCGAGCCGGTCCATCACGATCGGGGTGCGCTCCGCGCCGACGGTGGCATCCAGCCCGGTCGCCAACGTGACGAGCTCGCTGTACAGGTCCGCGTCCACGACCGGCTTGTCCTCCGCATCCACTTCAGGGTTGGGAACCAGTTTGCGCAGCGCAAGATCGAGCACGCCGTCCGCCGTGACCTGCAGTCCATGGCCCTCCGTGAGCCGGCGGACGAGGTCGTCCGTGCGCGCGCCGCCGGCCTCCGACTCTGCCGTCAGCGCCTCACCGGCGAAGGTGATCACCTCGCCCGTCTGCTTCGGCTCCATGAGCCACTTCGCCGTCGAGGCATCCACCCTCTCCCCGTTGGTGCGCATGAGGCGACCGGGCATGTGGACATGCGTGGACATCTGAACCTGCGACAGCATGGACTGCATGTTGAGGCCACCCGGGGCCTGGCCGCCGAACAGGTCGCCCAGCATCCCCAGCGCTTTCTGGAGGCCCTCGGGCGACTGCAGATCAAGGCCGCCGAGACCGCCGAGGTTGAGCTGGGTGAAGCTCACCGCAGGACCGGAACTCGGCACCTGCAGCGCCTGCCCCATGCGAAGCAACTCGCTCGGGCTGAGGGCTTTCGGGTCGATGCTCAGCTCATACCTCTTGGTCAGCAGACGCTCGTGAGTCGTCACCTTGTAGAGCGACGCCATCGGGGGCGGCAGCAGCTCGGCGGGGATCTTGACCTCCAGCACCGTCTCCCCGTTCTCCTCCCGCTTGCCGAACTCGAGGCCCTCGGGCAGGCCCGCCTGCGGGCCGGGGAGCTGCTGGCTCAGCATCTGCCCGATCATGCCCATCGTCGCCGGCAGGCGGAGCACAAACCCCGTGTTCGCCTTCGCATCGGGGCGAACGGTGACATGGTGTTCGACCTTCACGCAGCCCGACAGTGCGACAGACCCCACCAGAATCGCCAGACCGACAGCGCGCTTCATTGTGATCCTCCTGAGCTTCGGCGGCCAAGGATGGCCGCCCCACAACCGTCAGTCGTAGGCCCCGTACTCCTCGACGGCGTCGAACAGCGCCTGGATGTTCGCCCATGGCACATCGGGTTCCAGGACATGGGTGGGCGCGATGAGCAGACCGCCATCGTAGCCGACGTTCTCGATCGTCCACTTCACCGCGTGCCTCACGTCGGCTACCGTGCCGAAGGGCATGGTGGTTTGCGTGCCGATGCAGCCCCAAAACGCCAGGTCCCTGCCGAACTCCCGCTTGAGCGCCGCCGGATCGACGCACTCGGGCTGGACCGGGTTCAGGATGTCCAGGCCGATCTCGATGAGGTCCGGCACGATTGCCTCGATATCCCCGTCGCTGTGGTAGAAGATCTGGATGTCCGGCTTGGTCCGCCGGGCCTCGGCGTACACGTAGGCCCAGCGGGGCTTCAGCCACTCGCGCCACGTGTCGGGGCTCATCATCAGGCGGTCCTGCATCGCGACATCGTCGCCGGTCAGGATGCCGTCACAGCCCGCCTCGGCGAACCGCCGTGCCTGGAAGGCCCGGTCCTCGGTGATCCGGTCGAGCACGAAGGCCGCCTGCTCGGGGGCCTCGATGAAGTCCATGAGCAGCTTCTCCATGCTGACGATCTGCCACGCGTTCTCGTATATGTGTCCGACGCCGCCCTGCACGTAGAAGTTCTGCTCGTGCAGGGCGTCCACGTTGGCCTCCAGGTGCTCGTGCCGATAGCCCGGCGTGAAGTCCGGCCACGGGAAGCGCTTCAGTTCATCGAGCGTCTTCGCGTTCTTCAGCGGGAAGTCGAGCCGCCAGAAATGGTAGAAGCTGCCCGGCTTGTGCGCGGTGCCGTACTCGCTGATTCCCGTGCCCTCGGGCAGACCGTCCGGGTAGTAGGCGCTGAAGTCGGTCGCCTCGCGCGGACCGTGAAAGCCCACGCCCCGCGTCTCGAACCCGAAGTACTTGGCCGGGTCAGTGGCCCCTGTGGCCTCCTCGAACCTCCGCTGCACATCCGGCGTGAATCCCGCCGTCTTCGGCACGCGATCCGGCACCTGCCGGTTCATCGCGGTCAGGACACGCTCTCTCGGCGTCATCTCTGGCATTCACCTGTCTCCTTCAACGTAGTCCGGCCGCGTGGCGTTGCAGAGCCAGTTCAGACGCTGAACCTGATCTGCAGGATGTCCCCGTCCTTGACGGGGCACTCCTTGCCCTCTAGCCTGGCGGTGCCGCGGTGACGGCACTCCGCGACCGAACCCGCTTCGCTCAGCGCGTCGAAGGCGATCACCTCGGCGCGGATGAAGCCTCGCGCCATGTCGGTGTGCATCTT
>Ga0194113_10000947_pt1 | contig 39407 bp, 28 predicted proteins | sample TA2MahC200mmetaG_FD_146193 | JGI IMG/M metagenome (GOLD analysis project Ga0194113, IMG submission 146193) | Freshwater microbial communities from Lake Tanganyika, Tanzania - TA2015017 Mahale Deep Cast 200m | ecosystem: Environmental > Aquatic > Freshwater > Lake | place: Tanzania: Lake... | reverse complement strand
ACACCAAGATGGAGATGATCTCCAGAAGAGCCTTCGGGTTCCGAAACTTCGAGAACTACAGACTTCGCGTGAGGGCCTTGTGCTGCTAACGTCCAAACGCCGCTGCCCCCGTCTTTGGGGAAGAGCCCGGCGTGACAGCCTCCGCTCTGCGCTGCGCTGCGAGCGGAGGCTGGTGGAGCGGATGGGGATCGAACCCACGGCCTCCAGAGTGCGATTCTGGCGCTCTCCCAAACTGAGCTACCGCCCCATGGACTGAAAGCGGCGGTACGATACGCTCCGGGAGGCCGCTTGACAAGCCTTCTCGACGGCTGCGCGCCGGTCGGCTATCGTGCCGCCGTCATGTCGGGTCACGTGATCAACTTCCGGCTGCGTCCGCCGAAGCGGATGTTCTTCCTGGCGTTCCTGATCCTTGCCGTCGGCGGGGGCATCGCCGCCTACTACCTGAGCCCCGCCCGGCGCTTCATGCCGGACGCGCGCGCCCGGGCCTACTTCGCCATCGCGATCGCGTCGGTCTCCTCCGGCTGCATCCTGATCGTCGCCACCGCGAAGCTCTGGTTCCGGCACCTGTGGCACAAGCGCCGACATTGACCGCCGCGGAGCCCTCCGCCGAATCCGCCTGGCGCCAGTGGCACGCCCGCTGCGCGCTGACGTTGTGCGACGCGGACTCGGCCGCGCTGCTCCGCGGGTTCGCCGGCCGGCGGGCCTCGTCGATGGTCCGCCGCCTCGGGCGGCTTGCGGAGGACATCCCCGCGCCGGAACCGCGCGACGCGTGGCACCTCTTCGAAACGCACCTCGTCACCGCGCGCACGCGGGAGGGAAAGCGTTACAAGGACTGGCTCTTCGCGCGCGTGGGCGCGAGGTCCGGGGCGGAGGCGCTCGATGCGATCCAGGGCGGCGCAACGCTGATCCTGCGCGACGTGGTCCGCGAGATGATCCGCCATGAGGCGCGGCCCCCGGACACGTCGTCGCTCGCCGCGCCCGTCCCGGGCACGAACGGGCTGACGCTGGCCGACCTGCTGCCGGGAGGGACGTCGCCCTCCGACGAGGCCGAGGACCGCGACCTCGAGGCCCTGGCCCGCCGGGCCGCGGACTCCCGGTTCGCCGCCGCGGACCGAAGGGTCCGCGTCGGGCTCTGCCTGCGCGCGCTCGACCTTCCGCTGGACGGCCGCGCCACCGAACGCGCCGCGGGATGCAGCAAGAGCACCCTCCACGCCGCGGTGCGCGACTTCATTGCCGGGCTGGCCGCCGGGGTTCGGCAAACCTATGCCCTGGAGGCCCCTGGCACCGCCCATGCCATCGCCATCCGGGCCGTCCGGGAGTTGCAGGACCTGGCCCGCGAGTGGGGCCGGTCGGAAAAAAGTCTCGCCCGCTTCTTCCATAAGGTGGAGGGCGCGCAATCCGGCGGACCGGTGCGTTCCCCCGGGGAGGTGGCGACATGAAACCGAGTTCCAGCCGCCGGGGTGGGCCGGCCGATGCGCGGGTCCGGAGACTGGCGGAGTGGCTTCGCGAGTGGGCGGTCGACCGGGCGCTCCGCGACGAACCCGCCGGCCCGTCGCCGGCGGCGGGCGAGTCGTCGGCGTGCTACGACGACGTCCCCGGGACCGGCGACATCCGCGTCCTGCACCCGGCCTCGGCGCCGTCGGCGGAGCGGCCGCTCCATGTCGCCCTTCTCGATCGCGCGGCGTCGGGCGCATGGCTGGCCGCCCCGTTCAGCCGGTTTGCGAACCCCGCGACGCCCGGCGAATGGCTCACCGGCCGTCGCGCGGCCGCCCTGCGTGTCCTCTGCCCCTGGAACGTCCGTTGGATGCCGTCCGCGACGGTCCTCCGAAGCTGGCGAACCGGCCGGCTGACGCCGCGCGAGCGCGACGGCGCCCTCCGCGTGCTGGAGGCCTGGCGGCGCGGAACGCCGCCGGAGCCGGCGATCGAGGCCCGGACCGGCCTGCCGGTCATCCATCCGGACGATCCGCGCCGCGTCTACGAGGACGAGGAATCGCGCGTCATGGACGAGGCCGCCGCCGAGCCTGATGACAGGCCGCAGGTCCTTCCCGGTCCGGCCGGCCGCGGGGGCCGCGTCTACGAGGTGCCCGATGCGTCGTGGCTCAAGGCCGCCGAGCCGGAGAAGGGCAAGCCCGACGGGGACGGGCGGATTCCATAGCCGATAGCCGATAGCCAATCGCCGATCGCCAATAACCGATGGCCGATCGCCAGGGGCAAACGCCGCCCCGAACCTGCGAACCCCGGCCCCTACACCTTCAGGTCCTTGTTGTCCCCGGAGTCCTTGACGGCGTAGCCGCTGTCCTGGCGCTGGAAGTTCAGCTTGTTCTTCTTCATGTACAGGGCGTGGACATCCTGGGCGGACAGGCCGACGACCTGGGCGAGGGAGATCAGGAAGTGGAAGAGGTCGACGACCTCGATCCGGGCGTTCTGCTTGTCGTAGGTCTGGTACTTCGCCCACCACTTCCACGGGACGCTGTCGATCAGTTCGGCGGTCTCCTGCGACATGGCGCGGCAGTAGTTGAGCACCCACTTCGGCTGCTCCTCCTCCGGGAGGGCCGTCGTGTCGACCCCGATCCGGCGGTTGAGCTCCGCCTGCATGTGGAACATGGCCTCGAGAAAGTCCTGCTTCGGTTCGTCCATGGCGGCCTCCGGCATTTGCCCGTGCAGGGTAGGGGCTGGGCTGCTACAATTCCAGATCAAAGCCAGCCGGAGAGGACGCATGGAGAACATCATCATTCTGGGCACGGGGTCGGCGGGGTACACGGCGGCGATCTATGCGGCGCGCGCGAACCTCGAACCGTTGATCGTCGAGGGCCCCCAGCCGGGCGGGCAGCTGACCACGACCACCGAGATCGAGAACTTCCCGGGCTTCCCGAAGGGCATCGACGGCTTCGAGCTGATGGACCTCCAGCGCCGGCAGGCCGAGCGATTCGGCGCGCGGGTGGTCTCCGGCATCGCGGTCTCGACCGAGCTGAGGGCGTCGCCGATCCGGGTGACGCTGGACAACGGCGACGCGCTGGAGACGCGGACGCTGATCGTCGCGACCGGGGCGAGCGCGAAGTACCTCGGGCTGCCGACCGAGCAGGCCCTGATCGGCCACGGCGTCTCCGCGTGCGCCACGTGCGACGGCGCCTTCTTCAAGGGCGTGCCCGTCTGCGTCGTCGGCGGCGGCGACACCGCGATGGAGGAGGCCGGCTTCCTCACGCGCTTCGCCTCGTCGGTGACGCTGATCCACCGCCGCGACGCATTCCGCGCCTCGAAGATCATGGCGGATCGCGCGCTGGCGAACCCGAAGATCAAGGTCCTCTGGAACAGCGCCGTCGAGGAGGTCCACGACCCCGCGCAGAAGAAGGTCACCGGCGTCACGGTCCGCAACGTGAAGACCGGCGAGAGGACCCGGATCGAGGTGCAGGGCTACTTCTCCGCGATCGGCCACCAGCCCAACACCACGGCCTTCGGCGACCAGCTCGAAGTGAACGAGGCCGGCTACATCGTGACGAAGGACACGCGGACGTCGATTCCGGGCGTCTTCGCCTGCGGCGACGTGCAGGACCCGACCTACCGGCAGGCGATCACCGCCGCCGGGTCGGGGTGCATGGCGGCGCTCGAGGCCACGCGGTATCTCGAGTCGCTGCACGGATGAGCGGGGCCCCCCAGACCGGCCCCGCGCGCCCGGTCCGCGCCGCGGGCACCTACCGGCGGCTGCTGCACTACGTGCGGCCGCACGCGGGCCGCCTCGCCCTCGGCGTGGTCTTCGGCCTGCTGTTCGCCGGGTCGACGACGGGCATGCTGTTCGTCGTCAAGAAGCTGATCGAGACCGTCTTCGTCGAACGGGTCGACAACCTCCGCGCGGCGGTGGCGATCGCGGTCCTGCTGCCGGTCTTCGCCCTCGTGCGGGGCGTCGGGTTCTACGTCAGCCGCTACCTCGTCGAGTGGGTCGGCAACCGGGTCGTGATGGACCTGCGCATCGCGATCTTCGACCGCCTCCAGGACCTGTCGCTGTCGTTCTTCACGCAGAGCCGCACGGGCGAGCTGATCTCGCGCACGTCGAACGACACCTCGCTCGTCGAGCGGGCCGTGTCCACGGTGCTGGCGGACCTCCTCCAGCAGCCGTTCGTCCTCGTCGGGGCGGCGGGCTACCTGATCTGGCTCGACTGGAAGCTCGCCTTCGCGAGCCTCGTGGTGTTCCCGGTGTGCCTCGTGCCCATCGCGGTGTTCGGCCGGCGCGTGCGCCGGTACGCGCGCGAGGGCCAGCAGCGGCTGGCGGACCTCGTCTCGCTGCTGCAGGAGACGATCGGCGGGGTGCGCGTCGTCAAGGCCTTCGGGATGGAGGACTACGAGCGCGGGCGGTTCAACCGGAGCAGCGCGTCGGTCTTCAGCCGGATCATGCGCGTGACCCGCGCGCGCGTCGCGGTCGAGCCGATCATCGTCGAGTTCGCGGTGATCTGGATCTCGCTTCTGCTGATGTACGCGTGGTGGTCGAAGCTGCCGGTGCAGGACTTCCTGACCTTCGTCGCGGCGCTGGTGGTGATGTACGACCCGGTCAAGAAGCTGGGCAACCTGCACATGAACGTCCAGCACAGCGCGGCGGCGGCGGACCGGATCTTCGAGGTCCTCGACACCGAGGTGACGGTCCGCGAGGCGACGGACGCGGTTCCGTTCGAGGGGCCCGTGCGGGAGGTCGCGTTCGAGGACGTCGACTTCGCCTACGAGGACGAGCCCGTGCTGAAGGGCATCCGGCTGGCGGTGCCCGCCGGCCGCCGCATCGCGCTCGTCGGGGCGTCCGGCTCGGGCAAGACGACGCTCGTCAGCCTGATCCCGCGGTTCTTCGATGCGACGCGCGGGCGCGTCACGCTCAACGGCCGCGACGTGCGGCAGCTCACCCTGCGGTCGCTGCGCGCGCAGATGGGCCTCGTGACGCAGGAGACCGTCCTGTTCAACGACACGGTGGCCGCGAACATCGCCTACGGCCGCCCCGACACGCCGCGCGCCGCGATCGAGGACGCCGCCCGCCGCGCCCAGGCCGACGGCTTCATCCGCGAGCTGCCGGAGGGGTATGAGACGGTCATCGGCGAGCGCGGCGTGCGTCTCTCCGGCGGTCAGCGCCAGCGGCTCGCCATCGCCCGGGCGATCCTCCGCAACCCGCCGGTCCTGATCCTCGACGAGGCCACCAGCGCGCTCGACACCGAGAGCGAGCGCCTCGTGCAGGCCGCGCTCGACGACCTGATGACCGGGCGCACCGTCTTCGTCATCGCGCACCGGCTCTCGACGATCACCGGGTCCGACCGGATCCTGGTCATGGACCGCGGGGTCGTCGCCGAGGAGGGGACGCACGCGGAACTGCTCGGGCGCGGCGGCATCTACCGGAGGCTCCATGATCTCCAGTTCCAGACCTGACGGCCCGGGGCCCCGGGGGGCGAAGCGGACCGTCATCGCGGTCGCGCTGGCCGTCGGCGTGCTCGTGGCCGGCTTCGGGGTCGTGGAGGTGCTCCGCCGGATGCAGGACGGCGCGGCCCCGGGCGGCGCGGTGCCGGCGGACGACGACGCCTCGGCGCTCGTGCTCGGGCTCGCGGACCGGCGGGTCGCCGACGCGGCCGGGCGCTTCGCCATCACGGTGCCCGCCGCATGGGCCGAGCGCGCCGGCGAGCGCGCCGCGCCGAACGATCTCATCCTGCGCGGCCCCCGGGGCATCGAGGTCTGGGTGCGGCTGACGGACGTCGGGCACGCGCGGTTCGACCGTCTGTCGGACGAGATCCGGCGGATCGAGGCGAACTACGGCATCAACCAGAACATCCGGATCGTCACGTGGAAGGGTGTGCCCGCCGTCGAACGCCGCATGCGGCTTTTCGAGAAGGAGGCGATCGCACTCGACTTCCTCGTCGGCACCACCAACCACCACGTGCAACTTGCCGCCAAGCGCGAGCTTCTGGCCGGGCTCGAGCCGTTGCTGCGCCAGGTCCTCGACACCTATGCGCCCGCGGGCGGACTTCCGCCGCCCTGACGTCCCGCCCGCCGTCCGCTCTTCCGAATGTGGCCGGGAACGGGCCGGAAATCCGTCCGGGGGGCACTCCCCCGTGGCGGCGTGTCTCTTCTCCGAGCCGTCGGCGAACTCCGCGGGGAGAGGGCGGGGCGGACGCATCTTCCTCGAGGTCGTGGCACCTTGCGGTCGGCGGAGCGCGGAGTCGCACGTGGACGCTGGAGTGCTTGCGGTTGCGGGGGTGCGACGCGCACCAGGCCGGCCGGATCGCGCGGGATCCCGCCCCGCCTGCGGCGTTGCCGAAGGGGGCGCGGACACGAGTCCTTCGCCCCCTTCGTCGCCTTGCATCCGGGGCGGTCTGCCGCGTTCCCGGCCGGACCCCTCGCGGGCTCGGGGCCACCTGGTGCGCGCCGCGGCATCGCCTTCGCCTTGATTCAAGGATCGTTCGGCTGGGATCTCCCTTTCCCGGCGATGGAAGGGGAATCCTGAGGATTCCGAGCACGCGGCTCGGTTTCGACAGGAACAAGATGCGTCTGCCCTGGGGGAGAGGGCCTTGATCCGCGCGTAGTCGGGGGCGGGTCGGGGGGATTGGGGGTGGGGCCGCAGGAAAGTTGAAGAAAGTGCTTGCATGTAGTTCTATATGTGTAGTATAGAACAACGCATGGCTGCATCCATCCCGTTGTTGCGCAAGAGCCCGTTCCGAATCGACCCGCGTCCGCTGGTCGAGGCCAGCAGCCCGCGGGCGGGTCTGCTGGCCGTATCCCGGGTGTTTCGCTCGCTGGGCGTCCCCGGCATGGTGGAGGCCAACGTCAAGTTCAAGCGGCGGCGGCGGGGACCGACCGAAGCCGAGTACGTCGAGACGGTCGTGCTGCTCAACGCGATGGGCGGCGACAGCTACGAGGACGTGGACCTGCTTGCGCACGACGAGTGCGTGGTCAAGGGCTTGGGCTACTCGCCGCCGAAGGCCACGGCCCTTCGGGAGTTCATGGAGATGTTTCATGAGCCGGCCATGGACGCGCGTCCCCAGGGGCAGTTGGCGTTTCTTCCCGACCCGGGGCACCGGCTGGAGGATCTCGGGCGGGTGAACACGGGCTTGGTGGCCCGGATTGCGGCGCTCTATGAAGCTCGGGGCCGGGCGCGGACGACGGCGACCGTGGATCTGGACGCGACGATCGTCGAGTCCACCAAGCGCCAAGCGTACTGGACGTACGAAGGAACCCGGGGGTACCAGCCGCTGGTGGCGACATGGGCGGAAGCCGACGTGGTGCTGGCCGACGAGTTCCGGCATGGCAACGTTCCGGCGGGGATGGACCCGCTACGGGTGGCCCGGGCCGCGTTCGCCGCGTTGCCCGGCGGGATCCAGCGGAGGGCGTTCCGGGGCGACAGCGCCTGCTATGAGCAGAAGTTGATCCGCTGGCTGGCGGCGCCGGAACGGGCGGAGGAACCCGGAGGGACCATCGAGTTCGCCATCAGTGCGGATATGAGCCCGGAGTTGCACCGGGCGATCCGGGCCCTGCCGGCGACCGCCTGGACCGTGATGGCGGTCGAGTCCAACGGGGTTCGCCGGGAGTGTGCCGAGGTCGCCTATGTGCCGACGCATCGCTACGAGTCGAAAGAGGCGCGGCCCTTGCGCTATCTGGCGCTGCGACTGGCCAAGCCCCAAGGCGAACTCTTCGAGGACGGCGAGCAGTATCGGCACTTTGCGGTGGTCACCAACGGATCGGGAACCCCTCAGGCGATCATCGAATGGCACCGGGGGAAAGCGGGCACCATCGAGCACGTCCACGATGCGATGAAGAACGACCTGGCACCCCGGCACATGCCCAGCGGCCGGTTCGGTGCCAATGCCGCGTGGTGGCGCTTTGCGGCGCTCGCCTACAACCTGATGAGCGCGATGCGGGCGCTGGCGCTGGACGAACCGCTTTGCCGCGCCAAGATCCGCACCGTGCGCCTCCACGTGATCGAACTGGCCGGCCGGATGAATCGCTACGGCTGCCGACGCACGTTGCGCTTCTGTGCCCGGCCCGCCCAGATCGCCCGAATCCTGAGCATCTGGAAGGTCTTCGATTTACCGACCCAATCGACCGCGTTGAGATGACGCCAAAGGATGGCCATATAGGACGTCCCTTCGCGCCCTGACCCCGTCTCGGATCCTCCAAACGGGCCTCTTCCTTCGCTTCCGAGCCCCTCGAAACCCCGCTCGTATCCAAACGCTCCGCTCGATCGCCCCCGTACGCTCTGCCCCCCGTGCGTCAGCCCCGCCCCGCCCCCGCCTGCGCGCTTACGCGCGGATTTAGGAGAGGGCGGGGCGGATTGCGGACGGGGCGTCGGCGGGATAGGATCTGGACATGAATTCTCGACCCTTGGTCGTGGCGATCCTGTGCGGGGTCTGCGCTTCCCTCGCGGCCGTCGTGGTGTGGCAGAAGCAGCAGTTGGACCGGGCACCGGCCGCGGAGCCGTCGGCTCCCGGGGAGGTCATGCGCCCGCCGGACGTGTCTCCGGTGGAGGAAGCCCCCCCGGCGCCGAAGCCCGCGCCCCCGCCGAAGCCCGCATCGGAAGCGCCCGCCCCGCCGGCCCCCGCCCCCGTCGCCGCGCCGGCCCCGGAGGCCGAGGCCGCGCCCGCGAAGCAGCTCATGGCGGCGCTGGCGAAGATGGTCCAGGACCCGAAGATGAAGGAGGCGCTTCGGGCGCAGCAGGCGATGGCCCTCGAGATGGGCTACGGGCAGCTCCTCAAGTGCCTGGCCTCGCGCCCGGAGGCGGTCGCGGCCTTCAAGGACCTGTTGCTCGAGCGCCAGATGGCGATGATGGATCTCGGCCTCGGGGTCGTCGCCGCGAAGACGAAGGACCAGCGCGAGGCGGATGCGAAGAGGATCCAGGACGCCCAGAAGGAGTTCGAGTCGCGCGCGCAGGCCCTGCTCGGGGCCGACGACTTCGCCCTCTACAAGGACTACGAGGAAACGCAGCCCGAGCGCATGCAGGTGGCGGCGTTCGGGCAGTCGCTGGGCGGCGACGATGCCCTGACGGAGGCGCAGCAGCACGACCTGATCCGCGCGATGTACGAGGAGCGGAAGGCCTTCAAGTTCTCCGCGCCGATGGCCGCGATGGCGGACCCGGCCGCGGTGCTGACGCCGGAATCCTCCGCGCGCCACATCCGGGACCTCGAGGCGCTGCAGGTGCGGTACGCCGGCCGCGCGCAGGCGATCCTGACCCCCGCCCAGGCCGAGGCCTTCCGGAAGTCGCAGGATCAGCAGCGGCAGATGCAGGCGATGGGCATCCGGATGGCCGTGCAGATGATGGGGACGACGGAGGAGAAATAGCCCATGCCCTGCCTCATCCCGGTTCTCCTGCTGGTCCTCGTCCCGATCCTCTGGCTGATCGGGACCTACAACGGACTCGTCCGGCTTCGGAACCACTGCCGCGAGGCGTGGTCGGGCATCGACACGGAGCTCAAGCGCCGCTACGACCTGATCCCGAACCTGGTCGAGACGGTCAAGGGCTACGCGCGCCACGAGCGCGAGGTTCTTGAGACGGTCGTCCGCGCCCGCCAGCAGGCGGCGGCATCGAACGGCTCCCCCGCCGCGCAGGCGCGGGACGAGAACGAGCTGGTCCACTCGCTGAACCGCCTCTTCGCGGTGGCCGAGGCCTATCCCGATCTCAAGGCGAACACGAACTTCCTGCAGCTCCAGACCGAGCTGGTCAACACCGAGGACCGGATCCAGGCGGCGCGCCGCTTCTACAACGCGAACGTCCGCGACCTGAACACGCGGACCGAGACCTTCCCGTCGAACCTCGTCGCCTCGATGTTCGGCTTCCAGCGCATGGAGTTCTTCGAGGTCGAGGAGGCCGCCGTGCGGGCGCCGGTCAAGGTCAGCCTCGCTTGAACATCGAACGCCGGACGCCGGACGGCGAACCCCGAAGTGCGGACCGGCCGACGCCCCTGGGCGAACACCCCGCGTTCGACGCCGGATGTCCGATGCCCGGTGCTCGATGTCCCCTCCGGTCCGTTTCATCATGAGGTCCGCGCCGCCATCCTATGTCCCGGTCTTCGCCCTCTGCTCCGCCGGCATGGGGGCGATCGCCATCGCCGCCAATCTGCCGCCGGTGCTGCTGACCACCCTCGGGGCGGACCTCGGCGGCGCGGCGGGGCTGACGTACGAGCAGCGCGGCCGCCTCCTGGCGGCGCTCTTCACGGGCGTCGTGTCGGCCCTCGTGGCGACGGGCCCGGTCGCCGACCGGTCCGGCGCCCGCCCGTTTGCCGTGGGGGGCAACCTCCTGGTGGCCCTTGGGTTGCTTGCGATCGGCCTCGCGCGTTCCTACGGCCAGGCCGCGGCGGGGGCCTTCGCGCTCGGGTTCGGGTCCGGAACGCTCGACATGGTGCTCAGTCCGCTGGTCGCGGTCCTCCGGCCGGATCGCAGGGGGGTGGACCTCAACCGCCTTCATGCCGTGTACTGCGTCGGGGCGATCGCGGTCACCTCGCTGGCCGCGTTGCTGCTGCGGTGGGGGCTGGGGTGGCGGGGGATCGCGCTCCTGTTCGCGGTCGCGCCGCTGGCTTCGGCGGCGGGGTTCGCCCGCGCCGCGCTGCCGCCGCTGGTCGCGCGGGACGCCGCGCGCACGCGCCTCCGCCACCTGCTGGCGCGGCCCGCCTTCCTGGTCCTGCTCGGAGTGATGTTCGGCCTGGGCGGGTCGATGGCCGGCATCTCGCAGTGGCTTCCGGCCTTTGCGCAGCAGGCGCTCGGGTTGACGGCGGCGGCCGGCGGGGCGGCGCTGTCGGGTTTCGCGGCCGGCATGGGGGCGAGCCGCGTCGTCGCGGGATGGATCGCGCACCGGGTGACATCGACCACCCTGATCCGGGCCAGCGCCGGGGCGACGGCCGTTCTCGCGCTGGTCGCGGCGACCGCCCCCTGGCCGCCGGTCGCCCTCGCGGCGTGCGTGCTCGTCGGATTCGGCGGCGGCGCGATCTGGCCCTCGGTGCTGGCGATGGCCGCGGACCGGTTCCCCCATGGGGGCGGCACGATGTTCGGACTGATGGCCGCGATGGGCAACATCGGCTGCATGACCGGCGCGTGGGCCGTCGGGGTGGTGGCCGATGCCGCAACCCTCCGCGCCGGGCTGGCGGTGACCGCGATTCCCGCCCTTCTGATCCTCGTCCTGCTTCGCGCCGTCCGGCGGGCCGGCGCGACGGACGCCGCGGGCTGATCCGGCGCTCTTGCACGGGCGCTGCGTGGCAGGACCATCCCCCGGCCGCACCCCGCCGGTCCCGCGTCCCCGGCGGCGGGGTTCCCCGCCTCCTGCGGTGACGAAAAAAAGGTTGCGTGACGAGGGAGAAAGTAGGACCTTGGACCGTACAGCTTACAAAGCGGAACTCCGCCCTTTTGCGAAGGGCGTCGGCCGGGTGTCGGGCTAACGCAGCGAGGGTCACGATGAAAAATCGCGCGCGGATCAATCGGGCGGTCGCGGTGCTGGCGGTCGCGGGCGGCCTCCTTGCGGCCAGAACGGATGCCCAGGACGGATCGTGGAACGCGAATGCCGGCGGCAATTGGGACACCGCGGGCAACTGGCTGGCCGGCGGGATCGCCAACGGCGCGGGATTCACCGCGTGGTTCACGAACAACATCAGCGACGTCCGCGCGATCACGGTCGACACCGCGCGCGTGATCGGCCACCTGACGATCGGCGACTTCAACGGCAGCCACGCGTTCAGCTTCACGACCAACGCGACGGGCTCGCTGACGTTCGACAACGGCGGAAGCCCCTCCATGGTGACCGTGAAGATCGGCCCGGGGTTCACCATCCATTCACCGTTCATCCTCAACAGCGACCTGGTCTTCGACATCCAGACGAATGTCAACGTCACGCTCAACGGGCAGATCTCCGGGGCCGGCCGGGGGCTGACGAAGTCCGGGCCCGGCCGGCTCATCCTGACGAGCACGAACACCTACACCGGCAACACGATCGTCAACGGCGGCTCCCTGCGGCTGAACCGCAGTGAGTACATCGATGTCTCGAGGCACCTGACCCTCAACAGCGGCGTGCTGGAGATCCTCAGCAACAACTTCGCCCGCGCCGCCGGCCTCGGGAACGGGGTCGGCCAGATCCGCATCCACGGCGCGGTCTCGGGCTTCTCCGCGTTCGACAGCGGCGGCGACCGGACGGTCACGATCGGCGTCGGCGGGACCGAGCTCCCGTGGGGATCCACCTGGTTCGATCCGACGGTCTTCGTCCTCAACTCGACCAACGCCAACCGTCTCGTGGTCCTCGACAACTCGATCGACCTCAGCGGCGCGGACCGCAGGATCGACGTCATCTCCAACGTCGGCCGCGTGGGGCGTCCGATCACGAACGGGGCCGGCACGGTCGCCGGCCTGATCAAGGGCGGGGCGGGCACGCTCGAACTCTCGTCCTCGAACCGCTACGACGGGACGACCACGGTCCTCGACGGCGCGCTGCGCCTCGCGTCCACCCCGTGGGCGCTCTCCACGAACAACACCCTGGTCCTCAACGGCGGTGTGCTGGAGTTCAACTCCGTCCAGTCCTACCAGACCCCGATGCTTGGAACGGGGGCGGGCAAGGTGCAGTTCGCCGGCGCGGCCGGCTTCGGGTCGGTGAGCGCCGTGCGGTCGGTCAACGTGAACGGGACCGGCGAGACCCTGAAGATGGGCGCCGGCGCGCTGGCCAACTGGGGGGCCCTGCTGCTCAACGGCCTGAGTGCCGGCAACGGGCACATCGCGATCCTGAACGGGATCGACCTCAACGGGGCGAGCCGGACGGTCAGCGTGGCGGCCGGCGTGGGCCGCATCGTGGGGGCGGTGACGAATACCGCGGGCACGGCGGCCCAGCTCGAGAAGACGGGCGGCGGCACGCTGCTGGTGCTCGGAAGCAACTACCGGCACGACGGCGGGACCCTCGTCCGCGCCGGTATCCTCCAGCTCGGCGACTTCTTCAGCGGCGACGGCGTGCTGCCGGGCATTCAAGGCAACGCCGGCACGGTGAGCAACCTCAACCAGATCGTCTTCGCCAACCAGGCCGACCTGACGGTCAGCGGGGCCATGAGCGGCACCGGCGCCCTGTTCCAGCGCGGCTGGAACAACACGCTGACGCTGTCGGGCACCAACGCCTACAACGGCAACACGCAGGTCCAGCGCGGCACGATCGCGCTCGACTTCGCCGCCGCCACGGCCCCGGCGAACAACATCATCGGCGCGAGCAACATGTCGATCCTCGTGATGGGCGACATCAACTACACCGGCGGCACGCTCCGGATGCAGGGGGCCGACGGGGCCTCCAACCAGCAGCTCTTCCGCCAGATGACCCTCAACAACGGTGCGTCCGCGATCATCGCCCAGAGCGGGGCCGCCGGGTCCGTAACGCTCGCGCTGAGCAATATCGTCCGCAACATCGGCGGCGTGGTCGACTTCACGCTGCCGTCCTCCGGCGCGATCCGCACGACGGCGATCAACACCAACGGGATCCTCGGCGGGTACGCGACGGTCGGCGGCGCGAACTGGGCCGCGAACTCGGTCGGCGTCGGCGAGGGCGACATCACCGCCTACTCCGGCTACTGGCTGCTCGACACGGTGGTCCCCAACGATCCCGCGCAGAACGTCCGGGCCGACGACCTCTCCACCAGCGGCGCGACGCTCGCGGCGTCCGTCACGACGATCCACACGCTGTCGTCCGAGGCCACGTCGGAGTTCCTGATCAATGTCGGATCCGGCAACACGCTGCGCCTGGCCCGGCAGGGCGGAATCCTGCTGGCGCCCACCTCCGCCGGGCTCACGATCGGCGACTCGCCGAACTCGGGCTTCCTGACCGCCGGCGTGACGAACAACGGGCCGGGCGAACTGATCCTCATCAACAACTCGGCCGGCGCGCTCTCGGTCAACTCCGCGATCACCAGCAACGGGACGGGCCTGGTCTCCCTGACCAAGTCCGGTCTCGGCCCGGCGGTCTTCCATGGCAACGTCTCGATCGGCAACAGCAACTTCTTCCTCGGCGGGAACGCCGTGCTCAAGGGCACGAACGTGATCGGCCGGACCTACGTGACCGGCGGCAGCCTGACCTTCGCCGCCGGCAGCAGCAACGTCATGACCCAGGCGTTGTTCATCAACGGCGGGTCGGTCACGGTCGCCGCGCCGGTCTTCGTCGCGGGCGAGGTCCAGATGGGGATGACCGCGGGCGGCCGCGGGGCGCTGTACGTCGATGCCGATCTCTACACGACCCGCCTGCGCGGGTCGCTCAACGACAACACGATGTCCGCCGGCGCGATCTTCCAGAGCGGCGGCGTCCTGCTCGGCTCGGCCGCGAACAACGGGCTGAGCGTCTCCGACGGCACGGGCAACTCGGGCTACTACCGCCTCTCCGGCGGCACCGTCAGCGGCGACGTCGTGGTCGCCTTCCGCGGCCCCGGCGTCATGGACATCGTCGGCGGAAGCGTGACGCCCAGCAACCAGTTCCAGGTCGTGTCCGGCGCCGGGCAGGGCGTGGTCAACCTCTACGCCGGCCGGTTCAACGCCCCGGGCACGCCCGGCGGCTTCATCCCGTTCCAGGGCGGCGCGTACATCGGCGGCACGGCGGTCTTCAACGTGATGGGCGGCTCGCTCGACGGCGCCTACCGCGGCACCGGCAAGGCGATCAACCTGATGAGCCAGCCGGGCAACACCTCCTACTTCAACCTGCTCGGCGGCGTGGTGACGGCCAACCAGATCGTCGCCTCCCAGCCGTTCGGCAACTCGGTGCTCAACCTCAACGGCGGAACGATCGTGGCCGCGGCCGGATCCACGCTCAGCAACAACTTCGTGGCGGGGCTGTCGGCGGCCTACGTGTACGCGGGCGGCGCGACGGTCGACGTGGCCGGGGCGGGGGCGAAGGCGACGATGCTCACCGGCCTGCAGGCGCCGGACGGGTACGGGCTCCTCTCGATCGCCACCAACGCGAGCTGCGGCGGGCAGTACATCGGCGCGCCGGTGGTGAGCATCACCGGCGGGAGCGGCACGGGCGCGCTGGCCGTCGCGCAGGTCGACTTCGCGACCGGGTTCATCACCAACTTCCTGGTGGTCAACCCGGGCACGGGCTACCAGGCGGCGGACGTGCTGACCGTCTCCCTCGACGGCGGCGGCCCGCTGGTCGCGCCGACGAACTTCACGGTGTCCGGCGCGGCGCTGGCGGCGAACGCCAGCGGCGGGATCACGAAGACCGGGTCGGGCATGCTGATCCTGGGCGGGACGAACACGTTCACCGGGGCGATCAACGTCAACGGCGGGTTCCTCGACCTGGCGTACGCGTCGCCCGGGACGACGAACTTCACGCTGGCCCCCGGGACGGGGATGGGCTTCGGGGTCGGCGGGCCGGCCACGCTGGCGGAGTCCGTGATCGCCAGCCTGCTCTCGACGAAGTTCGCGGCCGGGAACTCGTTCGGCCTGGACACCCGCGCCGGGACGTACACCTGGACGACGCCGATCGGGGGCGTGACGGACTTCTACAAGCTGGGGGACAACACGCTGATCCTGCCGGTGTCGAGCAGCTATTCCGGCGCGACGCACGTGATGGGCGGGGCGTTGCGGGCGGAATGGGGGACGGGGATCCCGGCGGGCTCGCACATGGTGCTCAACGGGGGCGCGTGGGAGACGACGGGCGGCACGGCCAACAACTGGGGCGCGGGCGCGGGACAGTTCGAGATCCCGGGCGGGACGAGCGGGTTCTCGGCGGCGACGAGCCCGCTGGCGGTGAACCTCGGCGGCGCGGGGGCGCTGGTGACCTGGGGCGCGGCGCTCTTCCGGCCCGAGGCGCTCGTGCTCAACGCGCCTTCGGCCGACCAGGACATCACGTTCGTCAATCCGCTGGACCTGGCGGGGACCAACCGCGCGATCGTGGTCGGGGCGCAGACCGCCTACCTCGCCGGCGGGCTGACCAACACGCTGACGGCCAGCGGCCAGGGCGGGCTGGTCAAGCTCGGCAACGGCACGCTCGTGCTCAGCAACGCGAATGCGTTGCTCAACGTGCAGGGCGCGCAGGGGCTGGACGTGCGCCAGGGCACGCTCCTCGTCACGGCCGGACGCATCCAGAGCCAGGGCCTGGGCAACAACAACGACTACGTCGCCCGGCTGGGCGGGGACAACGCCTCGTTGATCCTCGCGGGCTCGGCGTCCCTGGTCCGCAGCAACGCCTATCTGTATGTCGGCGAGGCGGCGGGAGCCTACGGCCGGATGGAGGTCAGGGATAACGCGAACTTCTGGGGCAACTACCGCCTCCTGATGGCCAACAACACCGGAAGCACCGGCGAGTTGTACCAGTCCGGCGGCAGCATGTACGTGGGGGACATCACCTACGTCGGCGACGACGGCGTGGGCCGGTTCGTCCTCAGTGGCGGCATCATCTCGAACAACACGACCTACATCGGGAACAACTACGGCGCGCTCGGCACGGTCATCCAGTCCGGCGGCGTCTTCCGGGCCGGCGGTGTGACGTACCTGGGCAACGCGCGCGGGTCGGTCGGGGCCTACGTCCAGCTCGGCGGCACCCACTACGGGGCGAACCAGATGCAGCTGGCGCCCAACGAGGGCGCGTTCGGCTACTTCGACATGCAGGGCGGGACGCGGACCAACAACAACTGGATCCAGGTGACGGACGAGGGGATCGGCCTCTACTACCAGCGCGGCGGCACGAACTGGGTGACCGCAGCCGGCATGCTGCTGGCCAACGGCAACGGCTCCTACGAGGCGGTCGGCGTCGCGTACTTCTCGGGCGGCCTCTACACGAGCGCCTTCAACACGGTGCTCGGCTACAACAACGCCCCCGGCGGCGGCGGGCGGGCGGAGTACACCGTCGACGGCGGCAACGTGATGCTGGACAACGCCCTCCTGATGAACCGCAACCTGGCCGGCTCGGACATGATGTCCACGAACATCGCCAACCTCAACGCCGGCACGCTCCGCGCCACGACGGTCTACAAGCAAACGACGGGCGGTGTCAGCGTCCTGAACTTCGACGGCGGCACGCTGCTGGTCGGGGCGAACGTCTCCAACGCGACGTTCCTCCAGAACCTCGATGCGGCCTACATCCACGGCGGCGGGGCGACGATCGATTCCGCGACCAACACCGCGATCGTCCGCCAGAACCTGCTTGCGCCGTCGGGCCAGGGGGTGACCGCGCTGCCGTGGTCGGGCAGCCTGGACAGCTACACCGCCGCCCCCTACGTCCAGATCACCGGCGGCAGCGGGTTCGGCGCGACGGCCGTTGCGCTGTTCGACTACGTCACCGGCACCGTGACCGGCCTGGTGATCACCGGGGCGGGCAGCGGCTACGCCCCGGGCGACACGCTGACCGTCACGCTGATCGGCGGCGGCCGCGAGGACGTCCGTCTCGGAACCGCCACGAACGGCGCCGTGAGCAGCGGCGGCCTGACCAAGCTCGGAAGCGGCTCGCTCGTGCTCCTCGGCACCAACACCTACGGCGGGCCGACCACCGTGTCCGAGGGCCTTCTCGAGGCCTTCATGCGCGGCGGACTGCCCTCGGGGTCCGCGCTGACCGTGAACTCCGGCGCGACCTTCATGGTCGGCGTCGGCGGGCCGGGGCAGTGGCTGTCGACGGACATCGACACCGTGCTCGGGACGGCGACCTTCGGTGCCGGGTCCTTCCTCGGCTTCGACACCACGCTCGGCGACTTCGCCCACGGCAACGCCCTGGCCGGCGATTTCGGCCTGATCAAGGTCGGTCCGAACGTGCTGACCCTCTCCGGCGCCAACGGTTTCGGCGGGCCGGTGATGGTCGTCAGCGGCGCCGTCGTGGCGGCCAGCGCCACGGCGCTCGGCACGACGGCCGGCGGCGTGACGGTGTTCAACGGCGCCACGCTCGGACTGCAGGACGGGATCACGGTTGCGGGCGAGAGCGTCATCCTCACGGGGATCGGCCTGGGCTCCGGCGGCGCGCTGCGGAACATCAGCGGCAGCAACACGTGGGCCGGCGGCATCACGGTGACGGGCGCCGTCGACACGTCCCTCCAGTCGGATTCCGGCCACCTGCTGATCAGCGGCAACATCACGAACAACCTCACCGCCGGCAACCTTCTGCTCCGCGGCAACGGATCGGGCGAGATCGGCGGCGTGATCTCCGGGGCGCGCACGATCTTCAAGAGCGGCGCGGGCGCGACGAACGCCGGGACGTGGACGCTCAGCGGGATGAACACGTACTCCGGGGCGACGACGATCGCGGCGGGCACGCTGCGGGTCTCGACCGAGGCCAACCTGGGAACGACCCCGTCCACCTACGTGGCCGCCCAGCTCAGCCTCCGCGGCGGCCTGCTGCAGAACACGGCCAGCATGTCCATCAGCACGAACCGCGGGGTGACGCTCGGCACGCTCGGCGGCGGATTCGACACCGACCCCGGCACGACGATGACCGTCGAGAGCATTGTCGCGGGCGTCGCGGGGAACCCGCTGTACAAGACCGGGGCGGGCGCGCTCGTTCTGAATGCCAACAACACGTACGCGGGCGACACGCTGGTCTCCAACGGCGCGCTGCGGGTCAACGGAACCTATACCGGCGGCGGGCTCATCACCGTCTACAACGGCGGCACGCTCGGCGGCACGGGCTCGGTGGGGGCGGTGACCGTCGCGGCCGGGGGCGGCCTGGCCCCGGGCAACAGCGCCGGCACGCTGACGGTCGGCAGCCTGACGCTCGCCGGCGATGCGACCCTGGTCTACGACCTGGGAACCTCGAGCGATCTGGTCCTGGCGGGCACGGTGGTCCTCGGCGGGGTCGACTTCGACAACTTCTCGTTCCTCCCCGGGGCCGGTTTCGGGCCGGGGGTCTACACGCTGATCGATGCGACGACCATCTCCGGTCTCGGCGCGGGCACAACGGGGACGGTCGGGTCGTACACGGCCACGCTCTCGATCGACGGGGGCGACCAGGATCTCATCCTCACGGTCATTCCCGAGCCGGCGGCCTTCGGCCTGATCGGCATGCTGACGGTGGTCGCGTCGTTGTTCCGCCGGCGGCTGAAGAACTGAGGCGCGATCCATGATCCCGTTGCGTCCCGGACGGCCCCCGTTCATGGTCAGGCGAATCCCGGTCACGCGATTCCCGGCCGGAACCCCGTCGTCAGGCAGGCTCGGTCCACGCGTGGGGGCTGCAGGAGGGTGTGCGAGATGAAGACAATGCCGGGTAGGGCCATCGGGGTTTTCGTGCTGGCGGCGTGGGCCGCGTCTGCACAGGCCCAGACGAACTTCTTCTGGACCAATACGCTCAGCGGCACGTGGAGCGGGGCCAACTGGACCAACGCGCAGATGACGCCCGTCACGCCGCCCGCGGGCGGTTCCGAGCAATACGAGATCCGGTTCCAGGGCCCGGCGACGGCTTACACGGCGGACAACGACCTCGCCGGGGCGTTCGCCCTCAACCGGATGGTCGCCAGCGCCGGAACCGTGACGCTGACGGGCAACTCGCTGGTCTTCACCAACCGCGGCGGCACGCTGCCCACGGTGACGAACCTTAGCGGCGCCACCCTGACGATCGACAACGACCTCGTGTTAGGTGCGGCCACCGACATCGGCGCCCAGAGTGCCATTCTGCTCGGGGGCGACATCAGCTGACCGGCCGGACTGACCATCGCCGGCGCCGCCCAGGTGCGACTGACCGGCTCGAACACCTACTCGGGGACCACAACGATCCGGTCCACCGGAAACGCCGCATGGGGCGGGACGGTGCTCAGCAACACGACCGGAGGCGTTGCGATCCCCGGGGCCGTCAACCTCGGCGGCGGCAGCGCCAACCAAGTCTATCTCCGTCTCGGCGCCGACGAGCAGATCGCCAACACCAGCGTGATCACCTTCGATACGTCGGGCACCCTCCACGGCCGGTTCGTGCTGCTCGGTCGGACCGAGACCGTCGCTGGCCTTCAGACGACCACCGGACGGGGCATCGCCGAGAACACCGACCAGAACGACCCCGCCAACAGCTTCGGCCCGGCGACGCTGATCCTCGCCCCCGGCGCGGGCGAGGTCTACAGCTTCAACGGCTATCTCCGGAGCTACTTCACCGGTGGCGCCAGCAACCGGCTGGTTGTCGTGAAGAACGGCGACGGCACGCAGATCCTGGCCGATGGCAACATCGGCAACGGTGGGGGCGGCGGCGTGGCGGGCCTGACGGTCAATGCCGGGACGCTGGTGCTCACGAACACCACGCATGCCAACTTCACCGCCGGCCTGGTCGTCGACGGCGGCCGGCTGGTGCTGGGCACGAGGACGGCGGCGTTCCGCAATCCCATCACCAACAACGCCGCCGGCGGACTCGCCTTCGTCGCGGCGGGCGCGAACACGATCGCCTCGCTCAGCGGGTCGGGCTCGCTGGGGCTGACGAACGCGGCCGGCGCCGCGGTGACGCTGATCGTGGGCCAGGGCGGCGTGGCGGGCACCTATTCGGGCGATCTCTCCGGCGCCGGCGGGCTCACGAAGACCGGCACCGCGACGCAGGTGGTGTCCGGCAACAACACCTACGCCGGCACCACGACGGTCGAGCAGGGCGTGCTGACCGCCACGAAGGCGGCGGCGCTTCCCGGCTACAACGCGGCGGGCAGGGTCGTGGTCAACGCGGCGACGATCGCCGTCCGGACCGGCGGCGCCGGCGAGTGGAGCGGAACCGAGATCGACGCGCTGCTGGTGAACGCCACGTGGGGTGCCGGGAGCCAGCTCGGGGTCGAGGTCTCCTCCGGCACCGTGGACCTGGCCGGCAATACGGCGGGCGTGCAGGGGCTGCACAAGCTCGGCGCCGGCGTGCTGACGCTGTCGGGCAACAACAGCTATTCCGGCGGGACGACGATCTCCGCCGGCATCCTGTCCGTGGCATCGACGGCGAACCTGCCCACCTCCGGCGGCCTCGCCATCACCGGCGGCACGCTGCGCGTCACGGGAACCGCCCTGGCGAACCTGGACGCCTACACGCTCAACGCCGCCGGCTTCCGGGGCGGTCTCGATGTGGCCGACGCCTCGCACACGCTGACAGTCTCGCAGGGGCTTTCCGGGAACGGCTGGCTGACCAAGGACGGCGCGGGGACGCTCGTCCTGTCCGGCGCGAACACGTTCAACGGCGGCGTCACGAACAACGCGGGGACGCTGCGGCTCGCAAACGCATCGGCCTGGGCCGTGACGAACCCGCTGCGCCTGCTGGGCGGCGACGTCGACCTCGCCGGCTATGCGGTCACGATAGTCTCGCTTTCCGGCGCCGCGGGTACGACCGTCACCAACAACGGCGGGCTCACGGTGAATCAGGGGCTCGCGGGCACCTACGCAGGCGCGATCGTCGGCTCCGGCAGCCTCACGAAGACCGGGACGAGCACGCTGACCCTGTCCGGCGCGAACACCTACACGGGGCTGACCACGGTCACCGGCAACGGCGGCCATCTGGTCGCCGGGCACAACGGCGCGCTGGGCACGACCAACGGCGGAACGGCGGTCGCCGACGGCGGCAGCGTGGCCCTCGCCAACGGCGTGACGGTGACGGGCGAGCGGATCAGCCTGGTGGGCGCCGGGGACTTTTTCGGGGCCCTGAAGGCGGCCGCCGCCTCCACCGGAACCTGGGCCGGCGTGGTCGTGCTCGACGAAAACAACGTGGCCAGCTGGAAGCCCCGGATTGGCGCGCGGCTGGACGCCGTCCTGACCGTCAGCGGCGACATCGTCGACGGCGCGGGCAGCAGCCTCTTCATCAGTGGTGAGGCCGGCACGGGTCGTGTCGTCCTCTCCGGCACGAACAACACCTATTCCGGCCGCACTTCCATCGTGCGCGGCGTGCTGGAGTTGGGCCGCGATCACACGCTGCCGGCCGGGACCCGTCTCGACATGAATGCCGCGGCGATTGTCGATGCCTCGGTCTTCGACATGGCCGGGTACAGCCAGGTCGTCGCGGGCCTCCAGACCGTGTCCCTGAACGCTCCCTCGCTCGTCACCAACCGTGCCGCAGGGCTCTCGACTCTCACGGTGGATCAGTCCACCAACCTCACCTTCGCCGGCGCGATCGGCGGCAACATCGCGCTGATCAAGGCGGGGGCGGGCGCGCTGACGCTGCAGGGCGCCAACGCCTACGCCGGCGCCACCTCGGTCAGCGGCGGCGTGCTGCGCGTGAACGGTTCGCACACCGGCGGGGGTCTGATCACGGTCTACGCCGGGGGCATGCTCGGCGGCACGGGATCGGTCGGCGCGGTGAGCATTCAGGCCGGCGGCACGTTGGGCGCCGGGAACTCCGTTGGCACGATGAGGCTTGCGGGCAACGCCGAGATCCTCGGCAAGCTGGCGGTGGAAAACGTCGGCGCGGCCGTCGACCTCGTTGCCATCACGGGCGGCCTGACGCTCGGCCCCGGCAGCGTGATCGACCTGCTCGGTACGCTGGATGGAACCTCCAGTTACACGATCCTCACGTTCACGGGCTCGCGCACCGGGACCTTCGGCGACGTGACCGATGTGACCGCCCAGGGCTACCAGGTCGACTACAATGCGAACGACGTCACCCTGACGGTCATTCCCGAACCGGCGACGCTGGGTCTTCTCGGGATCTGCGCCGCCGCCGCCCTGCTGCGTCGGCGGCTGCGCGGGTAACGCGAAGCGCCGTCCGGGGCACGACGGAGCGTGCCCCTCCAGGTTCCGGTGCGATGGAGAGCGTCTCTCTGACGACGCCGGGCACGACGGAGCGTGCCCCTCCAGATTCCGGGGAACATGACGGACACCTGGGACGGTGGAGGGCGCCGCTCCGCCTGCCACTCGACGCGAAGCGGCGCGTGGTCGGCGCCGGAGGGGTCACGGGGCGCGGCTTTCGGGCACGACGGAGCGTGCCCCTCCAGGTCCCGGTGCGATGGAGAGCGTCTCTCTGACGACGCCGGGCACGACGGAGCGTGCCCCTCCAGGTTCCAGGGAACATGACGGGCATTCGGCCGGTGGCGCGGGCCGGGCCTACGCTTCGTAGGTGAACAGGTCCGCCGCCGACAGGGAGGCCCCCGCGGCGCGGTTGTAGGCGGTCACGACCTTCTGCTGCGTGTTGCGGGTGAGCCGGCGGCCCTTGCACGCGCGGGTCACCATCTTGAAGGTGATGCATCCGGGCGCCGCCGCCACGAGGTTCGCCGCCTTCAGCCCCGCCTCCGCCATCTTCGCCGCGATCGGCTGGGGCCCGAGGTTCCGCTCGATCGCGTCCGTGTCGTTCATGCCTGCCGCACCCTACACGGGCCGGGCCCCGAAGCCAATCCGGTCGCCCCGGTCACGGCGCCGCTTTCGAGGCGGCGATGAAGCGCGACAGGGCGCGGACGTGGCGGACGAACGCGTCGCAGCGGATCACGCGGGCGGAGGCGTCCTTCGGCTCCTGGTACTTGAGCCCGCCCTTCTCGACCCAGCGGCCCTCCGCGTCCTGCGCGGCGATCGCCCCGGCGGCGGCCTTCCGCGTTCCGCCGTCGAGCGTCGGGATCCGCGGTCCGCCGGCCGGCGCCTTCCAGGGCTCGCGGGCGGCCTGCTCGTACTGGCGGGCGATGCTGTCGAGGTCGCTGGAGACCTTGAATGCGTAGTGCGTCGGCAGGTCGCCGTCGTCGTAGACGAGGCGGTAATCCTTCGTGAAGTAGAGCGGCGTGTTGGTCTTGAGTTCGTGGAACCGGGCGAGTTGCCCGTTCGGAAGGAGCGAGCGGCGCAGGTACGCCAGCGCGCGCGGGACCGGCTCGAGGAAGCGGCGGTCGCCGGTCTCGCGGTGGAGGCGCATCAGGATCCGGAGGATGCCCTGCGATTCGCCCCCGGTGATGGAGGGGGGCTCGAACTTGCGCGCCCACGCGGGATGCATGTCCGCGTCGTACTGCTGCGCCCACGCCGGCTGCGGGTCGGGCATCTGCGCGAGCAGGATGAAGCCGCCCGCCTTCTCCGCGGCGGCCCGGCAGGCCCGGCCGAGCGCCTGCGCGGCGCCGTCGGCGGAGGCGGAGGACAGGACGAGCGAGGCCTCGAACATCGTGTCGATCATGTCCGCGAGCGCGTTGTCGTTGAAGGTGTAGTCGGCCTTGTAGTCGCGTCCCGGGAACGTGCGGGACCATGCGTCGGGATACGAGGCCGCCTTCACGGGGAATTTCGAGGCGTCCGGGGGCGCCTCGAAGCGCTGCGGCCACGCGCCGTTCGGATACTGGGCTGCGAGGAGGCTCCCGAGGGCGGTCGTCACGCACCGGTGGATCGCCTCGTTCGTGAAGGCGCACGCGCGGTCGGCGCGCAGCAGGAAGCGGACGGCGGCCTGCGTGGTGTCGTCGTCGAGCGTCGAGACGTTCTTCCCGGCCGTTCCGCCGTCGGCGCGGTAGGGGAGCTTCTTCCGTCGCGCCGGATCGAACTCGATGGAGTAGTCCCAGCCGCCCGAAGCGAGCTGGCCGCGCACCAGGGACTGCGCCGTCTCCAGCGCGGCGTCGAGATGGAACCGGTCGCCGGTCGCCTCCCAGGCCTCGAGCATGACCGAGCCGACCGACGGCGTGCCCGGCGGCTGCACCCAGCCGACCGTGGCGCGCGCAACGCCCTCGCCCTCGCGTCGCGAGAGATCCTCGCTGTACGCCCACAGGTAGGAGCCCTCGACCGCGACCTTCTCCCGGAAGAACGCGACGCCGCGCCGCAGCGCCGCCGCGGCCTCGTCGCGCGTCGGGCCCTCCGCCGCGCCGCACACGCCGGCCAGCGCCACGCTTGCCGCCAACAGGATCTTCCGCATATCGACCTCCACTCCGCGGTCTGGCGTCGCCCCGCTACTTCCCAAGGAACTCCATCGCTGTCACGGTCGAGAACCGTCCCGACGTTCCCGCGCGCGTCGCCTCGCCGGTCACGCGCACGGTGCCTCCCGCAAGATCGCCCGCCTTCCGGCCCCCGAGGTGGTCCGTCGCGAGCCGGTGATACAGAAGGAACTCGACGCCGTCGGCCGTGGTCACGGTGTAGGCGGTGAACGGCTTCCCGTCGGGCGCCTTGAGCTCCGTGATGCCGAACCGGCCGGTGACGGGGCCCGCGACAGGCTGCGGGGGCGTCCCCTTGGCTCGCTCGGCCGCGTTGGCCGCCGGCGGCAGGCCGGCGCACCAGTTCGTCCACGCCGCGTGGAGGCCGGCGAGAACGTCGGGCTTCTCCGCGGCGAGGTCGCGCGCCTCGGCCCGGTCGGCGGCGAGGTCGAAGAGCCGCAGCTTCGGGGCGGAGGGGCTGACCACGAGCTTCCAGTCGCCGCGCCGCATCGCGCCCTGGCCGTCGTGCATCCAGAAGAGGTCCGCGTGCGGGTCGCCGGCCGCCGCGCCGGCAAGGAACGGAAGCAGGTCGACGCCGTCCAGCCGCGTGCCGTCGGGCGTCGCGATGCCCGCGGCGGCGCAGAACGTGGCGTAGAGGTCCATCGAGCTGACGGGGCGGCCGTAGACCGATCCGGCCTTCAGGCGTTCCGGCCAGCGGAGCAGGAACGGGACGCGGATTCCGCCTTCGAGGTACTGCGCCTTCCAGCCGTTCAGGCCGCCGGTGGAGCCGACGATCGTGTCCTTCGGCCATTCCGGCCTCGCGCCCTTGATGTTGCTCTTCGCCGGACCGTTGTCGCTGACGAAGGCGACGAAGGTGTTGCCGGCGACGCCCGCCTCCTTGAGCGCGTCAAGCACGCGACCGATGGCGTCGTCCATCGAGACGATCATCGAGGCGTAGAACGGCAGCGGGTCGGGCTTCAACCCGCCGAAGCGGTCCTTGTGCTCGAGCTTGCCGTGCCAGGGGCTGTGAACGGCGTTGAAGGCGAGGTAGAGGAAGAAGGGGCCGTCCTTCCGTCGCTTCACGAACTCGACGGCGTGGCGGCCGAGGCGGTCGGTGAGGTACTCGTCGCCGGGGCGCTCCGGCCCCCAGACGCCCTGGACCTTGCCCGAGGCGTGCTCGTTCGTGCCCAGCCCGGTGTAGTGGCCGGCGGCGTCGGGCCAGTAGTCGCCCTCCCAGTCCATCAGGTCGTGGACCTCGTCGAACATCGGCGCCGGGTCGCGGTTGACGTTCCACTTGCCGATGAGCCCCGTCGCGTAGCCGGCGGCCTTCAGCGTTTCGGGAAGGAGCTTGCGCGCGGCGGGGATGGTGCCGTGCGAACGGTCGGTGTTCCATTGCACGCCGAAGCTCTGCGGGTAGGCGCCGGACATCAGCCCGTGGCGGCTGGGGCAGCAGACGGGCGCGGCAACGTAGCCGTCGGTGCAGCGGACGCCGTCGCGCGCAAGGGAATCGATCGCCGGCGTCGGCGCCATCGTGCCCCCCTGGCAGCCGGGATCGCCCCAGCCCATGTCGTCGGCGAAGATCAGGACGAAGTTCGGGCGGCCGGCGTCGGCGGCGACCGCGAGCAGCGAAACGAGACCGGCGAGGAGCGGCTTCATGCCCGCGAGTATCGGCACAGCCCGCGGCGGAGGAAAGCACGAAACCGGGATTCCGAAGCACGAAACAGAATCCCAATCCCGAAACCTGGAATCCCAAACAAGAGGGCGCTTGAAGCCTTGGTGCTTCCCGCTTCGTGCTTCGGGATTGGCGGCTTCGGGATTCCCTCTACCCGCGGGTCATCCAGTGCCGTGCCATCGAGGTCCAGTGGCGCCACTTCGGGGGACAGTAGCGCTTGGCGAAACTCTCGAGATTGCCGGTGAACCGGTCGCGGATGGTGCCGGCCGCCCACCGGGCCTGGATGCGGAGGCTGAGGTCCGGCTGGCCGGCGTACCGCCGCGCGCGGTGCCCGCGGATGTTCGAACCGACGCCCATCTCGACGCCCGGCCCGCCGTTCTCGATCTTCCGGATCACGAGCAGAAGCTTGAGCTCATCGCCGGAAAGCCCGTACTCCTCGCCAACGTCAACCAAAATCCCGACTTCCCGTGCGGGAAGCGCCCGGGCGACCGCCGTCTGGCGGATCGGGGTTCCCGACGCCTGCGCGGAGCCCGCGGCGAGCATCGCCACGGCTCCCCACACGCCCACGATTCTGCTGACCCGGTTCTTCCTCATATTCAAAAAAGGGCGTGCAGATTACCCGAGGTTTGGCCCGAAATCCAGCCATTCGACCGCCCCGGGGCGCCCGGAAGTCCTAACCTTCTGGCCGCAAAAACATTGCCAGAAGAAAAAATCTTCCGGCGGGCCGGGGGTGGAACCGGGTTCAAGGGCCGGCCGGGGGCTGGGCTCCGGCCGGTTCCGCCGGTCCGTGGTTCGGTCCGGTCGGGCGCATCTCCGCTTCATCGACCTGATCATGCGGCGGCCTCTCGGAGTCTGCATGGCTACCGGGATCCGTCGAACGGCCGGGCCAGCGGCCCGGCCCCACCACGGGTTTCCCGGGAACGATGGGTAGGGCCGGGCCGCTGGCCCGGACGAACGCAAAGCCCGCGAAAGCGTCTTCGTCATCCCTGCACCGGACCGGAGATGTGCCCGGTCCGGCCGCGCCTTCGATTCGCCGCGTGACCCCGTTCCGGTGCCCGTGTAGGCTGCCCGAACCGGTCACCGCGTCCGGGCGGGCGGGTGGCGTACATCGGGAAGGGAGCGGACGATGAAGAGACGGACATTCGTCGGGCTTTCAGGTCTCGCCACGGTCGGCGCCACCCTCGGCCCGCGTCGCGCGGGGGCCGGCCCCGCCCTTCCGCCGAAGCCGGCGCCGCCCCTGAATCCCTTCGAACAGGAGGGTGCGTGGTACAAGGCCGCCCTGCACGTCCACACGACGACGTCGGACGGCGATGTCGATGTGGCCACGCGGCTGGCGCAGTACCGCAAGGCCGGCTACCAGGTCGTCGCGGTCACCGACCACTGGAAGACCAACGACCTGTCGGCCTGCTCCGGCGACGGCTTCCTCGCGATCAACAGCATGGAGGCGCATCCGCAGACCGGCACCGGCGCGCCCGCGCACCACTTCGTTTGCCTCGACATGCCGCACCCGTTCGAGCTGTCCAAGACCCTGCCGGCACAGGAGCTGATCGACACGGTGCGCAAGGCGGGCGGCAAGGTCGTTTACGCCCATCCGTACTGGACCGCCCATTCCATCGCGGAGATGCTGGAGGTCGGCGGCTACGTGGCCGTCGAGGTCTACAACGCCCACTGCGACCTCGCCAGCCGGAAGGGGTTCAGCCAGGCCCACGTCGACCAGCTGTTCAGCCGGGGGATCCTGACGGGCCTCACGGCGGTGGACGACGTCCACAAGAGCCCCTGGATCAACACGGGGTGGACGATGATCCGGGCCCGGTCGCTGGCGAAGGCGGATGTCATGGACGCTTTCGCCCGCGGCTGCACCTATGCCTCCTGCGGCCCGGTGATCGAGGACTTCCGCATCAAGGACGGGGCGGTCCGGCTCCGCTGCACCCCGGCCTCCGAGATCCGGTTCCACTTCGACGGCGCGGGCGGCGGCCGGCTCCAGGCGGCCGAAGGCGGCGGCACCCTCACGCAGGCCGAGTGGAAGTTCGCCGTCGGGCGCAAGCCGCCCTCGTGGATCCGCGCCGAGGTTGTCGATCCGGCGGGCAAACATGCCTGGACCAACCCGATCGCCGTCGATCCCAAGGCCTGACGGCGCGCGCCACGCGCGCCGGAACATCGAACAACGAACACCGAACATCGAAGTGCGGAGGGTGCACGGGTGTGTGTGCGCAGCCCCCGGTGAACCTCCGAACCTTCGAACCTGTGAACCTGCGAACCGCCGCCCTTCCAACCCTTGGAAGCCGTTGCGTCGCGCGCGTCCAAGGATTGGAAACCCGGCGGATCAGCGGCGGCCCTGGGCCTTGGCGTAGGCGTCCTTGAGCGTGACGGTGCGGTTGAAGACCGGCGCGCCGGGCTTCGAGTCCTTCTCGTCCGCGCAGAAGTAGCCGATGCGCTCGAACTGGAACGCGGCGCCGGGTTGGGCGCCGGCGATCGACGGTTCGGCGAACGCGGTGACGGTCTTCAGGGAGTCCGGGTTGAGGAAGTCGCGGTAGTCCGACTCCTCCGGCGTGGCCGAGAGATCCTCGACGCGGAAGAGGCGGTCGTACAGGCGGACCTCGACCTGCCGCGCGCCGGCCTCGGGGACCCAGTGGATCGTGGCCTTGACCTTCACCTTCTCGGTCATCGGCTGCCACGTGCCGTGGAGTTCGACGACGCGGCCGGAGGCGTCCTTGACGACCTCCGTGCAGGTCAGGAATCCGGCGCCGCGCAGGCGGACGGCGCGGCCGGGCGCGAGGCGGAAGAAGTCCTTGGGCGGCTCCTCCATGAAATCCTCGCGCTCGATCAGGATCGTGCGGCCGAACGGGACCTCGCGCGTGCCCGCGGCCGGATCCTCGGGGTTGTTCGGGATCCCGAACGCCGCGGGGGCGTCGGCGGGCAGGTTGTCGATCACGACCTTGAGTGGGTCGAAGACGGCCATGCGGCGGGTCGCGGTGCGGTTGAGCTCGTCGCGGACGCAGTGTTCGAGCAGCGCGACGTCGGTGAGGCTCTCGTACTTCGTCACGCCGACGGCGTCGCAGAACGCGCGGACGGCGGCGGGCGGGTAGCCGCGGCGCCGCATGCCGCAGAGCGTCGGCATGCGCGGGTCGTCCCAGCCGGCGACCTGGCCGCCCTGGACGAGCTCGAGCAGCTTGCGCTTGCTCATGACGGTGTAGGTGAGGTTCAGGCGCGCGAACTCGGTCTGGCGCGGGACCGGGTCGAAGCCGAGGGTCTGGACGACCCAGTCGTAGAGCGGGCGGTGCACCTCGAACTCGAGCGTGCAGAGCGAGTGCGTGACGCCCTCGATCGCGTCCTCGATCGGGTGGGCGTAATCGTAGGTCGGGTAGATGACCCACGCGTCGCCGGTGAGGTAGTGCGGCATGCGCAGGATGCGGTAGAGGACCGGATCGCGCAGGTGCAGGTTCGGCGACGCCATGTCGATCTTCGCGCGCAGGCACAGGGAGCCGTCGGGGAACACGCCGGCGCGCATGCGGGCGAAGAGCGCGACGCTCTCCTCGGCCGGCCGGTTGCGGAACGGGCTCTCGCGGCCGGGCTGGGTCGGGATGCCGCGGTAGTCCTTCCACTGCTCCTGCGTCAGCTCGCAGACGTAGGCCATGTCCATCCGGATCAGCTTCACGGCGCACTCGACCATGCGCTCGAAGTAGTCGGCCGAGTAGTAGAAATGGTCGCCCCAGTCGAAGCCGAGCCAGCGGATGTCGCGCTGGATGTTCTCGACGTACTCCATCGACTCCTTGGCGGGGTTCGTGTCGTCCATGCGCAGGTGGCAGCGCCCGCCGAACTCCTGCGCCATGCCGAAATCGATGCAGATGGCCTTCGCGTGCCCGATGTGGAGGTAGCCGTTCGGTTCGGGCGGGAACCGCGTGACGACCTGCCCGCCGTTCTTCCCGGCCGCGACGTCGGCGGCGATCATGTCCCGGATGAAATGGGACGGCCTGTCCTTCGTTTCCTCGCTCATGTCCGTGCCTCGCTCAAGGCGCGCAGACTACACCAGCCGCGCCTGCGGGGCAAACGGGGTGGAATGACCCAGATCCCCGGCTACGCTTGGTCGATCAGGAACGAACGATGCCTCGAGGGCCCTCTGCACGGCGCCGACGGAGCGGCGCCCTCCAAGGCTGCCTCTCTCGGTATAGGAAGCTGGAGGGCCGCGCTCCGTCGCGGCCGTGTCCATGCGCACGTCCCACGGGTGGTCGCCGGATATCCGAGGCTTGGCCGATCGTATCCCTATGAAACAGGTTCTGGAGGGCCGCGCTCCGTCGCGGCCGTGTGCATACGCACTTCCCACGGGTGGTCGCCGGATATCCGAGGCTTGGCCGATCGTATCCCTATGAAACAGGTTCTGGAGGGCCGCGCTCCGTCGCGGCCGTGTGCGTACGCACTTCCCGCGGGTGGGCACCGGATATCCGAGGCTTGGCCGATCGTATCCCTATGAAACAGGTCCTGGAGGGCCGCGCTCCGTCGCGGCCGTGTGCATACGCACTTCCCACGGGCGGTCGCCGGATATCCGAGGCTTGGCCGATCGTATCCCCATGAAACAGGTCCTGGAGGGCCGCGCTCCGTCGCGGCCGTGTGCATACGCACTTCCCACGGGGGTCCCGGATTTCCGAGTCTTGGCCGATCGTATCCCTATGAAACAGGTCCTGGAGGGCCGCGCTCCGTCGCGGCCGTGTCCATGCGCACTTCCCACGGGTGGTCGCCGGATACCCGAGGCTTGGCCGATCGTATCCCTATGAAACAGGTTCTGGAGGGCCGCGCTCCGTCGCGGCCGTGTCCATGCGCACTTCCCACGGGTGGTCGCCGGATACCCGAGGCTTGGCCGAGGATTGGGGGGTGATGAGCGATGAGTGCCGCGTGATGAGAGGGTGGGCTACGGCGGCGGCGAAGGGGTGGCGGGGCGGACGGGAATGTGGACCTCGTACTTCTTGAAGAAGCCGGGAAGGAACGGTCCGTTCCAGTAGGCCGCGCGTGGCGGGCCGTCCTCGACCCAGCCCGGCTGCTTCGCGAGCCAGGCGCGGAGTTCGCGCTCCGTCTGCGTGACGTTCTCCTCGCTGTAGGATCCCCGCGCCCCGGCCGCGGCCACCCTGCGCTCGCCGAGGACCTCAACGGTCACGCCGTTCGTCGCGGTCAGGCCGGCCGGCGCGTCGGCGCCCGCGAAGAACCGCATGGTGGCCGTCCGCGTCTCGGTCTCGACCGGCGTGGTCATGGCGACGTCGTTCGCCTGGATGTAGCGGAAGAGCCTGCGGAACAGGCCGTTCTCGCCGCCGAAGTAGGGTCCCTCGCGCGTCGCCGTCATCGCGCGGACGGCGGGGATCGTCTTGATCTCGAACACCCCGGGCTCCGTCCGGTCATAGGCCTGTTCGTAGGCGTGCGCTCCCAGTGCGGGAAGGGCGGCGGCGGCCAGCAGTCCGGTCCACGTCTTCATGGTCGTGATCCCCTTGGTTCGAAGATGGACAAAACTACAACATCACGGCCGCCGCGCAAGCCGGAAGCCGGCGCGCGATCGTGGCGGAAGTTCCAACCCGGCTTTGAGCCCGGCACGCGGCGGTGGTAGGCTGCGGGCACGGCGGGCGCGCGGCGACGCCGGTGCGAAGGAGACGCCATGCAGGACTTCGAGAAGCTCGGGGTGTTCTATCTCGGCCGGGAGGAGGCGGGGGAGGGGGCGGCGGAGGGCAACCTCGTCCTGTATGATTCCCGGGACCTGACAACCCACGCCGTGATCGTCGGCATGACCGGCAGCGGGAAGACCGGGCTCGGCATCGGCCTGCTCGAGGAGGCGGCGATCGACGGCGTGCCGGCCATCGCGATCGATCCCAAGGGCGACCTCGGCAACCTTCTGCTCTCGTTCCCCGAACTGCGGCCGCAGGACTTCCGTCCCTGGGTCGACGAGGGCGAGTCCGCGCGCAAGGGGATGACGCCGGACGATTTTGCCGCGCGCACCGCGCAGACGTGGCGCGAGGGGCTCGCGGCGTGGGGGCAGGACGGCGCGCGCATCCGCCGCTTCCGCGATGCCGTCGACCTGGCGATCTACACGCCCGGAAACGCCTCGGGCCGGCCGCTGCAGGTGCTCAAGTCGCTTGCGGCCCCGGCGCCGGCGCTCGCGGCCGACAACTCCGCCCTGCGCGAGCGGATCCAGACGACCGTCTCGGGGCTGCTCGGGCTGCTGGGCGTCGATGCGGATCCCGTCCAGGGCCGCGAGCACATCCTGCTCTCGACGATCCTCGACCATGCGTGGCGCGCCGGGACGGACCTCGACCTCGCCTCGCTCATCCGCGAGATCCAGAAGCCCCCGTTCGCCTCGGTCGGGGTCTTCGACCTCGAGTCGTTCTACCCGGCCAAGGACCGGCTCGGCCTCGCGATGGCGCTGAACAATCTCGTCGCCTCGCCCGGCTTCTCCGCGTGGATGGAGGGCGAGCCGCTGGACGTGAACCGCCTTCTCCACACGCCGGAGGGACGGCCGCGCCTCTCCGTGATCTCCATCGCGCACCTGTCCGACGCGGAGCGGATGTTCTTCGTCACGATCCTGCTCGGCGAGATCCTCGCGTGGGTCCGCGCGCAGCCGGGGACGTCGAGCCTGCGGGCGGTGCTCTACATGGACGAGATCTTCGGCTACTTCCCGCCGACCGCGAATCCGCCGTCCAAGACCGCGATGCTGACCCTGCTCAAGCAGGCGCGCGCCTACGGCCTCGGCGTCGTGCTCTCGACGCAGAACCCGGTCGACCTCGACTACAAGGGCCTCTCGAACGCCGGGACGTGGCTCATCGGCCGGCTGCAGACGGCGCGCGACAAGGAGCGCGTGATCGAGGGCCTCGAGGGCGCCGCCGCGGGCGCGCCGTTCGACCGCGGGGCGACGGAGCGCGTGCTCGCCGGACTCGGCAACCGCCGTTTCCTGATGCGCAACGTCCACGAGGACGCGATGGTCGTCTTCGAGACCCGCTGGGCCCTGAGCTACCTCCGCGGGCCGCTGACGCTGCCGCAGATCCGCTCGCTCTGCACGGGGGCCGCGGTGTCCGCGCCGCCCGCGCCGCCGGCCGTTGCGGTCCCTGCGCCCGCCCCCGCGCCTCCGGCGGCCCCGGCCCGCGGCGGCGGGAAGACCGCGCTGCCGCCGGGCGTCCCGGAGTACTTCGTGAAACCGTCGAAGGCGGCGGCGGGGCTGACCTACCGGCCGATGGCCGCCGGCGCCAGCAAGCTGCACTTCGTCGATGCGAAGGCGGACGTCGACGCGTGGGTGCCGTTCGCGCACCTCGCGCCGCTCTCGGACGACGGCGGCGGCGTGATCTGGGAGGAGGCGACGGCGCGTCCCGAGTGGAGCGCCGGCCTCGATCCCCGGCCGCTCGAGGGGGCCGCGTTCGAGCCGCTGCCCGGTGCGCCCGGCCCGAAGGCGGTTGCGGCGTGGAAGGACAGCCTCGAGGACCACCTCTACCAGAACGTGACGCTGGACCTCTTCTCCGTGCCGGCGCTGCGCCTGGCCTCGACGCCCGGCGAGACGCTGGGCGACTTCACGGTGCGCTTCACGCAGGTTCTCCGCGAGCGGCGCGACGCCGAGGTGGCGGACCTGCGCGCGAAGACCGAGGCGAAGCTGCGGACGATGCAGGACCGCGTGGCCCGCGCCGAGGACCGCCACGAGCGCGAGAAGGCGCAGGCCGGCCAGCAGATGATGCAGACCGCCGTCTCGCTGGGCGCGACCGTGCTCGGCGCGCTGTTCGGGCGGAAGGCGCTCGGCGTGGGCACCGTCGGCCGCGCGGCGACCACGATGCGGTCGGCCGGACGCATCGGCAAGGAGCGCGAGGAGGCGGCGCGGGCCGCGGAGGGCATCGAGGTCGCGCGCCAGCGGCTTGCGGATCTGGAGGCGGACCTCGAACGCGAGATCGCCGCGCTGCAGGGGCGGTACGAGCCGTCGGCCGTCCGCGTCGAAACCGTGCGGATCCGTCCGCGCAAGTCCGACATCGCCGTCGGCGCGGTGGGCATCGCCTGGGTTCCATGGACGACCGGCGCGGATGGCATGCCGGAACCGGCGTTCTGAGACGGATGCCGGGGTGGGTGGATGGCGGGACGGGTGGGCCGGAGCGGGGTGACCGCAGGAAAGGCAGGCTCAAGATGACGGAACTCATCGGCACGTTGGTGAAGCAACTCGGCGTGAGCGAGGGACAGGCGGAGGGTGGCGCGGGGCTTCTCTTCAAGCTCGCGAAGGACCAACTCGGCGGCGACTTCTCGAAGGTCGCGCAGGCGATGCCCGAGGTCCAGGGCCTGATCGGGAAGGCCCCGGAGTCCGGCGGCGCCGCGAAGATCCTGGGCGGCATCGCCTCGATGCTCGGCGGCGAGGGCGGCGGCGCAGCGGCCGGGAAGCTCGCGGGGCTGGCCTCGCTCGCCGGCGGCTTCTCGAACCTGAAGCTCGACAGCGGCATGATCGCGAAGTTCGTGCCGGTCGTCCTCGAGTTCGTGAAGAGCCAGAAGGGGCAGGAACTCTTCGCGCTGCTCGCCTCGGCGCTGAAGAGGTAGACCCGGGCCGGCACGACGTGAAGAGCGAGGTCGACACCCTGCGCGGTCTCGCCATCGTAGGCGCGGTACTTGCCTTGGCGTGCGTGATCTCTCCGTTCAGCTGGGGGTGGTTCGACGAAGTCTTCCCAGAGTACAACATCGTACTGAGCGGCCTGTTCTTTGGTGTTTCCGCATTCCTTGCCTACCGCGCGTGGATGGCACGGCGGTCGCTTGCACCTTCCACAGCGCGAAACCGGTGGGCGGCATGGATGTGGTTTGGGTTCGTCGCAGGCGTAATGAACCTGGGGCTGGTCTCCCTGGCCACGCAGGCCTCGAGTATGCACGATCAAAGACCCATGCATCTGGCGATCGTGCTGGTGGTCCAGGTCGGCATCTTGGGCGCGCTTCGGGCGGTGAGGGCGCAACCGAGGGCGCCCGGCGGCACGGTGCCCACGGAGAACTCCGGTGACCCGCCCCTTGGCGGGGATTGACGTGTACATACGTCTGTACATATACTCGGGACATGTTCGAGTGGGACAAGGACAAGGCGCGGCGGAACGAGGACAAGCACGGTGTGTCCTTCGCCGACACCTTCGCCGTGTTTGAAGACCCGAACGCCCTGACGCTCGATCAGGTTGCCGGCGGAGAGGAGCGCCACGTGACCATCGGGATGGATGCGTTCGGCCGGGTCCTTGTCGTGGTCTACACGTGGCGCGGGGACAACATCCGCATCATCTCGGCACGAGAGGCAACGCGGTCTGAGGTACGACAGTATGAAAGCGAATTATGACTTCAGCGGGGCACGCCGCGGATCCGTCGTGCCGCCTTCCGGAAGGAAGGTCCGAATCACGATCCGCCTGGATCGCGATCTCGTGGAGTGGTTCAAGTCCAAGGCGGAGCTCAAGGGCGGCGGGAGTTATCAAACGATGCTCAATGATGCCCTGAGGGCATACACGGAACACCAAAATGGGGAGCTCGAGCGGCTCCTCCGCAAGGTCGTCCGGGAGGAGATCAGGAAGGCGTCCTGAGATAAAGGGGCGGAACGACCGCCGGCTCCACTTCCCCGTCCCCTGACGGGTGAAACCTGTGAGGGCGGTTCTTGCCCGGCGCCCCGTTCGGTTACGTCTGAATCCCCTCTTCTTCCTGCCTTTGAGTCTTCGTGTTGTCCTCCCGCCGGACTAGGCCGGCGTCGCGTGGCTGCGGCGCCAGGCGGCGGGCGGCGAGCCGGTGTGGCTGCGGAAGACGCGGGAGAAGTAGTGGCGGTTCGGAAAGCCGGTCGCGGCGGCGATGTCGTCGATGCTGCGCGCCGTGCCCGACAGCATCGCCGCAGCCTCGCGGACGCGCAGGCGCATGATGTGCCGAGCCGGGGTCGTGCCGTGGGCGTCCCGGAAGGCCTCGAGGAACGTGCGGCGTCCCAGTCCGGACCTCTTCACCAGTTCCGCGACGCGCGGCGGCGCGGCCAGCCGGTCCGCGATCGCCGCGTCCGCCGCCGCCATCGCCACCCCGGCGGCGCCCGCGGTCCAGCGGATCTCCGGGCGCGCCAGCACGAGATGCAGCAGCGCGTGCGAGAGGTGGAAGATCCGGTCCCGGCGCTCGGCCCCGCCCGCGCCGATCTCCGACGTCAGCCGGCGGATCGTCCGCCGCTCCTCCGTCCGCGGCGCCAGCGAGATCGGCAGGACCTGCGCGGGGTCCGGCCGCCGCGCGCACTGGAAGGCCAGCCAGAGATGCGGCACCGGCGCGCGGCCCCGGCAGTGGAAGAGGACGCCGTCGGGGATCAGGACGATCCGATCCGGCCCGAGGCGGATCTCCCGGCCGTCCGCCATCACGACGCGATGCCCCGGCCGCGCGTTGAAATAGAGCCGCCAGAAGGGGCTCAGCACGTTCGGAAAGTTCCAGTCGCGGCTGCGCGGGCCGTATCCCGCCTCGTGCAGCAGCACGCCCGGCGCGGGCGGCGCGGGCGCCAGCGGCGCGAACTCCACGCCGACCCCGGAGAACGGGCTGCTGTAGGCCCCGCGGTTGCGGCCGGCGGTGCTCTGAAAAGACATGACAAGGATCGTAAAAGACAAAGACCTCGGGGGCAAGCGGGGATAGGCTCGGCCCGGATGGAATGATGGAACGGCGGGATGATGGACGGCTGGGATGGCGGCACGGCGAGTGATCCGGCTGGCTCGGCCATCCATCCTCCCTTCCGATTCTTCCATGATTCCATTTCCTGGGAGGGTGCCATGAATCGACGGGTGTTTCTGGGGACGGCGGGGACCGGCGCGGCGGCGGCATTCATCTCGGTCCGGATCCCGGGCATGGAGGCCGGCGCGGCCGAGGCGGCGGCGGGGCCGGGGATCTGGATCGATCCGCGCATGCACGCGCTGCCGCGGCGGCCGTGGCGGAAGATCCACCAGGACTTCCACAACTCGAAGCACGTGCCGAAGATCGGCGCGAAGTTCAACGCGGACGAATGGGGCGACCGGCTCGTCGCGGGCAACGTCGACTCGATCGTCGTCTTCGCGAAGGACATGCACGGCCTCTTCTACTACCCGAGCGCCTTCGGCCCCGTGCACCCGGGCCTGTCGTTCGACCTCCTCGGCGAGCAGGTGAAGGCCTGCCGCGCGCGCGGCATCGCGGTCTACGCCTACTACTGCGTCACGTGGGACCACCACATGGCGGAGACGCACAAGGACTGGCTCGTGATCAAGCGCGACGGGTCGAACTACCTGCCCAAGGCCGGGCAGACGCCCGGCTGGACGGCGCTGTGCATGGCGCACGAGCCGTACCTGAAGCTGATGGACGACCACACCCGCGAGTTCGTGTCGAAGTACGACCTCGACGGCCCCTGGTTCGACATGGCCGAGCCGATCTCGCACGAATGCCACTGCCCCGAGTGCAAGCGGCAGATCGCGGCGGCGGGCGGGGATCCGAACGACGCCGAGGCGCAGCGCGCGCACAAGAACGGGCTCTTCCTCGGCTGGAAGCGGCGCATCCGCGCGCTCGTGAAGTCGATCCGGCCGAACGCCCAGATCGATTTCAACGACATCGGCCTCTCGTGCGTCAGCCAGCGCGCCGAACTGCTCGACAACATCGACATCGAGGCGCTGCCGACCGGCGCCGGCTGGGGCTACTTCTACGCGCCCGCCCAGATCCGCTACCAGCGCACCTTCGGCATCCCGGTCTACGGCATGACGGGCCGCTTCGTCACGTCGTGGGCGGACTTCGGCGGGCTGAAGCTGCCGGAGCAGCTCGACGTCGAGCTGGCCAGCATCGTCGCCAACGCGGCGCGCTGCGACGTTGGCGACCAGATGCCGCCCGACGGCCGCCTCGACCCGGCCGTCTACCACGTGATCGGGAAGTCCTTCGGCCGCATCAAGGCCCTCGAGCCGCATCTCGAGGGCGCCGCGCCCGTTGCCGAGGCCGCGATGCTGATCCCCGCCGTGCCGTTCGACCGGCTGCGCGACGAGTACATCTACGGCATGACGAAGCTGCTGCTCGAGGCGCACGTGCAGTTCGACGTCGTCGAGCCGGGCCAGGCGTGGGAGCGCTACGGCCTCGTCGTCCTGCCCGACGCCTTCCGTCCCGACGCGGCCACGGTGGAGCGGCTGCACGCCCATATCGCGAAGGGCGGGGCGGTCATCGTGTGCCACGACGCGGGGTTGCCCGCGGGCGCGACCGCCGGCTGGCTCGACCGCTACGGGCTGACCTGCGCCGGCCCGTCGCCGTTCAAGCCGGCCTACCTCGTGCCGCGCGCGAAGTTCACCGGCGACATCCCGGACTACGAGTATGCGCTCTACGAGGGCGCCGCGCAGTGGAAGGCCACCGCGCCGGCCGTGTCGTTCGCGGCCCTCGGCGAGCCTTTGTTCCAGCGCAGTGGCTGGCGGTTCACGAGCCACAAGCAGACGCCGTTCGACCATGCGACGGATTACACGGTCCTCGCGCGCAGCGGCCGCGTCGGCCTGATCGCGTTCCCGGTCGGCCAGAGCTACTACCGCAACGGCTACTGGGTTTACCGCAGCGCGTTCGAGCATGTCCTCCGCGAGGTGCTGCCGGTTCGGCTGATCGACACCAACGCGCCGCTGTCGACGGAGATCACGGTGACGCACCAGGCGGCGGACCGCGCCGCGCGCCGGCCGGAGCGGCACCTCGTGCACATCGTCAACTGGTCCCCGAACCGCAAGGCGCCGCCGCACCCGGAGTTCCACGAGTCGCCGGTGCCGCTGGCGGACGTGCGCGTGCGCCTCAACCTCCCGCTGCGCGGCGTGACGGCGCGCACCGTGGTCGCCGGCCGGCGGCTCTCCGTGAAGCGTGTCGACGGCGGCGTCGAGGTCGTCGTCCCGCGCGTGCCGGTCCACGAGATCGTCGCGTTCGAGGCGGACTGATCGGAGGGCACCGTGGAGACCCAAGGCAGGGCCAGCGCTGCGGAATCAAAAGGCGACCGGTTGGACCGCCGCGCGTTTCTCGCGGCCTGCGCCGCCGTCGGGGCGGCCACGCTCGCAAGGGGGGCCGGAGGCGCGCCGGCGCCCACGCCGCGGACGCGCCGCTTCGGCGACGCGCGCGACTGGTTCTTCGAG
>Ga0194113_10000945_pt1 | contig 39425 bp, 43 predicted proteins | sample TA2MahC200mmetaG_FD_146193 | JGI IMG/M metagenome (GOLD analysis project Ga0194113, IMG submission 146193) | Freshwater microbial communities from Lake Tanganyika, Tanzania - TA2015017 Mahale Deep Cast 200m | ecosystem: Environmental > Aquatic > Freshwater > Lake | place: Tanzania: Lake... | reverse complement strand
ATAGATTACGCACTAAAAATCTTGACTTTCACCTCTCGTTCCTATACGTTATTATATAAAATAAGTTAAATAATGAAGTATTGAGCTTAGACTTCAAGGGAGATGGGAGGTGATAAGGAAGAGAGGGAAAAAGTTCTGCTCAATAAGCAGAACCAGACCTAAAAGGAGGTGATTTTATGAAGGAAGAGGATGTCGTAAGTAAGGAATTCCTTGAGATCATAGAAACTCATGGAATAAACAGAAGAGACTTCCTGAGGTATTGTGCTGCAACAGCAGCAGTCCTTGGCCTCTCAGAACTGGAATTTGCAGCCGGGATTGCCCATGCAATGGAGGCTGCATCGAAGAAACCACCTGTAATATGGCTCGAGGGACAGGATTGTGCAGGATGTACTATATCGTTTACCCAGATTCTTCACCCCCGTGCTTCTTCAATTCTTCTTGATAAAATATCTCTCAGGTATCATGAAACAGCAATGGCTGCAGCAGGCGATCTCGCAGAAAAGGCTTACCATGATACTGTAAAGGATGGCGGCTATGTCTTGATTGTTGAAGGTTCAGTTCCATCTGCTGATGACCGCTTCTGTATGGTTGGTGGACGTCCTTTCAAAGCAATTCTTGAGGAAGCTGCCAAGAATGCAGCAGCAATTATTGCGGTTGGTGCCTGTGCTACTTATGGCGGTATCCCTGCAGCTACCCCTTCTAAAGGTATAGGGCTTAATAAAGCTCTTTTAGGAAAGGCAGTAATTAACCTTCCTACCTGTCCTGTTCATCCAGATCATCTGGCAGGAACAGTTCTCTATTTCTTAACAACAGGAAAGGTACCAGAGCTGGATAAAATCGGTCGTCCTGTAATGTACTTTAAAGAGACAATTCATGATAATTGCAGAAGACGTGCCCATTTCGATGCTGGCAGATTTCTTATTGATTGGAACGATCCAGCACAAAAGGAATGGTGTTTATTTAAGAAGGGTTGCAAGGGACCAATGACGAACTCAGATTGCCCTATTCGCAGGTGGAATGACGGAATAAATTTCTGTATTGATTGCGGTGCTGTTTGTATGGGATGTGCTGAGCCTGGTTTTTATGCTGAAATGACACCTCTTTATACCGCTGAGAGTGAGGCCTCAAAGAATATATGGGCAATGAGAGAAGCCGGATTGTTCAAAAAAGAGAATAGCTAAAGGAGGTGAGCATAAATGGGAAAGAAAATTACAATTGATCCAATTACCAGGATCGAAGGACATCTGAAGATAGAAGTAGAAATAGATAAAGGTAAGGTCACAAATGCCTGGAGTAGTGGTACCATGGCCAGAGGGTTTGAAGCCTTATTGACAGGGAAAGACCCTCGTGACGCCTCCTTTGTAACCAGCCGTTTCTGTGGTGTTTGCTATAGTGTTCATCAAGTATGCTCTGCCCGTGCATTAGATGCAGCCTTTGGGGCAAAGGTTCCATGGGGTGGCACACTCATTAGAAATCTTGTGATGGGTGCGGAGTTCATTTATGATCACCCACTTCATTTTTACCAGTTGAGTGCACTTGATTACATTGATATCATGGCTATTGCCAACTACAAAGGGAAGGATAAAGACCTGCTTGCTGTCAAGGATAAGATTATAGGTTTAGTGAAGAGTAAAGATACTTTTCCGCTTACTCCACGGTATGAACCAGATGACTTCTGTGTGAAAGATCCAGAAATAGTTATCACTGCTGTCAAGCATTATATTGATGCCCTGAAGATGCATGCAAAGGCAAGGAATATGGGTGCTATATGGGGTGGCAGGACTCCTCATTATCAGAATATTGTTGTAGGCGGTGTTACATCATATCCCGATATTAATCAGGTAGCCCGTTTCCGTACTATGCTTGACGAACAGGCCAAGTTTATCAATGAGGTCTATATCCCTGATGTCCTTGCTTTCGGGACAGGCCCATTATGGAAACTTGCTGAGATGGGTGTAGGTGGCGGTCATTACAATTACCTTTCATATGGTGCATTTGAAAAAGATTCTGATGGAAAAGACCTTGTTTTTCCTGCAGGTGTAATTGTGGGCTTAAATCCAGCAAACATCAAAGTTGACCCATTCGATCCAAAGAAGATAACTGAATCTGTAAAACATGCCTGGTATAAAGAAAATAAGCCTGTGCATCCATATGATGGTGAGCAGATATTTAACCTCGACAAAAAAGATGCTTATTCCTTTGTCAAGGCCCCTCGTTATGACGGTAAGGCCATGGAGGTCGGACCATTAGCAAGAATGATTATCGCTAAAAATCCTGACCTGATCGGATTGGTCAAAAAAGGTGCCAAACCTGGTGCAGTCGCCCGTCATGCTGCACGTGCTATCGAAACAAGGCTTATCGTAGATGCCTGCTACAAATGGCTTGATGATCTGCAGACTGCAATGACAAAACCAGGCTTTAAGATCCACGACACTGAACATTGGGATCCACCAGAAAGCGGTATGGGTGTTGGATTCTTTGAGCCACCAAGAGGTGCCTTGGGACACTGGATCAAGATAAAGAACAAGAAGATCGAGAATTACCAGGCAGTTGTGCCTTCTACCTGGAATGCCTCGCCTCGGTGTGAAAATGGAACGCGTGGTCAATATGAGGAAGCCCTGATTGGTGCTCCAGTGCCTGATCCTGAAAACCCGATTAATGTGGTTAGGATAATCCGTTCATTCGATCCTTGTCTGGCTTGTGCGATTCATATCATTGATCCCAAGACGAACGAAATAAGAAAGTTCATTGTGGAATGAGTCAGTTGACTTTACATGCTCCATCATATAAAACGGGGGGAGAAACCATCTCCCCCCAAAAAGTTGTTATCCTTGGAGTTGGCAACATTTTATTATCTGATGAAGGGATAGGAGTTCATGTAGTGAATGAACTTTCAAGATTGGATTTTCCCCCTGAAGTCTCAATTGTGGAGGGTGGAACTGATGGTTTTCGTCTTTTAAACATTATCACGGAGGCAGACAGGTTAATAGTAATTGATGCAGTAAAAGGAGGGGGAATACCAGGTTCTATCTATCGCTTTGATATCAATGATGTTCAGAGCTGTCCGTCCGGGTTCAAGACATCGGTACATCAGATTGGCATATTGGAGGTTATCAATTTGTCCGGTTTGTTTGGCAAAACCCCTCAAACAACAGTCATAGGAATTGAACCGAAATCCCTGAAAATGGGGATGGAACTTTCCCCTGAAATTAAGACAAAGATTCCAAGGATTATTGAATTAATCCAGTATGAACTAAAAACATCTGAATGAAAGGAGTGTTTGATAATATATGTGTCTTGCGGTTCCTTCAAAAATAATCAGTATAGAAGGCAATAGAGCAGTTGTTGATGTTTACGGAGCACAGCGGGAGATAAGCATTCTCCTCATGGAAAATGAACTCGAGGTAGGGGATTATGTCCTTGTTCATGCTGGCTTTGCAATCCAGAAGTTGGATGAAGAAGATGCAAAAGAGAGAATTGACATGATTGTAAAAATAACAGCGATACCAGAATGAACTATAAAAATCTGACTATAATACTTTTCTCAATCGTGGGTTGGTTGTTGCTATTGCCTATACCATATTCGTATGCCTTTAGCGACAAGGGTCAGGACTGTTCAAAATGTCATACGCTAAGCAATGACGAGGCGTCAGTATTATTAAAAGATATGGCGAATAACCTGAAGGTGATGGATATAAAATCAAGCCCTATCAAGGGGTTGTGGGAGGTGTATATCGAAATAAGTGGCAAAAAGGGGTTGACATACATTGATTATTCAAAGCAACACCTGATAACCGGTGCAATCTTTGCGATTCGAACAAAAAGGAACCTCTCTCAGGAAAGACTTTCTGAAATCAATAAAATTGACATATCCCAGATTCCCCTTGATGATGCCATTCTCATGGGGGATAAAGATGCATCAAAAAAGGTGATTGTTTTTTCTGACCCTTATTGACCATACTGCGCAAAACTTCATCAGGAGATGAAGAAGGTCATCAATGAGAGAAAGGATATTGCCTTTTATATAAAGATGTATCCGCTGAAGATGCACTCGGGGGCGCAAGAAGTATCAGAAGTCATTGTCTGTGAAAAATCCCTTGCTATCCTTGAAGATGCATATGAGAAAAAACCGATGCCCAAACCAAAATGTAAGACCTCTGCCATAGAAGGAAATATAAGACTCGCCGAAAGACTCGGGATATCAGGCACGCCTGCTATAATCCTCCCTGACGGAAGGATTATTCCTGGATATAAAGACTCACAGACTCTCATGGAACTTATTGGTAATTGAGGATTAACCACTATTCTCATTTTTCTCTGTGTAGTCCTTAGTCAGTGTCTTTTAGGTCTTTTTTTGTTATATTTAATATATTTCTCTGCATCCTTTGCGGTTATGAGTATTATTTTGTTTGAGGAGATTGAAGTGTGTTGAAAGAAATCAGGAAAAGACTGATATCCTCAGCCATTTTGATAGCTTTTATTATTGCCTTTGGCATAGCAGGGTATATGGGCATAGAGGGATGGAATTTCTTGGATTCTCTCTATATGACGATAATAACACTGAGCACGGTTGGATATAAAGAAGTAGGAGAGCTCTCTTCAGGTGGAAGATTATTTACTATTATCCTTATAATAAGTGGTGTTGGCACCATGCTGTATGCACTCAGCGCAGGTGCCAAATCTCTTTTGGAAGGCGAGATCCAGGAGATATTCGGGAGGAGAAGATTGGAAAAGAAAGTCAAAGAATTAAGAGACCACTATATCATCTGTGGTTACGGAAGGATGGGCAAGATCATCTGCAAAGAACTGAAAGGCAGGCATGTAAAATTTATTATTATTGAAAAACAACCTGATATATTGAAGGAAGGAGAAGATACCCTTATTTTTGAAGGAGACGCAACAAAAGATGAAATGTTGAAAAAGGTTGGTATTGAAAAGGCAAAGGGGTTAGTATCCGTACTCCCCACAGATGCAGAGAACCTTTATGTCGTATTGAGTGCCAGAGTATTAAATCCTGACCTTTTTATCGTTGCAAGAGCAGGAGAAGAAGGCTCTGAGCAGAAGTTGCTCAGAGCAGGGGCTGACAGAGTTATATCGCCATATCACATTGGTGGACTCAGGATGGCACAGACTATTATCAAACCTGCTGTTGTTGACTTTATAGAATTCGCTACAAAGACCGGGAATATTGACCTCCAGATGGAGGAAATACCAATTCAGGAAGGTTCCCGTCTTGTAGGTCTCACCCTGGATGAATGTGGTATTGGAAAGGAACTGGGCATTATCATTGTGGCCATCAAGCAAGCCACAGGTGATATGAAGTTCAATCCGACCTTCCGAAGCACAGTAAAGGCTGGTGACACATTGATAGCACTTGGTGAAATAGCCAAATTAAAAATACTGGAAGATATGTCGATGGCGAATAAATGAAAACCACAATCCTCATTTCCCTCTGTGCACTCTGTGTCCTCTGTGGTTAAATTATTTTATGTTAACTTGTAAGAATTCTGAGAATTTCTCTATATCTTGCTGTTGTTTTTTCTACAATCTCATCAGGAAGTACCGGTGCCGGGTATTGTTGATTCCAGTCAAGGGTAAGGAGATAGTCTCTTACAATCTGTTTGTCAAAGCTGTCCTGTCCTCTGCCAGGGGCATAATCCTTTATTGACCAGAAACGTGAAGAGTCAGGGGTAAGAAGCTCATCAATCAAGGTGAGTTCATTATTGTTTAATCCAAATTCAAATTTCGTATCTGCTATGATAATACCTTTTTTTCCAGCTAAATCCCTTGCCTTTGAATAGACCTGAATGCTGACATCTTCCAACCTTTCTGCCATCTCCCGTCCAACGATACCAACTACTTCATCAAAAGGAATATTAATATCATGCCCCTCTTCAGCCTTTGTAGTGGGGGTAAATATTGGTTCATTCAGTCTGGATGATTCAACAAGCCCATCAGGCAGTCTGATACCACAGATAGTTCTACTTTTTTTATATTCCTTCCATCCGGACCCAGTAAGGTAACCCCGAACAACACATTCGACTGGTATTGGTTTTGTCTTTTGCACAAGCATGCTTCTTCCCTCAATGATATCCGCATATTTATGGAGCCTCTCAGGGAAATTCTTTACCTCTGTTGCAATAATATGATTTGGAATAATATCCTTCATCCGTTGAAACCAGTAGATTGATATCTGTGTAAGCACCCTGCCCTTTTCAGGTATCCCATTTGGCAATACTACATCAAATGCAGAAATACGGTCAGTAGCAATAATGAAAAGATACTTATCATTAATTTCATATATATCTCTTACCTTGCCACGTTTAACAAGTGTTATATCAGGAAACTCTGTTTGTAACAGTACGGTAGTCATTCCAAATCCCTGTTAGTCTATTTGTGCGTAGTCAATCTCCTGTAAGATAGCAGTAAGAAAATCTTTGACTTTGTCCCGTGAAAGATCTTTTATTTCAGACAATAATGCGTCACCCTGATCAATAAGTACATGAAAAATCGCTTCCTGTCCAAGGTTTTCAGTGTCCTGGATATGAACATTCACCGAAATAAAAGGCAGGTCATTCGTAGCTGGATTAATGTTTGAAATGGTTACATGCATAGCTCAATATCTCCTTTATAATTTTTAAAATTTTAAATTTTTTTATTCAAAAACACAATTATTATTTTTTGCATTATTATTTTTTGCCTTGTCAGCATTATGCAAATCGCTCTGAGACTTCATCCTTCATCCTTATGGCCTAGAATCATGTAGATTTTTCGTTCAACTACTTCCGTTAGCATTATTTCCGTCATTCATCCCCCCTATGCCTCTTGTTTCAGGGTACAGATAACAGAAGTAAGAAGCCAGACTTCAGAACACAGAGCACAGAAGACAGATTGTCTGAATCTCTCGACCGTGTCAGTAATCTGTGAACAGTGTCGGTGTTGGGGAACAGTGTCAGGTAAATACAATTCGATATTCTACTCACCTTTAGTAATCTCTTTCAAAATCTCTTTTCTCCAGATACTATAAAAGTCCTTAAGTTCTCTCATTGAACACGGGCGTGTGAGGGGGTGCATATCTGGAGAGTCGTCAGGGTATTCATTAATCCTCTCCATTGCTACTCCAAGCCAATAGAGGTCAAAGCCCGGATCTTTTTTTGCAGCTTTTTCAATAAGATATTTTTTATCAAAATATTCTTTTGCAAGAAAATAGACATCTATGAAATCTCTTAATGTAGCTCTCCCGAAAAGAGCAAGGAGCTTATTGCTGGCAATGTCTATCAGGCTATCTACTTTTATACCTGAAATTTCTTGAGATTCGAATGGCTGTTCAAACCTAAAAGGAGAATCCAGGGCGATATGAATTATTGTTGAATCTTCAGATGAACTTACGGTAAGTTCTACAAAGGAATGGAATCCCCGCAATTTTTCAACGACGAGATTATCATTTTTCAAGGATGCTTCAAGCTTTTGACTGAAAGGCAGAATAAGTTCTTCAATATTTGTAAAGAAATCCAGATCATGGCTGATTCTATGTTTAATAAAAAAAGCCGATAGTGCTGTACCACCTGTAAGGTAAAAGGCATCTTTATCAGGCACGTTGCTAAAGAGAACGAGTATCTTTCTTTGCAGACTGGTGAGAATCTCCAATATCTTCCTCCCAGAACCTTTTTACCTCTTTGGGTAAAAAGCTTTTTATGCGGGTGAAAGAGTCGTGAAAAACAGAGGGGACAATTATCCTGAAAAGTCTTTTGATATCAGAAGTCTTTCCTCTTGTAAGTACCTGCTGGACATACATATCAAGCTGTGCCTTATCTGAAAGATCAAGCTCGGTTCCCTCTTTTAAAAACCAGAATAATCTTTTTTCAATAATAGTTTTCACCTGAAAATACCTTTAAACTGTCATTGCGAGCCGCGGGCGAAGCAATCTCTTCTTTTGGGATTGCTTCGTCGTCCGCCTTATGTGGACTCCTCGCAATGACAGTTTCATTGTACTTTGTGTCTTTTGAGACATGTATGTTTCATTTTGTAATTCTGTGTAAATTATATCAGATATGCCAAATTGTTTATATTTATCCCCCCTATGCCTCTTGTTTCAGAGTACAGATAACAGAAGTAAGAAGCCAGATATTCAGAGCACAGAGCACAGAAGACAGACATACAATTGGCGATTTCCTTGTTTTGTCATCTGTCATCTATTATCTCTTCAATATTTCTTCAAATAACTTTAAGAATATCTTCTCATCAGAGGATTCATCAAATTCTTTCAGCCATTTCCGGATATATTGTATGTCGATCTCCGGATTTTTGAGAAGAATTGATTTGACATCTTCGATGTCGCGTGGCCTTCCAGCGAATATTTTGTGTATGATAACGTCTTCCGGTGATGCAAAAGAGACCGCCTGATCCATAAGGGTTATTTTTCTTGCCCTCTTGATAGCCTCAGTTTCAAAAGGAGTAAATGAGAAGATAAAGTCCACTCTTATCCCGGTCGTTTCATTTAGGGCAGGCAACACCATGGTCTGTCTGACAAATGATTGTATGTCTTCAGGGAGGGGTTTTAGGGAAAGCTCTTGAACAGCATCCAAAAGTGTATCAAGAAAATCGATATCAACTCCGAGGGTAATGTCGATATCTCTGGTAAGACGGGGTTCTCCGTAAAGCAATACAGCCTGCCCCCCGATAATCATATAGGGGAGCTTGTATTTATTAAGAACGGTACCTATTTTTGCGAGGAGCTCTTCAAACACGAATGAATGATTTTAGCAATTTTTATATCAACATCAATTCCTTCAAGCGGTTCTTTAGGAGGCAATACCCCGAGTTTTATCCCTTCATGCCACATTGACTCGAATATTTGCAAACACTTTTTATAGGAAAGCTTTTGTCTTGAGATAAACTCTCTTTCCATGTTTTCAAGAAAATGAACGTTCCTGATCACCTTTTAACCTTTCAGTTGTGTAATTGTTATGACTTCTTGCTCGTCTTAGTGAAAAAGGACGTCAGCTTCTTCACGATATTGCTGCCCTGGCAGTTCGTGCACGTGATCTTCGGATTCGATTCATATTCCTTGATCGAAAGGTAAATTGTAAAATCCTTTTTACAGTCTTTACAGGTATATTCATATGCTGGCATATTGATACCTCCTGTTTTTTTAATGTGAAGCTCTCCGACTAAAAGTCGGGGCTTCCATGCAAGGAAAATATTTTCATAAAGCTGGCTTTCATCTCCGACTGAAAGTCGGAGCTTTCAGCCAGCATTCATGTAATATTCCTTCAAAATCCTTTTCATTCACAGGGCCATAGACTGTGAGTGAGAAACTCTCCTTTTTGATGAGCTTTTCTGAAAGTTCTTTGATGTTATTGAGAGTAATTGAATCAACCTCTCTCATGATCTCCTTTGGAGAGTAATATCTGCCCAGGTATATTTCCTGACGTGCAATATTATTCATGCGGCTGCTTGTTGATTCAAGACCCAGAACAATATTTCCTTTGAGCTGGCTTTTTGCACGATTGAGTTCTCCCTCACTCAGGGTATCCTTTAAACTATGCATCTCGTCCAGAACTAATTCCAATACTTCTTTCACCCTTTTCTTGCTGACACCGGCATAGATGCCCCATACACCTGTATCAAAATATGATGCAAGAAAAGAATATATTGCATAGGCAAGACCCCTTTTTTCCCTTATCTCCTGAAAAAGCCTTGAGCTTATCCCGGCACCCAGAATGGTGTTCAGTACAAAAAGGCTGTACCGTTCTTCACTTGCCTGAGAGATTCCTTTGACACCTAAACAGATATGTGCCTCTGAAAGTTCCTTGTGAAAGACCCTGACTGTATTGTTAAAGTCATACAGGGTGCTTCTCTCGGGTTCAGAACCTCTCCTCAAGTTACCAAGATTTTTATTCAGCATGGGTATGAGCTGTTCAGGATCAAAATTCCCTGCACAGGATATAACTACATCCTTTGTACCGTAATATGTTTTGATGTGAGAAATGAGGTCATGTCTCGTAAATAATCTGATCGTCTCTCTGCGTCCGAGAACTGGCTGTCCAAGATCTGTATGACCCCAAATGGTCTGATTAAACAGGTCATGAACATAGTCGTCAGGTGTATCCTCAACCATTTTTATTTCCTCTTTGATAATCTTTTTCTCTTTCTCAACATCTTCTTCAGGAAATGTAGAATGGAGGAAAATATCAGACAATAATTCAATGCCCTTATCGATATATTCATCAAGGATTTTCACATAGAATGTTGTACTCTCCTTGGAAGTGAATGCATTGAGGTCTCCACCGAGAGAATCGATCTCAACAGCAATATCCTTTGCTGTTCTCTTCTCTGTCCCTTTAAAAAACATGTGTTCGAGAAAATGTGATATGCCGTTTTTATCAGGAGGCTCGTTCCGTGAACCAACCTTGACCCATATGCCAAGGGAGACAGAACGCATATTCTTCATTTGTTCCATCACCACAGGTATCCCGTTGAGGAGGTGTTCTTTTCTAAACATACCCTATCAGTTAGACCCGCTTTTTACTTTCCCTTTCTTTCATCGCCTCTTTTCGGGACAGACGAATCTTTCCAGACCTATCGATCTCTAAAACTTTTACAAGAACTTCATCCCCTTCTTGTATCTCGTCTGTTACCTTCGCTATCCTCTGTTCTGATACCTGTGAGATATGAAGCAACCCCTCAGTTCCAGGAAAGATCTCAACAAATGCTCCAAAATCAAGAATCTTTTTTACCTTACCGAGGTAAATCTTACCGAGTTCAGCCTCAGCCGTAATGCTATTTATTATCTCCATAGCCTTTTGTGCTGATTCTCCATCTGGAGAGGCTATATTGATAAGTCCGCTGTCTTGAATATCTATCTTTACGCCGGTCTGTTCTACGATGCCACGTATAACTTTTCCACCTGTTCCTATTACATCACGAATCTTGTCTTGCTTAATCTGCATCGTATAAATCCGTGGTGCAAAAGGGGCAAGGTTTTCCCTTGGTGCATTGATGGTTTCATTCATCTTCCCAAGGATATATAGTCTGCCCTGACGTGCCTGCTCGATCGCCTTTTCCATAATTTCACGTGATATACCGCTGATTTTGGTATCGAGCTGGAATGCTGTAATACCCTTCTCTGTTCCGGTCACCTTAAAGTCCATATCCCCTAAATGATCTTCAAGGCCAAGGATATCAGTAAGAATAATAATCTTTTCATCTTCTTTTATGAGTCCCATTGCTATGCCTGCAACATGGGTTTTGATAGGAACACCTGCATCCATTAATGCAAGAGAGCTGCCGCATACTGTTGCCATAGAAGACGATCCGTTTGATTCTAATATGTCCGAGACTATCCGTATGGTATATGGGAATTCTGCCTTTGATGGTATGATAGGTTTGACTGCCCTTTCAGCAAGCATACCATGCCCAATTTCACGTCTCCCAGGCGATCCCAATCGCTTTACCTCACCTACACTGAATGGTGGGAAATTATAATGCAGCATGAATGTTTTTGAAGACTCACCATCAAGTGAATCTATTCTCTGTTCATCATCAGCAGTCCCGAGGGTCACCACAGCAAGGCATTGCGTCTCACCCCTGACAAAAAGCGCTGAGCCATGTGTTCTCGGGAGGATACCAACCTCGGCACTGATTTTCCTTATTTCGTCACGTCGCCTACCGTCTGCCCTCACATTCTCATTGATGATCATTCCTCTCACAAGGTTTTTCTCAAGATCATTAAATACAGTAGCTATATCCATTGTGAAGTCAGTCTCATCAGTATTCAGCTTCTCTACTACCTCTTTGAGTGTCTCATCAAGTACATATTGTCTCCTCATTTTGTCAGGGATGGTAATAGCAGCCTTTATCTTTTCCAGAGAAAACGCTGTAACAGCATTCTTGAGGTCTTCATTGATAACAGGTGTTGTTACAGGTCTCTTTTCTTTGCCGGCAATGGATTGTAATTCTTTCTGAGCAGCACATATGCGCTTGACCTCCTGATGTGCTACATCTAATGCCTCGAGGAGATCATGCTCTGATATTTCCTGACTTTCACCCTCAACCATCATAATGGCATCTTCGGTACCAGCCACAATAAGGTTAAGGTCACACTCCTCGACTTCTTTCATGTCAGGATTTATTACAAATGAGCCTGCAATCCTCCCTATCCTCACCGCCCCTATTGGACCATTGAATGGGATGTCAGAGATGGTAAAGGCAGCAGACATGCTTATTATTCCAAGGATATCAGCAATATTTTCATCTCCATAGGAGAGAACATTTGCTATACCCTGGGTCTCTGATGAAAACCCCTTTGGCAACAGTGGTCTTATTGGTCTGTCAACAAGACGAGAGGTGAGTATCTCTTTCTCTGTAGGTCTCCCTTCGCGTTTAAAAAACCCTCCGGGAATCTTTCCTGCTGCGTAAGCCTTTTCCTGATAATCTATGGTAAGGGGAAAAAAATCTAATCCCTTTTTTTCTTTTTTTTCAGCGACAATTGTGGCAAGAACAACGCTATCCCCACATTGAGCGACTACTGCGCCATCTGCCTGTTTCGCAATCTTGCCTGTTTCGAGTTTTAATATCCTTCCGCGAACATCAACTTTTACGTTCTTCATTATTTTCTGAGTCCTAACCTTTCAATCATTTTTTCATATCGCTGCCTGTTTACAGCTCTGAGATAGTCAAGCAATCTCCTCCTCTGGCTAACCAGCTTCAATAAACCCACCCTTGAGTGATGATCTTTCTTATGGATCTTGAAATGTTCGGTTAGGTAGTCTATCCTCTTGCTCAGTAAAGCAATCTGCACTTCAGGAGAACCAGTATCGGTATCATGAACCCTGAAACTACTCACTATTTCTTGTTTATGGACCTTATCAATTGCCATTTATTCACCACCTTTCACATAATGTTATGCTTTTAACAATACCACATAATCCTTGTTTCTGTAAAGATAATCGCAGAACAGATCGAATCCACATCATGCATTCTTCCGGTTAATCTTGAGTATCTTTAACTGTAGGGCATTTGATCCCTTCAAATGCATATACTATCCTTTTTCCCCTTTCAAGCCTCTCTTCGGGGCAGGGGATCTTCTGAAAATCCTTCATTCTGTTCAATGCTTCCTGCCGATGGAAAAGACCTTCTATAGATTCACCTACCAGAGAACCTTTCAGGACATCCATTATCCTTGCACGATCTCCATCAGTAACCATAGCATACGGAATCTGATAGTCCTTTATTACCCTTGCAAAAGCAATAACATATCGTTCCCATGACTCTATTGATGTTGGTGTACATTTTATTACCATAAAGCTTGCTGCAGGAAGATTGATAACAAACTCTATACTCGCTGTAATCTCTCTATCACTGAGAACTAACTGGAACGTGGGATCTATTTCTATCTCTTCGGGATGAAAATCCTTTTCCTTTGTGAGAATATCCCATACCTTTTGTTTTATCCCGTCAAGTTGTATCATCTCAGCATGTTCTTCTGCCTTTATCTTTTCCGTTATTAACTTCTCTCTGTCCTCCAAAATACAGCCCCCTCACTAATATATCATTCCTGCGAAAATAACATTTCAAATCCCCCCTAACCCCCCTTTTCTAAAGGAGGGAATAGGGGGATTAATAAATTTTCATCCTCATTTATGAGCCATTGGGTCGTATTGTTTCCTGCAGAAGCAGGAATCCAGGAGAAAAACTTTGGTCCCTGTTCGCTCAGAAAACCCTGGATTCCGCATCAAGTGCGGAATGACGATTAAAAAGTATCTGCGAAAGTTGAGTAAAATAAAAAGACCCCCATGTGAATTGTGAGGTCTTTTTGTTCGCTTAGGTTTTATCTTTACACTGTTGACTTACTAAAGTCCTTTTTTGTCTTCTCCTTTAAAGCAGCCTGAGCTGCTGCGAGTCTTGCAAGGGGAACCCTGTATGGAGAACAACTCACATAGTTCAAGCCTATCTGATGACAGAACTCAACAGATTTCGGATCACCTCCATGTTCACCACAGATTCCCATTTTAAGGTTTTTCTTTACCTTTCGAGCCTTTTCGACTGCTAACTTCATGAGGAGTCCGGTACCACTCTGATCGAGTGTGATAAATGGGTCATCCTCAAGAATCCCCTTTTCAACATAATACGGGAGAAATCTGCCCGCATCGTCCCTTGAGAGTCCAAAGTTAGTCTGCGTAAGGTCATTGGTTCCAAAGGAGAAAAAGTCTGCCTGCGTTGCTATCTCATCTGCTGTTATCGCAGCCCTTGGAAGTTCTATCATGGTTCCAACGGTATAGCTGACCTTTGTTTTATATTCTTTCTGAACCCCTTCTGCTACATTCACGGTAAGTTCTCGCATCATTTTCAGTTCATTGACATGGCCAATAAGCGGTATCATGATTTCAGGTATTACCTTTACCTTTTGTTTTGAAAGCTCACACGCTGCCTCAATAATTGCTTTTACCTGCATCTCGTATATCTCAGGATATGTTATACCAAGCCGACATCCTCTGTGCCCAAGCATTGGATTAGATTCTTGCAATGACTTATTTCTTGCCCTCAGCTTTTCAACAGGGACTTCCATAGAAGCAGCTAATGCCCTCAATTCTTCATCTGTATGGGGAAGAAATTCATGAAGTGGAGGGTCAAGAAGTCTGATGGTAACCGGAAGCCCTTTCATTGCCTTAAATATTCCGATAAAGTCACTTTTCTGCATAGGAAGGAGTTTTGCAAGAGCCTTTTTCCTTCCATCCGTATCATCAGCAAGTATCATCTCTCTGACAGCACTTATTCTCTCCGGTTCAAAGAACATATGTTCCGTTCTGCAGAGGCCAATCCCTTCGGCTCCAAAATTCCTTGCTACTTCAGAATCATGCGTTGTGTCAGCATTTGCCCTGACACCGATCTTTCTGAACCCATCAACCCAGTTCATAAATATGCCAAAATCACTGGTAAGTTTGGGTGTTACGAGAGGTGCCTCACCAAGAATTACCTCGCCTGTTGTTCCATCAAGGGTGATATAATCGCCTTCCTTGATGACAAGATCATTAACAGTAAAATATTTCTGAACCTCATTGATATTGATTGCGCCGCATCCTGCAACACAGCATTTTCCCATTCCCCTTGCAACAACTGCTGCATGGGATGTCATGCCTCCCCTTGCTGTGAGGATTCCCTGTGCAGCATGCATTCCACCAATATCTTCTGGTGAGGTTTCAGTCCTGACAAGGATGACCTTTCCAGCTTTCTCCGCAGCATTTTCTGCATCCTCTGCTGTAAATACCACCTTTCCAACAGCAGCACCAGGTGATGCAGGAAGCCCCTTTGCAATCACCTTAATCTGAGCTTCCGGGTCTATCGTGGGATGAAGCAACTGGTCAAGCTGTTGGGGATCGATTCTCAATATGGCTGTCTTTTTATCTATCAATTTCTCTTTTACCATATCAATAGCTATCTTAAGGGATGCTGCTGCCGTCCTTTTCCCCACCCTTGTCTGAAGCATGTAGAGCTTACCTTCCTGGACAGTAAATTCTATATCCAGCATATCCTTATAGTGCTTTTCGAGTTTCTTGTATATCGTATCAAGCTCCTTATATGCCTTTGGGAGCCTCTTCTTGAGCTCTTCTATACGGAGAGGGGTTCTGATGCCTGCAACAACATCCTCACCCTGTGCATTGATAAGACATTCTGCAAAAAAGCTCTTCCGGCCTGTTGATGGGTCTCTGGTAAAGCCAACTCCTGTTCCCGAATTATCACCAAGGTTTCCAAACACCATTGACTGAATATTACATGCTGTACCGAGATTGTCAGGGATATCGTTTAATTTTCTGTATTTTACCGCCCTGTCTCCAAACCACGACCCAAATACTGCGTTAATAGTCTTTTTCAGTTGTTCTAAGGGATCGGTTGGAAAGTCTTCTCCTGTACCCCTTCTATAAATAATCTTGAATTCTTCAACAAGCTCTTTCAGGTCATTAGCCGACAATTCAGTATCAAGACGAACTCCTTTCTTTCCCTTCATCTCCTCAAGTACTTTTTCGAACCTCTGTCTATCCATACCCATAACAATACTTCCAAACATGGTAATAAGCCTTCTGTATGCATCATAAACAAAGCGTTCATTGCCTGTCTTTTTTATCAGTGCATTTATTGTCGTTTCATTGAGTCCGAGGTTTAGTACAGTATCCATCATGCCCGGCATGGAGAATTTTGCCCCTGAACGGACAGAAACCAGGAGCGGATTAACAGGATCACCTAATTTCATTCCCATAGCCTTTTCTACTTTCTTGAGATTCGCAAGCACCTGTTCCAACATACCAGGTGGATATTTTTTCCCGGCTTTAAAATATTCATTACAGGCTTCGGTGGTAATGGTAAACCCTGCAGGAACTGGTATTTTTAAATTAGTCATCTCTGCGAGTCCAGCCCCTTTGCCACCGAGAAGGTCTTTCATGTCTCCTCTTCCATCAGCCTTTCCGCTACCAAAGAAGTAAACATATTTCTTAACTGCCTTCTTAGCCATTGTGATATCCTCCTGATAAAATTTTTGCAGATTTAGACATAATACCTCAAAAATATTAAGAAATTCAAACCCTTTCTTCGCTCAAGGACTATATCCATTTGATGCTAAGTTCCTTCTTTGGAGGGGGGTCAGGTAAGGTCTTTTTATAGCCGATCATGCATCTATGAATAGATTATTGTTCTGCCAGGGTGGTTGAAAGAACCTCTTCAAGAGTTGTAACGCCGATTAAAGCCTTTTCTATGGCATCATGGCGTAATGTCTTCATATCTGACTCTATGGCTACCTTCCTTAATTCATCGGTACCAGCACTCTTTATCAGGAGATTTCTCAACCTTCTGTTCATCGAAAGGATCTCGTATATCCCTATTCTTCCCTTATACCCTGATCCTTCACAGGCACTACACCCTTCACCCTTATAAAGGGGAGTCCCGGTTTTTATGTCACCTTTTGCTAACTCTATTTCTTCATTTGTCACGATATAAGATTTTTTGCACTTAGGGCATATCCGCCTCAAAAGCCTTTGTGCACATACCAGAAGTAAGGAGTCTGCAACAAGGTAGGGTTCTATACCCATCTCTGTGAGCCTCGTCACTGTTCCAACAGCATCATTTGTGTGAAGGGTGGAGAAGACAAGATGTCCGGTAAGAGATGCCTCAACAGCAGTTTTGGCAGTCTCCAGATCTCTAATCTCGCCAATGAGGATAATATCAGGATCATGTCTCATAAATGCCCTGATTGCCTTTGCAAAGGTATATCCTGCAACAGGATTAATGTTGCTTTGTATTATCTTACCTCCGAGTGTATATTCAACAGGATCTTCTGCTGTAACAATTTTCACATCAGGGGTATCTAGGGACTTCAGGGCAGCATAAAGGGCCGTTGTCTTTCCACTCCCTGTGGGGCCAACGTGAAGCATAATGCCATAGGGCGAATTGATAGCCTCTTTGTACAATTTCATATTGTGTTCGTTAAAGCCGAGCATATCCAGTGAAAGAATAGAGCTCTTTTTATCAAGTATCCTCATGACCACATCTTCTCCATTGGGCGTGGGTACTGTCGAAACACGAAGATCTATCGTAATCAGTGGATTATATTTCGTAAAGTCTATCCTTCCATCCTGAGGCTGTCGCCTTTCATCTATCCTCATATCACACATTATTTTTAGTCTCGTTACAAGTGCATCTTGAGCATATCTTGGGACGACCATTACCTCGGCAAGTTCTCCATCAATACGGTATCTTACCCTCATGTGATCAAGAGCAGGTTCAAGGTGAATGTCACTGGTCCGTTTTTTAAATGCCTCTTCAATGATCTTGTTCGCAAGCATTACAATGGGGCCGCTATTTTCAGTAGCATCCTCCCTTGTTACATCAGCAACCTCTACTTCTGGTTTAAAGCTCTCTGCCACCCTGGTCAGGATACTTTTCATCTCAACTTCTTCCTTTGGACCTACATAAAATTTATCAATGGATGAAAAGAGTTGTTTTGATGTGGTCATCACCACCTTGACATCTCGTATCCTGAATCTTGATTCTCTATAATGCCGGACAACCTCTTCAAGTGCGATAAAATCCCTGGGCTCTACCATTGCAACAGTCAGTGATTCGTCTTCATACTTTATCGGTAACACTTTATAATTTTTTGCATAGGCAGGTTTAATATACTTCAGCAATTCTAACGGGGGTTGCGGATACGAAGAGAGATCCACAAATTCATATCCGAGGTATTCAGCCTTTACAGAAGCTAATTTCTCCTCAGAGAAACCACTCTCCATGAGCAGTTGTTCGATGCCCCTCTTTTCTCTCAGAGATCTTGTCAGAAGCTCCTGCAGTTTTTCTTTGGTCAGGAGGTTCCTTTCTACAAGAAGTTCTTCAAAACTCTTTCCTGACGGTTTCCTTGAAGTCACCATATCCTCGTAAACCTCAACCTCTCCCCTCGCTATCAGGACGGCTCCTGCTTTCTAACGGAGTAAAGATGAGTATCAGTCTTTTCACCCTTCCTGTATCATCATGATACGGGATGATTTTCACCTCGAGCACTTCTAATAATGCCACCTTTTTAAATCCGTAGAGAAGCACTTCGTTCATCTTTTCTTCAAGCTGTGTATTTTTTAGGTTAGGGAAAATATCATAAAAATATTCTCCAATCATTTCCTGAACAGGATACCTTTTTCCACTCATAACCTCAAGAAACCGGTTTGCAGAGATAACCCTTTTCTTTGTATCGATAATACAGACACCCTCGTCAATATCATCAATGATATAATCCTTCAGTTTCTTCTCTTCTTCGATGATCTGATATAAAAGGGCATTCTTGACGGCAATGCCAAGCAGATATGAGAACTGTTCCACAATGCCTACGTCAACATCTGTAAATCCACAGGATGAATTTAATGCCTGAAACACACCAATAATCTCGCCATGCATCTTTGCAGGAATGGGCATGACCAATACGCTTTTTGTCCTGTATCCGCTCTTTTTATCCCATCTTTTGTCAAAAGAAAGTTCTTTGTCAATTGCCTTGAGCTCTGAGTCATCATGGGCATCCTTCACATTGACAACCCTTCTTGTTATAGCCGAAAACCCTGCAAGACTGTTCTTTGTGAGAGGCATGCGAATTTCTACAAGGCTGTCTGCCTGGAGGACCTTTGAATATAATTCATTGCTTTCCCTGTCAATCAGGTAAAGGGTGCATCGGTCGGCCTTGATGATAGACTGAATCTCCTCGACGACTGTAGTGAGGAGTTCATTCATTTCGAGGGTTGAAAGGATCGTGTTCAGAATATCAAAGAATTTATCAGGGTTTAAAAGAAGCTTTCCCATCAGAATCTCCTCTTTAAACTCACTCATTATATCAAAACTTTCAATTTATATCTTTTCATTATAATTCATTATCAAAGCCCCGTATCCCTCATCAGCAAGGGTCCTGGCAAGCCGATACGCCCTATCCTTTGTCGGAAACCTGCCGATCCTAACCCTGTAGTATGTATCTCCATCAATCTCTGCCTGCATGATATATACCTTGCTGTATTTTAGTTCGAGCGCCATTTTGAGGCGGTTAGCATTCGAATGTTCTCTGAAAGAACCAACCTGGACGGTAAATGGTCCTGTATTTGATAGATACCGTACTTCCTTAACATAATTGGCGTCTCTTCCTATGTATTCGATTTTTACTTTACCAGTGCTTAACAGATCAATCTTTTTTGCTGCAGCATACGACAAATCCAGATTCCTTCCTGATACAAAAGGACCTCTGTCATTCACAGTACAGGTGACAGTCTTGTTGTTTGAAATATTGGTAACTCTTAACTTCGTTCCAAAAGGATACTCTCTATGAGCACAGGTGAGCGCATCCATATCAAATATCTCACCAGAAGAGGTTGGCTTGCCATGAAATTCAGAGCCATACCATGAGGCAACAACATAAGATTCCTTTGGATAAGATTCATAGCGTGAAGTAGTACAGGAAGCAAGAATAAAAACAGTAATGAGCAATGAGTAATGAGCAATGAGTAATACTAACTTTTTTGAAGGTCTGAAATTATTAGTCTTTAACGTGTAACGTGTAACGTAGAACGTATAACTGTCTTTATTCACTCGTAACTTGTCACTGTCTTAAAGGATATATCTGCTTAAATCCTCATCTTTCACAATCTCACTAAGCTTGCCTTTGACATACTTGCTGTCTATCACCAGTTTTCCATTTTTTCTTTCAGGCGCTTCAAAGGAAATGTCTTCAAGAAGTTTTTCGAGGACGGTGTGGAGTCTTCTTGCACCGATATTTTCGGTCCTTTCATTTACATGTGCAGAAATATCAGCAATCTCGTCTATTGCATCTTTTGTAAAACCTATCTCCACATTTTCTGTGAAGAGCAATGCGGTATATTGTTTAATCAAGGCGTTATACGGTTCTGTCAGTATCCTGACAAACTCTTCTTTGCCAAGTGCATCAAGTTCTACCCTTATAGGAAACCTTCCCTGAAGTTCAGGTATAAGATCAGATGGTTTTGTCATATGGAAGGCTCCGGCTGCAATAAAAAGGATATGGTCTGTTTTGACAGGGCCGTGTTTTGTTGTGACTGTACATCCTTCAACTATTGGTAAGAGGTCTCTCTGGACACCCTCACGTGATACATCAGGTCCATGAGTATATCCCCTGCTTGCAATCTTATCTATCTCGTCGACGAAAATAATACCTGTCTGCTCAACCTTTTCAATCGCTTCTTTGGTCACTTTATCTATATCTATGAGTTTATTTGCCTCTTCCTGAACACAGATGTGAAACGCCTCGGAAATCTTTACCTTTTTCCTCTTTGACCTTTCAGGCAAAAAATTGCCAAGCATCTCCTTAAGATTTATCTCAAGATCTTCAAGCCCTACATTTGATACAACACCAAAAGGAATAATCTTCTCCTTCACCTCGATGTCAACGTATCTATTGTCGAGTTTCCCTGCTCGCAATTGATCTCTGAGCCGTTCCCTTGTTTCCTTATATTTTTCTCTTTCCTCCTCTTCAACGCCAATGCCCTTTACCGCTCTTGGCTGCGGGAGTAACAGATCAAGAATACGTTCTTCGGCAAGACCTTTCGCCTTTTCCTGAACCTTTTCTACATGCTCTGATTTCACCATATTTATGGAAATTTCTGTCAAGTCGCGTACCATTGATTCTACATCGCGGCCTACATACCCCACTTCTGTAAATTTCGATGCCTCCACCTTAACAAACGGTGCATTTGCGAGTCGTGAGAGTCTCCTTGCAATCTCGGTTTTGCCTACACCGGTTGGACCTATCATAATGATATTCTTTGGCAGAACCTCATCCTTCAATTCAGGAGAAAGCCTCTGCCTTCTCCACCGATTCCGCATTGCGATTGCAACTGCCTTCTTCGCTTTGTTCTGTCCTATAATGTATTTATCAAGCTCTTCGACTATCTTCCTCGGAGTAAGATTTTCCATAATTTATAGAAGCTCCTCTATGGTGATATTTTCATTTGTAAAGATGCAGATATCCGCAGTAATCTTCATAGATTTCTCAACAATCTCCCTTGCAGAAAGTGATGTATTTTCATACAGTGCCCTTGCTGATGCCTGAGCAAAGGGACCTCCTGAACCCATGGCAGCTACCCCTTCTTCAGGTTCTATAACATCACCTGTTCCTGATATGATAAGGGTATGTTCCATATCAGCAACTATCAGAAGGGCTTCAAGCCTCCTTAAAACCTTATCTGTTCTCCAGTCTTTTGCAAGTTCAACAGCAGCTCTGGTGATATTCCCTCTGTACGATTCAAGCTTGCCTTCAAATTTTTCGAATAACGTCAGTGCATCCGCAGTTGCACCTGAAAATCCGGCAAGGACCCTTTCCCCGTACATCTTCCGAATCTTTTTTGCATTGTGTTTCAGGATGGTATTCCCCATCGTAATCTGTCCATCCCCACCAATAGCAACCTTGCCATCACGCCTTACACATAATATCGTGGTTCCGTGGATCATGGAATTAATATCTCCGTTATTCTTAACGTTTGTAAAGTGGCATCTCAAGTTTTTCTGTCATTGTGGCTTGTCCGCAATCCTTCTTTTCCAATTTACAAAAAGTGTGAAAAGTTGATTATTCAGTAAGAAAGATTCCCGGCAAGCGGGAATGACATACAATACTGTACCCTCAAAACTATCATACATCATCATGTCCCTCTTTTGCAAAAGGGTGTGCCTTGTCATATACATCCATTAAATGTGTAATATCAAGGTGCGTATATTTCTGTGTTGTCGAAAGTGATGAATGTCCCAGAAGCTCCTGTAACACCCTGAGGTCTGCTCCTCCGTGAAGTAAATGGGTAGCAAATGTATGTCGTAGTGTGTGAGGTCCTATCTGTCTGTCAATGCCTAAAACCCTCGCATATTTTACTACTATACGTCTTACCCCTCTGTCTGTTAATCGTGTGCCCCTTCTATTGAGAAAAAAGGCGGTATCCTTACTTTTTAGCAACATTCTCTCAACCGTATATGATTTTATTGCATCGATCGCTTTTGAACCCACAGGGACAATACGCTCCTTTCTCCCCTTCCCTCTTACCTTTATCATTCCTTCTTTTATATTGAGGTCATCAATATTGAGTCCTGAAAGTTCACTTACCCTCAAACCACTTGAATAGAGGAGTTCAAGGATTGCCCTGTCTCTTGCAAGCAGAAAACCTATACCCTCAGGCTTTTCAACAAGGGAAAATACCTCATCAATAGAAAGATACTTTGGAAGCAGTTTTGGTACCCTGGGGTTTGAAACAAGCTTTGCAGGGTTTGATTTTATATAGCCTTCTCGATGAAGAAATTTAAAGAATGACCTGACAGTCGCAAGCCTTCTGCTGGCAGTAGTCTTTGTAAGACCATTTTTAATCTGCTCTGCAATAAAACCACGAACATCAATCATGTCTATATTTTCTGGTTGTGATTGTACATACTCGAAAAATTCCTCAAGGTCCTTCCGGTAAGCCCTCAGTGTATGGTTTGACGCAGCCCTTTCAACCTCAAGATACCGTAAGAATTTATCAATATAATCGGTCATATTGGATATTGTAACATTTTGTGAGCTAAAGGCTCATGAGGGTTTAATCGGTATTAGTATCAAAGATTCGGCATTGAAGGTATAAAAGAAAGTATCTTGACGGTGACGATCTAATTTTCTCCTTTAAACCTTCTGAGACCCAGTGAGAGTCTTCTTCCAGATTGTAAAAATAAGTATCAATCCCGAAGAAACCATCAAGCAGATGGGTTATTGTATGGAGCATCTTCGACTTATACCCCTGAGGTAATTTATTTAATTCTTTCAATGCCTTTATGCCTTCATCTTCAAGTTCTGCTATAAGGTTTTGTAGTACGCGTCGGTTGTTAAGAATCGCCTTTTCTAACCTTTCCCAGAATACAGGGTTGGAAGCTTGTATGCTTTCTCCTTCCAGCACATCAATACGAGAGTAGCGGACTAATTGGTAATTATGAAAGAAATGCAAGACCTTCCTTTTGCAGGTCTCAAAGTCCTGTCCTTCAGCCAAAATTTCGTGATAGTATTTCATCCTTTTGTATTGTATATATATTGAAAAATTACAAATTAAGTAGCCCCATACCTCTGCCAGGATGGTAAGCTTTTTCTATTGCGTTCTCTACGAATTCCTTTGCCTTTTTTACTGATTCAAAAGGCGTATGGCCAAGGGCAAGGAGAGCAGTGACAGCAGCAGAAAATGCACATCCAGTCCCATGATATTCACCCTCTATCTTTTTACACTCTATCGTATGAAAGTCACCGTCACAATAAAGGTCTAAAGCTATTTCTTCGAGGTGACCACCGGTAATGACAACGACCTCAGGCCCCATATCTTTCAATACCTGAGCAGCTTTTTCCATATCCTTTTCATCCTCAATCATGATACCTGTAAAAAGAGACGCCTCATATATATTTGGTGTGATTACCTTTGAAAGCGGGAAGAGTTTTTCTCTTAATTCATCTAAAGTCCCATCCTCAACAAGGATCGTGCCTGATGAAGAGATTGTGACAGGATCAATAACAAAATTGCTTAGCGAATATTCCTTTACAATCCTGGAAATAATTTCAATAGCCCATCTGCTATAAAGCATCCCTGTTTTTATTGCATCAGGTCTAATATCAGAGAGAAGTATATGAAGTTGCTTCTCGAAAAAATCTCTATTGACAGGAAAGAAAGAATCAACACCTTCTGTGTTCTGCGCAGTGATGGCAGATACGACAGAAAGCCCGTGTACATCAAATGCCCTGAAGACCTTTAAATCTGCCTGCAGCCCTGCCCCACCTGTTGGGTCAGTGCCAGCCATAGTAAGAGCTGTCTTCATCCCTTTTTCTTCAGTGCCTTCTCTACAGTTCTTATTGCACAGAATTCCCCGCACATCGAGCAAACCTCATCCTCTGTGGGAGGTACCTCTGCCCTCCATTTACGCACCTTGTCAGGATCGAGGCTTAATGCAATCTGACCATTCCAGTCGAGGTTTTTCCTGCATCTTGCCATCTTTCTATCAAGTTCTATTGCACCTAAGATTCCCTTTGCAATATCTGCTGCATGGGCTGCTATCTTTAAAGCTATAAGTCCTTCTTTTACATCTTCGATATTGGGAAGCCTGATATGCTCTGCAGGTGTGACATAACAGAGAAAATCAGCGCCTGCTGCTCCTGCAATGGCTCCACCTATAGCTGCTGCAATATGGTCATAACCCATAGCAATGTCAGTCACAAGCGGTCCCAGCACATAGAAAGGAGCACCTTTGCATATCTCTTTCTGAATCTTTATGTTCAATTCTACCTGGTTTAAAGGAACATGGCCTGGGCCCTCAATGATTGTCTGAACTCCTTCTTCTAAAGCTTTATCTCTCAACTCTCCTATGGTCAGTAATTCCTCAATCTGGCTTCTATCTGTTGCGTCCTCGAGGCAACCAGGACGTAACCCATCTCCGAGGCTTAACGTTACATCATATTTTTTTGCAATTTCGAGGAGTCTATCATAATGTTCATAGAATGGATTTTCTTTGTCATTGTAAATCATCCATTCTAAAAGGAATGAACCACCACGGCTTACAATGTCAAGAACCCTGCCTTCATCTTTCAATCTCTCAACAGCCTTTCTTGTTAATCCGCAATGAACTGTGACAAAATCTACCCCTTCTTCTGCATGTTCTTCTATTACATTGAAGATGTCGTCAGGAGTCATCTTTGCTATTATCTTATGGGCATCCACAGCCCTTACTGCAGCCTCATATATTGGTACTGTCCCGACCGGGATAGGAGATTTTCTTAAAAGAAGTCTCCTCATGTCCTTAATAGGTCCTCCTGTTGAGAGGTCCATGACAGCGTCAGCCCCAAATTTTATCGAAACATCGAGTTTTTCCATCTCTTCATCAAAAGAGACCCTGTCCTTTGAAGTCCCTATATTGACATTGACTTTTGTCCTCAGACCCCTTCCTATGCCAATTGGCTTTATGTCGTGATTCATATTTTTCGGAATTACCGTTACACCCTGTGCAATATCATGAGCAAGTCTCTCAGGAGATATGCCTTCATAAAGCGCAGCCTCCTTACATTCATCACTAATAATTCCCTTCTTTGCCACTTCTATCCTTGTCACCCGAAATACTCCTTTTCCTGTCATTCTAAACATAGCGAAGAATCTCATCTTTGAGATTGCTTCGTCGGTCGTAACGACCTCCTCGCAATGACATTTTCATTATACTTTGTGTCTTTCTAATGCATAAGGTTTCATTTTACTAACCTAATAAAACACTCAGTCGTTTTCTTTATATTCTCTGCTGTAAGGATTGCAGTTATCAATGCCACACCATCAGCACCTGCACCCATTACTTCTTCGACATTATTGAGTTTTATCCCTCCGATTGCAAGAACAGGTATAGCTACCTTTGATTTTACTTCCCTGAGGGTATCAATACCAATCGGTTTGCCATACTTGAGTTTAGACGGAGTCTGGTAAATCGGACCGAGGGTTATAAAATCTGCTCCATCTTTTTCTGCCTGCATAGCTTCATTGATACTGTGAGTCGATACCCCGATGAGAAGTCTATCACCTGATATGTTTCTCACTGCATGCGCAGGGATACCGTTCTGTCCGAGATGTACCCCATCTGCTTCAACAGCAAGTGCAACATCAACCCTGTCATTAATAAACAATTGTGCACCATATTCCCCTGTCAGCTCTTTCATCCAGTATGCCATATCAAGTAATTCTCTCGTCTGCAAATCCTTTTCCCTTAATTGGATAGCTTTCACGCCTGTATAAAGCGCATCTTCAAGTGCAATGTATAATGAACAATTTGCGTTAAATAACTTCCTATCAGTTATTAAATAAAGTTTTAAATCCTGTAACTGTTCACTATTCACTGCCTTAGAGCATTCCCTCAATCGGACTGCTTGCAGTTGCATATAATCTTTTCGGAATCCTTCCAGCCTTATACGCAAGTCTGCCTGCAATAACAGCATGTTTCATAGCCTCTGCCATGGCAATCGGATCCTTAGCACCTGCAATGCCTGTATTGATTAATACAGCATCACAACCGAGCTCCATCGCTATGGTTGCATCAGATGCAGTTCCTACACCTGCATCTACAATAACCGGGATATTCAATGTTTCAAGGATTATCTTTATGTTGTATGGATTCCTGATTCCAAGGCCAGAACCAATCGGTGCACCAAGCGGCATAACTGCAGCAGCACCTGCATCTACAAGCCTTTTTGCAATTACAGGATCATCATTTGTGTATGGAAGGACAATAAGTCCTTCCTTTGCAAGTATCTCCGTGGCTTTCAGTAATCCGCATACATCCGGAAAGAGTGTCTTTTCATCTCCGATTACCTCAAGCTTTATAAGGTCTGAGATGCCTGCTTCCCGTGCGAGTCTTGAATACCTCAGTGCATCCTCTACGGTGTAGCAACCTGCAGTGTTCGGAAGTATTTTGTATTTTTTAGGGTCAATATAATCGAGAAGGTTTTCGGACTTTCTGTCAATAATATTTACCCTCCTCACAGCAACGGTCACAACATCAGATCCTGAAGCCTCAACAGCCCTCTTTGTCTCCTCAAAATCCTTATATTTTCCTGTTCCTACCCAGAGCCGTGATTTAAATTCAATTCCTTTAATAATCAATTTATCATCCATATTGGTCTCCTTAATTTCACAAATGTGATTCAGTGAAGCTCTCCGACTGAAAGTCGGAGCTTTCAACCAGCATCCATGTAAAAATGCTGTCATTCCGCACTTGATGCGGAATCCAGTTGTTTTTCTTGATCTGGATTCCCGCTTTCGCGGGAATGACAAAAGGGGCAACAATGACATGCTCAACCAGGGAGCAAATCATCAAAGAATCCCTATCATCCTCCCCCTACAAAATTCACTATCTCAACCTTGTCTCCGTCACTCAGCGTGAAGGTTGAGTAGTCAGCCTTCTTTATTATCGTCAGGTTTACTTCAACCGCAACCCTGCCCTTTTCGATGTGAAGCTCATTCAGAAGGTCATGAATGGTCTCCACATGTAATTTTTCTATTTCTTCGCCGTTAACTATCAGTCTCATAAAAACAAAAAACCGCATCCCTGAAGGGATACGGTCTACCTTCCCATTCCCTACGCCGGAATTATCCGTATCAGGTTCGTGGGGTCTCCCGCTTATATTGGGACTCTCAGGCTTTTCAGCCTCCCCCAGGGATAACTTCAGTATAAATCAGTTTTTAAAAGAATGTCAAATTAACGAATTTATCTTATGAGCCAGACAACCTGCCCCGAAGCCGTTATCTATGTTCATCACAGCAATCCCAGGCACGCAGGAATTGAGCATTGCAAAGAGGGCTGTGAGTCCGCCAATGCTGGTACCATATCCTATTGATGTTGGAACTGCGATGATTGGTTTATCTATAAAACCACCAACAACAGATGGGAGGGCTCCTTCCATCCCAGCGACGACTACGATTACCCTTGCAGAATGAAAGGACTTTTTGTAATCCATAAGTCTATGGAGTCCAGCAACACCAACATCATGTACAGCTTCAACCTTGCTTCCAAGAAATGTTGCTGTTACTGCTGCCTCTTCTGCAACAGGGATATCAGATGTCCCTGCAGAAAGTATAAGGATATGTCCTTTTTTCTTTTCTTCACCACCTGCTGATATGACGCGTGATGAAGGGTAAAAGACTGCATTCTGAATCTTGAGGCCATCATATATCTCTTTTGATGCCTTGGTGATTAACAGTTTCTTGCTTCTTTTATGCATGGAATGTGCGATTGCAATAACATCTTCTGTCTTTTTGCCTTCAGCAAATATTACCTCTGGAATCCCCTGCCTTATATGTCTGTGGTGGTCTACTTTAGCGAATGAAAGGTCTTCATAGGGGAGGTGCTTTAAGTTGTCTAATGCCTTTTCAATACTACTTTTGCCAGATTTGACTGATTCGAGGATTTTCTTGATTTTTGAGCTATCCATAAAACTCAGGCTTTAATGGCCTGTTCATTAAATCATAGACAGCAACTGCAGGGTCTTTATCCTTGTATATAACTTGATAGACCTGCTCTATAATCGGGGTTTCGATTTGATATTTTTGAGAAAGTTCGAAAGCTGATTCTGCGGTTGCTACCCCTTCTGCAACCATTTTTGTCTGTGCAAGGATATCCGATAATTTCATCCCCTGAGCGAGTTTTATGCCAACCGTGTAATTTCTTGACAGGGGACCTGTGCATGTTAATACCAAATCGCCAAGTCCGCTCAGTCCGGAAAACGTCTCTTCCTTTGCTCCCATAGCAACTCCGAGTCTCTTCATTTCGATAAGCCCCCTCGTTATGAGGGCAGCCCGTGAATTATGTCCCAGTCCAAGGCCATCACATATCCCTGATGCAATCGCTATTACATTTTTTAAAGCTCCGCCAAGCTCAACACCGAGAATGTCATCATGGGTATATACCCTGAAATAATTTGTATTAAAGATCTCCTGCAGTAAAAGCCCTTTAACCCGATCTTTGATTGCTAATGTTACAGCAGTTGGTAAGTTCTTTATGACCTCCTTGGCAAAACTTGGGCCCGAAAGTACTGCAAGAGAATGCTCTAAAAGTTCTTTTAATATTGAGGATACCGTTAAAAGCGTTCCTCTTTCTATCCCTTTCGCAGCATTAATGATGATTGCATCTTCTTGAATATACGGAATGGCTTTTTTGAATACTGACCTGATATATTGTGTTGGAACAACATTTAAAACATACCGTGCTTTTTTTACAGCTTCTTCAATCTGGTTTGTAACAGTGATATTATCGGGGAGTGTAATGTTTGGTAAATAGATGCTATTGTTCCGTGTTTTATTTATTTCCTCAGCAAGGTCTTCTTCATGAACCCATAGTGATATGTCAAAACCCTTCTTTGCAAGAAGGTACGCAAGGGTTGTTCCCCAACTACCAGCACCGATAACAGCAATATAGCCCATCTTTATCACTTACATAATACACGATACATGATGCAAGATGTCGAATATTTTTTTCATGAATCCCGTATCCTTTTAATCTAAAGAATTCCTCGAAGCTCTGCTTCGGGGTTTCCTCTTATTCCCTCCCCATTGATGGGGGGGGTCAGGGTGGGGGTGATTTTATGCTTCATTTCACCCTCCCCTTCATCCCCTCCCGTCAAGGGAGGGGAGATGTTAGATACCTCGCAGCTTGCTGCGGGGTAGTTCATTGAATCTGCTTTTTCTCAATTTTTGCCCATGTATCTCTTAATGATACCGCCCGATTAAATACAAGCTTATGGGAAGTTGAATCAGGATCGACACAGAAATAGCCCTGCCGTTCAAACTGGTAATTGCTCCCTGGTAATGCTCCAGCCAAACTTGGTTCAACACGGCACGACTTCAATATCCCTAACGAGTTTGGATTTAAATAAGATTTGAAATCTTGCCCTTCCTCTCCCTCATTTGGATCAGCTTTTATAAAAAGATTATCATACAGACGTACTTCAGCTTCAAGTGCATGTGCAGCAGAAACCCAGTGTAACGTTGCCTTGACTTTTCGTCTGTCCGGGGCATCACCACCTCGTGTCTTTGGATCATACGTACAGTGTAATTCAATCACTTCACCTGTGCGATCATCTTTCACCACCCTGATACATTTGATAAAGTATGCATACCGCAACCGTACTTCTCGGCCTGGAGCTAAACGGAAGAATTGTTTTGGTGGGTCTTCACGAAAATCATCCTGTTCAATATACAGTATGCGTGAAAAAGGAACCTTCCGTGTTCCCATTTCAAGATCTTCCGGGTTATTGATAGCACATAGTTCTTCAACCTGATCTTCAGGATAATTGTCTATCACCACCATGAGAGGGCGCAACACTGCCATAACACGCAAAGCATGTTTATTCAAATCTTCGCGGAGACAGTGTTCAAGCAGTGCCATATCAACCATGCTCTCTCTCCTGGCTACTCCAATACGTTCACAAAAGTTTCTGATTGATTCTGGCGTAAAGCCACGTCTGCGCAACCCTGATATGGTAGGCATTCGTGGATCATCCCATCCAGTGACATACCCCCCTGCTACCAACTCTATCAGTTTTCGTTTACTCAATACAGTATAACTGAGGTTCAGGCGTGTAAATTCGATCTGTTGGGGATGATAAACGTTCAATTCATCAAGAAACCAGTCGTATAAGGGACGATGGTCTTCAAATTCCAACGTACAAATTGAATGAGTAATCCCTTCGATTGAATCTGAAATGCAGTGTGCAAAGTCGTACATCGGATAAATACACCATTTGTCGCCTGTCCTGTGATGTGTTGCTTTGAGAATACGATAGATTACCGGGTCACGCATATTTAAATTCCCGGATGCCATATCAATTTTTGCCCGGAGAGTTCGTGACCCTTCTTCAAATTCACCTGCTCTCATTCTTTCGAACAAATCAAGGTTTTCTTCGACCGAACGATTTCTATACGGGCTATTTTCCCCGGGCTTAGTGAGTGTACCACGATACCCCCTCATTTCATCAGGACTTAAGTCACACACATATGCATTGCCCGTTTTGATTAACTGTATCGCATACCGGTAAAGCTGCTCAAAGTAGTCTGATGCATAATACAACCTGTCATCCCAATCGAACCCAAGCCATCGGACATCTTCTTTGATCGATTCTACATATTCGACCTCTTCCTTTGTCGGGTTGGTATCATCGAATCGAAGATTGCATAGTCCCCCGAATTCAGCAGCAAGTCCAAAATTGAGGCAGATAGACTTTGCATGTCCAATATGGAGATACCCATTCGGTTCTGGTGGAAATCGAGTATGAACTCTCTTGTTATATTTGTTTGCCTGAATATCTTCAGCAATAATGTTTCGGATAAAGTTAGAAGATAGTGGTAAAGTTGAATCGCTCATGTCTTTATTCCTATTGATTGTATTGCTCTGTATAATCGTTTTAATGTTTTTTCCTTACCAACGATCTCAAGCACTTCAAAGATCCCTGGACTTTCTGTCCTTCCAGTAATTGCAACGCGAACAGGCTGCGCAAGATTGCCGAGCTTCATGTTATGCCTTCCCACTATTGACATGAAAACTTCTTCTATCTTAGATGCTGAAAAATCATTTAGATCAGCCAAACTATGTGTTACCTCAACCAATAAATCACGGCTTTTTTCATTCAGGAATTTCGTCCTTGCCTTCTCATCATATTCTATATCTTCTGTTATATAAAATCGTAAGGAATATGCAAGTTCGAGTAATGTCTTTGAGCGCTCTTTCAAGGTAGTAATAGCTTTCGATAACCATTCTTTATCAACTGTCTGGTCTTCACTTATAACCTTTTCTTTGACAAGAAAAGGTATAACCAGATCGACAAGCTTTTCATTGGGAGTGTTTTTCATATACTGGCTGTTAAGCCAGATGAGTTTCTCCGGGTTAAACACCGCAGAGGATTTTCCTACATTTTCAAATGAGAAGTATTTGATTAATTCTTCCCTTGTAAATACCTCCTGGTCACCGTACGACCACCCAAGGCGTACAAGATAATTCACAAGTGCCTCTGGAAGATAACCCATTTCTTTATACGCCATAACTGATGTCGCACCATGCCTTTTACTGAGCCTCGTCTTGTCAGCACCTAATATCATCGGTAAATGTGCGAACAAAGGCACTTCATAACCGAGTGCACTATAGATATGAATCTGTTTTGGAGTGTTGTTCAGGTGGTCATCACCTCGTATTACATGGGTGATGGCCATATCAACATCATCAACAACTACAGTAAAGTTGTATGTTGGTGCTTCATCAGAACGCATAATGACAAGATCGTCAAGCTGCTCATTCTCAAAGACTATCCTTCCCCTGATGAGATCATGGACAACGGTCTCTCCTTCATGCGGCATCTTAAAACGAACTGCAGGTGTTCTGCCGGCTGCCGGCTCTTTCACATTTCTGCAACGACCATCGTATTTTGGTGACTTCCCCTGCGCCATTGCCTCCTTTCTTCTCCGCTCAAGCTCTTCAGGCAAGCAATAACAATAGTAAGCCTTTCCTTCTTCCAAAAGCTTATCCGTATATTTTCTATAGACATCAAACCTGTCTGTCTGTCTGTATGGGCCCTCATCCCAGTCGAGGCTGAGCCATTTCATACCATCGATAATTGAATGGATATAATCTTCTGTTGATCGTGTCCTGTCAGTATCTTCGATCCTTAATACAAATGTGCCCTTATGATGTCTTGCAAAAAGCCAATTAAAAAGGGCTGTCCTTGCCCCACCTATGTGCAAATGTCCTGTCGGGCTTGGCGCAAATCTCACCCTCACCTCGGAATCAAGTCGCAACGACTTCTCAGACAAATTGAACCTCCATGTTCAATCTTTTATCCTTTTTACCTCTAATCTCAAAACCCTTTTCGTCTTATCAGTGACCTGAAACCTATCATCTCCTCGGTATCCAACAATCCATACTATATCATCTCCTGACATAAGTAATGGAATTCTGTCACGTTCATCCCTTGGTACCTTCTCATCAACAAAGAAGTCCTGAAGTTTTTTCCGTTTGCCAAATCCAAATGGATAGAAAAAATCTCCATTTTTTCTTGGCCTTACCTTAAGGGGAAAGGTTAATTGATCCGCATCGAAGATGCCAAGGGTAGTCCCGAATCCTGACTCGCGCAAGGATTCCTGACCTTCCATAAGAGAAGCCTTTATTAAAATCCCTGCCTCTTTCAGGATAGTCTCTCCAGGAACTGTGAGTGTATAGGTATTTAATTGAACAGGTGACTCTGATGTCAGGATAATCGTTGCATATTCCTTTATCACCCTTATTCCTTTCGGAAGATAAATTCTATCACCTGGATTACCCTTCTGAATAAGCTCAATAATATCATCTATATGGATTAAGCTGATTCCCCGGATACCTTTTGTCTCATCTATTGCCCTCCGTAAAACCCTTCTCATGATGACTTTATCCATGATTGCAAACGGCGAAAGGAATAGTTCAATGCGGACATCCGTTTTTCTGCTGATAAGCTTCATCATGGTTTTAGTAACAATGATTTCAAAATATCTTTCTTCATCTCTCAAGATCTCAGATGTCCTTGAAAGCGTATCAATAATGTCTGGATTATATTGCTTTAATACTGGCATAAGTGAAAGTCTTATCTTATTCCGCAGATAATCTTTTTTGAGATTTGATGAGTCGGTAATGAATGCAATCTTTTCTTCATCGAGATACCTCTCGATCTCTGTTCTCTTCGTCAGAATGAGCGGCCTTATGATCTTCCCTCTCACGGGTGGTATTCCTGAAAGTCCCTTTTTCCCGGAGCCTCTGAAAAGGTTCATAAGGAGAGTCTCTGCCTGGTCATCTGCAGTATGACCCAATGCAATTTTATCTGCTTGAATCTGATACGCCGTTTCCTCAAATATCCTGTACCGTAATCCTCTTGCTGCCTCCTGAAGGTTCATTCCTTGTTCTTGTGCATAGGAATTAACATCAATGTATTGTGTAGTGAAAGGCAGACACAGGCGTTCGCAGAGATTCCTGCAAAACTCTATCTCCGTTTCTGTCTCATGTGGCCTTAAACCGTGGTCAATATAGATTGCGTTCAAGACAAGGTTGAAGTCATCCTTCAGAGAAGTAAGCACATGAAGGAGACACACTGAATCCGGCCCTCCTGAAAGGCCAACAAGGATCTTCTCCCCTCCTGTTAGCATGGAGTATTTTTGTATCGTAGTAGCTACTTTTTTCATAAGGTTCTGAAATGCCGACATCTCTAACCCCAATAGTATAATTGAAATAATACAGATGTGGACTGAAGATTTAAGAGTCTCTGTTTAATCGTTCGAGGTATTCTTCCCATTCAATCGGCAGGAGATACTTCTTTTTGTTATTGCATTCCTTACAAACAGGGACAACATTTCCTTTTGTTGATTTACCACCCCGTATGATTGGGACGATGTGGTCAAGGGTGAGTTCTTTCGGCGTAAGTTTTTCCTTGCAAAAGTAGCAGATACCATCAGCGCATTTCCTCTTCCACCACTGAGATTTTTTCAGACTTCGGGCCTTTGACCTTTCACTCTTTATCTCCTTCTCAGTGGCATATGAAATGAAGTGGTCCATACAATATCTTAGCCTATTTCTGTATTAACCCTCTTTTTATCTCTTCTTCCTTAAAAAACTTTTTATAGAGTACCTCCCACTCAGGACTCCCTTCAGTGACCTTTTTCGAAAATGACTGAATCTTTTTTTTGACATTCGAATCTATCTCCTCACCTATCTTCAGTTCTGATATAAGAGTACGCCGAATCTCCCGCCTGATCTTCCCATCTTCTTCAATTGGTTTAACAAGATTCTTTTCAAGAAGTCCTTTCAGGATCATATGGCACATGTGTGAAATTTTATCCTCTGAGAGCATCTATAGAATAAGATTCCTTTCCTTCACCAGTTTCTGTTTGGTAAGTTCAAAAAGTTTTCTGTAATCCAGACGACCATGTTCTATTTCTGAGGCACGAACTCTTAATATTTCTCTTACCTCCTCATTCAGCCTGTCTTCAACAGTAAGCTCATCAAGGATAAGTTCTTTAATTCCTGTGAGAAGTTTTTCTATCGGTACGGTTGGCTTAACGAGTTCCTTTGATATGATGTTATCTGCTATCTTTTTTGCTAAGATCGGGACCCACGTTTTTGGAATCCTCATCCTATTTTTCTACATAGGCAAGCAGTGCTATATTTCTTGCTCTACAGATGGACTCGGTCAATTCCCTCTGGTGCTTTGCACATGTACCTGTCATCCTTCGAGGGATTACCTTTCCCCTATCGGTAATATAGTTCCTCAGGATCTTTACATCCTTGTAATCAATGTACTGTACCTTTTCCGAACAAAACCTGCAAAACTTTCTTCTTTGGAATCTCTTCTGTTGCAAATGTAACTCCCTTCCCTTCGTAAAATGTATGTACTAAAATGGCTCTAAATCCGTAGTTTCCTCTGGAGGCAGGATATCACTATCCGCTGTCTGTTCCTGTGTCACACCTTTTCTTGAAAGAAACCGAACAGATTGAGCAATTACTTCAAACTTGCTTCTCATCTGCCCATTGGACTCCCATTTTCTTTCCTGAAGTCTACCCTCAACAAGAGCAGGACTTCCTTTATTGAGATATTTGCTACATGATTCTGCCTGTTTTCCAAAAACTACAATATCGATAAACATTGCCTCCTGTTTTATTTCGTCAGACTGTTTATACTTGTAATTAACAGCAAGCCTGAAAGAGGCAACAGGGGTTCCCTGTGGTGTATATCTCAATTCAGGATCTTTGGTAAGATTGCCTATGAGTATTATTTTGTTATACATCTAACCTTCGCTCTTTTGCTCTGCTGTTTCGGAAATTGTTTCAACCTTCTCGAACTCATGTGCCTGCTTAGAACCGAGTTTAATAATCATATATTTGATACCCGCATCAAAAACCTTGTAGAACTCCATCAATTTTTTAATTGTTGCAGGTGATGTCTTATAGCACAAAAGAATATAGACACCTTTTTTCTGTTTTTTTATCTCATAGGCAAGCTTCCTCTTGCCCCAGATGTTGACCTTCAGTATCTCTCCGCCATGGTTTGTAATGATATCTTTAATCTTTATAATCGCTGCCTCTACCTCCTCATCATTGAGTGCAGCATTCAGGATAACGATATTTTCATAAACATTCATGAACAAAGCCTCCTTGTTGATGTCACCTTTACAGTGGGAAATGTATTTTTTATACCATAAGAGGGGAAATAAAATCAACCTGCAGGCGATATGGGCTATCTCGCACATGTTTTCTGTATGTATGTTGACAAAATTGAACAACATAGGGTATATAGTATCTATGCATGTTCTTTGAAAAGCCAAAAATGCAAATACTTTTTTAGCTGCATGGCCATAAACATTGATCAAGCACATGTGATCAATCACAGGGCCACGGGCCTATAGCTCAGTCGGTTAGAGCGCACCCCTGATAAGGGTGAGGTCATTGGTTCGATTCCAATTAGGCCCACCAACCGATTTTGCCATAGGCAAAATCGGAGTTTCAAGTTTCATGTTTAAAGTTTCAAGTAGTGAATTTCTTAAGAACTTTTCATTTTGAACTTTTAACTTTAAACTCAAAAATTTGCTTTGCAAATTTCACTGGGGGTGTAGCTCAGTTGGGAGAGCGCCTGCTTTGCAAGCAGGAGGTCATCGGTTCGATCCCGTTCACCTCCACCAACTTACTTGCAAAAATAAAAATATTCGTGTTAATATACTATAAGTTTCCGGTGGCGATACCGAAGGGGAAACACCCGTTCCCGTTCCGAACACGGAAGTTAAGCCCTTCAGGGCCGATGATACTATAGCTGTGAGGTTATGGGAAAGTAGGTCGCTGCCGGATTTTTATTTGAAAAAGAGTAAACTCATCTATTAAACTCAGCCAGAGGCTTGCCACTTCTCCCAGAGCAATATCAAATGTTCCATACCCTGGCATTTTCTCCATAGAATCAAACAAGGTATCACAAAAATACCAATTGCAACCGGAAGGCCGAATAATCCGCTCCATGCGACAACCATGTTCAGAAAGAAATTGGCAGGGGTCTGAATCTTTCCTCTTAAATTCATAGATTGGTGGCTTCAGGCCAAGTGCATGGATATATACAAGGTCTTCATAGTTATAGTAACTGTGCGCATTAATACAGCAAATATTCCTGCAATCAGGACAAACCTTCTCAGTGATTTTCTGTATAAACGGACTGATTTCCTCAAAACCGTCTTTTACCTGTTGAGCAAGCACCCTCACCTTCTTGAGCGGATGCCAATATGTGCAAAAGACTTCTTCTATCTGAACGATTGCCAGTTGATAGGTATTTGGATCATGATGACTGACGTCTTTCTGAAAATAAGTCTCTCTATCCAGTATCATTTTCTCATCAATCTCCATACAGACACAAACAGTATATAATATAATATTTGGGAGGTATGTTATTTCATCGATAATCATTGATGGATATAATGTAATCGGTATCTATCATAAAGACCTCGAAAAGCAGAGGAAGATACTGATTGAGTCCTTGATCGAATACAGGAAGAACAAGGGTCATGAGATAACCGTTGTCTTTGATGGATGGAAGACAGGGGGAGTTTTGGAGGATCATTCTTTTTTAGGTGGGATAAAGGTGGTTTATTCGAGGCTCGGTGAGAAGGCTGATTCCGTTATTAAACGGATTATATCCGCAGAGAGGCGAGAGTGGATTGTCATTACCTCAGACAGAGATGTAGTATCATATGCATGGTCATCAGGCTCTATCCCTATATCATCAGGGGATTTTCTGAATGCTATCGAGAAAAGGCACATGGAAAAGACACATGGTTATGAAGACAAAGATGACTACTACGATAATGACGACCATGAAGAATATAGAGATATCGGCAGGAAAGGGAATCCTAAAAAACTTTCCAAAAAAGATAGGGCAATTAAGAAGGCATTGAGCAAACTTTGATGGGGAACATATTCTTCAGGCTTAGGCCTGCAGATTCAGTAACGATCCTTTTCCTTGTGAGCCTCTCTCTGATAACCATACTCTTTTATCATGATATCCCTAAGGCTCCCTTTCTCATAACCCTTTATGCAATTCTTCTGCTCTCACAGGTTATTCTCATGAAACTGAAGGATAAAGGCAGGTTCACAGAGCTTTTATATAATCTGATTTTCCCTACCTTTTGTGTGCTTGTTATCTTTGACAGTCTTGAATGGCTTGTCCATTATGTCAATCCTGATGATATAGACCCTCTCCTAATACGGCTTGATTATCTTATCTTTCGCAATCATCCAACAGTAATCCTCGAGAGGATTATGAATCCTGTTCTGACAGATATTCTGCAACTCGCCTATTTAACATACTATTTTATCCCGATCATATTTGGTATCACTCTCTTGCTCAATGGTCAGAAACATGAATTCAACAGATCACTGTTCCTTATCTTATTCTGTTTTTATCTATCTTACCTTGGATATATATTGATGCCTGCGCTTGGACCACGATTTACGATAAACCATCTGCAGACTACTGAACTCCAGGGTTTTTTCATTGCAGAACCAATCCAAAGACTGTTGAATAAACTCGAAGGGATAAAAAGAGATGCATTTCCGAGTGGTCATACAGCGGTCACTGTTACCGTGCTTTATCTTGCTTATAGATTTAAAAGAGTGCTCTTCTGGATATTCCTGCCTATTGTAACAGCCCTCATATTCTCAGCTGTATATTGTCGGTATCATTATGTCGTTGATATAATAGCTGGTCTTGTGCTAACGATTATAACGGTTTTCATTGGAGAGAGATATTATGAATGGTGGTTAAAATGGCAGATACAAAAAAAATAAAGGCAGGGTACTTAAGGACATCCGGGCCTGAACGTGAAATACTCAAAAGCCAACTTAAAAATTACACAGAAAACGACCCCTGCCCTTTTCTCATAGAAGACGCCTGTTCTGTACACCCGATGCGTCCCATTGCATGCAGGCAGTTCATTGTTTTTGGCAATCCCTGTGTTGATGGCGAAGGTCCCTATTATACAAGGCGTGAAGATGTCCTCTCACCCATAAAGGGGTATGTGGGCAAAGCCTTTTTCATCATGCTCCCATTCTATGGGATAGAAAAGAAAGCCGAGCGTTTGAAGGTTATTCAGAACAGGACTGTGCACACAATGGTCAAGCTCATGCAGACCTGTAACTGGAAAAGCCTCGCTGAAAAGATGGATAATTTTGAAAGGAATACAAAAGGTATTTTTACTAATACGGTCATAAGTATGAAGACATTGATTATAAAATCCCTCCTCACCTCCCTTTGCTAAAGGGAGGCAATGTACCCCTCTTTGGCAAAGAGGGGCAAGGGGAGATTTTTCAATAATGAT